>Ga0160428_1000536_pt1 | contig 40782 bp, 30 predicted proteins | sample SolpanmetagenomM_FD_108198 | JGI IMG/M metagenome (GOLD analysis project Ga0160428, IMG submission 108198) | Solar panel surface microbial communities from Lawrence Berkeley National Laboratory, California, USA - M | ecosystem: Engineered > Built environment > Solar panel > Unclassified ... | reverse complement strand
GCTGTCGAAGAACAGCCCTGTGCGCTCGTGGCCGTCACACTGTAGGGGAAGCTGCCCGCCGTCGTCAGTGCCGCCGTGGTGGCGGATGCGCTGCCTGGTGCCGTTGGGGTCAGACCCGACGAGAAGGCGTAGGTATACGTACCCGCTGCGGCAACCGATGCTGATAGGGTCGCTGTCGTGCCCGCACAGATGGTTGCGCTGGTCAGCGTCACCACTGGGTTCGGATTCACTGTCACCGTTGTACTGGTCGATGCTGGACAGGTGCCATACGCCGACGATGTAAACGTTACCGAATAAGCCGTTGTACTGGTTGGCGCAACCAGAATCGTGCTCGTATTAGCCGCTACGGTTGTTCCATCGCTCCAGGTCATTGTACCGGCCGAGCTACCATTGCCGGTAGCCGTTGCGGTCAGACTAACCGAAGTCCCTGCGCAAATGGCCGGGTTGCTCGGTGTAATCGCCAGCGTCGGTATGATACCGTCTTCTACAATGATCGGGCAGCAACTGCTGGCTCCGCAGCCACCCGTTCCCGATGCCGTGTAGCTGTAACTACCCGCCTGCGTGATGGTGTAACTGTTTCCGGTGGCTACCTGCGTATTACCCCGGTACCAGGTTACGTTGCTGAAACTGGCCGGTACCGATGCCAGGTACGACTGACCCGCACATAGTTTAACCGGCACTGTTACACAGGTCCGGCTGACGTTGTTACTCAGATTGTATTCGGGCTGTCCGCTCGAGGCATCGGCAGTTACGTAGGCCGTGTTGAACAGTACCCCTTCGGCAGCTGTCTGTGTGGCTACGGTTACCGTACTGGATGAATTAGCTCCAGAGAGCGTACCCAACGACCAGGTCAGTACGGTCTGAGTCGCTGTTCCGCTACCGACCGTACTGACGGTGGCTGCGGGAGAAGAAGATACGTAAGTCAGGCCGAGGTCGAGAGTATCCCGTACCGTGACGCCGGTGGCTACGTCGGTTGCGTTGGCGGCTACGTTGGTCACCTGAATGGTGAAAGTCACGTTGCTGCCTAATGTTACGGATGAGGCATTACTGGTTTTGGTAATACTCAAATCGGGGTCGCCCGATGAGAAGCCAAAATCATTGGCATTACTGGCTGTATTATCCGATGTCGTAGTCACGCTGACAACGGCCTGACTACCGATTAACCGGGCATCGCTGTCGGTCGCGTCGTTTCCGTTTCCGTTGACGTCCGCCTTCGTCAGCGCGAAACCCGCCGGGAAGTCGGTCCGCCGAATGCGTACTTCGTAGGTAGTGCTGGGTTTTAAGCCGTTCGTGACGTTTGCGCTACTGAACGTGTAGGCTCCATTGGCGCCCGATGTCGTTGATCCGCGCAGCACCCCATCTTCGTACAGGTAAACCGGAACGTTCGCTACACCCGGATCAATGGCATCCTGGATACCATTTCGGTTGTAGTCCTGAAAAATTCGAGTACCAATTGCCAGTGCAGTTGGTGCGCCCATTCGCCCGGGTGGTCTGTCAGCCGGGTTTCCCGCCCACACAGTGATGGACATCAGCCAGACCAGGCTAACCGTCCATACCGCACGAAACGTAAAACGTCGTGATTTGTAGGTATTCCTCATAGTTGTCAAACAGTATGGTTTTACGGATTTGGCGGACGAATGCCTCTGCCTTTGTCCGCGTAGGGCGTTGGCAAACAAAATGCCAGATTCCGGGTTGACCCCCGCTCAGCCCGACCACTTATACCGATGATCGCACCAGATTCCCCACATATACCGGCTATTGTTGGTGTACCAGTCAGGAATCTACCCCTTTGAAATAAGATAAGTACTTCACCTTTAGCTGTTTATTACCAGATGCAGTGTGTGTGCCGCCTGATATGTCCAGCTATTGAGTCTGGCTTTTTGATAGCTTCGTGTAGATTAAAATAATTTAATGTTTTTCCGAAAGTATATACTTATCAATGGCCTATGTAACACCTATATGACCTTTTCTAGCTATTTAGTAGACACGTAGATTTGTTTACTTGCCAGGCAGCGCGCTTTATACGCTAAGATTGTGCCAATCTTGCTTTTTTATTAACACTTGTACATAATACGATTAACTACTAATGCCGCTCACGAACCCAACTTCCATACCGTTTGCTCAACATGCTACCTAAGTAATTACTACATGCCGTCACTTTTTGACCATCCTACCTAAAGGCACTTGGTTTTTTTACTGACGTTTGTATATTTGACCCCAATACCCTTTAAAAATTAACCTAACAAACTCACAATGAGCTACTTGATTAGTCATTTTTTCAGTTAGCTCATTCCCGTTAATTTGTTTGATCTCCCTATTTTCAAATCCGGCCCGCAGCGGGAAACCGCACGCTGTCGGGCTGATCAATTGTCGGCATGAAAGTTTCGCCTACGCAGCCTTTCCAAATCGTTTACTCCCTGCTTGAACATGAGTTTCTGGGCTATCTCGTCGAAGCCTTCGTTGTCCAGCGCAACAGTCGGGGCGAACTGACCCTGCTCAACCAAACACTGTCGACACAGAACGTCAGTGAGTTTGCCCACGGGCTGGATGAACGTGATTTTGAACTGGTACGGCTGATCGAAAGCATTCAGCAGGATATTATCCTCAAGAAGTACAACACCCGTAAACTGCCCACGGTCGATTTTTTTCTGAAGCTGTACGACTCCAGCAAGGGCGATAAGGTAGTACAGGAAGCCATCAGCAGTTACCTCGAAACCATCAAACCCAAGATTATGGGCCTGATGGACGGTAAGCCTTTTTATATCATGGGGAATGACGGCAACCCGGCGGGCGAAGCCATCGTCTGGATGCCTGAACCCGCCAAAGTTCACTTTCATTTCGACCGCAGGGCCGACGCCACCCACTACTTCCCCATCATTCGCTACCCAACCGGCGGCACCAACCCTGACGGATCACGGGAGACACGCCGGGTCGAGTTTCAGTTTAAAAATGCGCTGATGATCTGCGACGAACCCGCCTACATGATGGTGGGCAATCAGTTGTATCACTTCAGCAAAAACGTCGATGGGCGTAAGCTCCGGCCGTTTTTCGCCAAGAATCATATCATCATCCCGCGCAATATCGAGCAGCAGTACTACGAACGGTTTGTGTCGCCCCTCATCGCGTCGTACGATGTGTACGCCAAGGGATTTGAAATCCGGCAGGAATCGCTGGAGCCGGTACCGGTGCTGACCGTCTCGGAACAGATTGCGTCGAGCCGGGCAGTAACGTCGGGGCCGTTTGCCGACGGGACCGATACCGACGAAGACAGCTGTCAGCGTATCACATTCGACCTGTCGTTCCAATACGGTGATTTCGGGTTCCGGTTCGACAGCTTCAGCACCTCGGCCAACGTCAATCTGGAGAAAAAAGGCGACGAGTACATCTTCCATCGCATCCGGCGCGATCAGCGGCTGGAACGGCAGAAGCTGACGTTTCTGCGCGAAGTCGGGCTCGACATCCGGCACGGGCGACTGGTGCTGCCCAAGTCCGAAGCTTTCGACTGGCTCAACACCCACAGCAATCAGCTGCGCGATGCGGGCTTTCTGCTACAGCAACATAATAAGGACAACAAACGCTATTTCCTCGGCTACTCGAGCATCGACGTATCCATCGAAGAAGGACGCGACTGGTTCGATATTTACGCCAACGTGCGCTTCGGCGAATTCGAGATTCCGTTCATCAAACTGCGTTCGTTAATCCTCGACAAGAAGCAGGAATTCACGCTGCCCAACGGCGAAATTGCGGTGATCCCCGAAGCGTGGTTTACACGTTTCTCGGAACTGTTTGGTTTTCTGGAACACCCCGACGGCATCGATGGGCTGATGACCGACCGGCTGATGCTGCGCAAACACCACCTGGCGCTGGTGCAGGAACTGGAGCGCGACAACGTGGCGACCGCCGTGATGAGCCGCAAGCTCGAACGCCTGCGCGACTTTCAGGAGATCGAGTCATTTCCACTGCCGCGCGGTTTCAATGGCACGCTGCGCCCCTATCAGCAGGCGGGTTACAACTGGATGAGTTTCCTGCGGCAATATCGCTTCGGCGGGTGCCTGGCCGACGACATGGGCCTGGGCAAAACCGTGATGACGCTGGCACTGCTGCAGGGGCAGAAAGAAGCGGGCGCCACTCAGCCGTCGATGCTGGTGATGCCCACATCGCTGATCTATAACTGGGAACTCGAAGCCCGTAAGTTTACCCCGGACCTGCGGGTGATGGTGTACACGGGTACGTACCGCGAAAAAAATACGGCCCTCTTCGACGGGTACGATCTGATTCTGACATCGTACGGTATCGTCCGGATCGACATCGACCTGCTGAGCGACTACCGCTTTCACTATGTCATTCTCGACGAGTCGCAGGCCATCAAAAATCCGTCGTCGCACATCACGAAGGCGGTTATGCACCTCGACGCAGCGCACCGGCTGATTCTGACGGGTACCCCGCTGGAAAACAGCACGATGGATCTGTGGGCGCAGATGACATTTATCAATCCCGGCCTGCTGGGCAGTCAGACGTTTTTCCGGAATGAGTTTCAGATTCCCATCGAAAAGCGGCACGACGAAGCCAAAACCAGCCGGTTGTACACACTGATAAAGCCTTTCCTGCTGCGCCGGAACAAAGCGCAGGTAGCGACCGACCTGCCCGAAAAAGTCGAGAGTGTGCTGTTCTGCGACATGACCGACGCGCAGGCCGAGCAGTATGAGGAAGCCAAATCGTACTACCGCAATCTGATTCTGGAACGGATCGAGGAAGAAGGTATGGCCCGCTCGCAGATGGTGGTGCTACAGGGCCTGACCAAGCTACGGCAGATCGCTAACCACCCGCGCATGGTCAACGACGAGTACGAAGGCGATTCGGGAAAACTGTCGGACGTGCTGATGCGGCTGGAAAGTGCCATGACCGAGAACCATAAGGTGCTGGTATTTAGCCAGTTCATCAAGCACCTCAACGTGGTCAGGCAGTATCTGAAAGAGAAGGGCATCAAGTACGCCTATCTCGACGGGTCGACTACCGACCGGCGGAGTCAGGTCGAACTGTTCCAGACCGACGATTCGGTGAAGCTGTTTCTGATTTCGCTCAAGGCGGGCGGGCTGGGCCATAACCTGACCGCTGCCGACTACGTATTTATCCTCGACCCCTGGTGGAACCCCGCCATCGAAGCGCAGGCCGTTGACCGGGCGCACCGGATCGGTCAGCAGAAAACGGTGTTCACCTATAAATTCATCGCCAAGAACACGGTCGAAGAGAAAATACTGGCGCTTCAACAGGCTAAAAAGCAACTCGCGGGTAGCCTGATCACGACCGAAGAGAACTTCATAAAGTCGCTGACACGGGAGGATATTATGGTGCTTCTGGAGTAAACGACCAACTGCTTACTAAGTTTTCAGGGACAGTATGGCGCAAAATTAGTTGTGAGTCAGGTAATCATCATTCACTAACTGATCGCACGCAATGACTCCCAAAAGTATACTTGGCCTTATTCTGACCTTGGCCGGTCTGGTCGGCCTGATTTACGGCGGCATCGATTTCACCAAAGGCGGGGTCGCGCAGTCGTCATTTGTTTACCTGATCCTGGGCGGGGTATTTTTCTTCGCCGGTATCAGCCTGATCCGGACGACGAAAGGGTAACGAGAAGAAAGCGAAAAGACGGGAGAAGAAAGATGCTGGCGCAAACCAGTCTTTTTTCTCCCGTCTTTCCGCTTTCTTCTCGTTACCGCAGGTACACACCCGTCCGACTATCATCGCTGAGCACCACGTCGACGTGCTCGGTGAGCGTTGTGCTGAGTTCGTATCCTTTGTAATCAGCCGCGACAGGATAGCGCGGGTGATTCCGGTCGATCAGCACGGCAACCTGTAGTTTATGCACTGGCACCTGCAAAAACGGTTGCAGACTAAACGCCAGCGTCCGGCCCGTGTACAGCACGTCGTCGATCAGGATGATTACTTTATCCGTGAATGTATCGGCGGGCCGGTCGGTCTGCACGGCGGGTTGACTAAGCTGCGTTTTGTCGAGGGTTACCCGTAGCAGATCGACACTGAATGGCGCGATCTCCCGAAGTACATGCGCCAGTGCCTCGGCCAGTACGAACCCTTCGCCCGCGATACCGGCCAGCAATACGGCCGATTCCTCAAAATTATTTTCGTAAATCTGAAAGGCAATCCGCCGGATTTTCTGGCGAATCTGTTCGGCGGTCAGAATCAGCGTAGGCTGGGCAGTTTCCATTCTTTGTAGAGTTGTAAAGTCGTAAAGTTATAAAGTTGGCTAGTTGTAGCGTTGTAAAGTTGCTACCGCGTCGCTCCGGCGCACCGGCAGCTAACCGCCGGATGGGCTAACGCGCCAGCCAACTTTACAACGCTATAACTAGTCAACTCTGCAACCCGACAACTTTGCAACCGACGTCGGTTACGTATCTTTGTGCTTTATTGACTACAGGTATGATTGTTAAAACCAAAAAATACGCCTTAGACCAGAAAACGTATATCAACCTTGCGCTCAAGCAGTGGCTGCGCGACAACTGGAAGTGGGGGCTGATTCCACTCACGCTGATCGTGCTGAACATCGTTCTGTTTGCTACCGGTACCTTTAATCACTATTGGCCGGCCATCGTTATTTTTCTGTTAACCGTAATTTACGTCCTGTTCTGGGCCGTGCAGATTACGGGCATCGCGCAGATGGAGCAGAGCAAGGCGCTGTTTCAGAAATACGTGTACGAAATCGACAGCCGACAGATTCTAATGCGCATCAACGCCAAAGAAGGCGGTATTCTGAAGTGGGATCAGATCAGCAGCGTCAATAAAGATACCGACGCGTATATCCTGTACCTCGACAATGCCGAAGCTACCCGTAACGTCAAGGCAAGCTGGATCGCCAAAATCGTAACCAAAGGACTGGCCAAAGCGCAGTTTCTCTACCTGCCCTATTCAATTTTCAACAGCGAGCAGGACATGAAATTCACCGACGCCATCCTCCGGCGCAAAGGGCTGCTGGAAGGCACTACCCCGGCGGAACTGGTAAAGTAAGACTACTCACAAACAACTTTTTTGTCATCCCGACGCTAGGACCGGGCCGCCGGGATGACAAAAACTGATCGGCGACATCCGCATCAGAATAACCATAGCGTAAGGTATACAAGCGAAGGCCCCCGTTCTGACTAACTCTCTGGTCAGAACGGGGGCCTTCGTTATTGTAGTAGCTGATTTTCTTACCAGAAGAAAATATAGACCGTCGCCAGCAGCGCGCACACCGCCACCGCCCCTAGCCGGAACGACGAACTGGTACGAAACCAGCTGCTATCGACGGCAAAGGCTTTGGGGCTCTCCTGCCCTTTCGAGCTGATAAGGCTAATCGTAACGTGTACGGCAACGCAGATCCAGAAGACGATACCCATCCGGTTCAGGAATGGAATCTCAGGGTAGTCGTACTTGAAGAACGTCGACAGCGGAATGCTCAGCAGAGCCGCGACCAGCGCACCACTGGCTGTTGCCCGTTTCCAGAACATACCCAGCAGGAAGATGCACAGAATGCCCGGTGAGATGAAGCCCGTATACTCCTGAATGTATTCGAAGCCCTGCCCGAAGTTTTTCAGAAACGGACTGATCGCCAGTGCAATGATGAACGACACGACGATGGCTACCCGACCCAGCCACACCGTCTGTTTTTCGCTCATGTTAGGATTGAAAAACTTCTGGTGAATATCGAGCATGTAGATCGTCGAAATACTATTGGCTTTCCCCGCCAGCGATGCCACAATAGCCGCCGTCAGCGCAGCAAACGACAGGCCTTTCAAACCCGTCGGCAGGATATTGAGCAATACCGGGTAGGCGTTGTCGGGCTTTACGATGTTGTTGTCGGTGATACCCTGTACAATGGCCGCGTCGGCATTTTCCTGAAACAGCACGTAAGCCGCCAGCCCCGGCAACACCACGATAAACGGCATCATAATTTTCAGGAAAGCCGCAAACAGCACCCCATTGCGAGCCGTTTTCAGGTCGGCACCGAGCGCCCGCTGAATCATGTACTGATTACAGCCGAAGTAGTTGAAATTCACGATCCACTGCCCGCCGATGATAAACATCCACAAACCCGGCAGCTGATTGTACGCGTCGATCTTGCCCCCACGCCCGTCGTGTACGAAGTACTCACCTTTGGCAAAGATCATGTGCATGTGGTGATCGGCTTTTTCGCTCAGCAGACTCAGCCCTTCAAACAGACCAGCCCCCGTACCCACCTTATCCGACAGCAGATTGAGCGCCAGATAGGTCGTTGCCAGCCCACCAACCACCAGACAGACGACCTGAATGACGTCGGTGTAGCCGATTACTTTCATGCCGCCCAGCGTAATGAGTACGGCGAAAATGGTCAGGAAGATGGCGCAGGCCATGAAGTCGAAACCGGTCATTTTCTCCAGACTCAGCGCACCCAGATAGATAATCGAGGTGAGGTTGACGAGAATGTAGAGGAACAGCCAGAACACGGCCATGATCGTGGCCAGCCGCTTGTCGTACCGCATTTCCAGAAACTGCGGCATGGTGTAAATCTTGTTGCGGATGTACATCGGCAGGAAATACACCGCAATAATCACCAGCGACAATCCCCCGACCAGTTCGTAGACCGAAATAGCCAGCCCCAGCTGAAACGCCTGCCCCGACATACCGATAAACTGCTCGGCCGAGATGTTCGACGCGATAATCGACGCGCCGATGGCCCACCACGTCAGCGACCCTTCAGCCAGAAAAAAGTCTTTACTGTCGGCGGTCTGCTTGCCTTTGTTGCGGTACACCCAGTAGCCGTAAGAGGCCACAATGACGAAGTAGACCCCAAAAATTACGTAGTCAATGGTTTCGAGTCCGAGTTTCATGGAAGTTAAGGGTAGGAAGAAGTTGTCTCAAACAGCAGGATGCTGTTTGGTATATGCACAGGCGAACAGCATCCTGCTGTTTGAGACAGTCAGCAGCCGTACGACGGACCGCCCTGTCCGTAGTAGGCGTCTTTGCCGTGTTTGCGCTCGTAATGCTTCAGCCGAAGCGTGTCTTTGATGCGCGGGGTGTCGGGGTTGATGGCCAGCGTCATGTACGCCATCCGGGCGACCTCTTCCAGCACAGCCGCGTTGTAGACCGATTTTTCGGCGGTTTTGCCCCACGTAAACGGGCCGTGGTTTTGCAGCAGCACCATCTCGACTTCGTGGTGCGACAGGCCTTTTTCCCGAAACACGTCGAAAATCTGGTTGCCGGTTTCGTGCTCGTAGTCGCCCTGAATCATCTCGTCGGTCAGTGCCGGTGCGCAGGGAATATCCTGATGCGTATGATCGGCGTGGGTCGTGCCGAAGATGGGGATGTCCATCCCGGCCTGCGCCCAGGCGACGGCGTAGGTGCTGTGCGTGTGGGTGATGCCGCCGATGTCGTCCCAGGTTTTGTAGAGCAGCGCGTGCGTTTTCGTATCCGACGACGGGCGCATCGTGCCAGCAACAATTTTCGCGTCGTAGTCGCAGATGACGATATCCTCGGGTTTGAGCAGCGCATACGGCACTCCGCTGGGTTTGATGGCAAACACGGCCTTGTCGCGGTCGACGGCACTGACGTTTCCGAACGTAAACAGCACCAGACCCAGTTGGGGTAGCTGCATATTAGCCTCGTAGCATTCGGCTTGTAGGGATGTGTACATGATTAAAGAGCGAAAGAGTGAATGAGCGAAAGAGCGAAAACTACCGGAATGCAAGTTGTCAGGTCGGCGTCAGCAACCTTTCGCTCTTTCATTCTTTCGCTCTTTCACTCTTTATAACTACTCTTTATAGTTCCAATACCACCACCGACACCGGGGGCAGCGTAACGGTTAGTTCGTCGCCGGTGAGTTTGGCACCGGTGAAGGTGGCGGGTTTCACTTTGTTGGGCTGGGCGAAGGTGTTGTAATCCTGCACTTTAGCCGACGTCAGGATACGCCCCGACACGCTTTTCGCGCTGATCCCTTTCAGATTCACCGTAATCGTTTGGGGCTTACCCGCGTCGATGTTCACCAGCGATACGTGCGTCTTGCCCGCTTTGTCGCGCGAGGCAGACACCGATACGGCGGGGAGTTTGTACTCACCCACTTTGTACTCATCGGCTTTTATGTCGACGGGCAGCATCGTCGCGTCCTGATGCACGTTGTACATTTCCAGTACATGATAGGTCGGTGTCAGCAGCATCTTCGGGCCATCGGTCAGGATTACGGCCTGCAAAACGTTGATGGCCTGCGCCAGATTGGCCATCCGGACCCGCTCGGCATGTTTGTGGAAGATGTTGAGCGTAGCGCCCGCCAGCACGGCGTCGCGCATGGTATTCTGCTGGAAGAGAAAACCCGGATTCGTGTTCGGCTCGACATTGTACCACGCCCCCCACTCATCGACCACCAGCGCGACCTTTTTCTTCGGGTCGTACTTATCCATAATGGCCGAATGCTTCTGCACGAACTCGTCCATTTTCAGGGCTTCGTTCATGGTATGGGCGTAGTCAGTTTCGGTGAATTCGGTGGCCGACCCTTTCGCATTTTCGCCCCAGCCAAACACCGAATAGTGGTGCATAGCCACACCCTCGACCATAGTGATCGGGATGTTTTTCATCAGTGTTTCGGTCCAGTTAAAGTCGTCGGAACTGGCCCCGGATGCGATGCGGAAGATTTTTTCTTTGCCCACCTGCCCGTTCATAAACGTGCTGTACTGCCGGTAGATGTTGGCGTAGTAGTCGGGTTTCATGTTGCCCCCGCAGCCCCACGCTTCGTTGCCCACGCCCCAGAATTTTACGTTCCAGGGTTTGTCTCGCCCGTTCTGCTGCCGCAGGTTCGACATCGGGCTGTTGCTCGGGAAGTTGACGTACTGCACCCATTCGCTCAGATCCTGCACGGTGCCGCTCCCGACGTTGCCGGCCAGGTACGGCTCGGTGCCCAGCAGTTCGCACATGTTCAGGAAGTCGTGCGTACCGAAGCTATTATCTTCCGTAACGCCCCCCCACCACGTATTAACCATCTTCGGACGTTTGCTTTTCGGACCGATACCGTCTTTCCAGTGGTAGGTATCGGCAAAGCAGCCGCCCGGCCACCGCAGATTCGGGATTTTCATCTTCTTCAGCGCATCGACCACATCGAGCCGCACCCCATTTTTGTTGGGGATGGTCTTGTTGTTGTCGCCTACGTAAAAGCCGCCATAGATACAGCGGCCGAGGTGTTCGGCAAAATGGCCGTAGATGTTCCGGTCGATGGTTACGCTGGCTCCCTCAGCATTGATCGTCGCCTTGTTCTGCGCCAGCGCGGGCAATAGTGGGGCAAGAAGTAAGGCGGTAAGTAGTTTTTTCATTTTTAAAGAGCGAAAGAGTGAGAGAGCGAAAGAGCGAAAACTACCGGAATGCAAGCTATCAGGTTGGCGTTAGCAACCTCTCGCTCTTTCATTCTTTCGCTATTTCACTCCTTATAACCGCTCTTTATTTATACGCCACCTCGCTCCAGCGAAGCTCGTTTTTTAACTGGCGGAGGGTGGTGGCTGAGTCGATGACGATGAGTTCGACCCCGAACAGCTCGGCGAAGTCTTCGATGTGTTCGGTCGTCAGGTTCTGGCTGTAGACGGTGTGGTGCGCCCCGCCCGCGTAAATCCAGGCCGCACAGCCGGTCGCCATGTCGGGCAGGGGTTTCCAGAGGGCGCGGGCAACGGGGAGTTTGGGCAATGCCTGCGCTACCTCCACCGCTTCGACCTCGTTGACTAGCAGCCGGAAGCGGTTGCCCATATCGACCAGCGACACGTTGATCGCCGAACCAGCACCCGCATTGAACACAAGCCGGACGGGGTCTTCCTTGCCACCAATGCCCAGCGGATGAATCTCGCAGGTCGGTTTACCAGCCGCGATGCTCGGACATATTTCCAGCATGTGTGAACCAAGCACGAGTGGATTGGCGGGGTCGAAGTGGTAAGTGTAGTCCTCCATGAACGAGTTGCCGCCGGGCAGGCCAGCCGCCATCACCTTCATCGTGCGAACCATCGCGGCCGTTTTCCAGTCGCCCTCACCGGCGAAACCGTAGCCGTCGGCCATCAGCCGCTGGGACGCGATGCCGGGCAACTGCTTCATGCCATGCAGGTCTTCAAACGTATCGGTGAACGCGCCAAAACCGCCGTCGGTCAGGAAAGCGCGCAGACCCAGTTCGATCCGTGCTGCGTCGCGCAGGGATTCGTGCTGCGCCCCGCCTTTTACCAGCGAGTCCATCAGCGTATAGGTGTCGGCGTATTCCTGCACGAGTTTATCCACATCGGCGTCAGCCATTTTGTTGATAACCGCGACCAGATCACCGATGCCGTAGGTATTGACCGACATGCCGAATGTCATTTCGGCGGCTACTTTGTCGCCTTCGGTCACGGCCACCTGCCGCATATTGTCGCCGAAGCGGGCCACTTTCAGCGTTTTCAGCGCGTGACCGCCAACGGCTACGCGGGTCCAGGCACCGACCTGCTTGAGTACAGTTTCGTCCTGCCAGTAGCCGACGACCACCTTGCGGTTCATCCGCATCCGCGAGACCATAAACCCAAACTCCCGGTCGCCGTGCGCCGACTGATTGAGGTTCATAAAGTCCATGTCGATGTCGGCCCAGGGGATGTCGCGGTTAAACTGCGTGTGCAGATGCAGCAGTGGTTTTTGCAATACCGTCAGCCCCCGAATCCACATTTTGGCGGGTGAGAACGTATGCATCCAGGTGATGACACCCACGCAGTTCGGCGCGACGTTGGCCTCCTGACAGATGGCGTAAATCTCGTCGGGTCGGGTGACGGTCGGTTTGAACACGACTCTGACAGGAACGGCTGCGCTGTCGTTGAGAAACTGCGCAATTTTGGTCGAGTGGTCGGCCACCTGCCGGAGCGTTTCGTCGCCGTAGAGGTGCTGACTGCCGGTGATGAACCAGACTTCGTATTGATTTAGATCAGGCATTGTTAGTAGACCCCAGCCCCTCCCCGTTAGGGAGGGGAGCAGACGCGGAGTATTTTTAAATTTAAAATCAATTGCTACTTGTGACACTGCTTTTGCTCCCCTCCCTAACGGGGAGGGGTCGGGGGTGGGGTGTTATTGCCAGTTCCCCCTCCACAAACGCCCCCAGTTTCCGGTATTTCTGGTAGAGCGTTTCGTAGACCGGTACCAACTCCGGGCGGGGGTGGTATTCGGCGTCGAAGCCGGACCCCATCGCTTGTTGGGCGGCTTCCATCGTGGGGTGGACGCCAGCCGCGACAGCCGCACACATAGCCGCCCCCAGCGCACACGCCTGATCGGCCTGCGCTACCTGAATGGGCTTGTTCAGTACATCGGCCAGCGTCTGCATCACAAAAGGCGACTTCTTGGCGACGCCACCGATGGCGATTACTTTTTTGATCGGTACGCCCTCTTCGATAAAGCGGTCGACGATACTGCGCGACCCGAAGGCCGTGGCTTCCACCAGCGCCTTGAATACGCGGGGCGCATCGGTACCCAGGTTCAGACCCATGATGGCTGATTTGAGCGTGTGGTTGGCGTCGGGTGTACGACGCCCGTTGATCCAGTCGAGGGCGATCAGATCGGTTGGCGTGACGGGCAGTTGCTCGGCCTGTTGGGTCAGGTGCGGGATGAGTTTGGCGGCCATTATATCGGCGGCTTCATCGCCCAGAATCTCGCGAACGGGCTTGGTGATCAGCCTAGCAAACCACGCGTAGACATCGCCAAAGGCCGACTGACCGGCTTCCAGCCCCAGCATCCCCGGTGCCACCGACCCATCGACCTGTCCGCAGATACCGCGAATCAGGCGGTGCCCAATTTCTTCGTTCGGGGCCATCAGAATGTCGCAGGTCGACGTACCGATGATGCGAACAAACGCGTAGGGTTCGATTTCGGCCCCGATCGCGCCCATGTGCGCATCGAAGGCACCCACGCCCACCACGACGTCGGTCGATAGGCCCAGTTTCCCGGCCCACTCCGGCGAGAGCGTACCCATTGCCTGATCGGACGTGTAAGTATCGTGAAACAGCCGGTCGCGCTGACCCGTCATCAGGGGATCGAGTTTGGTCAGGAATTCGTCGGAAGGCAGACCATCGAACTCGGCGTGCCAGAGGGCTTTGTGACCAGCCGCGCAGCGCGACCGTTTCAGCGTCAGCGGGTTGGTGTTGCCCGTCAGCACGGCCGATATCCAGTCGCAGTGCTCGATCCACGAGAACGCGTGTTCGCGCACCGCTTCATCGACGCGGATGGTCCGCAACATCTTGGCCCAGAACCATTCCGACGAGTAAATACCGCCGACGTATTTGGTGTAATCCGTATCCCAGTGGTGGGCCAGAGTATTGATTTCTTCGGCTTCGGCGTTGGCCGTGTGGTCTTTCCAAAGGATAAACATCCCGTTGGGATTCTCCGCAAAATCGGGGCGCAGGGCCAGCGGCAGACCGGTTTCATCAACCGGGCCGGGCGTCGAGCCAGTGGTGTCGACAGAAATACCGACGACCTGACTGCGTACCTCCGGCGGGGCCTGTGCCAGTGCGCCGTTGATGGTTGCTTCAATGCCGTCGAGGTAGTCGAGGGGGTGCTGCCGGAACTGCGACGTCGCGGGATCGCAGTACAGCCCCTGCTTCCAGCGGGCATACTCGTGTACGTGCGTCCCGACGGCCTGCCCCGTCTGGGTGTCGACAATCAGGGCGCGCACCGAATCGGTGCCGAAATCCACCCCAATGACGTAAGGGTTATTCATGAACTGATGCATTTAGTATTGGTTAAAGAGCAGGTGGAGCAGTGCCCCACCCCCATTTGCATTACTAACCTTTTGAGAAATTACTGTACAGAGAATAGCCCTGATCTGCGCTGATGCCAATAAATATGGACTCTTTCATTTGTATACCCGAGTTGTTGGCGACTGCATAACCAGCGGCTACGTGCGGATTCGACTCCACTATTGCGGGCCAGGCAACCACACGTTCATCGCACCCACGCCCCGATTCGACCAGGCGTAGTACGGATTGGCTTTCAGCATGGCCGACTGACCGGTTTTGGTCGGGACGGTACCGGTAATGACGTTGCCACCATTGAGCAGATCCGGCTGGTAGGTCACGCGCAGGGTAGCCGCTTCGGGCAGTGTCAGGGTAGCCTGGACGGATTTTTCGTTGGCGTAGCTGTAGAGCCGACCGGGCATCACTTCGTTGCGCACCCAGCCCGGAATCCGGATTTTCACGGCGAACGTAGCCACTTTTTTGGGGCTGATCGTCATTCGGACGCCCCCTTTCCACGGATAGTCGGTTTGCTGCTTGACCCGGACGGCCGTCTTTCCTACGTCGACCCGCGCTTTGTCAGACGATAACATTTTGATGACCAGCTGATTACCTGCGGCCGTATACATCAGGCGGACAATCGGGTAACCTTTCATGGTCACATGCGCCTGTACGCCGTAGCCCGCTGCCAACAACGCGAACGTGGTGATAAGTCGTTTCATGGGTTTGGTTTAGGCGTAAAGGCTGTGATAATCGCTAGGGCGTGGTCAGTTCCGCCAGTTCGGGCATGAATGCCGCATTCCCGTTCAGATACGACTGGTATTTTTCGGTATCGAGCGCGTATAACTGCCCCTTCTTTGTCGATGAGGTTTCGTCTTTCTCACCCGTGCCGCGCAGCAGGTCGGTGGCAATCACCTTCCGACTGAAATTCCGCCGGTCGAGCTGTACATTATAGATCGCTTCGTAGAGTTTGTGCAGTTGCGGCACCGTAAACTTTTCGGGCAGCAGCTCAAAGCCGATGGGGTACATGGCTGCTTTGTAGCGCAGTTGCCGCAGGGCCGTTTCCACCATCTGATCGTGGTCGAAAATCAGGTCGGGCTTATCGGCCAGATCGATCCACGATGCGTTGTGCGCTTCCAGCGTAGTCGGGTCCTGATCCTCGATAGTAACCAGCGCGTAGTACACCACCGAGATCGTCCGCTCGATGGGGTCCCGATCAACGGCACCGAAGGTCTGAAGCTGCTCCAGGTAGTTGTTGTGCAGACCGGTCAGCGTAAACAGGACGCGGGAAGCCGCCAACTGCAAATCCTCGTTTTCTTCGAGAAAGCCACCCATCAACGACCACTTGCCAAACTCCGGCTCAAAGTTTCGCCTGATTAACAGGAGTTTAAGCGCTTTACCATCAAAGCCGAATATGATACAATCTAACGCAACCAGTACCCGATGCCCGTTGGTATAGCTGTGCATGATAGCCTGAAAAGAGGTTGGTTATGTTACGCGAACAAATATATAGTGTAAAAACGACACGATCTAAAAATAGCACTGTAGCAAAGAATATTTGTATTAATAGTTCCTCTACCATAGAAGAAGGGACTTTGATGCTGTCTGTTTTACCTGATATCGCCTGTTCGGCTCTACCTTAATCAGGTACTTACTGACGCTCAGCATAAAAAAGGGCCCCGTGTGGTCAGTACGCGTACTGACCACACGGGGCCCTTTTTGCCGTTATATCGTTACTTCGCCTGATTCGTAAAATCGACAACCGTCAGATCAGCCAGCCAAGGGCCAACGATAGTACCGAATTCTTTGTGAGCCGGATGCGGCAGGTAAGCGTCGCGGTCTTTCTCGGAATCAAAGGTCAGGATAAAGGCATGGGTCAGGCCGTGGGCGTGGGTTTCGGGGCTGTTATTGGTACCCCACTGAAATCCTTTGATCTCTTTGATCTTCGACGGCAGGGCTTCAAACGCCGTCAGAATTTCCTGTAGCTTTTCGGGCGTCGTTTCGGGCTTGAATTTGAACAGCACGACGTGTTGCACAACGGCATTTTTCATGGTTTTCTTAGGCGGTTTAGCATACGTGCCAATGGAAAGTAGCAGGCCAACCATCAGCAGGGAAAGAATTTGTTTCATAGGAACAGTTAAAAGGTAAGGGGTTGGAGATTCCAGACGTGATGATATTCAGTTGAGCAATACGCAGGTTACTATCACTGATCTAGATGCTGGCGTTTCTCATCAATAAATTGCAGATCGTTTTCCGTGGCAACCGGCCCCGCTAACAACAACGTTTCCGGATTCGTCTGTAAGCGTTCTGGGTATATCTCTTCGTCGATAGCGACCCGCAACTGTTTCAATTGCATTGGCGGCAGGGCTTTAACAATCTGCACCAATTGGTTGAACCCGATGTCTATCTGAACTTGCATAGCCTGTAGCAGTGAAAAACGAAGGTAGCGATTTACACACGAAAAAGCGGGCCGGCTTCTGCTGAAACCAACCCGCTTTTCAGTCGACCCAAACCCGCTTACGCCAGTTTGGTTTGCAGGTTCTGATCGAGCGCGTCGAGGAAATCCTCGGTGTTGAGGTAGTGCTCACCCGCCACCAGCTTCGTACCGGCTGGGTACGCCGACAGGGCCAGATCTTTCGTCATTTTACCGCTTTCCACCGTCTCAACGCAAACTGCTTCGAGGGCATTGGCGAAATCGATCAGGGGCTGGTTGTTGTCGAGTTTACCCCGGAACGCCAGACCACGCGTCCAGGCGTAGATCGACGCAATCGGGTTGGTGCTCGTTTTGTTGCCTTTCTGGTATTCGCGGTAGTGACGCGTAACGGTACCGTGGGCCGCTTCGGCTTCCATCGTTTTGCCATCGGGTGTAACCAGTACCGAGGTCATCAGCCCCAGCGAACCGAAACCCTGCGCAACGGTATCCGACTGTACGTCGCCGTCGTAGTTTTTGCAGGCCCAGACGAAGTTACCTTCCCATTTCAGCGCCGACGCGACCATGTCGTCGATCAGGCGGTGTTCGTACTGTACTTTGCCTTTGTATTCGGCTTCGTAGATCTCCTGGAAGATGTCCTTGAACCGACCGTCGTATTTTTTCAGGATCGTGTTTTTGGTCGAGAGGTACAGCGGCCAGCCTTTGTCCATCGCCACGTTGAAGCAGGCCCGCGCAAATCCACGGATCGACTCCTCGACGTTGTACATCCCCATCGCTACACCGGCACCTTTGAACTGATAGACGTCGAAATCCATCACGGTACCATCTTCGCCTTCAAATTTCATCGTCAGCTTACCGGGACCGGGCACGACGAAATCGGTAGCGCGGTACTGATCGCCGAAGGCATGCCGACCGATGATGATCGGGGCCGTCCAGTTGGTAACCAGGCGGGGTACGTTGCTCATGACGATTGGCTCGCGGAATACCGTACCGTCGAGAATATTGCGGATCGTGCCGTTGGGCGACTTCCACATCTGCTTCAGACTAAATTCTTTCACGCGATCTTCATCGGGCGTGATGGTAGCGCACTTGATACCCACGCCATACTCGCGGATCGCGTTAGCGGCATCGACCGTCACCTGATCGTTGGTTTCGTCGCGGTACTCGATACCGAGGTCATAATATTTAATATCAACGTCGACGTACGGCAGGATCAGTTTGTCTTTGATAAACTTCCAGATAATCCGGGTCATTTCGTCGCCATCCAGTTCGACTACCGGATTAGCTACTTTAATTTTCTCCATTGGACTTGGGTATAAGCGATTGAAAACGATACAAAATTATCCGGCAAAAGTAATCAAAACCTTGTCAACCCCGGACTAAAGCCAGCGCAATTGAGCAGCAGGCTTACCCGACCGCCATTAGTTATTAAAATTGCGGTCTACCCATGTCGATTTATTGATGTATAGAATAGTCGTGATAGCTTGCCGGTTGTTAACCACCGCAACTGTATGTCCTCCTTCACTATTGGACGCACCGTCGTCCTGCTGTTCTTTATTCTGCTGACCAGCCGAAGTTTTGCCCAACTTTTTTTCACACCCGGTTATGTTGTATCAACGGCCAGCGACACGCTCAGGGGCGAGTTGCGAGAACAGGGCAATCACCTGATTTTATTCCGGCAAAACGGCAATGCCACGCCCCAGTCGTTTACGCCCAATCAGATCATCAGTTACGTCGCCGACAACACCGTCCGCCGGTCGGTGCGCCTGACGGAGAACGGCCGAGATTCGACGTATTTCATGTACGAGCAGATTAGCGGCTACGTGGGTCTGTATCGGCTGTTCAGCCCGGAGGATCGCCTGACACACGCACTTCGCCTGCCCAACAATACGTTTGTTCCACTGCGCGGCACCCTCACCCTGCTGACGCTGACTAACAACCTAAACGAGTGTTCAGACCCAGCTTTCACCCGGTTACTGAATTCACAATCGTTTCGCGCCCTGAATGCCGATCTGGAGCGAATTGTCAGCACCTACAATGCCTGCGTCAGACCCGGTCAGGCAAGTATCCGGCCCGCTGCTAAAAAACGGCTGCGCTACGAGCTGGGCCTATCGGTTGGTCTGGCCCGCAACAATTGGGTGTATGGCCGGTCGGGGCAGTTGAACGCGACGTACTACGACCCCAGCGGCAACTATAGTCCGACTTATACCGCTGCCATTGGCGGTTTTTTCACGATTGCCCCCCGCAAGCGGTTGTCGGCCAGCATCGAACTATCAGCCAGCTGGTATTCAGGTAGTCGGACTGTTCCCCTTACCGACCCCCTGGAACCTACGAAACAGGCCTCCCGACTGTACTCGTTTAACGAATCGTACATATCGCTGCCCATCACGGGTCGATACGTTTTCATCGACAAGTGGACGCGCTGGTACGTCAAAGCGGGCGCTGGCCCAACCCTATCGACCAGACCATCAGCCAGTTATGTGACCAGCGATTTTGGTATGACTATCCCCATCGAGATTCTGAATCGAACCAATATCGGCATTGGCTACCTGCTTGGCATAGGGACCAGCTTCGTTGTCGGGAAAAACCAGCCTGTTTACGTGGAGGCACGGGCGATGCCCCACGCCGTGCTGGACGGAGTGACTAACATAGCGACGTCTCACTCGTACCAGCTAACTGTCAGCGTACCCCTCCTGAAACGACACTAATTCCGTATCCATCTTATTTCATCATAATAAAACCTGTATCTTCTCGATACTGACCGTATATTTATGCATTAATTGTCACAATCATCTACATAAAATTTGGCTTTGCTAATGGGTAAATGTACATACCTGATAGTTGCTCTTCTACTGACTTCATCGCTGCTGGCCCAGCCGGGAAAAACAGTCATCACGAACTTGGATGGCCAGTATCCGCACTATGCTGCGCTGGCCGGACAGATCTGGAAACTGGCCGAACCGGGGTATCTGGAAGAAAAAACGACCCGCCTGCTGCAAAACGAATTACAACAACATGGTTTCACGATCACGCAGGGTGTAGCAGGCATCCCGACGGCTTTCGTGGCAACGTATGGGCAGGGTGCGCCGGTCATTAGCCTACTGGCCGAGATGGACGCGCTACCCGGTCTGTCGCAGGATTCTCTGCCGACCCGTAAGCCGCTGGTCCCCAATGCGTACGGGCACGGTTGCGGGCATAATCTGTTTGGTGTGGGATCGGTAGCTGCCGCTATTGCCACGAAAGACTGGCTCAAGCAGACAGGACGGCCCGGCACGATTCAGCTCATCGGCACCCCTGCCGAAGAAGGGGCCGGGGGCGGCAAAACCTATCTGGTACAGGCCGGCCTGTTCAAGTCCGTCGACGCTGTTTTGCACTGGCACCCCGGCGACCATAACAGCGCCAGCCCGGCCTCGTCGCTGGCGTATCGGGTGGGTCTTTTCCGGTTCAGCGGGCAGGCCGCACACGCAGCCGCAGCCCCCGAAAAAGGGCGTTCGGCCCTCGATGCGGTGGAAGCTATGGATTATATGGTGAACCTGATGCGCGAACACGTTACGCCCGAAACCCGGATTCACTACGTCATCAAGCAAGGTGGGCTAACGTCCAATATCGTCCCGGACTATGCCGAAGTAGAATACACCGTTCGACACCCGACCGCCAAAGGCCTGGAAGAAGTCTGGACGCGGATTATGAAAACAGCACAGGCAGCGGCCCTCGGCACCGAAACCAGCATGACGCACGAAGTCATGGCCGGACTCTATAACCTGCTACCCAACGAGACGCTGGCGAAAACGATGCAAACCAGCCTGCAACAGGTGGGGGGTGTATCGCTGACGCCCGCCGAAGTGGCTTTCGCCGATAAACTCCGGCAGTCGCTGGTGAGTCAGACGCTGCCACCGGTGAGTAGTGCGGGCGATGTACGCACCTACGCACTGGGCGGCATTACACCCGCGTCGACCGACGTGGGCGATGTCAGCTGGGTCGTACCCACCGCCGGATTATCGACAGCGACGTGGGTACCCGGCGTACCGGCGCATAGCTGGCAGGCCGTCGCCTGCGATGGTATGTCGATCGGGTTCAAAGGGATGATTGTAGCGGCCAAAACACTGGCGATAACGGCCATCGACCTGTTTCAGCACCCCGAGTTGATCGCCAAAGCGAAAGCCGAACTCGACAAAGCGCGGGGCGGGGAAACGTTTACCTACAAATCACTCGCCGGTGAGCGAAAACCGCCACTGGATTACCGCAAGTAACGACAACGCCTACCGGCGATTGATGGGTCTGGCCCGGCCGGGTACAGTTTTTATTAACTCCTTTACAACCTGCTTCCCCTATGAAATACACGACTCTACTGATTACCATGCTGCTTGCCCCTACCCTCCTGTTTGGGCAATCGAAAAAGGCAGCGAAGCCCGACGCCCGGATTGAGAAGCTAAAAGCCGAAGCCATGGCCGCTGTCGACGCGCGGAAGGATCAGGCGCAACAGATCAACGACATGCTGTTCAGCTTCTCGGAACTGGGTTTTCAGGAGCAGGAAACGTTTACCTACCTGACCAGTCTGCTCGAGAAAGAAGGCTTCACGGTGCAGAAAGGCGTCGCCGGGATGCCGACTGCCTGGATTGCGACCTGGGGCAGCGGCAAACCCGTTATCGCCATCGGATCCGACATCGACTGTATTCCGAAGGCCAGTCAGAAGCCGGGGGTGGCCTATAAAGATCCGATTGTCGAGGGCGCACCGGGCCACGGCGAAGGGCACAACTCCGGACAGGCGCTCAACATCGTGGCGGCTCTGTCGGTCAAGAAACTCATGGAGCGCGAGAAGATACCGGGTACGCTGATGCTGTGGCCGGGTGTCGCCGAAGAACTCGTTGGTGCGAAGGCGTTTTACGTGCGCGATGGCTATTTCAAAGACGTCGATGCCTGCATTTTTACCCACGTTGGCAACAACCTGAAAGTCGGCTACGGCGATGCGGGCAACAACGGACTGGTGTCGGTAAAGTTCAATTTTGAAGGGTCAGCGGCTCACGCAGCGGGTGCCCCCTGGCGCGGACGCAGTGCGCTCGATGCCGTCGAACTGATGAATGTCGGCTGGAACTTCCGGCGCGAACACCTCGAACTGACCCAGCGGTCGCACTATGTTATTTCCGACGGGGGCGATCAGCCAAACGTCGTGCCGTCGAAAGCGTCGGCCTGGTACTACTTCCGTGAACGCAGCTATCCCAAAATCACCAAGCTGTTTGAGACAGGGAAAAAGATCGCTGAAGGGGCCGCGATGATGACCGACACCAAGATGACGTACGAGATTCTGGGATCGGCCTGGCCGGGGCACTTCAACAAGCCCATCGCTGAAACGATGTACATGAACATCAAGAAAGTTGGCCTGCCCACCTGGTCGGCCGACGATCAGGCACTGGCGAAAGCGACGCAGAAAGAATTGCAGGCCCCCAAAGTGGAAGGGCTGGCGATGAAGCTCGACAGCATCGACCTTCCCGCCAATACGCAGCCAACAATGATGATGGGTGGGCAGACGTTCGTTCCGCTGACGGGTGGGTCCGACGACATCGCCGATATTTCGTGGTCCTTGCCAACGGTGGTACTGTGTTACCCGTCGAACATTCCGGGTCTGCCGGGCCACCATTGGAGCAACGCCATTTCGATGGCGACGCCCATTGCTCACAAGGGTATCGTAGTGGGTGCCAAAGCCGAAGCGATGACGCTGATCGACATGCTGATGAAGCCGGAAATCATCAAACAGGCCTGGGCATATTACAAAGATGAGCAGACGAAAGAGCAGAAATACACCCCGCTGATTTCGCCCAAAGAGTACCCGGCGGTTTATCTGAACCAGAAAATTATGACCGAGTACAAACCGAAGCTGGAAACGTTTTACTACGATCCATCAAAGTACAAGACGTACCTCGATCAGCTTGGCATCAAGTACCCCACCCTTCGCGACGATCAGCGGGCGGACCTGCAAAAAACAATGCCGGGCCAACGGTAGAGTACACTTAGACAGGCAAAAGGCACTGCAATCACCAGGATTGCAGTGCCTTTTGCCTGTCTAAGGGGTTATTTAGGATTGTGTTTTATGACCTACTTTGTCATCCCGACGACAGGAGGGATCTTCGGTAACAGGCGGTTTTGTTTGCTTTTAGCGAAGATCCCTCCTGTCGTCGGGATGACAAAGTAGGCTGTGAAATACAACCCTTAAGCCAGCTATTTCGTCCGGTTGCGGTGCGCTATGTTGATTTCGCGAAACATCCCCATCAGGCGGCTCCAGCAGCGACCGACCGCTTTTTTGTCATGCGTTTTTGCGGGTGCCGTCGTCGTTGCAGCGGCTTCTGCTTTTGCCGTGCTGTTACGGGCGAGCATCGTGTTTTTACCCGGCATCTCGGCCTTCGTCAGGCTGATCGTTCGATTCACCGGCACCTGCTTATCGATACTACCCGACACCGCCGGTAAGGTCATTGCTACCAGGAGAAGCGCTGTCAGCACCACGCCTTTTTTACGATTCGTTTTCATGTTCCTGTAGATGATCGGTTAAGCGGTCAGTCAGCAACGTTGACACCGGGAGAACAAACATATAAAAATAGTATAATCCATCCTAGCTTATGCCACATTAAAGATTTTATAATGTGCCAAATTTTGTAAAGTAATCAACCAAGTTGACCAATTAATATACGGCGTTCAGCAAATATAATGGCCAATTGTTCTGAATCAACGCTGTACATACGATCATATTGCCCAAACCCGGTCAACATTGGGCCAGTATGTCAACAAAGGGTTACAACGGCTGTTTATTGTCAGCACGCTGGCGCTGACTTACCGGTTACCCCTGTACGTCAGCGTGCCGGTTGCCGGGCAGAAACTACTATCTTTGTCCTGCTGTTTGCTATAGACTATGTTCGAGAACCTTCAGGATAAACTCAATAAAGCCTTCAAGACCCTCAAAGGGCAAGGCCGCATTACCGAGATCAACGTGGCCGCGACGGTTAAGGAAGTACGCCGGGCGCTGACCGATGCCGACGTTAACTATAAAGTTGCCAAAGACATCACCGACCGGATCCGCGAGAAAGCCCTCGACCGGAAAGTGCTTATCTCGGTAGAGCCGGGCCAGCTGTTTGTCAAGATCGTGCAGGAAGAGCTGACCGAATTGATGGGTGGCGACGCGCAGCCGATCAACACGAAAGGCGACCCGGCGGTCATTCTGATTGCCGGCTTGCAGGGATCGGGAAAAACGACGTTTTCGGGTAAACTGGCGGCTTACCTGAAAAAACAGGGTCGTGGTGTATTACTCATTGCCGACGACATTTACCGGCCAGCGGCTATCGATCAGTTGAAAGTGCTGGGTGAGCAGGTGGGCGTTGAGGTGTACGCGGAGCCAGACAACAAAAATGCGGTCAGTATTGCGCGGAACGGAATCGACCATGCCCGCAAGACCGGCAAGAAAATCGTGATCGTCGATACGGCCGGACGCCTGGCCGTCGACGAAGCGATGATGCAGGAAATTGAAGCGGTAAAAATGGCCATCAACCCAGCCGAAACGCTGTTTGTGGTCGATTCGATGACCGGTCAGGATGCTGTCAATACGGCAAAGACGTTCAACGACCGGCTTAACTTCGACGGCGTTGTACTGACCAAACTCGACGGTGATTCGCGCGGTGGGGCCGCCCTGTCGATCAAGACAGTCGTCAACAAGCCGATCAAGTTTATCAGTACGGGCGAGAAAATGGAAGCCCTCGACGTGTTCTACCCCGACCGGATGGCCAGCCGGATTCTGGGTATGGGCGACGTGATTTCGCTGGTTGAGCGGGCGCAGCAGGCTTTTGACGAAGACGAAGCCAAACGCATCAATGCCAAGATGCGGAAGAATCAGTTCGACTTCGATGACTTTCTGTCGCAGCTGCAGCAGATCAAGAAGATGGGTAACGTCAAAGACCTGCTCGGTATGATTCCAGGTATGGGCAAGATGATCAAGGACCTCGACATCGACAACGACTCGTTCAAACCCATCGAAGCGATTATCAGTTCGATGACGCCCAAAGAGCGTAGTCGCCCCGAACTCATCGACGGTAGCCGCAAAAAGCGTATTGCCGCCGGTAGCGGTACCAGCATCACGCAGGTGAATAACCTGCTGAAGCAGTTCGATGAGATGCGGAAGATGATGAAGAAGATGAACACCATGCAGGCATCGGGCAAGCTGAATAAACTGATGAAGTAAACATGTTTTTGTCATCCCGACGGGATGATAAACATACTTTGTCAGTGAAAAGATAACCGGGAATCCGGAAAAGGACGTCGCGCAGAACGACGTCCTTTTTGCTTTTAGTATACTGCCCCGACGGCCACTTATCACCGAAATCAACCGTTTGTCTAGTCAGTGCAACCCAGCTCCGGTGCGGCTCATCTCTTGGTCAGATTCGAAACGATTCGGATCGGAAACCTCGAAAATAGCATGAAAACGCGCCTTACGTCAATCCTGTCTGCCCTTGTCCTGACTGCAAATCTTACCGTTTCGTCGCTTACGTTTGCCCAGAAAGCCGATTACTACGAACAGCCTACGTTTCAGATCGGTATGTTTCCGAACAGTGATAAGACTAAAATCTGGCTAAGCTTCGAACGGTACGATCAGGCCAAGCCGCTGCACATCACCCTGCGCGACGCGAGTAACAAGGAAATGTACGACAACTATGTGTCGCGCGGAATGGATAAAGGGCGGCAGTGCTTCGACATGAGTCAGATGGGCGATGGTCTGTATACGTTTACCGTCACTGATGGCAAGCACACCCAGGAACGCAGCTTCCGTATCAGCACCCCCGGTATCCGCGAAACCCTGCCCCAGCGCCAGATCACGATGCGCTAGTCGGCTAGAACGGCACAATTACCTTGACGCTCGCGTTTCGACCCATATTGTACATACCAAACCGACCCGTCGGGGAGGCTGTGTAATACTCAAAATATTTGAGCCGGTTCAAATGCGACTGATACGCAACGTTGAACAGGTTATCGACCTGAATAAAGAGCTGGCAAATAGGTCGGTTTTGGCGGTTATTGATCGTGCCGCCAAAACCCGCGTTGACCAGCGCATAACCGGGCGTTGCCGTCTCTGTATTATCGACACCGTAGAACCGGTTCTGTGCGCCGTAATAATCCAGTTCTGCCCGCGCATACAACCCTGTCAGCCGGGCTTTTTCCCGCCCGAAGGTTGCCCGGATCTCCGAACGACCGTGCAATGGTGGAATAAACGGCAGGTATCGTGCCGCATCGCCTTCCAGTTCGATCAACTGTGGGTTGCGGTTCAGGCCACGGATTAAGGCCAGACTGTTGTTGACCGTCAGCCACCGACTTGTGCGGGGGTGTAGATTCAGACTAAATTCCGCCCCGTACAGCTGCGCCTTCGACTGCTGATACTGATACGTAAAGTTGCCCGGCACGATCACAACCGGCTGTCCGGCATCATCGTACAAACGAGCCTGATAGATATAATTCTCGATAACGTTGTTGAACAGCTCGACGCTGATGTCCATGTCATTCAGGTAGCCGATAAAACCAATGTCGGTTTGCAGGCTGAATTCCGGCTGGAAATTACGGTTGCCCAGATAAACGATCCGCGCACCGGGATCGAGTCCATTGGAGCCAATTTCGGTGATGTTTGGTGCCCGATATCCGCGCGATACGTTGGCTTTTACCAACAACCGTTCGGAAATGTTGTAGGTCGCGCCCAGGCTACCCGACATACCGGTGAACGAACGATGGTACGCGGCAAACTGAGGCACTGATGCCGCACTGGCGGGAGTATATGTCAGCCGGTCGAAGCCCGTTGCCGGGTTATTTTCTACGTATTGATTGGCCCAGTCGACGGAGCGCGTGTCGTACCGAATGCCCCCACTGATATCGACGGCCCCAATCGTTTTTTTGATGAACAGAAACGAACCAATGTCCAGCAGGGCATAGTCGGGAATGGGGAAATCGGTACCGTTTCGATTTTTATTGGTCTGATACATCCCGTTTACACCCAGCGTCGGTTCAAACCCCTTCCAGATCGGCAGGTTGTATTTCACCTCATAATTAACCGTGTTGAGCCGAACGTACAGACCTGGCTGTTCGGGCACGGTGGGGTGGTTGTATTCACGACGAACGCTTTGCTGAAAACCAGCCAGTACCGACAGGTCGCTTTTACCGATAATAAACCGGTTTCGCGTGAAGATCCGATAATGCTGAATGTGCTGATGCAGGGGGTTGATGCGGTAGGTACGCAGGTCGCTGTCGGGCACGAGGGGCCGCTGTTTGATGTTATCCTCGTCGCTTTCCAGTACCTGCCGGGTAAACCGGCGCGTCAGCGAGTCGCGGCTGCCGTCGGGAATTTCCTGCAAATTGTTGTATAACGTAGCATAGAGAAACGACGAGCCCCAGCGCTTTTCCGCGCCGGTCATGGCCGACAGATTCTGTTCGCGGTACGCTGTACCGTAGACCCGCCCATCGACGGAATTGGAGTAGGCCGTCGCCTGTTTGTTCGATGCACGAAAGGCGGCTTTCCACCCATTTTTCGTGTACGACACTCCCGCCGATGTGCCAATCATCCCATTGTTGGTGTGGTATTCGCCAACCACGTCGCCGTTCACTTTACCCTCCGCCCCACGTGGTATGTACGGAATGAAATTGATAACCCCGGCCACCGCATCAGACCCGTAGATCAGACTAGCGGGCCCTTTGATCACTTCCGCCCGCTCGATGCCGTACTGATCGATTTCGATACCGTGCTCATCGCCCCACTGTTGCCCTTCCTGCCGGACACCGTTGTAGAGCGTTAGCACCCGATTATAGCCCAGCCCCCGGATAAATGGCTTTGAGACATTGGGGCCGGTCGTTACGGCACTCAGCCCCGGTACGCCTTTCAGCACCGCATCAACCGCGTTGGTATTCGCGTTGAAATTCATCTCTTTCCGCGTAATGACGGCAATTGCTACCGGGCTTTTCCGCAGTTCGGTGGCCCGCGCACCCGTGACGACCACCTCGTTTAAATTATTGGCCGACTCCCGCAGCGAAATCGATAGCTGCAACGGCTGACCACTGGTTAGCCGTACAGTTTTCCGGTACGAGTCGTAGCCAACGAGTGATACACTGAGCTGGTACGTCCCCGATGCAACGTCAGCCAATCGAAATGATCCCGTTGAGTCAGTAGCCGTTCCGAACCGGGTATTCAGGAGTGTTACTGTTGCGCCCGGCAGCGGTTGTCCACCGGCTGTTATCGTCCCATCGATCGTTGAGGGGCTGGCTGACTGGGCAAAAAGTGACGTAGTAACAACTAGAAAAATGAACAGTAAAAGCGGAACCCGCATGATAAAACAAGGCGATAGGGCCAGTCGATCGACTGGCTGGATAATGAAGACAGTAACCAGGAGCCTGAGCCAACCATCTCACCTGAGTATGTATTGGCCACAGTACGGACGAAGCCGTCAGGGGAAGGACAACGCAGCTAGACCGGTATAAACCGGCTACTGATCGTTACAGCAGGAAAGACTGAGTTATGAAAGCGGGGGACCGCGCAGACACGCCAGGACGACACGCTGCTCAACGGTTTGAAGCAGATAAGTAAAGACTGTTTCTGCAACGGGAATAGTCCAGAAAACGGGACCGTTTACTACCGGCTCTGTACCGGGAACGAACGGCGCGTTGGTACACATGTCCAGCCAGAACAGCTCGAAAGACGTGTGCGGATTATTAGAAATCGGCCCTTGCTTACCCGTCAGTTTATACGGGTGGGTGTGAATAACGATGCGCCCATCTGGCAACCGGTGTGCGTGGATGAAGATCATACTGTTGAGGGTAATCAGCCCCCACAGTAGCATCAGCCCCTGCGCCGTATGTCGCCGTATGTTCGTTCTGGTCAGCAAGCCGTGCCTGTCTTATTCGTTATCCAACAGCGAAATACGGTGATAATCAAACGCGAAAAGTATTTTTCCTAATTTATTTTTTAGACTAACCTAAAAAATGATTCTATGAGTTCATGCAACGACGCGAACGGTCCGGCGACTCAGCCTTCGCGTCGCTACATTTTTGCACAAAAAAAGCCTGATCCGCTACCAGCAGATCAGGCTTTTATAATCAGGATTTATTGGGTTTACTGAACGTTGTCCGACGTCAGTTTAGCACCCAGATATTCGCGGTTCAGACGCGCGATGTGATCGAGTGAAATCGATTTCGGGCATTCGACGGAACAGGCTCCCGTAAACGAACAGGCCCCGAAACCTTCTGAATCCATCTGGGCAACCATGCGCTCAGCCCGTTCGACGTGCTCAGCCTTACCTTGCGGCAGAATAGCCAGCTGCGACACTTTAGCCGACACAAACAGCATAGCCGATGCGTTCTTACAGGCCGCTACACAGGCTCCGCAACCAATACAGGCGGCTGCATCCATTGCTTCGTCAGCAATTGTACGCGGAATCAGGATTTCGTTGGCATCACGCGCCGATCCAGTATTGACCGATACGTAACCACCCGACTGAATGACCCGGTCGAACGCAGACCGGTCGACCATCAGGTCTTTGATGACGGGGAAAGCGCGCGCCCGCCAGGGCTCGACCACAATGGTATCGCCATCGCTGAACGAGCGCATATGCAGCTGACAGGTTGTTGCGCCTGTCTGCGGACCATGTGCCCGGCCGTTTATGTACATAGAGCACATGCCACAGATACCCTCACGGCAGTCGTGGTCAAAAGCCACCGGCTCCTCCCCTTTGCGGGTCAGTGAGTCGTTCAGTACGTCGAACATTTCCAGAAATGACATATCTTCCGATACGTTGTCCAGTTGATATTCGACCAGCTTGCCGGCTGTATTGTTATTTTTCTGTCTCCAGACTTTTAGTGTAATTTTCATTATAGTTCGTGGTTTGTGGTTTGTAGTTTGTAGTTGGTGGCTTAACTACGAACCACCAACTACAAACCACGAACTTACTATTTATAGCTCCGCTGCGTCAGCTTCACGTTTTCGAACTCCAGCACTTCCTTGTTGAGCAATTCGGGCTGGTTTTCACCCTGAAACTCCCAAGCTGCTATGTAGGCAAAGTTGGCATCATCGCGCAGGGCTTCACCGTCTTCCGTCTGATGCTCCTCGCGGAAGTGACCACCACACGACTCTTCTCGATTCAGTGCATCGTCGACCATCAGTTCACCCAGTTCGATGAAGTCAGCCACACGCGATGCCTGCTCCAGTGCCTGATTGATTTCTTCTGAATCGCCCAGCACTTTTACGTTTGTCCAGAAGTCTTTCTTCAACTGCTGAATCTTCTGCTTGGCCGTTTTCAGTCCTTCCGCACTACGCGACATGCCACAGTATTCCCACATGATGTGACCCAGATCACGGTGGAAATCATCAACCGGGCGGTCGCCTTTGATCGACAGCAGTTGTTGCACCATATCGTGTACTTTCTGCTCAGCTTCTTTGAAAGCGGGTGAATCGACCGCAATCTTGTCGGCCGGACCGATTGTCGCCAGATAATCGCCAACCGTATACGGAATTACGAAATACCCGTCGGCTAGTCCCTGCATCAGGGCTGAAGCACCCAGCCGATTCGCTCCGTGATCGGAGAAGTTGGCTTCGCCCAGCGCATAGCAGCCCGGAACTGTCGTCATCAGATTGTAATCGACCCACAGGCCACCCATCGTATAGTGTACGGCGGGATAGATCATCATCGGCAACTCGTAGGGATTCTCGCCGGTGATTTTCTCATACATCTCGAAAAGGTTGCCGTATTTGGCTTCGATCGTTTTCTTCCCGTCGCGTTTGATCGCGTCCGCAAAGTCGAGATATACGGCCAGACCTGTTTTGCTGACGCCACGACCTTCATCGCACACATACTTGGCGTTGCGCGAGGCTACGTCACGGGGTACGAGGTTACCAAACGACGGATAACGACGCTCCAGGAAGTAGTCGCGGGCCTCTTCGGCCAGATCGGTTGGCTTGATTTTTCCGTCCCGAATCCGCATGGAATCCTCCTGCGTTTTGGGTACCCATACCCGACCGTCGTTCCGCAGCGATTCTGACATCAGCGTCAGTTTCGACTGGTAATGACCCGATACCGGAATACAGGTTGGGTGAATCTGCGTAAAACAGGGGTTGGCCATAAGCGCTCCCTTTTTGTGCGCCCGCCATGCCGCCGTTACGTTTGACCCCATCGCGTTGGTCGACAGGTAAAACACGTTGCCATAACCACCCGTACAAAGCAGTACAGCATGCGCCGAGTGCGATTCGATTTTACCCGTAATCAGGTTCCGCGTTACGATACCCCGTGCCTTGCCGCCCTCTACGACGAGGTCAAGCATTTCGGTACGGGTATACAGCTTCACTTTACCATTGGCCACCTGCCGACTCAGGGCTGAATACGCCCCCAGCAGCAATTGCTGACCAGTCTGACCACGAGCGTAGAATGTGCGGGATACCTGCGCACCACCAAACGAGCGGTTCGCCAGCAGACCGCCGTACTCACGGGCAAACGGTACGCCCTGCGCCACGCACTGATCGATAATGTTGACACTTACTTCGGCCAGGCGGTGTACATTTCCCTCACGAGCCCGGTAATCGCCCCCTTTGATTGTATCGTAAAACAGCCGGAATACGCTGTCGCCGTCGTTCTGGTAATTTTTAGCGGCATTGATTCCTCCCTGTGCGGCAATCGAGTGTGCGCGACGGGGACTGTCCTGAAAACAGAATGCCTTTACGTTGTAGCCCAGTTCAGCCAGTGAAGCTGCCGCCGACGCGCCTGCCAGCCCGGTTCCAACAACGATAATATCGTATTTACGTTTGTTAGCCGGGTTAACCAGCTTCAGACCAAACTTCTGCCGCGCCCATTTTTCGGGCAACGGCCCCGCAGGAATTTTAGATTCGAGTTTCATAATTCAATTGTGAATTAGAGCATGAGCGAATGCGTGAATGATGTGTGCTCATTCACGCATTCGCTCATTCGCTCATTAAATAATCCCGTGAACCTGTAGAAACACATAGACCGGCATGGCAGCGAAAGCCAGCGGAATGATGACCGCGAAAAAATAGCGACCGACAAGCTCAATAGCTGGCGTGTATTTTTTGTGCCGGATACCAAGCGACTGAAAACCACTCTGAAATCCGTGCGCCAGGTGATACCCAAGGGCCACCATACACACGACGTACAGCAGTACGTACCACCACTCCCCAAACGCAACTTTCACCACGGCATAGAGATCCTTGTACTCTTTGCCATCGTATTCAGCCATTGGGACCGAACCAAAGTGCATCTCGTACCAGAACGTCCGCATGTGGATGATGATAAAGAGTAACAGAATCGTACCCAGAATACCCATGTTGCGCGATGACCAGTCACTGTTTGCTTCTGGTTTCGAGTACGCATACTGCACCGGGCGGGAATCGCGGTTATGGCGGGTCAGAATGAACGCCATCAGTGCGTGTACCAGTATCGAGGTGTACAACAGATACGATACGGTTAAAATGAGTGGGTTATGCGTCATGAAGTACGTGTACTCATTGAACGCCCGCCCGCCGTCGGCCTTGAACAATTGCAGATTACCTGCCATGTGGACGATCAGGAACGAACTCAAAAAAAGCCCCGTCAACGACATGATTACTTTGCGGCCGAGGGAGCTGGACAGTGCCTGCGTTATCCAAACCATATAAAAAACGACACGAAATTGTAGTGGGAAAATAAAGACAAAAGCCGCTGTTTACGGCGCTTCAAAGCTAGTTCACAAAGCTTATGCAAACAACTTTGGGGGCCCTTTTCACCGTGTATTTAGACCTTGTCTACGTACCTTGTACATACAGCGAAAACAGTTGACCAACGGGCTGTTCATCAGGATTGTTTGGGTAAGCTGGGCAAGTGGTTCCCGCCCGGTTAGCGCGGATACCTGTTTGCTTCCAATCAGCACGGCTTCATACGAAGCGGGTATCCTGTTGGGGCCAATTCTTGACTAAGCTCGAAAAGGCCCGTTCCTTTGTGATAACAATTGGTAGCCGCATAACGTGCTCAGCCAACAACCGCCAGCTTTACTTTTAGCTATGAACGCTTACATTTTTCCGGGTCAGGGATCACAGTCGCCCGGCATGGGCCGCGATCTGTACGAAGCCTCGCCCGCCGTCAGACAACTATTCGATCAGGCCAACGACATTCTGGGGTACAACCTTACCCAGATTATGTTCGAGGGCACTGAAGACGAACTCAAACAAACCATATACACCCAACCCGCTATCTTCCTGCATAGTGTGGCCCTGGCCCTGACCAACGACGCATTCGCGCCCGATCGGTTCGACGCGTCGATGGTGGCCGGTCATTCGCTGGGCGAACTATCGGCACTGACTGCGGCCGGAGCATTGTCATTTGCCGACGGACTCCGCCTGGCGTCGATTCGGGCCACGGCGATGCAGCGGGCCTGCGAACTGGCCCCGTCGGGTATGGCCGCCGTGACTAACCTGGCCGATGATGTGATCGAACGGATCTGCGCGGGCATCACGGATGAGATCATCATTCCGGCCAACTACAACTGTCCCGGTCAGGTCGTGATTTCAGGCAGCATGGAGGGTATCCGGCTGGCGGGCGAACAATTGACTGCGGCTGGTGCCCGGCGCGTACTGACGCTATCCGTAGGTGGTGCATTTCACTCGCCATTTATGGAGCCTGCCCGGGCTGAGTTTGCCGAGGCTGTAACCAACATGACGTTTCAGACACCCCGCTGTCCGGTTTACCAGAACGTCGATGCTAAACCCCACACCGACCCGGCCGAGATCAAAGCGAACTTGATTGCCCAGCTGACGGCCCCGGTACGCTGGACGCAGTCAGTAGAACGCATGGTTGCCGACGGTGCTACGGAATTTATCGAATGCGGACCCGGCAAAGTATTACAGGGCTTAATTAAAAAGATTGCGCCAACAGTACCCGCACGGGCAATCTGATTATTTTTTTCATTGCTGATTGTCAGCCAGAAAGGCTTCGTTTTAGCCTTTCTGGCTATTTTTTTACAAGGCCTACTTGCTTTTGCCCTGCAAAGCACCTTACATTTGCACTCGCAATTGCCCGATCGTCTAAGGGTAGGACGACAGATTTTGGTTCTGTTTGTGGAGGTTCGAATCCTTCTCGGGCAACAGCAAAGGCCGCTAAGTGAAAACTTAGTGGCCTTTTTTTTGATCTACCAGTTCGTACACATCTCTAGTGTCAACTACGGATTGTTGGTAGAAACGGCGCGGCTGACAGCCAATAAAGCAAACCGTTAAGTAATTCTGTTCTCTTGGAATAGTGTAAACAGGCAGCAGAAATCACTGTATCGACAGACACCTGACCAGCCATATAAAGGGCTGTAAACAACTGCGTTGCGCAGCGATGTACCTTATTGTAATTAAATCATGACATTCTGTTAGCGCTGAAAATTTATCTTACTGTTTTCAAAATGCATGTATAGGTAAACATTTTAAATTCGTTTGAGTAGTAGACTTATTCTGCCGGAATGACTAAAAACCATATTAGTTGTAAAGGACAGTAAACAACCTGATGTGACCGCGTTTTGAGAATCACGTCAGACTAATATAAGGTTCTGAATTTTAATTCATATTCGTTGTATGGAGAAGGACGAGAAGGTCAGGCGGAATCGCGCAAAGACGACCCAACGTATCGTTGAAGCTCTTGAAGAAGTAATTGCTGAACGGGGTCTGGAGGGCGTAGGCGTGAACCGGGTGGCTGAGAAAGCTAATGTCAGCAAAGTCCTGATTTACCGATACTTCGGTGGCATGGAAGGCCTGATGGAATACTACGTGAAGATGGGTAAACTCTTCCCTGTGTTCAACCCGGCTGTGCTGGATCAGATTCGTCCGCTGCATGACTCGGATGTTGCCCGTATCTGGTACCGGCAGGTTATTCAGACATATCGGTATTTCCGCACCTTCAAGGCTGCTCGCGAAGTATTGAAAGCCAGCGTCATTGAAAATGATTCGATTGCTGAAACGACTGCCCGCGCACAGGATGAAGAAATGACCCGGCTGGTTGAGCAACTGTCGTTTGTACAGGGAGCCGACACACAGGCCATCTCGGCCGTTATCTTAGGTGCCATGAATTACCTGACAATTATGGCGCAGAACGATCGCACCATGATCAGCATCGATCTTCGCAGTGAAGAAGGCTGGAAGCGGGTCGAGAGTGCGGTCAAGACGATTTACATTGCCTTGAATCGTATGGCAAGTCAGGCCAAAGAGGTTAATCTCGAATTGCAGTCAGCACAGTTGCCGATGGCACAATGGTAGTTACCCCCTACCTAACCTAACTAACTCGTATTAACAGAAGCGGCCGGAGCTGAACTCCGGCCGCTTCTTCTTATTTTACCTGTACCGTTTTCAGTTGCGGCCCATACCCTTTTATGGTCAGTGACTTCCACTGCTTCGGCAACCGCGCTTTCTGCTGAATAATCCCGTTGTCCGTAATTTCCAGTCCGCCGAAGCCATTCATCACCGATTGCAGCATCCCACCCGCACCAGTGGCGAAGTATGGATTTGTGCCGCCCGCCGTTTCGGCCATCGCACCGAATGGCGGTACCTCGTTCGGTTTGTAGCTGCGTTGAAACCACTCGTAGGCTTTATCGGTGTTCCCCAGTCGGGCATTCAGCGTCGATAGGACCGACCAGCCCATTGCGGGGCCTTCGGGCGAATACCGTGGACCATAGTAATCCAGGTCGCGCCGAATGGCCGATTCATCACTCACGACGTGCAGCGGATAGGCCAGCAGATTTACGTCGGCCTGCTTGATCTGCACACCGTCGTAGGTGCGATTTTCTTTGGTTACGCCATCGGGGAATTTCAGAATCGGGATGTTGTCTGCCACCAGCTTCCAGTCGGGGTCGGGGGTCAGGCCCAGCGTCTGAGCGGCTTGTATGGCATAGTTGAGCGACGTCTTTGCCATCGCGTTGGTGAAGGCATTATCGTCGATGTTTTCCTGCCACTCGTTGGCCCCGATTACGTTGTTGATGTGGTAATTACCCGCCCCCTCCCGCTCGACGCGGCTCGCCCAGAATTCGGCCACTTCCTTCAGCATCGGATAACCGCGCGTACGAAGCCATTCTTTGTCGCCCGTTACCTGGTAATACTTCCAGAAGGCCCAGCCAACACAGCCGGTAATATGGTGCTGAAACGGCCCCGTCAGTGCCCAGACGGGTGTTGCTTCCTGTCCGTCGGAATCGGATTCCCACGGAAACATGACCCCTTTATACCCGTGGCTGAACGCATTTTGCCGGGCCATGCTCATCCGTTCAAACCGGTATTCAAGCAGTGATTTTGCCAGTTCAGGTTTCAGCGTCAGCAGGGGTGGGTACATCCAGAGTTCAGTATCCCAGAATACGTGCCCGTTGTAGCCCAGCCCCGACAGGCCCATTGGTGAAAGGCTATAGGCCGTACCCGCGCGGGAAAACGAATACAGATGATAAATAGCCGAGCGCACCGCCCGCTGGGCGTCAGGGTCACCGTCGATGATGATATCACTTTGCCAGAGTTTATCCCACTCGGTGCGGTGACGGGTCAGTAGCCGTTCCGTGCGCTCAAGGGCGGCAAACAGGGTCAGTCGTTCGGCTTCATTGAGCGGGTCGGCGGTGTGGGCGGTCGATGATACCGAACCAACGACGCTGAACCGATACGTCTCTCCTGCTTTCAGCCGCTTCTTAAATTTCGCCAGGTGCATGTTATAGTCCCAGTCTTCGTGGATCACGTCAGGCTCCTGCCCGTGTGGCTCGCTGAAGATAAAGCTGGTCGATGCGGCCACGGTATGGCGTCCGGTCGGGCTTTTTGCAACCGATGTCAGCAGGCGAATCGTTACGTGTGAGCGGTCGATCTCGGAATACAGGTTCTTGACCTCGCGTAAGTTATCAGGCGTTTCGATGACGCTGGCCGGCATGATTTCGCAATCCTTTTTGGCCGTAATTTCCATCATCGTCAGCTCAGAGAACGGCAGGTGACGCAGGGCCATCATCGTTTGGCGAACGCTTACTTTATCCTTGTAATCGAAGGTTGTCGTCAGAGCCGCCTGCTTCATGTCAAGCGTTTGCCGGTAGTTACTGATGTCTTTCGGACCAACCCGCGTACCGTCGACGTCGAGATTCATATTGGCAAAGTTGAACACCTTCAGAATATTCGACACCCGCCCCCGACCGTACGTATCGAATGCGCCATTGAGCACGACGTCTTTTACCTTCATCGGCTCCGGCGACGATACCAGCCCGACCATACCATTTGCCACCGTGATACCGTAGTAATTGGCCGGGTTGATGTTCTGACCCACAATTAACCAGTCGGGTGGCGTAGTCTGCGACCGTACGGGCAAAGCCAGCCCATACAGGAAACCAGCCAGCAGTATTGCGTTCTTCATGTGGTTATAGATAAATTAGTTATCAAAATAATTCCATTTGTACATCTAAAACAACTGGCATACCGACCAATTGTATCAGACTGGTGTACATGATGGGTGCTACCGATGTGCTGATCGGCTAGTTTGGCGCGTACGTGAATTGGACAACGAATGACTGACTACCGTCGACATTGGTTCGCTGCCAGCCGAGGGCAACAGGCAGGTATTTCGTCAGGTAGTATTCGATACCCAGCACAAGTTGCCCCTGTACGTGCTGTCCCGAAATCCAGTCGCCCAGTACGTGCAGTTTTTTGTAGATACCTGCGTCGAAGCCACCCTGGAAGCCGTACGCCCGCCCTTCGCCCAGATACGGCTGATTGCCCACATAACCGCCCAGCGACCATTTGTACTGCTTTTTCCTGAACGAACCAGCCAGTTGCCCGTAGCCATACGCCACGAAGCGGGTCCGGTGGTTGGGCGACAGGTTGAAGCCCATTTGGGTACCGACGCCGATTTCCAGATGGTCGTTTAAATCGAACGATTTTTGCGCGTTAGCCAGCACCAGCGGTCCGTAGGGCATCTTCGTACTGGAATCATTGCGGGACAGCTGCCGCTGATCGGGATCGTAGATCAGATTATACAGGTTGGCACCCACTTCAAACTCGTTGCCTAACCCGTAATTTATCGTTGTGGCGGAGTGATAGGACGACTCGATATTGAACTGCTGCTGAACGGCAAACTTTTTCTTATCGACAACATCAGATGAGGGCACGTTAAAGTACGTCTGCTGCGCCAATAGCGGTTGTGCAGCGAGCAGTATGCCGATGCAGCCTAACCAATTGTAATTTTTCATACGTTGTCGAGTTGAGGTCGACAACCAAGGTGACCCTTTCGGAGGCCAATTACATTAAAGCCTGGTTAAACCTAACGCGTCGCTACGGTTTTGCGCCGGGTAGCCGCTTTCTGAATGATCCACTTACCAACTTCCCCGCCTTCCTTCTGCCCGTTGACCAGTGCCGACCGGTAGTGAATACCACCATACAACCGACTGACCGATGCTTCATTGGCGGCATCCAGAAAGGATTTGAACGAGCGGACGCCATGCCCGTACTTGTACTCGGTTGAGTCGGTAAAGGCAATGTTGTCGCCAATTAGATTGGTTAACACCGTCGCTGCGGCCGTCGAGATAACGCTGTGCCCGCTGGGGTATTCGGGAAAGGGGGGCGTTTGCAGGAAGGGCGTCCATTTTGGATCAATCACTTTATTGATAACCGTTTCGGGACGAACGGTATTGCTGCGGTACTTTTCATCCCAGCAGGAAATAAATCCATCCGTTAGGGCGAAGGCGGTCAGCGCGTAGGCTTCCACCATCGGCATCATGGCCAATTTTTTCTGCCGGCCAACCGTCTGCGCAATCGCCATCCAGTGCCCGCCGGGGGTCATTTTCTTCGACGCATACATAACGTGTCCGGCTACGTTCATCACAAATGCATTGTCATCCCAGAAATACGCGATGGCTTCCTGCTCCTTGCTCAGGTTTTTGCCGGTACGGTACACTTCGTCAACTTCCTGCCTGTACTTGCTCCCCTCAGCCATGTTGTACGGAAAGGGCCGGGGCGGCATAAACTGCACGCACGTGTCCATTACCCAGCAGCGCAGCTTGTTCCACTGCGGTTCGGCAGCGTCCATATAGGCGGGGGGCGTCGGTACCCAGGTCCCTTCGGCGTTGGTCACGGTATGCTTGAAACCACGCGTCTGCTTGTAGTTGTCTTTGGCCGCATAATCCAGCACGTGTTTGGCAACCGCTTCGCCGTAGGCCATCGACCGGTCGTACACATCGTCGGGTACCCCATCCTGCTTATACTGCTCGTAAAGCGTTTTCTCGAATTCGTCGTAAAAGTCGACGCTGAACGTCAGGGCGCGGGCCACTGTCATAAACGCATGGGTACTCGCCAGCGGGAAGCAATACGCCTGCCCGGCTTCCGGCTGGGGTCCCGCCTGAAACCGCTTCAGCTTCCCGCCCAGCGATTGGTAGCTGGGATCAAATGGCGTCAACGCTTCATACCCGGCCAGGTTGGCATACGCATAGATACGACTGGCAACGGGGGGCGAAAAAATATCGTGAATCACTACCTCCGTCAGCTTATTGAGGGCCGAGTTATATCGTTCCGGGTCAGCAGCTTTAGCGTTGTACTCAGCGGGAGTCGCTTCTTTTTTGCAGCCCGCCAACACAGCAAGCAGCACGGAGAAGCTTATCCAATAAACAAAAGATTTCATGCGGCAGGACAATTAATTAACCAGCTGTCGTGTGGCAACCGGCTATTCCATCTTACAAAATTAACGGAAAATACCGGACAATTCGTAGACATAATACCGATTCGGTACTACTGCGTTTTGGTAGCCTTCGTTCGGATGAGCTGCACCGGTGCGTTGTTCCGGGCCACGATCAACAGGGTTCCTGACTTTGTCGGCACCGGTGTCATATCCCGCACTTCGCCTAGCAGCAACAGGCCGGTATCGACTGGCGACAGGCTGGTAAACTGCGGAGAGCTACCCGATACCTTACCGTCATTGCGCAACACCAGCCCATAGCTGGCATCGTATCGGCCCTGGTACATGTTGGCCCCGTAGAAGTTGCCGCCCCCCACGAGATCGAGGTCGCCATCGTGATCGATGTCGAGCGGGAGCAGGGTAAACAGCTTCGATACCTGCGCCTGCATCGGTAGCGGATGCACGACGAACTTACCGTATTGATTTTCTAGGTACACCGACGCCAGCTGATTTACATCCCGCTCTTCGGCATCGGCCAGTTCTCCCTGCGCAAACAGTTGCTCAACAGGCTGTCCGGCAAAATCAGCGTAGTTGGTATACCGACGGTTGATGATGCCGGGCACCTGCTTACCCAGTTCATCTTTGGTAGCGGTGGGGTACCAGTGGTCGAGCACGTTATAGGCCAGAATGGGGTCGTTGGTTTTGTTGTTATCGAGGTCTTTTACCCACAGGTGTAGTTTTACATCGGCTCCTTTGCGCAGGCGCGTGTTTAGGCCCAAGTTTCCGGCCATCAGGTCAATGTCGCCGTCGTGGTCGAAATCGGCGGCCGCCAGGCACTGCCAGAAACCATTCATGGGCGTACCGTTGAAGGCGTTTTCTACCTCAGCCAGTTTGCCAGCTTCGTTCCCGAATACGCGTACCGGCATCCAGTCGCCCGCAACGATCAGATCGAGGTCTTTGTCGTTATCAATATCGGCCCAGACGGCATCGG
>Ga0160428_1000535_pt1 | contig 40845 bp, 34 predicted proteins | sample SolpanmetagenomM_FD_108198 | JGI IMG/M metagenome (GOLD analysis project Ga0160428, IMG submission 108198) | Solar panel surface microbial communities from Lawrence Berkeley National Laboratory, California, USA - M | ecosystem: Engineered > Built environment > Solar panel > Unclassified ... | reverse complement strand
TACTTCACACCAGTGTTTTTATTCGTCGTCGCTCGTCGCTGGAAGGAAGAGCGCGCTTCTTGAGGAAGGAAGCCGAATAGCAGACCGGCTGCCTCCCCGAAGCGGACATACCGCTAACGCCCATTTGCAGACATTCACGACGACGCCGGGCCATCCAGTTGCGGACATACGTTCACTAAGTCAAAAGCCACTTATGCCCCGTGCAATCCTCGGTGTCCTTGCCATTGCCGCTTGGCTCGCAGTTCCAATCGTCTGCGCTTGGTTTCTCGTGGATGGTCTTCGAAAGGGCGTTGTGCGTGCCAAACTTGGTTCGTATTCCCGGTCCGATGACCCAATTTGGTATTGGGGCTGTTTGGGGATGTATGGCGGATTGATCGTCTGGTTTCTCTACCTCAGCGCCAGAGTGGCGCTCGACGTTTAGAAGATGGCAAGCCGATACCGATGCTCTCCGCTCGAAAGCCGCCATTCCGCTTTCCCCCCACAAGCGGCTATTCCGCTTACGCCCAATTGCGGACATTGGTCTGGCGGGTTATCCCTTCTCACATGATCTTGAGATGGCGCAATCTGGCACCGTTAGCCTTGGTAGCGGCAGTTCCGGCTTCGTCATGTTCGGAACCTGCTTCTGGACCTGCTGCTCCTCACTTCGGCAAGTTCTGCATCCAGCAGAAAGATTGGCCGTCCCTTATCGTCATCATGAAGAAATATGCCGCTGCGCACGCATTGGACTTCCATGGAGAAGTCACCAAAACGCGATCTGATTCGATCTTCAACTACTATCTCGCGCAGGGCTACAGTTACTATTTTGGCGATGATTTCGATCTGTGGATAACTAGCGATCCATTTCGATCCGGCGAAATGGACCTTAACGGACCGGTGAAGCACAAGCCAATTACGCAAGAGCAGATCGCACTTGGTCGCGGCCTTATCGCAGCGATCAAAGGCCTAAGTTCCTGCGGCATCACCGGAGCGGAGTGATGCTTCGTGCTCGCTAATGGCAGCTATTGAGCAAGGCTCGCCGTAAGCTGACTGTCGCAAATCCTCCCACATCCGGACATTAGTCCGCAGCCAGTCGCGGCGACAGCGGTTTACGACCTGATGGCAGCGCTCGCAGTTGTGGATAGCTTGAGGATCGCCGTCACCCCCCTCCCCTTCAGCTTGTTCCTTGCGCGCGTGCGCCGGCGACCATCCGGCGGGCGATCGTCCGCACCGCCTCGTCATCCTTGGTGTCGTCCCGCGCGGGATCGCCGAGGTGGTCCAGGCTCGCTTCCAGAAAGTCCAGCAGCCCGGGATGCTGCGCCTCGATATATTCGATCGTCTTGAACAGCAGATGTTCGCTGGCGATTTCGCGGCGGCGGGCCTGGACGGCGATGTCGTCGGTCATGTCATGCTCCCATGTCGAAGCGGCCCCAACGCACGGCGCATCAAGATGGATCGCGGCGCCACCGCGGACGTTCACCATGGTCCACGACGTCCAACCCGGCTAGCATCCCGACATGACCACCGACATGGCCACCGCCTTTCATTCCATCCACCAACACCGGATGGTTCGCGCCGCCGCCGCGACGCCGCTCGCCAGCGTCGGGGATGTCGCCGCCAACGTCGCCGCGACCGTCGCGATGGCGCGGGACGCGCAGGCGCGCGGGATCGACCTGATCGTCTTTCCCGAACTCAACCTGACGTCCTATGCGATCGACGACCTGCACCTGCAATCGGCGCAGCAGCGGGCGAGCGAGGCGGCGGTGCTGGCGGTGGCGGAACAGACCGCCGACCTCGCGCCGCTGCTGCTCGTCGGCGCGGCGCTCGTCCGCAACGGACGGCTCTACAACACCGCGGTCGCGATCCACCGTGGCCGGATCCTGGGCGTGGTGCCGAAGAGCTTCCTGCCCAATTACCGGGAATATTATGAAAAGCGCTGGTTCGCGCCGGGGCTCGGGCTGCGCGACCTGACGATGCGGATCGGCGATCGGGACGTGCCGTTCGGCCCCGATCTGCTCTTCGCCGCCGACGACATGCCGGGTTTCGTCGTCCATGCCGAGATCTGCGAGGATTATTGGGCGCCCGTCCCGCCGTCCACCGCCGGCGCGCTGGCCGGCGCGACGATCTGCTGCAACCTGTCGGCGTCGAACATCATCATCGGCAAGGGCCGCGAGCGGATGCTGCTGGCGGAAGCGCAGTCGGCGCGGACGTCCTGCGCCTATATCTATTCCGCCGCCGGTCCGGGCGAAAGCACCACCGACCTCGCCTGGGACGGCCAGGGGCTGATCTACGAACTGGGCGACCTGCTGATCGAATCGCGTCGGTTCGTGCAGGAGCCGGAGCTGGTCGCCGCCGATATCGACCTCGAACGGATCGTGCAGGAACGGCTTCGCAACGGCACCTTCAACGATTCCGCGGTCGCCGGCGGCCATCCCGAAACCCGCTTCCGCCGCATCGGCTTCATGCACCGGCCCGCGCTGACCGACGCGGGGCTCGAACGGCCGGTGCGCCGCTTCCCCTTCGTGCCCAACGATCCCGGACGGCGCGACGAGGATTGCTACGAAGCCTTCAACATCCAGGTCGAGGCGCTCGCCAAACGGCTGTCCGCGACGGGATCGAAGACGCTGGTGATCGGCGTGTCGGGCGGGCTCGATTCGACGCACGCGCTGATCGTCGCGGCCAAGGCGATGGACCGGCTCGGCCGGCCCCGCGCCGACATCCTCGGCTTCACCATGCCCGGCTTCGCCACCGGCGACACGACGAAGGGCAATGCCTGGGCGCTGATGCGCGCGCTCGGCTGCACCGCGGACGAGATCGACATCCGCCCCGCCGCGCGCCAGATGCTCGCCGACATGGACCACCCGTTCGCGCGCGGCGAGTCGGTGTACGACGTGACGTTCGAGAACGTGCAGGCGGGGCTGCGCACCGACTACCTGTTCCGCCTCGCCAACCAGCGCGGCGGGATCGTGCTCGGCACCGGCGACCTCAGCGAACTGGCGCTCGGCTGGTGCACCTATGGCGTCGGCGACCAGATGAGCCATTATGCGGTGAACGCAGGCGTGCCCAAGACGCTGATCCAGTTCCTGATCCGCTGGTGCATCCGCACCGGCCAGTATGACGCGGCGACCAACGCGGTCCTGTCGACGATATTGGCGCAGGAGATTTCGCCCGAACTCGTCCCCGCCGACGCCGACACGGGTGCGATGCAGAGCACCGAATCGATGATCGGACCCTATGCGCTGAACGACTTCTTCGCGCATTACGTCGTGCGCTACGGCCTTGCCCCGTCGAAGATCGCCTTCCTCGCCTGGCATGCGTGGCGCGATGTGGGTGCGGGGCAATGGCCGGAGGATTTCCCCGCCGACGCGCGTGTCGCCTACGACCTGCCGACCATCAAGCACTGGCTGGAGCGGTTCGTCGTCCGCTTCTTCCAGCTGAGCCAGTTCAAGCGATCGGCGATCCCCAACGGGCCGAAGGTGTCGGGGGGCGGTGCGCTGAGCCCGCGGGGCGATTGGCGCGCACCTTCGGACGGGACCGCGAACACGTGGCTGGACGAGTTGCGGCGAAACGTTCCCTAAACCGTTCGGTACATTATTGCGTTTTACCTAGTACAGGCGCATTATGAACGCCTGATGACACCGCCTCCCCGGGATGGCTCGCGCGATCGCCGGATCGAGGACCCATCGAATCTTTATCTGATTCACCCCGCGTCGCACGCCTTGCTGGGGCATGCCCTTCGCGCCGGCGTGTCGGCCAATACGGTATCGGTGATCGGTCTGGGCTGCGGCACGGTGGCGGCCGTCGCCTATGCCCATTGGCACCAGCCGGCGATGGCGCTGGTCGGCCTCGTCTTCTCGATCGCCTGGCTGATCGCGGACGGGCTCGACGGCATGATCGCGCGCGCGACCCGGACGGCGAGCGCGCTCGGCCGGACGCTGGACGGCCTGTGCGACCATGGCGTGTTCGCGCTGATCTATCTGTCGCTCGCCTGGACGGTCGGCACGGCCGAAGGCTGGGCGCTGGCGCTGACCGCCGCGGCCGCCCATGCCGTGCAGTCGAGCCTGTACGAGGGCGAGCGTTCCCGCTTCCACCGCCGCATGCGCGGCCAGCCGCTCGCCGCGGTGCCGACGCCGACCGGCATGGTCCTCGTCCGCCTGTACGACAGCGTCGCGGGCAGCGTCGATCGCATCTCGATGCCGTTCGAGCGCCGGTTCGGCGCCGCCGAGGATCGTGACAGCTTCGCCGCCGCCTATGCCGCCGCCGCCGTGCCGGTGATGCGGCTGCAATCCTTGCTGACCGCCAATGTCCGGGTCTGGGCGATCTGCATCGCCTGCCTCGCCGGCAATCCGCGCATCTTCTGGTGGTTCGAAATCGTACCACTCACGTTGGTCGCCGCGATCGGCCTCTACGCCCATCGGCGGGTCGAGCGTCGCTTCGTTCACGGCCTCGCGCCGCATTCCATTCTTTATCCAAGCGAACAGGGTCATTCATGAAGAGCATCAACATCGCCATCGTCGGCATCGGCAACTGCGCGAGCTCGCTCGTCCAGGGGCTGGAGCATTATCGCGAAGGCGCCAACGATCTCGTCGGGCTGATGCACTGGGACCTGGGCGGCTATAAGCCGTCGGACATCAAGGTCGTCGCCGCCTGGGACGTCGATGCGCGCAAGGTCGGCAAGGACGTCGCCGAGGCGGTGTTCGCCAAGCCCAATTGCACCGCGGTCTTCGCCGCCAACCTGCCCGCGACCGGCACGATCGTGAAGATGGGCGCGGTGCTCGACGGCGTCGCCGACCACATGGCCGACTACAAGGACGACCGCACCTTCATCGTCGCCAACGACACGCAGGCGTCGAAGGCCGAGATCGTCGCCGAGCTGAAGGCGTCGGGCACCGACGTGCTGATGAACTATCTGCCGGTCGGCAGCCAGGAAGCGACCGAATTCTACGCCGAATGCGCGCTGGAAGCCGGCGTCGCCTTCGTCAACAACATCCCCGTCTTCATCGCGTCCAACCCCGTCTGGGCGAAGCGGTTCGAGGATGCCGGCGTCGCGATCATCGGCGACGACATCAAGGCGCAGCTGGGCGCGACGATCGTCCACCGCGTGCTGACCGACCTGTTCGCCAAGCGTGGCGTCAAGCTGGACCGCACCTACCAGCTCAACACCGGCGGCAACACCGACTTCCTCAACATGTCGAACCACCGCCGCCTCGAATCGAAGAAGATTTCGAAGACCGAAGCGGTGCAGTCGGTCGCGGCCGAGCGGCTGGACGACGACAACGTCCACATCGGTCCGTCGGATTACGTGCCGTGGCAGAACGACAACAAGGTCTGCTTCCTGCGGATGGAAGGCCAGATGTTCGGCGGCGTGCCGATGAACCTGGAGCTGCGCCTGTCGGTCGAGGATTCGCCGAACAGCGCCGGTGTCGCGATCGACATGATCCGCTGCGCCGCCATTGCCAAGGATCGCGGCATCGCCGGCGTGATCGATCCCGCCTCCGCCTATTTCTGCAAGCATCCGCGCCACCAGATGACCGACGACCTCGCCCAGATCGCGGTCGAGGACTTCATCAAGGCCGCCTGATGATACGCACGGGCCTGCTGCTCGCCGCCGGACAGGGCAGCCGGCTCCGTTCGGTCACGCCGTTCAAGCCGCTCTGCCCGGTGGCGGGGCGGGCCTTGATCGACCATGCGCTCGACGGCATGGCGGCGGCGGGTCTGACGCGGGTCATCGTGTCGCTGGGCTATGGCGCCGATGCGATCGCCGCGCACCTCGCCAGCCGCACCTGGCCGCTCGAGGTGCTGACGGTGATGACCGACTATCACCAGCCCAACGGCGTCTCCGCGCTCGCCGCGCGCGCGCTGGTCGGGCCGGAGGGCGCGGTGCTGGCGATGTGCGACCATCTGGTCCTGCCGCGCCATTACCGCCGCCTCGCCAAGGCGGGCGCCGGCGCGGGCCTGCGGCTCGGCATCGATCGCCGGCTGGGCCATGCCTGGGTCGATCCGCTCGACGTCACCTGCGTCGCGACGCGCGGCGATGCGATCACCGCGATCGGCAAGGGGCTGGAGCCGCACGATTGCTACGACACCGGCATCTTCGCGGTGTCGCAACGGTTCTTCGACGCGCTGGAGACGCTGGACAGCCCGTCGCTGACCGAGGGTGTCCGCATCCTCGCCGCCGAGGGATCGGCCAGGATCGTCGATTGCAGCGATCTCGACTGGCTCGACGTCGACGACGCACCGGCATTCGCCCATGCCGAAGGCTGGATGACGAAGCTCGCGGCGTGACGCCGTGACGCTGATCCTGTTCAACAAGCCTTACGGCGTGCTCAGCCAGTTCACCGACCGCGGCAGCCCGACCACCCGCGCGACGCTGTCCGATCATATCGACGTGCCGGGCGTCTATCCCGCCGGCCGCCTCGATCGCGACAGCGAAGGGCTGCTGCTGCTGACCGACGATGGCCGGTTGCAGGCGCGGATCGCCGATCCGAGGTTCAAGCTGCCCAAGACCTATCTGGTGCAGGTCGAGGGCGAGCCGGACGACGCGACGCTCGCCCGCCTGCGCGCCGGCGTCACGCTGAACGACGGCCCGACCCGACCCGCCGAGGTCGAGCGCATCGACCCGCCCGCGATCTGGCCGCGCGATCCGCCGATCCGCGTCCGCCAGTCGATCCCCGACCGCTGGCTGCGCCTCACCATCCGCGAAGGCCGCAATCGTCAGGTCCGCCGCATGACCGCCGCCATCGGCCATCCGACGCTGCGGCTGGTGCGCTGGAGCATCGGCGACTGGGCGCTGGCGGACCTCGCACCGGGCGCCTGGCGGACAGCCTGACGATCGCCGAGGTCTAGGCGGGAGCAGCGATCATCGTCAGCATCTTCGGGCCTCCTTACAGGCGTAGTGGTCGCTCGCCGATCGCCGCGCTCACCGGCCGAGCCACAAGGCGCCCATCGCGAAATCGAGCGCCGGCGGCTCGACGGCGTGCAGCCCCGATCCGGGATAGAAGGTCAGCTCGCCGAAGCGCGGCTGGCCGTCGCATTCGTACAGGTCGACGCGGACGAAATCCAGGTCGCGGCCCAGCGTTTCGGCGCCGGCGATCATCCGATCCAGCGAGCCGGGCGGCGGCGGGTCGGCATCGTCGCTGCGCGGCGAGACGCGTTGCCAGTCGCGGTCGAACACCAGCCAGCGATGATCGTCCTCGCGGTCCAGATGCACCTGGATGAACGCGACGCGGCCGTGGAATACGAACAGCTTGTAGTCGAGCGGCAGCACATGCCCGTCGCCGACGAAGGGTTCGACCATCAGGCCGCGCGTGACCCCGCGATAGCCGTGTTCGTCGAGCCAGCGGCCATAGTCGCTGCGCATCCACCCGGCGGCGGCGCGGCGGATCGCGCCCCAGTCCTCGTCGCCCGATCGGACGAAGCGATGCTGATTGCAGCCGTGGCGCGACTTGACGACGAAGGGACGCGGCCATGGTGGCCGCTCGGGCAAGGCGTCGCCCGACCACAGCGTCGGCGTCAGCCACTCAGGGCCGAGCCGATCCGCGACGAAGCGCTTGACCGCGATCTTGTCGATCAGCGGCGGCAGGTGCGGCGTCCGGTCGAACAGCTTGCGGTGCTGCACCAGTTCGGTGAAGCGCTGCGGCGCGCGCAGCGACAGCCATCGCCGATGCCGCCACCAATAAGCCAGGTGCACGCGGACCAGGGCCCCCGCCGCCACGGCCGGACGGGGCTGGTCGCGCCACCGGGCGGACGCAGCGAAAGTGACGGCGGTGTCGGTCAATCCATGCTCCTCAAGCTGCACCTTGCAACCTGTGTTATGAACGCGGTGTGATGATCGGACGGCGATGGCGCAAGCCTGCCGTGACGCCGGGCGCCCTGCGTGAAAACGCTTGCCGAAACGCGCGCATCGTCGCCTGATGTTCGGCAGCGGCGAAGGAGACGGTCGATGCGGAGAATGGCAATGCTCGCGCTTGCGCTCGGCATGGTCGTGCCAGGCGCGGTCACCGGGCAGGAGCCGTCGTCGCGCGGCAGCGACGACATCGTCGTGGAGGGCCGGCTGCCCAAGATCGCCGGCGGCGCATGGCAGCTGGACCGATCGGCGACGACGGGCGGGCGCCGCGGCGGCGGCGGCCCGACATCGTCGCGTATCTGCGTCGCCGGAGAGGATCGCGCGGCCGTGCTGCAGCAATTGCTCGCCCTGTCGCCGCAGCTGACGCAGAACCAGCTGTGCGGCCGCATGCTCATCCGCAGCCGGGGCGCCGAACTCAGCGCCTCGCAGAGCTGCACCTACGTCATTCCGCCACGCATGATCGATGCGGAATGGCTTCACGGCACCCGTAGCACGCGCATCCGGGCGCATCTGTCCGATGCCATGATCACGGCGGAGTTTCGCGTCGGATCGTCCATGGCGGATGGCGAGGCGGACAGCCTCAACAGCCGTTGGACGCTGGTCGCCCGGCGCGTCGGTCCCTGTGCGACGCCCTCCCCGACCGCCGCCACCGCCGCTGCTCCGGCCACCGTCGTGCCGCACGACGCGCCGGCCCGGCTCCACGAGCCGGCGCACGAACCCGGCGAGGCGGTGATCGCGCCCGTGCCGTCGATCGACCTCGTCGGCGCGGCGCCTCCCGCGCAGCGCGACGCTCCCGCCCCGGCACGGACCGCGAGCGACGACATCCTCGTCGTCGGCCGCAAGCTGCGCAAGATCCGGCTGCATTATGCGGCCGATGGCCCGGCGTTCCGCTGGTGCCACGCCGATCTTTCGAGCGGCGACGCCCGGGTCGACCGGATCGGCTGCGCCATCGTGCGCGCCTGCGTCCGCGAGGGGAATGACGATCGGGCCGCCGCGCTTGCCTGCTTCTACCGCAAGGTGGACGAGGTCGATCCGCCCCCGGCCTCCTGACGTTCGCGGGGGCCGCGCAGCACCGGCGCTTGACCCTCCCCGCCCGATCCCCGACACGCCGGCGCGTGACGCACCTTCCCCCGCCCCCCGCCGACCTGCTCCGCCATGCGGCGCTGTTCCTCGATTTCGACGGCACGCTGGTGGAGCTTCAGGAGCGGCCCGAAGCGGTGCGCGTCGATGACCGGCTCGCGGCGCTGATCGAGCGGCTGTCGGATGCGCTCGACGGGCGGGTGGCGATCATCTCGGGCCGGCCGGTCGCATCGATCCGCGCGCTGTTCGCCGACCCGCACTTCGCCATCTCCGGCAGCCACGGGCTGGAGGTCGCCTGGCCCGACGGACGGCACAGCCGCGCGGAACGCCCCGCCGCCCTCGACCGTATAGTCGAACAGATGCATAACTTCGCTACCGCAACGAACGGCGTCCTCGTCGAGGAGAAACCGCTCGGCGCCGCGCTGCACTATCGCGCCGCCCCCGCAGCCGAGGCCGACGCCCGCACCCTCGCCACGGCGCTGGCGCGGGATGCCGGCCTGCACCTGCAAACCGGCAAGATGATGATCGAGGTGCGCGTGCCCGGCGCGGACAAGGGCACCGCGCTCACCACGCTGATGCAGGCGCCCGGCCTTGCCGGCCACACCCCCGTCTTCCTCGGCGACGACGACACCGACGAGCCCGCGATGGTCGCCGCGCGCGCCCTGGGCGGCGCCGGCGTGCTGATCGGCGCGCCGCGCGCGACCGCCGCCGCGTGGCGCCTCGACGATGTCGCGCAGACCCTTTCCTGGCTCGAAGCCGCTACCGAAAGCCTTGGCCGATGACCCTCCCGCCTCCGTCCCCGGACCCGTCCGCCGTCAGCGTCGACCTCTGGCCGATCGGCAATTGCCAGGTCAGCGCGCTGGTCGATCGCGCCGGGCGCTTCGTCTGGGCCTGCGTACCGCGCGTCGATGGCGATCCGCTGTTCTCGGCACTGGTCGGCGGCGAACAGCCCGACGGCGGCTATTGGGCGATCGGCATCGAAAATTCGGTCAGCGTCGAGCAGCGCTACATCCGCAACACCCCGATCCTGGTCAGCACCCACACCGACGCGTCCGGCAACCAGCTGGAGGTGATCGATTTCTGTCCGCGCTTCGCCCGCGCGGGCCGCACCTATCGCCCGGTCGCGTTCGCGCGCATCGTCCGGCCGCTGCACGGCAGCCCGCGCGTGACGGTGCAGCTGCGCACGACCTGCGGCTGGGGAGGCAGCTGCCGCGAACAGATGGGGGGTTCGAACCACCTGCGGATCGTGCTGGACGCGATGCAGCTGCGCCTCACCACCACCGCCCCGATCGGCATGGTGCAGGAGGAACGGCCGTTCCGCCTCGAACGGGCGCTGCACTTCTTCCTCGGCCCGGACGAAAGCTTTTCCGGCGACCTGGCCGAAACGCTCGATGCGATGCTCGCGCAGACGATCGCGGAATGGCAGGAATGGACGCGCGGCCTCGCCATCCCGCTGGAATGGCAGGACGTCGTCATCCGCTCGGCGATCACGCTGAAGCTGTGCCAGCACGAGGAAACCGGCGCGATCGTCGCGGCGCTCACCACGTCGATCCCGGAACATGCCGCGTCGGAACGCAACTGGGACTATCGCTATTGCTGGGTGCGCGACGCCTATTACACCGTGCAGGCGCTGAACCGGCTCGGCGCGCTCGACGTGCTGGAAGGGTATCTCGGTTACCTGCGCAACATCGTCGACAGTGCGGCGGGCGGGCATATCCAGCCGCTGTACGGCGTGCTCGGCGAAGCGACGCTGGAGGAACGGTTCGCGCCCGCGCTCGCCGGCTATCGCGGCATGGGGCCGGTGCGCGTCGGCAACGCCGCTTATTCCCAGCATCAATATGACGCCTACGGCCAGATCGTGTTGTGCAGCGTCCACGCCTTCTTCGACCAGCGCCTGCTCCGCCCCAACACGATCGAGGATTTCCGCAGCCTCGAACAGGTCGGCGAGCGCGCCTGGACGCATTACGACAAGCCCGACGCCGGGCTGTGGGAGCTGCGCACGCGGCAGAGCGTCCACACCTATTCGGTCGCGATGTGCTGGGCGGCGTGCGACCGGCTCGCCAATGCGGCGCACGTGCTCGGCCTCGACGAGCGGCATGCTTTCTGGAAGGACCGCGCCAGCCACATCCGCAGCGTGATCGAGGACAAGGCGTGGCGGCCCGACACCAACCGCATGTCGGCGACCTTCTCGGGCGACGACCTCGACGCCAGCCTGATCCAGCTGCTCGACCTGCGCTTTTTCGAACCCGACGATCCGCGCTTCCTCGGCACGCTCGACGCGGTCGAGAAGGGGTTGCGCCGCGGCAGCTTCATGCTCCGCTACGACACCGAGGACGATTTCGGCCTGCCGGAAACGGCGTTCAACGTCTGCACCTTCTGGCTGATCGAGGCGCTGCACGTCACCGGCCGCCACGCCGATGCCCGTGCGCTGTTCGACGAGATGCTCGCACGGCGCACCGCAGCCGGGCTTCTTTCCGAGGATATCGACCCAACATCTGGAGAACTCTGGGGAAATTATCCGCAGACCTATTCGTTGGTGGGCATGATCAATTGCGCCGCCCTGCTGTCCAAACCATGGAGTTCGATCCGCTGAGTCGTCTGATCATCATATCCAATCGCGTATCCGCACCCTCGGGCAACGGCGGCGCGCAGGGCGGCCTTGCCGTCGCTCTCGCCTCCGCGTTGCGCGAATACAAGGGGATGTGGTTCGGCTGGTCCGGCGAACAGACCGACGAATTCACCGGCCAGATCACCTTCCAGCGAAGCGAGGGGGTCACCACCGCGACCGTCGACCTCGAAGAGCAGGACATCGACGAATATTACAACGGCTACGCCAACCGCACCCTATGGCCGCTGTTCCATTATCGCGTCGATCTCGCGGAATATGAACGCGAATTCGCCGGCGGCTACCAGCGGGTCAACGAACGCTTCGCCGACACGGTCCAGCCGCTGATCGAGGAAGAGGATTCGGTCTGGATCCAGGACTATCACCTGTTCCCGCTCGGCGAGGAACTGCGCAAGCGCGGGTCGAGGAACCGGCTCGGCTTCTTCCTGCACATCCCCTGGCCGCCTCGCCGCCTGCTCTCGATCCTGCCCGAGGCGCAGGCGCTAGTCCGCAGCCTGTTCGCCTATGACGTCATCGGCTTCCATACCGAGGAATGGCTGCAATCCTTCTGCGACTATGCGACCGCCGAACTGGGCGCGCATATGGAGGCGGGCGACCTCGTGCTCGACGATCGGCGCGTCAAGGTGATGGCCTGCCCGATCGGCATCGACGCGGGCGAATTCGCACAGCTCGCCACCGGCACCCGCGGCCGGCTCGCGTTCCGCCAGATGCGCGACGCGGCGGTTGGCCGCGACATGATCGTCGGCGTGGACCGGCTGGATTATTCCAAGGGGCTGGAGGAGCGGTTCCTCGGCTACGAACGCTTCCTCAACGAACATCCCGAGGAGCGCAAGGAAGTCACCCTGCTCCAGATCGCGCCGCCCAGCCGCGCGACCGTCGGCAGCTACCAGCGCATCCGCACCAACCTCGAAGGTATCGCGGGACGGATCAACGGCGCCTATTCGGACATCGACTGGGTGCCGATCCGCTACGTCAACCAGGGCTATCCACGCGATGTCCTCGCCGGCATCTATCGCGCCGCCAAGATCGGTCTCGTCACACCGTTGCGCGACGGCATGAACCTGGTGGCCAAGGAATATGTCGCGGCGCAGAACCCGGAGGATCCGGGGGTGCTGATCCTGTCGCGGTTCGCGGGTGCCGCCTGCCAGTTGACCGACGCCGTGCTCATCAACCCCTATTCGGCCGAGGAGATGTCCGACGCGATCATGTTCGCGCTGCGCATGCCGAAGGAAGAGCGGATCGAACGCTGGCGCAGGATGATGGACATCATCACGCGCGAAGACATCGGCTGGTGGCGCAAGACCTTCACGGATGCGCTGATGGCGACTCCGCTGGAGCGGGAGCAGCAGGACCAGCGGGAGCACGCATGACGCGCGCCCGCGGCAGCGCCTCGGGCATTTCGTCCCGGATGAAGGCGTAGATCGCCTCGCGCACGTCGCAGCGCAGGTCGAACGCGGTCGATGCATCCTTCGCCGTCATCAGCCCGCGCAGCTCCAGCGTGCCGTCCGGCTTGGAATCGGTCACCTGAAGGTTGCAGAAACGCTGATCCCAGCGGGGGTTGGCGTGCACCACCTCCTCCAGCTTCGCCCGGATGCGCGGGACGTCGGCCGCGGGATCGAGATACCAGAACACCGAACCCAGCAGCGCGCTGGTCTCGCGCGTCCAGTTCTGGAAACTGTTTTCGAGGAATTTGGACACCGGCACCACCAGCCGCCGCTCGTCCCAGATCCGCACCACGACATAGGTCAGCCGGATATCCTCGATCCGGCCCCATTCGCCCTCGACGATCACCACGTCATCGATGCGGATCGGCTCGGTGAACGCCATCTGGATACCGGCGATGACGTTCTTGAGCGCCGGCTGCGCGGCGGCGCCGATCGCGAGGCCGGCGACACCGGCCGACGCCGCCAGCGTCACGCCGATCGTTCGCACCGACGGAATGCTCATCAGCATCATCATCACCGTCAGCATCACGAGGACGAAGACGCCGATGCGATGCAGGATGCCGATCCGCGTCCGCCGACGCCGTGCCCGCAGATTGTCGGCGGCGCTGATGTCGAACCGCACTTCGCTGATGTCCCGATAGACCGTCAGCGCGGCGAGCAGCATCCAGCCGAACAACGCCGGCATCAACAGGCCGAGCACCCGCTGCCAGATCGCATCCCAATAGCGCGGCAGGTCGAGCCCCGGCCCCGACGCGGCGAGCGCGACGCCGATCACCAGCCAGAAGGTCGGCTTGCCCAGCCGGGCGATCAGGATATCGTCGGTGCGCGTGGCGGTGCGCGCCGCCAGCCGCCGCAACACCGCGAACAGGATGCGGTGCAGCAGCGCCAGCACGGCGACGAACGCTACCACGCCGGCAAGCCGCCCTGCCCAGGCCGGCACGTCGAGGTCGAGATACGGGATCGTCATCGACAGGGAACCACCGCGAGCACGGCAAGGTCCCTGCACGCCGGAAAAAATGCTGCAACCGCGAACATCTTTGCCACACAAGGGGCGTGGGGCGCAGCTCGTCCGCGTCCTGTTCGCGATCGGGAGCATCCTTGCTTCACGATGAACACAGCTGCGCAATGCGCCGACCTGCGCCGAATGTACGTCGGGCAGAATTACTGACGCATGATCTGAAATGCAGCTGTCACCCAACTGCAACACTCCGATTAAATCGCGTGATATCCGACACTTTTGCGTCGCTTGCGCTGTTTTGCAGGCCTAATCGACGCGCCGCTTCAGGACAGGATTGCTGCCCATCCTGGGCGTTCAGTGACAGGATCCATTCGCATGACTCTCGCGTACCGCCGGCAGTTGCTGGCCACTTCCCTGTTCGTCGGCGCCGCGATGATCGCGCTGCCCGCCGCGGCGCAGGACAATAGCCAGACGACCCAGAACACCGTTCCCACCGCTACCCCTGCCCAGACGACCAACGACCAGGCGGCCGGCCCGTCGGCGACCGGCGTCACGCCGGCCGGCGACCGCGCGACCGCGGTCGGACAGGATGCCGGCGGTGCCGACATCGTCGTCACCGGTTCGCGCATCGCCTCGCCCGCTGCCGCATCGGCATCGCCGTTGCAGGTGATCGGCGCCGAGCAGATCCAGCAGCAGGGCGCGATCAACGTGCAGGAAGTCCTGCTCCAGAACCCGGCCTTCGGTTCGCCCGGCATCAGCCGCACCAATTCCAGCTTCGCCACGCAGGGTGCCGGCGCCGCCACGGTCAACCTGCGCAACCTCGGCGAAGACCGTACGCTCGTGCTCGTCAACGGACGCCGCTTCGTGTCCGGCCAGCCGGGCAGCCAGGCCGTCGACCTCAACGTCATCCCGACGCAGTTCCTCGAGCGTGTCGACGTCCTCACCGGCGGCGCATCGGCCGTCTACGGCTCCGACGCGGTCGCGGGCGTGGTCAACCTGATCTACAAGACGAAGTTCGACGGCCTCCAGATGGATGGCCAGCTCGGCATTTCGCAATATGGCGACGGCTTCGATCGCCAGGTCAGCCTGCTGGGCGGCAAGAACTTCGCCGACGGTCGCGGCAACATCATGCTGTTCGGCAGCTATTCGAAGGAAGGCACCGTCCTCAAGCGCGACCGCTCGACGGAAGCGGGGTCGAGCGCGGTCGATTCGACCAGCAACGACATCTACCCCAACGATCCCTTCCGGCCGTTCCTGTCGAGCTATGCGCCGGGGGGCCGCGTCTATGCCGGCAACCAGACGTTCAGCTACAACACGGGATCGCTGGTGAACTGCACCGGCGTCAGCTGCGGTGGGTTCAACCGTTCGGACTATCGCTACCTCGCCGTGCCGGTCGAGCGCTATGTCGCTGCCGGCCGCGCGAACTTCGAAGTGTCGGACGCCGCCAACCTGTGGCTCGAAGGCAATTACGCCAAGACCAAGGTCAACACGGTCATCGAACCCTTCCCGCTCGATTCGACGTTCGGCGTCGTCGGCGCATCCGGCCAGGTGCCGATCCAGACGGTTGTCGGCGGCGTGACCTATCGCAACCCGTTCGTGCCGGACGCGATCTACAATGCGGCGACGGACACGGATGGCGACGGCCTGCGCGACATCAGCTTCAATCGCCGGCTCTCCGATTTCGGCAACCGCACCAGCGCCGCCAGCCGCGACCTGTTCCGCGTCGCCGGCGGCGTCAACGGCAAGTTCCTCGAGGATCGCTGGAGCTATGAGCTGTACGGCATCTATGGTCAGAGCAAGGAGCATCAGACCGGCACCGGCCAGTTCGATACCCGCCGCTTCCTCCAAGCGCTGAACGCCTATCGCGATCCGACCTCGGGCCAGATCGTCTGCGCCGACCCCGCCGCCCGTGCGGCAGGGTGCGTCCCCGCCAACATCTTCGGCATCGGCACGCTCGCGCCGGCCGCCGGCTATCTGGCGGTGCCGACCACGCTCGATGCCAAGGTCACGCAGACGGTGTTCGGCGGCAACGTCACCGGCAAGCTGTTCTCGCTGTTCGGCGCCGATCCGATCGGCATCAACATCGGCACGGAATATCGCCGGGAGACCAGCAGCAACACCTTCGATCTGCTCACCCAGCAGGGTCTGAACGGCAACAACGCATTGCCCGCGACCAGCGGCAGCTTCCACCTGTGGGAAGGGTTCGGCGAGGCGATCGTGCCGATCATCCAGGACAAGCCCTTCTTCCACTCGCTGTCGTTGCGCGGGGCGGTGCGCGTGTCCGATTATTCGACGGTCGGCACGACGTTCAGCTACAATTACGGCGGCGAATGGGCACCGGTCGAGGACGTCCGGTTCCGCGTGATCAAGGCGCGCTCGGTCCGCGCGCCGAACATCAACGAACTGTTCCAGCCCGCCCAGCAGGATTTCCCGAGCGGCCTGCTCGATCCCTGCGCCGGCGTGACGCTGGCCCAGACCGGCACGCTCGCGACGAACTGCCGCGCGGCGCCGGGCGTGCTCGCCAACATCGCCGCGAACAACGGCACGTTCACGGTCAGCCAGGCGGACAAGCAGGGGATCACCAGCTTCGGTGGCGGCAACCTCAACCTGCAGGAAGAAAAGGGCGATTCGTTCACGGCCGGCGTGGTCATCAACCCGCGCTCGATCCGCGCGCTCCGCAATTTCGTCCTGACCGTCGACTATTTCAACGTTCAGGTCCGCGACGCGATCATCTTCACGCCGCTGCAGTTCACGCTCAGCCAGTGCTACAACCAGAGCAATCAGAACCTGTGCAGCCAGATCGTCCGCCGCCCCGCGGTGCAGGGCGGCAACAGCGCCGGTTCGATCGATCAGGTCAACACCACCTACATCAACAGCGGCGGCCTCAAGACCTCGGGCATCGACACGACCGTGACCTGGCGCCAGAACCTGGCGGACTGGGGTCTGGGCGGTACGCTCGGGCTACGCGGATCGTACACGCATCTCATCAGCGGCTACACGACGCCCACGCCCAATTCGGACCGCGATTACTTCGCGGGCGAGATCGGTGCGCCGCGTGACAAGTTCACGATCAACGGCTCGCTCGACCTCGATGGCGTCGGTCTGACGATGACGGGAACGTGGCTCAGCCAGTCGAGTGTCGACGACCAGCTGACCGGCGAACGGCCGGGCTCCGACCCCGCCGTGCGCGTCCGTCCGCAATTCTACCTGGACTCGCAGATCCGCTTCCGCACCGCCGACAAGTTCGAGTTCTTCATCGGCGGAGACAACCTGTTGAATAACAAGCCTCCCTACATCGCCGACATCGGTTCGTCGGCGGGTCAGGACACGGACGCGGGCACCTATGATCCGCTCGGTCGTCGCTATTATGCGGGCGTCCGCATCGGCCTCTAAGGCGCGTTGCCCGATGCTTTGCAGGGGGAGTGGCTATCCGGCCGCTCCCCTTTTTCTTGCGTCACGCGGATCGGCGAGCCGCCGCCCTCACCCGCCAGCGCCAGATGCCGGTGACCAGCAGCACCGTCGGCAACAGGCCCGACCCGAACACGAGCCAGCGCCCGATCAGGCCGAACGCCTCGCCGCCGTGCAGCGGATGCAGCCAGGCGAGCAGCGTGTCGCCGGCACCGTCGCGCCGCTCGTCGCGCAGGGCGAGGACGCGGCCGTCATAGGGGTCGAGCCAGACGTTGCTGCGCGGGAAACGCCGGCTCGGCTCGCCCGCCACCATCAAATTGATCCGCACCGCGCCGCGCGGGTTCGCCGGCGTCTCGATCCACGCCAGTTGCGCTCCCGGCAATCGCGCCTGCGCGCGCTGGACGAGCGTGTCGAGCGGCAGCGCACCGGCGGCACGCGGCCGGCTGACGGGATGCGGAGCGGCGACCAGCGGCGACATGCGGGCGACGACGGGCCGCACCTGATCGGGCAGGTCGAGCATCACCCCCGTGGCGGTCACCACGAGCAGCACGACGGCGCCGCCGATGCCGGTCCATTTGTGCACGTCATACAGGCGTCGCGACACCGACGCGTCGTGCTTCCACGCGAGCGATCGCCCCCAGCCGCCGGTCCGCGGCCACCATGCCCAGAGGCCGGTGACCAGCATCGCCAGCATGACGATGCCCGCGATCCCCATCGTGATCGCGCCGGGCTTCTGGAGCAGCAGCCGGTAATGCAGGTCGTAGATCCACGTCGTCCAGTAATCGCCCCAATAGCTGCGCCGGACGGCGTGCAGGCTCACCGGATCGAGCCACAGCATCAGCGGTGCGAAATCCCGTCCCCGCGTCTCGCGCGGGGTGTAATAGCGGATCGGGATCGCCCCGCCGTCCGGCGTCACCTCGATCCGCCAGGCGCCGTCCCGCCGGGGATTGTCGCGGCGCAGCGCGTCATAGACCGCCTGCCAGGATCGTGGCCGCCCGTGGTTCGCGACGGCGGCCAGCCCCGGATGCAGCGCCGTGTCGATCGTAGGATAGAAGACCAGCACGCTCCCGGTCAGCCCCGTCACCGCGAACAGCAATCCGACGCTCAGCCCCAGCCACAGGTGCACGCGGCGCACGATCACCCGCACGCGCTGCGCCGGCGTCGTCACAGCGTCAGCCGCACGCTGCCGTACAGCGCGCGTCCGTCCGCCGGCGAGTGCAGCACCTGCGTCCCGTCATACCAGACATATTCGTAGCGCCGGTCGCCGATGTTCTTGAGCTGCCCGGCCAGCTCCAGCTTGGGCAGCACACGCCAGGCGACCTCCCCCGTCACCACCAGATAATCGCCGTAGCGCGGCAGCGTGTTGGCGGGCGTCAGATAATAGCTCGACTGCCCGTTGCCCCACAGCGACACGCGCCAGCGCGGGGCCGGCACCACGTCGACCCCGCCGGAGAACAGGTTCTGCGGCACGTGATCGATCCAGTTGCCCGCCTGCGACGGGGTCGCCGGATCGGGCCGCACGATCCGCGCCCTTTGATAGGAATAGGCGCCCCAGATCGTCGCCGCCGCGACCGGCGTGACGCTCAGCTGCGCGTCGATGCCGCGCCGCCGCGTCGCGCCCAGATTGTCGCTGTCGCCCGACGGATCGTTGAGCCGCCGCTTGATCTCGCCGCTCGCGGTCTGCTGCCAGGCGGCGATCCGCGCCTCCAGCCACCGCCCGCGGGCGAGCTTCACGCCGGCCTCCCACCCCTCGTTGATCGACGGATCGAGGTCGGTGGTGCGTGGGGGCACCTTGTACGCCCCCGCACCCACGCCGATCTGAAAGGTGCGCCCGTAATTGCCATAGGCGGTGAGGCCCGCGACGGGAGTGACCGCCACGCTGATCTTGGGCTGGCTGATCGTGCCGTAATCGTTGATCGGATAACGCTGCCCGTTCAGGCGGTTACGCAGAGTTCCGGACACCCGGTCGAAACGCCACGCCGGCGTGATGCTCAGCCAGGCGGTCGGCTCGATCACCGCCTGCGCATAGCCGCCGGCGACCGTCAGCCCGAATGCCTGGTCGCGCGTCTGGCTCGTGATGCGGCGGTCGGCGGTCAGCCAGCGCAGGCTCTCGTCGTCCTGCACCTGCACGTCGCCGCCCACCTCCAGCATCAACCGGTGCAGAAACGCGACGCGGGGATGATAATGCAGCGTCGCCATCGCGCCATATTGCTGCTCCCGCGCCAGCCGCCGCTGCTGTGCCACCGCGGCCGAGAAGCGGACGTAGCGATCGTCGTCCAGATGGTTGGCATAGCCCTTCGCGCTGAACGCCAGATCGTCGCGCAGGTCGGCGTCGAGGTGCAGGCTGTACTGGCTCGTCTCCCGGCGCCCGCCATCGCTGGCGGACACCGCATAGGAACGCCGCCGATCGGTATAGGCGTCGGTATCGCCAAGGTAGCCCGGCTCGTCCGCGACGCTGCGGGCATAGCGCGCGATCCCGCCGAGGCGGACGTTGCCCCAGTCATAGAACCACTTCCCCGCCACGCTGATCCGGTCGAGCCCGGCGTGATCGCGGAAGCCGTCGCTGCGCCGGTAGCCGACGAAGTAATTCTGGCTCAGCCCCCCGGTCTCCACCCCGGCGGACACCTGTCCCTCCGCCGTACCGAACGCGCCGGCCAGCAGCCGCGCGTCGAGGTAATCGCCGCCGATGCGGGTCGCGATATCGGCGCTCCCGGCGATCGCGTGCAATCCGTAGCGCGGATCCGACGTCCCGCGCACCAGTTCGACCTGCGCGATGTCGAGCGGCATCACCGCGTCGATGAACGGCATGCTCCCGTCGTTGGCATTACTGGGAATGCCGTCGATCAGCAGCTTGACCGCGTTGATCTCCCCTTCGCCGTTGAAGCCGCGGATCGAGAAGCGGCCCGAGGTCGTGCCCTGGTTGAAGCCGGTGAGCGACACGCCGGGCAGGCGCGCGAACAATTGCCAGGCATTGTCGACGCTCTGCCGCTGGGCGACATCGCCGCCCAGGCGATCGACGGAGGTGAGGACGTTGCTCGACGATCGCGCCATGTCGCGCGCGGTGACGACGATGTCGCCGACCGTGAAGCTGGTGTCGCGCCCGGCTTCGGCCGCGGCGTGATCGCCATGATCGTGTCCGGCGGTCTGCGCCGATGCGGCGCCCGCGACGAGCAGCGCGCCCGCCGCTGCCGCGGTTCGTAGGTAGGTCATGCACGTAAATCCCTGATCCGGGCGCGCATCCGTTCGCGGCGCGCGCCGTCTTTGTCTTTGGCGAAAAGGATCAGGAAACGACGGGCGGTCCGCGCAGGAATGGCCTCAGATAGGATCCCGGCCGGGGCAGCCGGGCGACGACTGCCAGGAAGCCGAGCGCGAGGATGAACGCCAGCGCCGCGGCGAACAGCACCGGGTCGACCGGCGTCGTCGCGCCGTGCGCCAGCGCGGCATAGGGGCACGGGCTCTCGGACTTGGCGTGATCGGCCTCGCCGTGATGCGCCCCGGCCATCGCCCCAGTCATCGCGACGTCCATCGCCCCGGTCATCGCAACGCCCATCGGTGCAGCGGCAGGGGCGAGCGGGCCGATGCCGCTACAGATTTCCAGCACGGCATGTCCGCCGCGCGTGCCGACCATGAAGCCGGCCGGCACCAGCAGCTTCACCGACAGCGCCGCCAGCGCCAGCCACAGGGCAAGCGCGCGGTGATCCTGCAACAGGCGACGAAGCGACGACACGAACGCCGCATAGCGGGCCTCGCGCCGGCTGTCATTGACCCAGGTGCGACTGCGCATCCGCCACCGACCCGAACCGGCGAAGGCAAATTAGCGGGCGGTCAAGCAACGGCCCCTTCCCGCCTGCCCCGTCGATCCGCTAAGTCCCTGCATGACATGACCGATCTTGCCATCCTCTACGAACATCCCGCGTGGTTCGTGCCGCTGTTCGCCGCGCTCGACCGTCGCGGCATCGCCTATGCCGCGCTCACCCCGGACGGCGACTGGAACCCGGCCGACCGACGGCCACCAGCCCCGCTGGTGTTCAACCGAATCGCCATGTCGAGCTTCCTGCGCAGCGGCGAACATCCGATCTTCCACGCCGCCGCGCTGCTCGATCATTGGCGCCGCACAGGCGCGGGCATCGTCAACGGCCCCGACGTGCTGGCGATCGATTCGTCCAAGGCGCGGCAATTGTCGCTGATCGCCGGGCTCGGCCTCGCCATCCCGGAAACGCGCGTCGTCCACCGCGCCGCCGATGTGCCCGCCGCAGCGGCGCGCATCGGCTTCCCCCTGGTGGTGAAGGCGAACATCGGCGGTTCGGGCGCGGGCATCGTCCGCTTCGATTCGGCGGAGGAATTGCGCGCGGCGATTGCGGACGGCGGCCTGCCGACCAGCATCGACGGCGTGCTGCTGGTGCAGGATTACGTGCCCGCCCGCAACGGCACGATCACCCGCCTCGAGACACTCGATCGCCGCTTCCTCTACGCGATCGACGTCGCCGGCGGCGGCGCGTTCGACCTGTGCCCGGCCGACGCCTGCGTCGTGCCCGGCAGCGGCATCGCGATGACCGCGACCACGCCGTCGCCCGATCTGATCGATGGCGCCGAACGCATCGCGCGGGCGGTGGACCTCGACGTGGGCGGCGTGGAGGTGATGATCGACGACCGCGACGGCGTCGCCCGCTTCTACGATATCAATGCCTTGTCGAACTTCGTTGCCCGACCGCACGAGGTGCTGGGCTATGACCCGCACGACCGGCTGGTCGATTATCTCGTCGCCCGGATGAAGGATCTGTGATGCGCTACGGTTACTGGATGCCCGTGTTCGGCGGCTGGTTGCGCAACGTGCCCGACGAAGGGATGGAGGCGAGCTGGGATTACGCCAGGCGACTGACGCAAAAGGCGGAACGCTGGGGTTACGACCTCAGCCTGATCGCCGAATTGAACCTGAACGACATCAAGGGGATTGAACAGCCCGCGCTCGACGCCTGGTCGACCGCCGCCGCGCTTGCCGCGGTGACCGACACGATCGAGCTGATGGTCGCCGTACGCCCCAATTTCCACCACCCCGCGCTGTTCGCCAAGGCGGCCGCGAATATCGACCGCATCGCCGGCGGACGGCTCGCGCTCAACGTCGTGTCGTCGTGGTGGGCGGACGAGGCACGGCAATATGGCCTGCAATTCGACCAGCATGACGATCGCTACGCCCGTACGCAGGAATGGCTGACCGTCGTCGATGGTCTGTGGACGCAGGAGCGCTTCACGTTCGAGGGCCAATTCTACCACACGCAGGATGCGATCTGCGCGCCCAAGCCTGTCCGCCGCCCGACGGTCTATGCCGGCGGCGAGAGCGAGAAGGCGAAGGCGATGATCGCCGCCCAATGCGATGCCTATGTCATGCACGGCGATCCGGTCGACGCCATCGCGCCCAAGATCGCCGACATGGCCGCACGCCGCACCGCCGCTGGCGGCGCCCCGATGCGATACGGCATGGCCGCCTATGCCATCGTCCGCGACAGCGAGGCGGAGGCGCAGCGCGAACTGGAGCGGATCACCACGGTCAGCGAACTGCCGGCGGGCTACGCCAATTTCGATCAATGGCTGTCCGGCACGCAGCTGGAACGCGAACTGAAGATCCAGGAATATTCCGTCTCGAACAGGGGCTTGCGACCCAACCTTGTCGGTACGCCCGAACAGTTGAAACAGCGGATTGCGGATTACGAGGGCGCCGGCCTCGACCTGCTGCTGCTCCAGATGAGCCCGCAGGAGGAAGAGATGGAGCGGTTCGCCGTCCAGGTGATGGGCACGGCGTGATCGCCGCCTTCGCGTAAGGGATCGCGGCGAATCGGGGCCACGATCCTGACATGTCACGAACTCGTCACACTCGGGGTCCACCGGAACGGACATGGCTACCTTGGTCTCCGCAGCACCCTATCCCACGGCGGCGCGCGGTCCGCGGCTCGACGGACATCTGCATCCCGCCGGGCGCTGGATCTTCCTCGCCGTCCTGATCGGCGCGCTCGGCTATGCCGGCGTCAGCATCGTGTCGGACACCGCCGAAGTGGGGGAAACGCTGGCCACCGGCGTGTTCCTGTTCCTGGGGCTGGCGCTGCTGATCGCGCTCGGCTTCGAATTCGTCAACGGCTTCCACGACACCGCCAACGCGGTCGCGACCGTCATCTACACGCATGCCATGCCCGCGCCCATCGCGGTGATCTGGTCGGGATTCTTCAATTTCCTCGGCGTCCTGCTCTCTTCCGGGGCCGTGGCCTATTCGATCATCACCCTGCTGCCGATCGAACTGATCCTGCACGTGGGATCGGCGGGCGGGTTCGCGATGATCTTCGCATTGCTGCTCGCCGCGGTCCTGTGGAACCTCGCGACCTGGTATGTCGGCCTGCCGAATTCCTCCAGCCACGCGCTGATCGGATCGATCCTCGGCGTCGGCCTCGCCAACCAGCTGCTGTCGCGCGGGATCGGCGGCACTGCGGGCGTCGATTGGGGCCAGGCGGAAAAGGTGCTGTCGTCGCTGCTGTTCAGCCCGCTGATCGGCTTCGCCGGCGCCTTGCTGATGCTGCTGGTGATGAAGCGCTTCCTGCGTGATCGCAAGCTCTACACCGCGCCCGACACAAATGCCCCGCCGCCGCGCGGCATCCGCGCCACGTTGATCCTCACCTGCACCGCGGTCAGCTTCGCGCATGGCAGCAACGACGGGCAGAAGGGCATGGGCCTGATCATGCTCATCCTCATCGGCTGCGCGCCCACGGCCTATGCGCTCAACCGTACCGTCCCGCAAAGCGCCACCGCGGCCTTCGTGCAACAGGCCCGCGCCGCCGAAGCGATCTTCGCCCGCCAGCCTGGGCCCGAACCAACGTCGATCGACGTCGCCCGCGCCACGGTGACGCAGGGGCTCGCCACGCGCCACGTCGACAGCCCGGCGATCTACGGCGCGCTGTCGTCGCTGTCGCGCGACGTTGGCGATCGGCTCGCGGGCTACGGCTCCCTCGGCAAGGTGCCGGCGGCCGCCACCCCGAACCTGCGCGGCGACATGTATCTGATCCTCGACGCCAGCAAGATGATCGTCGACGACAAGGGTGCGCAGGCGCGTTTCACCGCGCAGGATATCGCCGGGATCAAGGCCTATTCCACCGCCCTCCAGCAGGGCACCCGCTACATCCCGCTCTGGGTGAAGGTCACCGTCGCGATCGCGCTCGGCCTCGGTACGATGGTCGGCTGGCGGCGGATCGTCGTCACCGTCGGCGAACGGATCGGCAAGACGCATCTCACCTATGGCATGGGCATGGCGGCGGAGCTGATGACGGCGGCGACGATCATGCTCGCCGATCGCGTCGGCATGCCGGTGTCGACCACGCACATCCTGACCTCGGGTGTCGCGGGCGCGTCGGTGGGCAACGGCGCGGGTCTGCAATGGCGCACCGTGCGCAACATGGCGCTCGCCTGGGTGATGACGCTGCCGGCGGCGATGCTGCTCGCGGGGCTGCTCTATTGGGGGCTGCTCACCGTGTTGCGGTCGACCATGGCGGCCTGATCGTCGCAACACGATCGTAATGCTGCCGTGACCGCCACGTCACACTGATCGGGCATGACGATCCCGGGACAGCGGGTCCCGGGGGGCGATCATGACCACCGACGAACACAGCGCCGACATCCTCGCCTTCGTCGGGCAGCGCCCGACCCAGCCCGAACGCGCCGGCGGCGCGCGACGTCGGTTCCGTACGATCTGGATATCCGACGTCCATCTCGGCACCCGCGGCTGCAATGCCGACATGCTGATCGACTTCCTCGATCACGTCGACAGCGAGCATCTCTACCTGGTCGGCGACATGATCGACGGCTGGCGCCTCAAGAAGCGCTTCTACTGGCCTGCCGCGCACAACGACGTCGTCTGGCGGCTGATGAAGCGGGCGAAGCGCGGCACCCGCGTCACCTATATCCCCGGCAACCATGACGAGGTCTTTCGCCAGTTCGCCGGCATGGACTTCGGCGGCGTGAAGATCCGGCGCAAGGCGATCCATACCACCGCCGACGGTCGCCGCCTGCTGGTGCTCCACGGCGACGAATTCGACGCGATCACCCTCGCCCACCGCTGGGTCGCCTTCGTCGGCGACAGTGCCTACACCGCGCTGATGGTGGTGAACCAGTGGCTCAACGTCGCGCGCCGCCGCCTCGGCATGCCCTATTGGTCACTGTCCAAGCATGCCAAGGCCAAGGTCAAGAACGCCGTCGCCTTCATCTCGCATTTCGAGGAAGTGGTGGCGCATGCGGCGGGCTCGCGCGGCGTAGACGGAGTCGTCTGCGGCCATATCCACACTGCGGAAATCCGGCAGATCGGCGACGTCGCTTATTACAACGACGGCGATTGGGTCGAAGGCTGCACCGCGCTGGTCGAACATTTCGACGGGCGAATGGAATTGCTGCACTGGGCGGACGAGATCGCCGCGCGCGAAGCGGCGGAGCGCGTCGCTGCGGCTGCGGCGACGGTCGCCGCCTGATGCGGATCGCCCTCGTCACCGACGCCTGGACACCGCAGGTCAACGGCGTCGTCCGCACCCTGACCGCGGTGAAGCGCGAACTTGAGGCGCAGGGGCATCGGATGCTCGTCGTGTCGCCCGACCGCTTCGCCAGCCTGCCCTGCCCCAGCTATCCGGAAATCAGGCTGGCGCTCGCCCGGCGCGGGACGATCGGGCGGCTGATCCGCGCGTTCGACGCGGATGCGATCCACATCGCCACGGAAGGTCCGCTGGGGCTCGCCGCCCGCCGCTGGTGCCTGGCGCAGGGGCTGCGCTTCACCACCGCCTATCACACGCAATTCCCCGATTACGTCGCGGCGCGGACCGGTGTGAATGCCGAATGGATCTGGCGCTACATCCGTTGGTTCCACGCCCCCGCCGACGCGATCCTCACCTCGACCCCGTCGGTGGATGCGGTGCTGCGCAGCCACGGGCTGACGCGCCTGAGCCGCTGGGGCCGGGGCGTCGATCTCGACACCTTCTCCGCTGCCGGCCCGACCGATCCGGCGATCGATGCGCTTGCTGGCCCGATATTGCTCTACGTCGGCCGGGTCGCGGTGGAGAAGAATGTCGAAGCGTTCCTGGACGCTGACGTGCCGGGGACCAAGGTCGTGGTCGGCGACGGTCCGGCACGCGCGATGCTGGCCGCCCGCTACCCCGATGCGCATTTCCTGGGGCCGAAGTTCGGCGACGCGCTCGCCGCCGCCTATCGCAGCGCGGACGTGCTGGTATTCCCCAGCCTCACCGACACCTTCGGGCTCGTGATGATCGAGGCGCTCGCCTGCGGGACGCCGGTCGCCGCGCTGCCGGCGCCGGGTCCGGTCGATGTGCTGGACCCGCAGATCGGCGCGATCGACGCCGATCTGGTCACCGCGATCCGCGGCGCGCTGACCCGCGATCGCGCGGCATGTGCCGCCTATGCGGGCCGCTTCACCTGGGCGAACAGCGCCCGGCAGTTTCTCGACAGCCTGTCGCCGATCAGCACGCCGAGCGCCAGAGCCGCCTGACCGTTAGCGAGATGCCGTCCGCGCGACGGCATCCCGTCCAATCCACGCGCCGCGCCTAGGCCGCGCCACGGTCGGCCGTCCTACTCCAAACCGCCGCCAAGCGACCGATAGAGTTCCACCAGGTTGCTGCCCCGATTCAACCGCGTCGTCACCAGCTGCTGCTGCGCCGCATAGGCATTGCGCTGCGAATCGAGCGTGGTCAGGAACGATTCCACGCCTGCACGATAGCGCGCGTCGGAAATGCGCAAGGCGACGTTCGCCGCCTCGACCCGAGCGGTCTGCGCCGACACCTGTTCATCGATCGTGCCGCGCTGCGCCAGTGCATCCGCCACTTCGCGGAATGCGGTCTGCACCGTCCGTTCGTAGGTGGACACCGCCGATTGCTGCTGCGCGCGGGCGACGTCGACGTTGCCGCGCAAACGCCCGCCGTCGAACAGCGGCAGCGATACCGCGGGCGCACCGGTGTAGGTGAAGCTGCCCCCCGCGAACAACCCGCTCAGCGCGGTGCTGATCGTGCCGAGCGTCGCGGTCAACGAGATGCGTGGGAACAGCGCGGCCCGTGCAGCACCGATGTTGGCGTTCTGCGCGATCAGCTGGTGCTCGGCTTGCAGCACGTCCGGGCGACGCAACAGCACGTCGGACGACACGCCTGCCGGCAGCACCGCCAAAGCCGCATCGCCGTTGCCCAGCCCCTGCGGCAGCAGTGCCGGCGTGACCGACGTACCGACCAGCAGGTCGAGCGCATTCTTGTCCTGCGCCACCCGCGTCTTGAGCACGGCGATGTCGTTGCGTGCCGTCTGATAGCTCGTCTCGGCCTGCCGCGCCTCCAGTTCCGACGCCACACCGATGCGGAACTGCGCCCGCGTCAGCTCCAGCGATTTGGCGAAGGACGTGAGCGAATCCTGTGAGATGCGCAGCTGGTCCTGATCCGATGCCAGCGTCAGCCACGCGGTCGCGATCTCCGCGATCAGGCTGATGCGGGCCGACCGCTGCGCCTCTTCGGTCGCGAAGAATTGCTCCAACGACGCGCGGTTGAGGTTGCGGATGCGACCGAACAGATCGAGTTCGAACGCGGAGAAGCCGACGTTGGCGGAATAGAACTCGTAATTGGAAGAACCGGTGCCGACGGATGCGCCGGTCGTGCCCGTTCCCGTCCCCGTGCCCGTGCCCGTGCCGACCCCGCCCCCCGTCGTGCCCGTTCCCGATCCGGTGCCGATGCCCGTTCCGCCCGCGGCGGCACCGCCGACGGCGCCGGACGCGCCCTGGACGTTGTTGGTGTAGGTCGCCGATCCGGACAGCGACGTCGACGGCACCAGGTCGGCGCGCTGGATGCGATATTGCGCCCGCGCCTGCAACACATTGGCCGCCGCGATCCGCAGGTCGCGGTTGTTCTCCAGCCCCAGCGCGATCGTCTGGCGCAGGCGCTCGTCGGTGAAGAACGTCCGCCAGCCGATCTTGCTGACGTCGGGAGCGTCGGTCGCCGCCGCCGGGTAGACGCCGCCCTGCGGCAGGGCCGCGGGCACGGCGCCCACCGGGCGCACGTATTTGGGGGCGAGGTTGCACCCGGCGAGCGTGGTGGCCGCGAGCAGGGCCAGGACGATGGTACGATGGATCACGATTCAGGCTCCCTGCGGCGCGGGCGTCGGCCCGTGCGCGCCGTCGTCATGCGGGCGGTCGTCGTGCGGACGATCCTCCGCGACCGGCTTGGCATCGCCGCTGTGGCCGAACAGCCGCAGCGTGACGACGAAGAACATCGGCACGAAGAAGATCGCGAGGATCGTCGCCGACAACATACCGCCGACCACGGCGCGACCGATCGCGTTCTGGCCGCCGGCGCCTGCCCCGTTGGCGATCGCCAGCGGGAACACGCCGAAGATGAAGGCGAGACTGGTCATCAGGATCGGTCGAAGCCGCAGCTTCGCCGCCTCGATCGCCGCGTCGAAGGCGCTGAGGCCGTCGCGCATCTTCTCCTCGGCGAATTCGACGATCAGGATCGCGTTCTTCGCCGACACGCCGATCGTCGTGATCAGGCCGACCTGCAGGTAGATGTCGTTGTTGAGCCCCGTCAGGCTCGCGGCGAGCAGGGCACCCAGGACACCCAGAGGCACCACCAGCATGACCGAGATCGGCACCGACCAGCTTTCGTACAGCGCCGCGAGGCACAGGAACACGATCAGCAGCGACAGGCCGTAAAGCGCCGGTGCCTGCCCGCCCGACAGCTGTTCCTCATAGCTGAGCCCGGTCCATTCCAGCCGCGTGCCCGGCGGCAGCTTGGCCTGCATGTCCTGCATCGCCTTCAACGCGGCGCCGGACGAGACGCCGGGTGCCGGCTGGCCGAGGATTTCCATCGAGGGCTGGCCGTTGTAGCGGGTCAGCTGCATCGGCCCCTGTCGCCAGGACACGTTGGAGAAGGCGGTGAACGGCGCCATCGCCCCGCTTTCGCCGCGCACGTACAGGTCGCCGATATCCTCCGGCGCCATGCGATAGGCGGCATCGGCCTGGATATAGACGCGCTTGACGCGGCCACGGTCGATGAAGTCGTTGACGTACGCGCCGCCCCAGGCGGTGGCGATGGTGCTGTTCACCGTCGCCAGATCGAGACCGAGCGCGCGCGCCTTGTCCTGATCGACCGCGACCTTCAGCTGCGGCGCGTCGTCGAGCGCATTCGGCCGGACCCCGACCAGCAGCTTGTTCTGCGAGGCCATGCCGAGCAACTGGTTGCGCGCGGCGAGCAACCGGTCGTGACCGATGCCGCCTTCGTCGACCAGCTGGAGATCGAAACCGGTCGCATTGCCCAGTTCCTGCACGGCGGGGGGAATGACCGCGAAGATCAGGCCGTCGCTGTAGCGCGCGAAGGCGCCCATCGCCCGGCCGACGATCGCCTGCGCCTTGTTCTCCGCGCCCGGACGATCCTTCCATTCCTTCATCGGGATAAAGGCGATGCCGCTGTTCTGCCCCTGCCCGGCGAAGCTGAAACCGTTGATCGTGTACACGCCACGGATCGCGCCGCCCGCATTTTGCAGGAAGTGATCGCGGACGAGGTCAAGGCCCTTTTGCGTCCGCGCGGTGGTGGCGCCCGGAGGCCCCTGGACCAGCGCGATCATCACGCCCTGATCCTCGTCGGGAAGGAAGCCGGTGGGCAGGCGCATGAACAGGAACGCCATGCCGGCGAGGATGACCGCATAGGCGATCAGCGACCGCCCCCAGCGGCGCGCGGTGGAGCGCACGCCCTGTTCGTAACGCGCGCGGCCGCGGTCGAAGCGGTCGTTGAACCAGCGGAAGAAGCGGGCGAGCGGGCCGTTTCCTTCGCCCTTGTTCGGGTCGTGCGGCTTCAGGATCGTCGCGCACAGCGCCGGCGTCAGGATCAGTGCGACCGCGACCGACAGGACCATCGCCGACACGATGGTGATCGAGAACTGGCGATAGATGACACCGGTCGATCCGCCGAAGAATGCCATCGGCAGGAACACCGCCGTCAGCACCACCGCGATGCCGATCAGCGCGCCGGTGATTTCGTCCATCGACTTTCGCGCCGCCTCCCGGGGCGGCAGATGTTCGGTGGTGATCAGGCGCTCGACGTTCTCGACGACGACGATCGCGTCGTCGACCAGCAGGCCGATCGCCAGCACCATGCCGAACAGGGTCAGCGTGTTGATCGAATAGCCGAACGCCGCCAGCACTGCGAACGTGCCGGTCAGCACCACCGGCACCGCGATCGTCGGGATCAGCGTCGCGCGGAAGTTCTGGAGGAACAGGAACATGACGAGGAAGACGAGCACGATCGCCTCGACCAGCGTCTCGATCACCTGCTCGATCGACAGCCGCACGAAAGGCGACGTGTCGTACGGGAAGATGACCTTGACGTCGGACGGGAACTGCTTGGCGAGTTCGGTCACGCGCGCCTTGACCGCCACGACGGTGTCGAGCGCATTGGCGCCCGGCGCCAGCTTGATGCCGATGCCCGATGCCGGCTTGCCGTTCCACTGCGCGGAAAAGGCGTAGTTTTCGGCACCGATCTCGACCCGGGCGACGTCGCCCAGCCGAACGATCGAACCGGCGGTGCTGCTCTTCAGCCGGATCTGCGCGAATTCCTGCGGCGAGGTGAGGCGCGACGAGACCGAGACGGTCGCGTTCAGCATCTGCTCCTTGGGTGCCGGCTGCGCACCGATCTGGCCCGCCGATACCTGCGCGTTCTGGGCGGTGACCGCATTGGTCACGTCCGCCATCGTCAGCGCATAATTGTTGAGCTTGATCGGATCGACCCAGATCCGCATCGCATATTGCGAACCGAAGATTTGCGTGTCGCCGACCCCGGTCACGCGGGACAGCGGGTCCGAGATCCGCGAGGCGACGATGTCGGCCAGATCGTCGGCGTTATGCGCGCCGTTTTCGGAATACAGGCCGACGAACAGCAGGAAGTTCTGCGTCGCCTTGGCGACGATGATGCCCTGGCGCTGCACCTCCTGCGGCAACAGCGGGGTCGCCGCCTGCAGCTTGTTCTGCACCTGAACCTGCGCAATGTCGGGATCGGTGCCCTGTTCGAAGGTCAGCGTGATCGTCACCAGGCCCGCGGAGGACGAGGAGGCCGAGAAGTAGCGAAGGTGATCGATCCCCTTCATCTGCTGCTCGATGATCTGGGTGGTCGTGTTCTCCAGCGTCTGTGCGTCGGCGCCGGGATAATTGGCGGTGATCGACACCGCGGGCGGTGCGATCGCCGGGAACTGCGCGATCGGCAGCGTCCGCAGCGACAGGACGCCGGCGATGACCACCATCACGGCGAGCACATAGGCGAAGATCGGACGATCGATGAAATAGCGGGACATGCTGGATTACTTCGCCTGTGCCTGAGCCTGGCCCTGCTGGCCCTGACCCGCGCCGCCCGCCGGTGCGGGGGCGGCATTGGGGTTCCACGGCTTGCCTTGCACCGGCATGCCGGGGCGCAGCATCATGCCGCCTTCGACGATGATCTTGTCACCCGGCTTGACGCCGCCGGTGACCAGCCAATTGTCGCCGACCGTGCGACTGGTCTGCAACATGCGCGGCTGCACCTTGTTGTCGGCACCGATGACCATCGCCGTCGCCTGCCCCTTTTCGTCGCGGCTGACTGCGCGCTGCGGCACGAGCATCGCGTTCGAGCGTGTGCCCTCGACCAGCGCGGCGCGGACGAACATGCCCGGCAGCAACAGCCCATTGGGATTGGGAAACAGCGCCCGGATCACCTGCGATCCGGTGGTGGGATCGACGGTGACGTCGGCGAAGCGCAACGTGCCCTCCGGCCCATAGTCGCTGCCGTCTTCCAGCTTCAGCCGGATGCGGGCGTTGCCGTCGCGCGTCACCTGTCCGCTCAGGATCTGCTGGCGCAGCTTCAACAGGTCGGAACTCGACTGCTGGATATCGACGTAGATCGGATCGATCCGCTGGATCGTGGCGAGCGCGTTGGTCTGCGCCGCGGAAACGAGCGCGCCGGTGGTGAACACCGACCGGCCGATGCGGCCGGTGATCGGCGCCCTGATAGTGGTGCGGCCCAAATCGATTTGTGCAGTGCGAAGCGCAGCCTGCTGCGCCGCAACATCCGCGCGTGCCTGCTGCGCGCTCGTCTGGGCATTTTCCAGCTCCTGGCGGGCGATCGCGTTGATCTTGACCAGCTCGCCGTAACGCCGCGCCAACGCCGAACTCGACGCGATGGCGGCGCGGGCGCGGGCAAGCGCGGCCTGCGCGCTGGCGACCTGCGCCTGATAGGGGGCGGGATCGATGCGATAGAGCGCCTGCCCCTTGCGAACGACGTCGCCTTCGACGAACAGGCGGGCCTGCACCAGGCCATTGACCTGCGGGCGCACCTCCGACGTCTCGTACGCTGTGGTGCGGCCGGGCAGTTCGGTGGTCAGGGTCACCGCCTGTTCAGACACGACGAAGTAACCGACCGGGGCCGGACCTTGTGGTGCCTGCTGCTGCTGCTCACCGCCGCCGCCGCACGCCGCAAGGGCAAATGCCAGCGCGAGCACCGCCACCCCGTGTCGCTTGTTCGTCATACAAAATGTCCGCTGTATAGATTGTGAGTGATCGATCACTCACACCCTGCTACAGCGAGTTGGGAACGGGCGTCAAGACGCGCAGGACGGAGATGGAATGATCGATCAAATAATTTGTTGCAGTGCATCAAGAAATAAGGTCGAGCTCCGGCGCCAACAGGTTATCGACGCCGCCCGTAAGCTGTTCATCGACAACGGCTTTCATGCCACCGGCATCGCGCAGATCGCCAAGGTGTCGGGGGTTGCGGTCGGCCAGCTGTATCGCGATTTTTCTTCCAAGGAGGATATCGTCGCGGCCATCGTCAACGCCGGTTGCAACAGCTTCATGGCCGCCGACTCGCTGCGACGCGCGATCCTGGATGGCGACGAAGATCATGTGTTCGAATGGATCCATCAATTCGTCGTGCCCGACGACGATACCGATGAAAGTCGCCTGTTCGCCGAGATCGTCGCCGAGGCGGGGCGCAACGCCCGCATCGCCGCGATCTTCAACGGCATTCACGGTGACGTTCGCGTGCTGATGATCCAGGCGTTGGAGATGCTCGCGCCCGGTGCCGGGCTGGCGTGCCGACGCGAAGCGCTCGCCGATGCGATCATCACCATGTCGCTGGGGCTCATGCACCATCAGCTGATCCGACCGGGAACGGACCGGACGCCGCTCGTCGAAGCGCTGATCGCGACGATCGACCGCGACATTGGCGCCCTGCGCACGGAAGCGCGCGCCGCAGGGGATCGATCGCTCGCGGAACTCCCGCAGGGCGCATGATCCGGCAACGTCAGCGACTCGGCCACACCGCAAGGCTCGTCTCGACCAGCCGCTCCAGATCGGCGCGGCTCGCCCCCGATCCTGCCTGTACCGCCATCCCCTGCAACAGCGCGTACAGATAGCTGGTCAGCCCCAGCACATCGACGTGCGCCGGCAGGTCGCCGTCGCGCTTCGCCGCCTCGAACCGTTCGATCAGCGCCGCCTGCGACGAGGCGCGGCGCGCGATCACGTCGGCCTTGATCGATTCCGCCTCGGCACCGCAGGCCATCGCGCTGATCACGCCCAGGCAACCCTTGGGATCGCACTGGCTGGTCTGCATCGCCAGCGCGCCGCGCATGAAATGTTCGGCGACCCCGCGGGCGGTCGACTGTTCCAGCGCGACGCGGGTATATTCCAGCTTTTCCGCTTCATAGAGGTCGAGCGCCTTGTGGAACAGCGCCTCCTTGTTGCCGAACGCCGCGTACAGGCTGGGCCGGGTGATCCCCATCGCCTCGGTCAGGTCCGCGAGCGACGCACCCTCATACCCCTTGCTCCAGAACACCCGCAACGCCGCGGCCAGCGCCATTTCGGTGCAGAACTCGCGCGGGCGACCCTTGTGGGGCAGACTCGCCTGCGGAACAGTGGCAACCATTTCCATATCGCTCAGTATAGAAACGGATGATGGCACAAACAAGACCGCGCCGGACCGACCCGGCGGCGGGTCAGGCGGCCGATGCCAGCGCCGGTATGCCGGCCTGGCGCATCAGGTCGCGCGCGACCGCCTCGGCGATCTTGATCCCGTCGACCGCGGCGGACAGGATGCCGCCGGCATAGCCCGCGCCCTCGCCCGCCGGATACAGGCCCGCAGTGTTGACGCTCTGAAAGTCGTCGCCGCGGGTGATCCGCACCGGCGACGAGGTCCGCGTCTCGACCCCGGTCATCACCGCATCGGGGTGATCGTAACCCGGTATCTCGCGCCCGAACGCCACCAGCGCCTCCCGCATCGCGGTCACCGCGAACTCCGGCAGGCATTCCGCGAGGTCGGTCAGGTGCACGCCCGGCCGGTAGGACGGGATGACGCTGCCGAGCCGGGTCGACGGCCGCCCCGCCAGGAAGTCGCCCAGCCGCTGCGCCGGCGCCTTGTAATCGCCGCCACCGACGGTGAAGGCGCGGCTTTCCCAATGGCGTTGCAGCGCGATCCCGGCCAGCGGATCGCCGGGGTAATCGCGCGCCGGATCGATGCCGACGACGATGCCCGAATTCGCATTGCGCTCGTTGCGCGAATATTGGCTCATGCCGTTGGTGGCGACCCGCCCCGGTTCGGACGTGGCGGCGACGACGGTGCCGCCCGGGCACATGCAGAAGCTGTAGACCGTGCGCCCGTTACGGCAATGGTGCGACAGGCTGTAGGCGGCGGCGCCCAGATCGGGGTGCCCGGCGCACGGGCCGAACCGCGCGTCGTCGATCCAGCTTTGCGGATGCTCGATCCGCACCCCGATCGAAAACGGTTTCGCCTCCAGGAACACGCCGCGTTCGTGCAGCCGGTGGAACGTGTCGCGCGCGCTGTGGCCCAGCGCCAGCACAACCGGCCCGGTCGCCATCGTCTCGCCGCTCTGCAACGTCAGTCCGCGCAGCCGCCGGGCACCGTCCGCCGTGGTTTCGATGGCGAAATCGTCGACGCGATGCTGGAAGCGATATTCCCCGCCCAGCGCCTCGACGGTGGCGCGCATGCTCTCGACCATCGTGACCAGCCGGAACGTGCCGATGTGGGGATGCGCCTCGGTCAGGATTTCCGGCGGCGCGCCCGCCTTCACGAACTCGGTCAGCACCTTGCGGCCGAGGTGGCGGGGATCCTTGATCTGGCTCCACAATTTGCCGTCCGAAAAGGTGCCCGCCCCGCCTTCGCCGAACTGCACGTTCGATTCGGGGTTGAGCTCGCTGCGTCGCCACAGGCCCCAGGTGTCCTTGGTCCGTTCGCGCACCAGCTTGCCGCGATCGAGGATGATCGGACGAAAGCCCATCTGCGCCAGCAACAGCCCGGCGAACAGGCCGCACGGCCCGGCCCCGACGACCACCGGGCGCGGCCCGGCGTAACCGGCCGGCGCGCGTGCGACCATGCGATAGCCGGTGTCGGGCGTCGGGTTGACGTGCCGGTCCCGCTTGAACTTCGCGAGCAGCGGCGCTTCGTTGCGGACCCTGACGTCGATCGAATAGACGAAGTGGATGTCCATCTTGTCGCGGGCATCGTGCGCGCGCCGCGCGACGGTATAGCGGACCAGATCGCGGGGGCCGATCCGCAGCCGATTGCGAATGGCCGCCGCCAAGGCCTCCTCAGGGTGGTTGAGGGGCAGCTTCAACTCGGTGATGCGCAGCATATCCGCCATATAGCGCCGCGCCGCCGCTGCGACCAGCGCGGGATCAGTCGGCGACGTCGATCGGGTGGGTGACGACGATCTCGGGCCGCGCCGCAGCCAGATCGCGGGCGGCGAGCCCGAACGCCTTGAAATGATCCGATTGCATATGCGCGTCGACCGCAGCCTGATCGACGTACAATTCATTGAAGACGAAGCGCTGCGCACCCTGCGCCTCGCGCCACAGGTCGTAATGGAGCACGCCTGGCTCGGCGCGCGAAGCCGCGATGCAGGGGCCTGCCGCCGCGATAAAGGCATCCTCATGCCCCGGCTTGACGGCGACGAACGCCACGACCTTGACCGACATGTTCTGCTCTCCCTGGCTTTTGTCGGATCGGGATGATGCGGCAGCCAGACGATGTCCAGCGGTTTGCGCGTCCCCCGCCCCCGCTCCTACCACAGGCCATTCCCCGCCCGCCCGCCTCGAACCTCGTCGATCCGCCGCAATGTTGCGGGCGACACGCCGTCCGGCAGCGCATCGATAGCGAAGAAGCACGCCTGGGCCAGTTCGATGCCGTCCGCGCGCGGCACGTCGGACGTCGCGCCACGAAACAGATGGACGACATCCCGCCGCCCCTCCGCAAGCGCCACGAACGTGCCGATCGCCGCGATATTCGACAGGCGGCACCCGGTTTCCTCCAGCAATTCCCGCGCGGCGGCGTCCCGCGGCGCCTCTCCCCGTGCGATCCCGCCACCCGGCAGCATCCAGAGGTCCGACCGCCCGTAGCGATGGCGCACCAGCAGCAATCGCCCGCCGGTGTCGAACGCCATCACCTTCACCCCATGCGTGCGCCATCGCAGCAGCGCCAGCACCCGCCGCCTGAGGCGATAGAGGAGATCGATCGGCGGCCGCATCGCGTCACGCTACGCCGGGCGCAGGAATGGCGCCAGTGTCCGGGCCGTTGCGTCATGTGCGGCCTCCTTGCCCTTGCCCTCACCTGTCGAACCGGCAAAGAGGCGGCGAAGGGGAGCCGCCATGTCCATCTTGTCAGACCGCTGGATTCGCGAGGCCGCACTGGGCCAGAACATGATCGAGCCCTTCGTCGAGAGCCAGCGGCGCGAAGGCTGCATCAGCTACGGCCTGTCCTCCTACGGATATGACGCCCGGGTCGCCGACGAATTCAAGATCTTCACCAATGTCGACAATGCCCTGGTCGACCCCAAGGATTTCGCGTCGAACAGCTTCGTCGATCGCAAGACCGACGTCTGCATCATCCCGCCCAACAGCTTCGCGCTGGCACGGACAGTGGAATATTTCCGGGTGCCGCGTGACGTGCTGGTGATCTGCCTCGGTAAATCGACCTACGCCCGGTGCGGAATCATCGTCAACGTGACTCCGCTGGAGCCGGGCTGGGAGGGTCACGTCACCCTCGAATTTTCCAACACCACGCCGCTGCCGGCCAAGATCTACGCGAACGAAGGCGCCTGCCAGTTCCTGTTCCTGCAAGGCAACGAACCGTGCGAGATCAGCTATGCCGATCGCGCCGGCAAATACATGGGCCAACGCGGGGTGACGCTGCCCCGCCTCTGACCGCGCGTGTCGGCGCGTCGCGAGCGTCGCCGCCAAGCGCGCCAACCCGCGCGCCGCGACCGCATGCGACGACGTCACCGCGCTGGCGGGATCAGCTATGCCGACCACGCCGGCAAATACATGGGCCAACGCGGGGCGAAGCTAACCCGCCTCTTACGCCGCGGTTCAGCGCGTCGCGAGCGTCGTTGTCAGGCGCGCCAGACCGCGCGCCGCGACCGTATGCGACGACGTAACCGCGCCGGCGAGATCAGCTATGCCGACCGCGCCGACAAATACATGGGGCAGCGCGGGGCGACGCTACCCCGCCTCTGACCGCGCAGTTCGGCGCGTCGCGAGCGTCGCGAGCGTCGCCGTCAGGCCCGCCAATCCGCGCCCCGCGACAGCATGCGACGACGTCACTGCGCCGGCGAGATGAGCTATGCCGACCACGCCGGCAAATACATGGGTCAGCGCGCGTTGACGCTACCCCGCCTCTAACCGCGCGGTTCGGCCCGTCGCGAGCGCCGCCGTCAGGCGCGACAATCCGCGCGCTGCGACCGCATGCGACGACGTCACCGCGCCGGCGAGATCAGCTATGCCGACCGCGCCGACAAGTACATGGGTCAGCGCCGGGAGACGCTACCACGCCTCAGACGCCGCGGGTCAGCGCGTCGCGAGAGTCGCCGTCAGGCGCGCTAACCGCGCGCGGCGACCGCGTGCGACGACGTCACCGCGCCGGCAAGATCAGCTATGCCGACCACGCCGGCAAATACATGGGCCAACGCGGGACGACACCACCCCGCCTCTGACCGCGCAGGTCAGCGTGTCGCAAGCGTCGTCGTCAGGCGCGCCACACCCGCGCGCCGCGACAGCATGCGACGACGTCACCGCGCCGGCGAGATCAGCTATGCCGACCGCGCCGGCAAATACATGGGTCAGCGCTTGGCGACGCTACCCCGCCTCTGACGCCACGGTTCAGCGCGTCGCGAGAGTCGTCGTAAGGCGCGCCAGACCGCGCGTCGCGGCCGCGTGCTACGACGCCACTGTGACGGTGAGATCAGCTATGCGGACCCCGCGGGCAAATAAATGGATCAACGCGGGGTGACGCTGCTCCGCCTCTGACTCCGCGGTTCAGCGCGTCGAGAGCCTCGTCGTCAGGCGCGCCAGACCGCGCGCCGCGACCGCATGCGACGACGTCACCACGCCGGTGAGATCAGCTATGCCGACCGCGGGCAAATACATGGGGCAACGAGGGGTGACGCTACCCCGCCTCTGACCGCGCGGTTCAGCGCGTCGCGAGAGTCGTCGTAAGGCGCGCCAGACCGCGCGCCGCGACCGCATGGGATGACGTCACCGCGCCGTTCGGCATGTCCATGGCAACCGCCGGCCGCCGCAGCACCTCGCCGTACAGGGACCGCGCGTCCGCGATGCGTCCCGTCCGCGCATAGGCGACCGCCAGGTTGAGCATCAGTTCGGGACGTTGTGGAAAAATGCGGCGCTCGGCCTCGATCTGCCGCGTCGCCGTCGTGAAGTCTCCGGCCGATATCGCCTGATAGCCGGTTCTCTGGGCCATCGCCGGGGTGGTCATTCCGACCGCCACCATCACCATCGCTATCGCACGCATTGCATCGCCTCCTTCCCCCACCTCGAGGCAGGTTTCACTTTTGTGACATTGTTGTGTCACTTCGGAGACGGTCGCGCAAGCGTCGCCGTGGCGTGTATCGAGATCTCGCGAGGGCAACGAAAAAGGGCGGCTCCTTCCGGAACCGCCCCTTGTCGCCATCGTATCGAGATCGATCAGAAATCGTTGCGATACTGTTCGTTGCCGATGAAGCCGAGCTTCGTCACCGCCGAGCGCTTGATCACCGCCAAGGTCTGGTCGACCTTGTCGTACTTCGCTGCCGGATCGGGCTGGAAGTGCAGTTCCGGCTCCGGGACGATCGCGGCGGCCGTGTCCAGATACTGGCGCAGCGTCACTTCGTCGACCGGAACGCCGTTCCACGACACCGTGCCTGCCGGATCGATGATGATCTTGTTCTTCTGCGGATCGACGGGCGGCTTGACGTTCCGCGGGTCGTTGACCGGCAGATCGACCTTCACCGCGTGCGTCGGCACGGGAAGCGTAATGATGAACATGATGAGGAGCACGAGCATGACGTCGATCAACGGCGTCGTGTTCATGTCCATCATCGGCTCGCCGTCTTCCGAGCCACCACTCATTGCCATGTCAAATACTCCTGGGTCGGCCGGTGCGCCTGGGGATCAGCCACCAGCGGGCGGCGGCTGCGAGATGAAGCCGACCTTGGCGAACCCGGCCTGCTGCATCGTGTAGACCGTGCCGCCGATGCACTTGTAGGGCGTGTTCACATCGCCGCGGATGTGGACTTCCGGCAGTTCGAGGTCGGGGTTGCCTGCGCCACCCTGGCGCTCGATCTCCAGCTTCAGCTTGTCGACCGCGCGGGTCAGCAGGTCCTTGCTGGTGATCGGCGACGTGCCCCAATACACCTTGCAATTGCCGTCTGCGCCGGTCGTGACCGAGAGCAGGACGTTCTCGGGCTTGGTCGTCGTCGGATCGAAACGGACCTTGGGCAGAACAATGCCCTTGACCGTCTGGATCGCCACCGGAACGGCGATCAGGAAGATGATCAGAAGCACCAGCATCACGTCCACGAGGGGCGTGGTGTTGATGTCCGATAGTGGTTTTTCGGAGGAACCTCCTCCTCCGCCAGCGCTCATCGCCATGTGCGAGCTATCCTATCCATTCCATCGTGCCGGCCGAACATGATCTTGGCGTTCGGTCCGGCTGGTCGCGGGGCCGCCACCATGGCGACCCCGCAGCCTGCGTCGTGTTACGGGCGGGTCTGCACGCCACCGGCCTGGCCGGCGGTCGTGGTGGCCGCTGCCGGCTTCACCGGAGCCTTGGCGGTCGTGGTCGCACCGGCGGGAACCGGCTTCACCGCGCCGTTCGAGGCGAGGAAGCCCAGCACGTCGTTCGAGAAGGCCGACAGGTCTTCCTGGATCGACTTGTTGCGACGCTGCAGCCAGTTGTAGGCGAGCACGGCCGGAACCGCGACGACCAGACCGAGGGCGGTCATGATGAGCGCCTCACCGACCGGACCGGCGACCTTGTCGATCGACGGATCGCCCGACGCGCCGATCTTGATCAGCGCGCGGTAGATGCCGACCACGGTGCCGAACAGACCGATGAACGGTGCGGTCGCGCCGACCGTCGCGAGGAAGGCGAGACCGCCGCCCAGCTTCGAGTTGATCGCCGCTTCCGAGCGGGCG
>Ga0160428_1000534_pt1 | contig 40881 bp, 33 predicted proteins | sample SolpanmetagenomM_FD_108198 | JGI IMG/M metagenome (GOLD analysis project Ga0160428, IMG submission 108198) | Solar panel surface microbial communities from Lawrence Berkeley National Laboratory, California, USA - M | ecosystem: Engineered > Built environment > Solar panel > Unclassified ... | reverse complement strand
TGATTATGAATTTTATACCGGTCCCAATCCTGAGCGAAGATGGGCCGCACTCCGTCCTGCTTCTGATCGACCTCGGTTCGACCCCGCAGCTCAAGGCGAGCTGCTTGGAGCAGATATTCTGCTTAACTCCGGCCGAATCGAGACTTACCTTGAAGCTGTTCGATGGAAAGACGCTGAAGGAAGCGGCGAAGCACCTTCAGGTCAGCGAGACGACGGTGCGGGCGCAGTTGAAATCCGTATTCGAAAAGACGCATACGCACCGTCAGTCCGAACTGCTCGCCCTCGTCTCACACCTGGCGGCATTGTCGTGACGACCGAGGGAGACATACGCAGATTGAGCGGCCTCACGGGTGAGAACCGAACCACACGGGTGCGTGGCCTGCCGTGGTGTGACTCCAGGCCGTCGTCCGGGACGATCTTCGTGGCGCGGTGATGGCTCATGGTGAGGCGCGTGCCGCCGTCAGGATCATCATCGATCCGAGGTCACCTCTGCGCCCTGGGGTAAGGCCGTTTCGCGACCGGCGCCGTCCGAGGATCTCGGAGCCTTGGTCTCCGCCCATGCCGACAAGCCCGCGTAGATGATCGTCCACGCGCGGGGGACTGGCCCCGCAGAGGGGGCGGCCAAGCCGCACCGATCCGCTCGATCAGGCCGCGCCGTTCCAGGAGCAGATTCCGGGCATCGTCGGCCGCCATGGGGCGCGTACGGGCCACGATCAGGGACAGGCGCGCACCCTGCGGCCGGGTCAAGAGGGCGCCGACTGGCTCGCCCGTTCGCCTGCGCAGGGTCATCGCATCACGCGCGGGTGGTTGGCCGGCTTCGAGCGCTAGGATGCGCCCGGCCAGGCGGTGTGCGTTCGGCAGGCGCTCGATCGCCGGGGCCCGGAAGCACGCCGGACTGCCCGCGCCGCGCGGCGTCGCAGCCGGCGCGCGCCGTCACGTCGACCGGAAGCCCCCTGGCTCAGCGAGGCGATGGCCGGGCCAGGGAGGCGTGGTTTCACGCCGCCAGGGGTGACCGGCGGTTCCCCCCGAGGGCGTGAAGAGCCGCGGCCGCCTCGGCCACGGACAGCACGGGAAAGAAGTAATAGCCCTGGAGACGGTCGCAGCCGATCTCGACAAGCTTGAGGACCTGCTCCTCAGTCTCGACGCCCTCCGCCGTCACCACCATCCCAAGCCGGTGAGCCAGCGCGACGATGCTGCGAACGATCGTCTCATCGCGATCGCAATGGCCGATGTTCATGACGAAGCTGCGGTCGATTTTGAGAAGCGCGATCGGGAGTTCACGAAGATGCGTCAGCGAGGCGTAGCCGGTCCCGAAATCGTCGAACGCGACCTCGATACCGCTCTCGCTGAGCAGGGCGAGTTCTCGCCGTACGGAACTCGATCGCTGCCCCAGGAACAGACCTTCGGTCACTTCGATGCCGATGCAGCTCACAGGCACCTCTTCGGCAGCCAGTTGTGCGAGTAACCGCTCCGAGAAGCCCTGAAGATCGAAATCGGCGGCCGACGTATTGAATTTGATCTTCTCAAACGGGACGCCGGATCGCAGCCATGCGGCGGCTTGCCGGATCGCCTGCCTCTGGACCATCTCGCCGATCGCCGACATCAGGCGGGGACAATCGAAGACGTCCATGAAACTTCCGGGCGCGAGGAGGCCGCGCTCCGGGTGCCGCCATCGCAGCAAAGCCTCGCACGAGGCGGGGGACGTGCCGTCCTGTGCGACGATCGGCTGATAGAACAGCTCGAATTCACCCCGGGCGAGGCCGATCGCGGCCTGCTCCTGCGTGTCGACCCGGCGCTGGGTCGCCTCAAGCATGGCGGACTGGAAGATCACGCAGCGATCCCGGCCGAGATGCTTCGCCCGATAGAGGGCGATGTCGGCGCACTTGATGAGTTCTCCGGCCGAGGTGCCGTCGACCGGGAAGCGCGCCAAGCCGAGACTCGCTGTGACGTTGAACACGCCATGGTCGAGTTCGATCGGTTGCCGGATGGTATCCTGCGCCTGTCGGATGAGGGCGGAGGTCTCTGCACCGAGATCCGGCAGTACAGCGGCGATCTCGTCTCCGCCCAGGCGTGCGGCAAAGCCTCTGCCGGCCAGAACCGCGTGAAGCCGATCCGCCACAGTCCGGAGGACACGGTCGCCGACGTCGTGTCCATTGACGTCGTTCACGTCCTTGAAGTGGTCGATATCGAGCATCAGGACGCGCAATCCTTGCCCGTGCCGCGTCGAGTTCGTCATCAACTCGGCGAGCAAGGTCTGAAGGCCGTTCCGGTTGAGCAGGCCTGTCAGCGGGTCGCGGCTCGCCATGTCGCTCAGGCGCTGCTGCGCGGCCTTCTGTTCCGAGATGTCGAAGCGGCAGGCGACGTACCGGACGATTCGGCGAGCGGCGTCGAACTCCGGAATGATTGTCGTCGCGACCCAGTACAGAGAACCGTTCTTGGCGCGATTGCAGATCTCGCCCCGCCAGGTTTGGCCCGTGCGGAGCGTCCGATACATCTCCCCGAAGAAGGCCTGACCGTGATGGCCGCTGTTGAGGATGCGGTGGTTGCGACCGAGCAACTCCCCGCGGCTGTATCCGCTGATGGCGCAGAAGCGATCGTTGACGTGGATGATCCGACCGGCCGGATCCGTCACAGCCACGATCAGGACGTCGTTGACGGCGTCGATCCAGAAATTCTCCTCGGCATCGGCCGTTCCGAGGCCGTCGTCTTCCGGACTGCAGTTGGTCATGGCGTCACCACATCGAGCGCCTGCGCGAAGGGGGCGTCGACCCAAGCGGGTGCCTGGCTCGACGGGCAAAGCGCCGGGGAACACAGATCCGTGCGCGCCCGCACCGGTCCGCGGCCGGTATCGCGCGGGCGCCGTCAGCCGGTCTTGAGGAACTTTTCCATGCTGGCGCCGAGGCCGGCCGATTGGGCGGCCAGCGTTTCGGAGATCTGCCGGACCATCTCGGCAAGCTGGCCGGTCTCTCCAGCCGCGGCGGAGACGCCCGTGATGTTGGAGGACATCTCCTGCGTCGAGGCCGCCTGCTCTTCGACGGCGCTCGCGATGGCCAGCGTCAGCTTCGAGAGTTCGGCAACCTCGTCGGTGATCATCCGGATCGCGGTCACGGCCCCGCGGGTGGCGTCCTGGATGGCCCGGACCTTGTCGGTGATGTCGCCGGTGGCCCGGGCCGTCTGGCCGGCCAGTTCCTTGACCTCGGTGGCGACCACCGCGAAACCGCGGCCGGCCGCCCCGGCGCGCGCCGCCTCGATGGTGGCATTCAGGGCCAGCAGGTTGGTCTGGTCGGCGATGGATTTGATCATGCCGACCACCGTGTCGACCTCGGCCGCGTTCGCGGCGAGGTTGCGCACCGTCGCGTCCGTTGCCGCGGCCTGATTGGCGATCTGCTGGGTGCGCTCCGACACCCGCCCGACCTGCCCCGAGATCTCGTGGATCGAACTCGTCATCTCCTCGGAGCCGGCCGCGACCGAGTTGGCGCGCGCGCTCGCTTCGTCGGCCGACCTGTTCAATCCCTGAGCCGAGTCCTTCATCTCACCGATGGCCATACCGAGCGCGTCGACGACGCCGCCGACCTCCCCGGCCATGGCGACCTGCGCCGTGATGACCGACCACGTCAGCATCGGTCCGAGATAGGTGCCGTCCAGGTCGGTCATCGCGGAGACCTGCAGGTCGAGGGTCTCCGGCCCGACCCTGATCTTGGTCCGGTGCGGCAGTCGGCTCGGATCGGCCAGCATGTTGCGCTGGTGATGCGGATTCTTATGAAAAACGTCGAAGGACGTGCCCATCATGTCGGATACCTTGATAGGCAGGTATCTCTCGATCGACTCCAGCGTCTTGCGCGAGGTGTTGTTGATGTAGTCAATCTTGAACTCGTTCCGCGGGTCGGCCGTCATGACGGCGACCGGCATGTCGTCGATCATGCGCAGCAGCCGGCTCGCTTCCTTCTTCTTGGCGGTGACGTCGCTCGCGAACTTGACGACCTTGAACGGGCGTCCGTCAGGCCCGGGGACCGGGTTGTAGGTGGCCTCCAGCCAGAGTTTCGTGCCCGATCGCGACCGGCGCTGAAACTCCCCGGCGACGAACTCCCCGCTCCGAAGCTCCTTCCACAGGGTCGCGTAGTCGGAGCTCTCGGCGACGTCATCCTCGACGAAGATGCGATGGTTCTGGCCCCGTATCGCGGCCAACTCGTAGCCAACGACGGACAGGAAGCTCGGATTGGCTCCCCGTATCGTGCCGTCCATATCGAATTCGATAAGCGCGAGATATTTCGTGAGTGCGTCGAGCGTCGACTGCGACTCGCTGTAGGACGAACGGAAGAACATGGCCGGGCTCTCAAGTTGTCGCTCATGTATAAACTCGAACATTTGAACATGAACTTAAATGGCGATCCCGACTTCCGGGGAGGCGTGAGCGGTTGTGCGCCATTTGACATTCCAATACGCCCGGATCTCCTGTTCTCCCTGAAAGATGGAAGAAATCGTTTCGGCGGGCCCTCCCTCGGCGGCCGCCGATCGGGGCTGTTCCATCGGAGCGTGCCGAACTGGGGGAATCGCCCCGTCCCCTCTGACAAACGGCCTCATCCGAAAGCCGCCCGACGTGTTGCGCGCCCGCCATGGATATGGTCGGCGTTCCGGGGATCGAATCCCGGCGCGATGTCCAACAAACGCGCGTCGCCGTCGATTGCCCGCGCCGATCCGATGTCTTCGGCCTCGTCTTCACTGATCGGCCGTGGCCGTTACGCCGTAAGGCCGTTCGGGAACGTCTGACCCGCCAGCCGGCCCTGGCTGCGCGCCGCCCGCGAAGCGATGCCTGCCCGTGCGACGGCCGGCGCAGACACGGAGCCTGCTGGCACCCGAGCGGTCTCCGGAGCGGCGGTATCCGACGTTCAGAACGACCTGGGCGCGCGCGACGGCCCCGATCGGCCCGCGCGTCGAGCACGGGCGGTAGCGACACCGGCCGCGGACGCCTGCGGACGGCGGCAGCGGTCCGGGGCGCGGGTATGGGCTCGGAGAAGGCGCGCCGGTGCCCTCGGGACCCTCACGCTTCGCGGATGCCGGGCCTTTTGCCCGCCTCGAAGGTGAATTCGACGCCGGCACCCTCCAGGGCACCGCGCACGGCCAGCAGCGTTTCGGGGCGCGACCGGACCGCGGAGGCGGAATCCTCCAGTCGGTTCAGGGTGGAGACCGAGACTTTGGCCAGCGCGGCCAATTCGTCCTTCGACAGGCCGGTCAAGCCGCGCGCCGCGCGAATCTGCCCGGGGGTGAGGATCTCCGCGTGCTCGGACGCCCTGTGCGCGGCGGTCGCCCCCATCGGCGAAGCGGACGAAGCATCGGCCGTCGACGGCAGGGCACCGTAGCGGCTGCGGCCCGCCACCTTGAGGCAAACGCCGACCCATTCACGCACCGACCCATCGCGGTTGAGCACCGGCGCGCCGCGGGCATTGAACCAACGGTAGATACCGTCCCCACAGAGCACGCGGTAATCGGTGTTGTAGGGCTCGGTGTGCTCGACCGCCGTGGTCCAGGCCGCGAGCGTGCGGGCGCGGTCGTCCGGGTGCACGGCATCCAGCCATCCCAACCCCTGCATCTGGGCATGGGTCTGGCCGGTCAGCGCCATCCACTGCGGCATCTCGCTCGGCTCGCCGTTGGCCTTGTTGATCCAGAAGACCGACGCGGTGGCGGCGACGAGCGCGTTCAGCCGATCGTGGCGTTGCATGAGGGCGATCATGGCATCGTGCTGGGCGGTGACGTCGAACACGACGCCCAGGCCCTGGCTCGGCAGACCGTCCGGACCGAGAACGACCTCGGCGTGGTGCAGCACCCAGCGCTGGGTCCAGTCCGGCCGGATGATGCGGAACTCGCGGCTGATCGGTTGGCCGGAACGCAGTACCGCGATCTGGTCGCCGTGCGCCGCCCGGTCCTCGGGATGGATCATGTCGAGGCCGAAGCCGAACGTGAGTTCGGAGGCGGGGTCCAGGCCGAGGATGCGATAGAGGCCCGGCGAAGCCTCCAGCCGTTCCGAGCGCAGGTCGGCCGACCAGAAGCCGATTTTGCCGGTGTCTTCGATCAGCTTGAGGAAGTGGCGCGAGGAGATCGGGCGCGGCGGCGCGCCGATCTCGGCCGGCATGGAGCGCCGCATCAATGCACGTGTGGGCATCGCCCCGCCTCCCGACATGGACGTCGCATGCAGTGACATTGTTCATGTCACGATGGCGGTTTACGAATTGTTAAAATGCACGATTTCGGCGGCGAAGATTGCGAGATCCGGCTCATATGGCTGTTCTGGATGACAGTCGAACCGTCTTGAGGATCTCGACCGCCTGTTCCGATCCTGCACGGCACGCATTCACGGCATGCATTCACGGGACGCAGTCATGCCCCGTCACGGACCGCCCCGCAGCGGATCCTGGCGGCCGCCGGAGGTGACACGAAAAGGTCCATCCCGGCCATCTCCCGAAGCAGGAGATCCGAAAAGACAGAAAATCCGATCCGGAAATCGACGAATAGCCCCGTGTTTCGTCGAGCCCCTTGAGGCTTCCGCAGCGCACGTAGCTCATCCTCGCGAAACGACGCGTCAACGGTCTTCGTCGGCGGAGGGGCATCACATGCTGCGTCAGAGTAGCGAACGCACGATCGGGCCGCCTGCGCCGCGCCTGCCTGCGCGCGGTGTGCGGCGATGAGTGAGATCATCCTGCCGGCCGACGCCGACGACGCGGCGACCTTGCCCGACCCGGGCACGGGCTCGCGCGCGGCGACGCGCGCGGCGATGCTGGCCGAGACGCTGCAGCTCGGGCGGTACACCGCCTTCACCCAGGCCGCCGTCGTGCTGGTGCTGGCGACCATCTTCTGGGACGTCGCCGGGCACGTCTACCTCGCCGGCCTGTCCGGGTCGGTGACCGCGCTGTGCGCCCTGGCCATAGTCGCCTCGCGGCGCTATGGCGGCCGTCTCGGCGAGGACGCCATCGCCCGCGAATCCTTCGTGGTGCTCCACGGCCTCGCGCTCGGTCGGGGGCTCGCGTGGGCGAGCATGCCGGCGGTCCTGCTGCCCTCCCTCGACAATGCCTACCGGATCGTGGTCGGCGCGGTCTGCGCCGCCCTGATCTCGCACGCCTATGTCGCGGGGCCCATCTTCTCCCTGGCGGTGCTCGCCGTGACGCCCGTCGTGATCGGCCTGTTCGTCGGGCTCGCCGGCTGCGAAGGCCCGATCGGGCAGTATGTCGGAATCCTTCTGGCGATCTACGCGGCGTTCGTGTTCGTCAGCGCGCGCCGGATCTGCCGCCACTCCTACCAGCGCATCCGCGACCGCGTCATTGTACGCGCGCAGAGCGAGACCATCGGGTTTCTCCTCAGGGATTTCGCCGAGGGCACGAGCGACTGGCTCTGGGAAACCGACACGGTCGGGCGTCTCCGGCAGGCGCGCGCCGCCGTCGCCGCCCTGCTCGGCGTCGAGGCCGCCGCGCTGCGCCACCGGACGCTCTCCGCACTTCTGCGGGAATTCGCCGACCCCGACGGTGACGGCGCGGACGCGGCGGCTGTCGCCGCGGCCATCGAGGCGCGCGCGCCGTTCCGCGACCGAACCATCCGGCTTCGTACGGCAGACGGCACGCGCTGGCTCACGCTCAACGGCAAGCCCGTCATCGACGCACAGGGGGCGTTCGCCGGCTACCGCGGCGTGGGCTCGGACACCACCGAGAGCCGGGAGGCGCAAGCCCGCATCGCCTTCCTCGCGGGGCACGACAGCCTGACGGGACTGCCCAACCGCGGCGGCTTCCAGGAAATGCTGGCGGGACTCTGCCGCGAGGTCCACGCGGCCGGACGCCGGAGCGCGCTGTTCTACCTCGACCTCGATGGCTTCAAGGCCGTCAACGACAGCCGCGGCCACCTCGTCGGCGACCGTCTCCTGAAGGAGGTCGCCGCGCGCCTGCTCGCCCTCGGCGGCCCGCACGGCGGCTTCCGCCTCGGCGGCGACGAGTTCGCGGTGGTCGTCCGCGACGTCGGGCGCCCCGAGGCGGAGGCGCTGGCCTCGCGCATCGTGGCCGAGCTTCGGCGGCCTTTCCGGATCGACGAAGCCCAGCTGGAGATCGGGGTCAGCGTCGGCATCGCCTACGTGCCGGACGATGCCATCGAGCCGACGACCCTGCTCATGCGCGCCGACCTCGCCCTCTACGCCGCCAAGGCGGACGGGAAGGGCTGCTGGCGCACCTTCGACCCGTCCCTGGAGGAGCGGGTGCTCCGCCAGCGACAGCTCGATCTGGACATGCGCGCCGCCCTGGCGGCGGACGAGATGGAACTGCACTACCAGCCCCTCGTCGACATGCGGAGCGGCCGCGTCACCGGCTTCGAGGCGTTGCTGCGCTGGAACAAGCCAGGGTACGGCTGGGTCTCGCCCGGCGAGATCATCCCGATCGCCGAGACCACTGGCTTCATCGTCGAGATCGGGCGCTGGGCCCTGCGCCGGGCCTGCACCGACGCCCGCGATTGGCCGGACCTGCGGGTCGCGGTGAACATCTCCTCCATCCATGTGCGCATGCCGAGCTTCCACGGGGAGGTGGCGGCGGTCCTGCGCGAAACCGGCCTCGCGCCGGAGCGCTTGGAGATCGAGATCACCGAGTCGGTGTTGCTGGATCACGGGCCGGAGGTGCTGGAGAACCTGAAGCGCCTGCGCGCGACGGGCGTCAGGATCGCGCTGGACGACTTCGGAACGGGCTATTCCAGCCTGAGCTACCTGACCGAGTTTCCGTTCGACAAGGTGAAGGTCGACCGCTCCTTCGTGCGCGACCTTCAGGGCCGCCCCGAGAAGGTTGCGGTGGTCGAGGCCATCGCCCGGATGGCCCGCGCCCTGTCGATGAACGTGACGGTGGAAGGCGTCGAGACCCGCCAGCAACTCGAGGTCCTCCGGGAGAAGCGTTGCGACATCGCCCAGGGCTTCCTCTACAGTCCCGCGCGCCCGGCCTCCGAGATCGCGGCCCTCATCGAGCGGATCGAGGGCGCGGCCCTGCCGCAGGGTGCGAGCGGGGATGGGCCGACGGGCGGCGCGGTCGTACCGGCGCCCGCCGCGGCGGCCGAGGGGCACCCGCCCCCCAACTCGCGCCCGGTCCTGGCGCTGGTTCACACCCTCTGACCCCTCGGGCTCGGCGACCTGCCGTTCGCGCCGGATCCCGCTGGCGAACTGCTCCTCAGCTGCCCCTCAGCTGCGCGTCCACGCCGCACGAACGGCCCCGGTCGCCGTGTCCGGCTTCGCCGCCCCGATGAAGATCACGACCGGGCCATGGACGTCGCGCCGGGGATCGTAGAAATCGAGCAGGCCGGGATGGAGGCGCTGGATGAAATCCGGCTGCCGGCCGCCCCGGCGCAGCAGGTGGTCGATGACGACCTGATCGCCGTGCACCGCGTTCGGCACGGGACCGCAGGACCCCGGGCACATCCAGCGCTCGGGATCGGCCGCGAAGGTCGTGTAGAGCGGGCTGAGCGCGTCCCCGCACCAGCGCAGCAGCGCGCTGGAGAGCCGTCCCTTGTGGAAGTAGTCCTCCATCGCGGCGAGGCCGGGCTCGGCCAGGGCATCCGCCGGTCCGGTCAGGACCGTGTCGAGGTCGCACAGGAGGGTCGGGCCGTCGCTCAGGTCGGGCCGGAACGCCTCCATCTTGGCCCACCACGCCGGCCAGTCATGGCGCAGGGATACCCGCTCCACCCCCGCCACGGCGAGCGGCAGGTCCGTGAGGCAGCGGATCCGTCGGAAGGCCGGCGCATGGCGGCGGACGCCGCGCGCGAGACGTTCGACCCAGGTCGCGTCGTAGCGGCCGCCGCTCCTGAGAACCGTGATCAGCGTGGCCATGAGGTTCAGCCTTCGGGCGGGTGCAGGCGGATCCGCCCGGATGCCTCGGCGGCGGCGAACCAAGCGCGCTCGGCTGCCCAGGGATGGCCCGGCCATCCGGCGAAGCCGAAGCCGTAGGCATCCGCCGGCCGGGCCTGCGCGGGGCGGTCGAGCAGCAGCGCGAGCGTCACGAGGAAGCCGGTGCTGGGGTTCGGGGATCCCTGCGTCCGGGCGGCCAACAGCGCGTGCGCCCGCCCGTGCAGGGCCTGCGGCAGGATGTGGATCGGGCGTCCCAGGGGCCGGAGCAGGCTCGCGATCTCGCGCGTCCAGCAGATCGGCTCGGGGACATTCTGCGCCAGCGGGAGCATCGGGTAGGGCAGAATGAAGGCCTGCGCCTCCCGGACGACCGGGCGCTCCAGGAAGTGGCGGTCCGCCAGCCATTCCCGGGCCTGGCCTCCGCGATTGACCAAGGCGAGGTGTGTGACGCGCCGGCCGGCCGGTCCGCCGAAGCCCGGCGCGTGGTTGAACAGCACCACGCACGCGGCCGCATCGACCGCGGACCCTACATGACCGGTCCCGGGCGCATTGCCGACGATGGCGAGGGGAGAGCCGGTGGGCAGGCCCACGGTGTCGGCGGGGGGATCGACGGCGGATGGCATCGCTGGCAAGGATCGGAGGAAGCCGTCGAAGTAAGGCCCCGGCCCGGGACGACCAGACCGCGGCCGTACCGGCCGGACCGGGATGAGGATCATGCGACGCTGCTTCGTCTGCGCGGCCGACATGCTCGGACCCAGCGGGCGGAGCGTGGTTTATCCCGATGGCCGCCGCCGCACCTTCCCGCGGGCCTGCGGCTCCTGCGGCGTCCTGGTGGCGGGCGACGCCGACCCGGCCGCGTGCCGGGAACACTTGGCCCGGCACCTCGCCGCGCCAGCCTTCGTGTCCGACCCGGACGCGCCCTACGGCCTGGACATCTACACCCTGCGGACGGCCGCGACCCGCCTCGGCCGCGGCACCCGCCCGCTCGACGGCGCGGGCCGCGCGGCGCTGCTGAACCCCCACGCCGGGCACGCGGCGCGGGCCGAACTCTTCGCGCTCGCGGAGGCCAGCCGGCATCCCGTCTCCCTCGGCCTCCTCTGCCGTCCCGCGGAGCGGGACGCGGTCCTGGCGTCGCTGCCCGGGCAGGCGGGCTGGACGGACGACGTCACGCTCCTCCTCGACGGGCCGGCTGCCGCACCCCGGGCGGTGCCGGTCGCGGGGTTTCCGGACGGCGGGGTCCGTGTCGCCGCCCGGCCCCTCGACGGCGATTTCGCCGCCCAGCGGAACGCGCTTCAGGACCTCGCGCGCCACGCCTGGATGCTGCAACTCGACGCCGATGAATCCATCGAACCCGCCACCGGCCGGCTCCTGCCGGCCCTCGCCGCGCTGGCCGAGGCGGGAGACGCGGTCTCGGTCGGCCTCGCGCGGGCGAACCGGGTCGACGGCGTCGTGTCGGACGTCTTCCCGGACGTCCAGTACCGGCTCAACCGGACGCGCACGCGCTTTTCCGGCCGGGTGCACGAGCGCCCGGTTCTCGACGGCGGCTGGCCGCGCGGCTTCATCACTCTGCACGGGGTGATCGCGCATCGCCTGAGCGCGGACCACGTGCGGGCGCGGTCGCGCCGCTACGAAGCCCTCGATCCCGGGCGAGGCCGGCTCGATGAGGAATCGGCGCTGCTGCGTCCCTACGCCGACTGACGGGGCGGCGGCCCCGTCCGGGCCCGCGCCCCGGCCGGGCGCGAGCACCAGCCAGGCCCGTGCCTCTGCCGGGCGCGTGTCTCTGCCGGGCCCGTGCCCCGTTCATGCCCGGCCGGCCGCCGCGATCGCCCGCCGGTAGAGTGCCAGGGTCGCCTGCCCGAGGTCGGCCCGGCCGAAGCGGCCGGCCGCCGCGAGGGCGCGCGCGCGATAGGTCAGACGCAGGCCGGGATCGACGAGGAGCGGACGCAGGGCTTCTGCCAGGGCCGGCCCGGTCGCGGCCTCGGCCAGGGGGCCGGCGCCCGGCGCCCCGACGAAGGCGCGGGCGCTCGCATCCTCCGCGCAGGCGACCACCGGCCGGCCATAGGCAAGGGCCTCCTGGTAGACCAGGCCGAAGCTCTCGTAGCGGGACGGTGCGATCACCGCGTGGGCCTGCGCGTAAGCCTCCGCCAGGGCGTCGCCGTCGATCCGGCCGCGGGCGCGGATGCGGCTCCGTGTCTCCGCGGGCAGATCGGCCGGGAGATCGTCCGGTGCGACACCGACGAGGTCGAGGCGGAAGGGCGGCAGGCTGCCCCGGTCCTGCTCGCGGCCGAGGAGGGCGACCGCGCGCATGAGCGCGTCGAACCCCTTGCGCGCCTCCGCCCGCCCGACGAACAGCAGGCGCACCGGGTGATCCGCCGCCGGATAGGCGGCACCGCGGGCGCCGGTCGCGATCCCGGGCGGGAGGCTGAGCCCGATCACGGCGGCGGGCTGCCGGCCCGTCAGCCCGTATGCCCGCACGATCACCGCCCCGTGCGCGGCCGTGTTGGCGATGAGGCCGGCGCTGCCCCGGGCCTGCCGGCGTTCGAGGCGATCGGCCGTCCACCCGTCGAGGCGGTTCCGCAGGGTGCCGGCCGGGTCGCGCGTGAAGGCGGCCGGCGTCGAACTGCGCGTCACCAGCGGCAAGCCGGGGCGTCCGGCAAGGAGCGCGGCCGGCGCGTACCAGTTCGTGGCCTCGACCACGGCGAAGGGCGCCCGGCCATGCGCGTCGAGCACGGCGCGCCGGAAGGCGACCGGCGCGGCCAGGTGCCCGGCCGAGCCCCAGGAGCGAAGCCGCGCCAGGGCGCCGCCGGCCGGCAGGGCAAGGCCCACCACCGCGACGCCGCCGACCTGCCGGCGGCCGGTCCGGTCGAGGGTGAAGACCGTGACCTCCGCGCCCGCCTCCGCGAGGCTCTCGGCGATCTCGCGGGCCGCGGTCGAGAGCCCGCTCGGGGCCGGCGGGTAGTCCCAGGCCAGGAGGGCGGTGCGCATCAGGCGGCGAGGAGGCGGCGGTAGAGCGCCACGTAGTCGCGCGCCATGCGCTCGGCGGTGAACCGTTCCTCGAACCGGCCGCGGATCCGGGCGCGATCGAGCCGTCCGACCCGTCCCAGGGCCGCCACGGCCTCGGCCTCGCTGGACACGATGAAGCCCGTCACCCCGTCCTCGACGATCTCGGGGACCGAGCCCCGATCCCAGGCGACGACCGGTGTGCCGCAGGCCATCGCCTCGATCATCACGAGGCCGAAAGGCTCGGGCCAGTCGATCGGGAACAGGAGCGCCCGGGCGCCGCCCAGGAGGTCCCCCTTCCGGGCGTCGTCGACGGGCCCGAGATAGGTCGCGTCGGGGCCGAGCAGCGGGCGCACGCGGCGGTCGAAATAATCCGGATTGCCGACGTCGATCGTGCCGCCGAGGCGGATCGGGACGCCGGCCGCGCGGGCGACCCGGATCGCGGTGTCGGGCCGCTTCTGGTCGGTCAGGCGGCCCACGAAGGCGACATGGGTGTCGGGTTCGGTGCGCAGGGCGTAGCGGTCCCGGTCGATGCCGTGATGCACGACGCCCATGCGGTTCGCGACCGGGATCCGGGCCTCCTGGGCCGCCGAGATGGCCGCGACCGGCAGGTCGGGGAAGCCCGCGAAGAACAGCGCCCGGTCGAGTTCGTCCACCCGCCAGTGCACCGTGGTCAGGCTGCGCCGGCGGCGTTCGCCCAGGAGCGGCGCGTGCGCGAATTCGCCGTGGCAATGGACGATGTCGAACGCGTCGAGCCGCGCGCGAAGTGCCTCCAGCTGCAAGGAATCCAGGGCGGCGGGGACCCCCGGCGACACGCGCCCGTGCCTCCGCTCCAGCGCCGTCAGGCTCGGATATTCGCCCACGCGCGGCAAGTCTGTCGCACTGTCTGACGGGGCGAACAACGTTACTTCCACGCCCAAGCTTCGTAGTGCCGTGCTGAGATCATGCACAATGCGCTCGGTGCCGCCGTGATGGCTTGGGGGAACGGGAAATATGTTCGGTGCGACCTGGGCAACGCGGATCACGGTGTCCTCTTTACATAAGTTAAGTTTTCAGGAGCGGCCGGCAAGCGCGTCCGACGCCTGATGTTCGTCCTGCATATCGCCCTGCAGGGCTGCCTGCGCGGCGACGGCGTGATCTACGGGCTCACCGCCGACACCGGCGGCCACATCCGTTACCTGCTCGATCTCGTGTCGGCCTCCGCGCAGGATCGCGACCTCGAGCGGATCGTCGTGGCGACGCGCCTGTTCCACGGCCAGCTCGGCGCCGCCTACGCCGTGCCCGAGGAGCGGATCGCCGACAAGGTCACGCTCGTGCGGCTCGCGAGCGCGTCGCCGGACTACTGCGCCAAGGAGGCGATGCACGCCGAGGTCGCGTCCTTCGCGGAGCACCTGATCGCGTGGATCGCCGCTCAGGACCGGGCTCCGGATCTCGTCCACGCGCATTACGCGGACGCGGCCACGGTGGCGGCCCTGGTGGAGGACCGCCTCGGCATCCCCTTCGTGTTCACGGCCCATTCCCTCGGGCGCGTGAAGGCGGGGATGCTGGCCCCCTCCCCCGTCCGCCCCGACCTGGCCTGCCGGATCGCCGCCGAGGAGGCCGCCCTGGCGCGGGCCCGGCTCGTCATCGCCTCGTCGCGGGACGAAGCGGAGGTGCAATACGCCGGCTACGCCGCCTACGAACCCGGCCGCGTCCGCGTCCTGCCGCCGGGCAGCGACCTGGCCCGCTTCGCCGCGGCGCGGCCCCGGCCGCAGGTCGACGCCGCGATCGACCGGTTCCTGCACGAGGCCGCCAAGCCGGCGATCCTCGCGCTCGCCAGACCGGTCGCCCGAAAAAATCTCGCGGCCCTGGTGCAGGCCTACGGCGAGAGCCGCGCCCTGCGCGCGCGCGCCAATCTCGTGATCGTCGCCGGCACCCGCGACGACATCGACAGCCTCGACGGCGACATGGCCGCGACGATGCGCGACCTGCTGGTCCTGATCGACCGGTACGATCTCTACGGGTGCGTCGCCTACCCGAAGACGCACCGGCCGGAGGACGTTCCGGCGATCTACGCCTACGCCCGCGCCCGCGGCGGCCTGTTCGTCAACCCGGCCCTCAACGAGCCCTTCGGCCTGACGCTCCTGGAAGCCTCGGCCGCCGGCCTGCCGCTGGTGGCCACCGACAGCGGCGGCCCCAACGACATCGTCGAGACCTGCGGCAACGGGCTGCTGGTGGATCCGCGCGCGCCCGGCACGATCGCCGCCGCCTGTCTGCGGATCCTCGGCGACCCGGCCCTCTACGTCCGCTGCGTGGCGGGCGGCGCGCGGGCGGCGGCGGCCTACGACTGGGATCGGCACGCCGCGCGATACCACGTCCTCCTGCGCGCCCTGCTGGCGCCGCAGCAGGATGCGCCGCCGACGCGGCAGCTCCTCGTCTGCGACATCGACAACACGCTGATCGGCTGCACGGCGGCCCTCGAGATCTTCCGACGCTGGCGCAGCCGGCAGGCCGGTCTCGCCTTCGGGGTCGCCACCGGCCGCTCCTTCCACAGCGCCATGGCGGTCCTCGAGCAGCAGGCCAGCCCGAGACCCCAGGTGATGATCACCTCGGTCGGCTCCGAGATCTACCATCTCGACGCGAACGGCGTGACCTACACGGCCGATGCGGCGTGGCGCCGGGGCATCGCCGCCGACTGGGACCGCGCGGCGGTTCACGACGCGCTGCGCGGCCTCGACGGGCTCGTCCCCCAGGGGCCGCTGGAGCAGCGCGCGCTGAAGCTGAGCTATTTCGGCGACGCGACCGGGGCGCGGCGCGTCCGCGGGCGCCTCGACGAGGCCGGCATTCCCGCCTGCGTGATCCACAGCCACGGTCGCTATCTCGACGTCCTGCCGGCGGCGGCCTCGAAGGGCACCGCGGTCGACCATGTCCGGGCCCTGTACGACCTGCCGGAGCACGCGGTGTTCGTGGCCGGCGATTCCGGCAACGACATCGAGATGCTCCGCGCCCGCGTCCAGGCGATCATCGTCGCGAACTACTCGGATGATCTGGCGAGCAACGCGGCCCTGAAGCACTCCTACGTCGCCCGCCGGACGCATGCGCGGGGCATCATCGAGGGCGTCTCGCATTTCCGCCGGATTCTGGCCGATGTCGGCTGAGCCGGCGGGCCCTGCCCCGAGCGTGCTGACCCTGGTCCGCGGCCGCGCGGACCACCTGCGCAACCTGATGCGCGGGCTCGCGGGCCAGACGCTGCGCCCGCGCGAACTCGTCATCGCCTGGATGCAGCCGGCGCCGGCGCCGGACCTGCCCGATCCGGGCTGCCCCGTCCGCCACGTCCCCGTCCCGGGCGACCCGATGCCGCTGGCGGCCGCGCGCAACCGCGCCGCAGCCGCGGCCACCGGCGATCTCCTCGTCTTCCTCGACGTCGACTGCATCCCGTCGCCGACCCTGGTCGCGGCCTACGGGCAGGCCGCCGCGACCGCGCGGGGGCTCTTCCTCGGCGAGGTTCTCTACCTGCCGCCCGGGGCGATCCCCGTCGACGCCCTCGATCCGGCGGCGCTCGACCGCGTCGCCCGCGCCCATCCGGCCCGGCCCGCCGCCCCGGCCGCCGGTCTGCGGCCGGAGCCCGATGCCGGCCAGCTCTGGGGCCTGTCCTTCGCCCTCGCGGCCGCCGCGTGGAGCGCGGTGGGCGGCATGGACGAGGCGTATGTCGGCTACGGCGGGGAGGAGACCGACCTCGCCGCTCGGCTCGCGGCCAGCGGGCTGCCGACCTTCTGGGTCGGGGGCGCCCGCGCCTTCCATCAGCATCACCCGGTCCACGTGCCGCCGCTGCAGCACTTCGCCCCGATCCTGGCGAACGCGGCGCGCTTCCGGGCCCGGCACGGCCGCTGGTGCATGACGTACTGGCTGGAGCAGTTCCGCGGAGCCGGTCTCATCGCCTGGGATGCCGATGCCCCCGCGATCCGCCTCATCCGGCCCCCGACCGAAGCCGAGATCGCCGCCGCGCTGCGGTCCGACGCCCTGTTCTCCTGATCCCGAGGCCGAACCGCCCCCCATGAAGAAACCCATCGCGTTCTTCGTCCATCACCAGGGCCGCGGCCACGCCAACCGCACGATGGCGGTGGCGACGGAATTCGCCCGGGACCGCCCCGTCTCGCTCCTCACGGCGGATCCGCGCCTGTTCGACGGCTTCGCCCGCGACGTCGAGATCGTGCCGCTGCCGAACATGATCGGCGCCGCCGTCCCGACCCCGCGGCTCTACGCCGAGCCGACGCCGCAGGTGATGCACTGTGTCCCCCTGGGGCTGAGCGAGATGCGCCGGACCATGCGGCGCATCCTCGACCACCTCGACGAGCGCGAGGTCGGGCTGTTCGTCGTCGATGTCTCGGCGGAGATCGCGCTCCTGTCCCGCATCGCCAGCGTGCCCGCGGTGCAGATCCGGATGCACGGCGACCGCTCCGACATCGGCCACGTGGGCGCCTACGAGGCCTGCGTGGGGATGCTCGCCCCCTTCGACGAGCGCCTCGAGCAGGACGATTATCCGGCGCGCCTGCGCGCCAGGACCTTCTACAGCGGCGGCCTGTGCACCAGTGTCGATCGCGTGCCGGAGCGCGTCGAGGCGCGGGCGCGGCTCGGCCTCGATCCCGACCGCGAGATCGTCGTCGCGGTGACCGGCGGCGGCGGCAGCGGCACGCCCTACGCACCGCTCACCGTCGCGGCCCGCGCCGCGCCGGACGCGCTCTGGCTCACCCTCGGGCCGACCCATCGCGAGGGCCACGAGACCGACTTCGCCAATCTGCGCGAGCTCGGCTGGGTGCCCTCGGTGACCGACTACCTCGCCGCGGCCGACATCATCATCGCATCGGCCGGCGACAACACGGTGCACGAGGCTGCCCGCGTCGGCGGCCGCCTGATCGTGATGCCCGAATGGCGCTACTTCGCCGAGCAGACGCGCAAGGCCGAGGCGCTGGTCCGCCTCGGTGCCGCCGTGCAGGCCCCCGCCTGGCCGGGAGATCTGACGGGCTGGCGCGACCTCCTCGCGCGCGCCCGCGCCCTCGACGGGACCGCCCTGCGCAGCCTCTACGCCCCCGATGCCGCCGCGCGCGCCGCGGGCTGGCTCGAAGGGCTGGTCGACGCGCTCTGGGATTCCGAATCGGCCGGCGACGGCCCCGAACCCGCCGCGCGCCGTATCGCCGCGGCCGAATGATCGCCCCCTCCCCGCCCCAACCGGAGCCCGAGCGCCGCATGTCCACCGTTTCTGTCGTGACCCTCGCCAAGGGCCGGCCGGCGCACCTGCGCAACGTGCTCCGCGGTCTGGAGCGGCAGACGCAGCCGCCCGCCGAGTTCATCGTCGCGGTGATGCAGGATGCGCCCTACGATCTGCCCGAGGCGCCCTTCCCCGTCCGCCAGATCCTGGTTCCGGGCCGCGAACTCCCCCTGGCGGCCGCGCGCAACCGCGGCGTGGCGGCGGCGCGCGGCAGCGACGTCGTCTTCCTGGATGTCGACTGTATCCCGGCTCCCGATCTGGTCGCCGACTACGCGCGGGCCCTCGTGGCGCTCGACGGCCTGCTGATGGGCGAGGTGCTGCACCTGCCCGAGCGCGCCACGGCCGGCGACTGGGACTACGCGGGCCTCGACGCGCTCGCCGAGAAGCACTCCGACCGCCGCGGGCCGCCGGCCGCCGGCATCGAGATCTGCCAGGATTATCGCTGCTTCTGGTCGCTCAACTTCGCGATCCGGCGCGCCACCTTCGCGGCGACCGGCGGCTTCGACGAGCGCTACACCGGCTACGGCGGCGAGGACACGGATTTCGGCAAGCTTCTCGACGCGCGCAAGATCCCGATCGCCTGGATGAAGGGCGCGCGCGCCTATCACCAGTACCACCCGCACCACATGCCCCCGGTCCACCACCTCGACAGCGTGGTGCGCAACGCCGAGCTGTTCGAGGCCAAGTGGGGCTACCGCACCATGGGCCACTGGCTCTACGCGTTCCGCGTCCTGGGCCTGATCGACGACACGCCCGACCGGCCGATCCGGATCCTGCGCCGTCCGGATGCCGCGGAGCTGGCCCTGACAGGCCAGCAGGGCCACCAGCCCTACACCAACTCGGCCTCGGTCATCCGCGCCATCGAGGCCCGAGAGACCCAACAGGCCCGAGAGGCCGGAGAGGCCGCCAGCGCCGGGGACCGGGCCGGCGCCCCCGCGCCGCCGTCGGCATGAGGATCGCCCTCCTCGCTCATCTCCGCCACCCGATCGCGCCGCCCTTCGCGGGCGGCCTGGAAGCCTACACGTGGGGCCTCGCGGACGGGCTGACGGCCCGCGGCCACGACGTCGTGCTGTTCGCTGCCGGGGACAGCGACCGGCGCTTCGTCCTCGACCCGGTGATCCCGCTCCATCAGGAGCGCCGCTTCCCCGGCCTGGAGCATCGCGGCGACGCGGCGCTGAAGGCGCATCTCGACGACGGGTACGCCGCCGCCTGCGACCGGATCGCCGCGGGCGGCTTCGACATCCTGCACAACAACAGCCTGAGCCGGCTGCCTCTGGAGCCGCGGCGCCTGGCGGCCACGCCCACCGTCACCTCGCTGCACGTCCCGCCCTACGATGCGCTCCGCTGGTTCGTGCAGGCCAGCGCGGTGCCGGGCCATCGGATCACCGCGACATCGCGGGCACAGATGCGGGCCTGGTGGCCGGACGGCGCGCCGCCAGGGGCGTCGGTGCTCCACAACGGCATCGATCCCGCCGCGTGGCCCTACGTCGCCCGCGGGGACGGCAGCGCCGTGTGGTGCGCGCGCATCGCCGCGGTCAAGGGCGCGCACCACGCGATCGCGGCGGCGCGCCGGGCCGGGCTTCCCCTCACGGTGTTCGGCCCGATCGAGGAACCGGATTACTGGTCGGCGCAGATCGCACCGCAGCTCGGCGGATCGATCCGCTACGGCGGCCATCTCGCCGGCCCCGCTCTGGCGACGGAGATCGGCCGCGCCTCGGTGTTCCTGTTCACCCCCTGCTGGGACGAGCCGTTCGGGTTGGCGGCCGTCGAGGCGATGGCCTGCGGCCTGCCGGTCGCCGGCTTCGCCAGGGGCGCCGCTCCGGAGATCGTCGGCGAGGCCGGTCGCTTGGCCCGACCCGGGGACGGGATCGACCTGGCCGACGCCATCGGCCGGGCCCTAGCGATCGACCGCTCCGTCCCGCGGGCCCGGGTCCTGCGCCTGTTCACCCGCGACCTGTGGCTCGACCGCTGCGAGGCGCTCTACGCGCAGGTCGCATCCCTGCGCGGTCCGGCCAGATCCGCGGGCACCGGCTGAGGCCGGACACGGCCCCTTACATCCGCCCGCGCGTGACGCGGCAAGAGCGGGATACCATTTGGACATGACCCGACAGGACCTCATCGCCGCCCTGTGGCACGGGCGTGACCCCTTCGCGGATCCCCCGGCGGACCTGCGCCCCGCCGACCTTCAGGGCTGGCGCAGCGTTCACCCCTACCTCGAGGAGGCGGTGACCGAAATCCGGCCCCGCGTGGTCATCGAGATCGGCACCTGGAAGGGGGCCAGCGCCCTCTACCTCGCCCGGACCATGGCCGAGCGGAATGTCGCCGGCACCGTGATCGCGGTCGATACGTGGCTCGGGGCTGTCGATCACTGGGCGGACGAGGCGCTCTTCGCGGAACTCGGCACCGAGCACGGCTATCCGAGCCTCTACCGGACCTTCCTGGCCAACGTGGTGCGCGACGGCATGACGGACCGGATCGTGCCGCTGCCGCTCGACTCGATGAACGCCGCGGAACTCCTGCGCCTGCGCGGCGTGACCGCCGATGTCATCCATCTCGATGCCGGGCACGAGGAGGCGTCCGTCACGGCGGACCTGCGCGCGTGGTGGCCGGTCCTGCGACCCGGGGGCCTCCTGATCGCCGACGATTACGACCGCCTGGGAGGCCGCTTTCCGGGTGTGACCCGGGCGGTCGATGCGTTCTGCTCCGAGGCCGGTGTGCGGGGACCGTGGTCGCTGCGGGGCAAGTGCAAGTTTATCAAGCGGGACTGACGCGCGCTACGCCGACGCCTGGACCGGTTCGGCGCGGCAGGGCGCGTCGCACCCCGAGCGCGCGCCGTGCCCGACGGCCGCGCGATCCCGAGGGCGATGTCCGCCTCCGGGCGGATGCGCTGCGCCGACGCGACGTCACGCGCCGGATGCGTGCTCGCCGCCGGACGAGCGGTCCCGGGCGCCACGGGGAGACTGGATCGCCCCTGACGAGGTCGCCCGCCGTCGCGCACCTAAACCGTCAGCGGCGCGAAGGCATGGCAGTACACGTCGATCTCGCCTTTCCCCTTGAGCGCGACCCGCCCGATGGGGCTGGCGGACCCCTTGTCGGCCAAGCGTGAGAAGGCCTCGCGCGACAGGTGAAGCCTGCATCCGTCCCCGAGGCCCGAGAGGCGCGCGGCGACGTTGACCGTGTCTCCCCAGAGATCGAAGGTGTACTTGGTCCGGCCCACGATGCCGCCGACCACCGACCCGATGTGGATCCCGGCGCGGATCCGCCAGCCCGGCGCGCCCGCCGCCGCGATATCCACCATGTCGCCGGCGCACCGGATCGCCGCCTCGACGGGATCCGCGTGGGGGCGCAGCAGGTTGGCGGTGGCCATGAAGGCGTCGCCGATCGTCTTGATGTTCTCCAGCCCGTGCGCCTGTGCCACGGTCTCGAACGCCTCCGCCAGTCGGTGGATCTCGGCCACGACCGTCTCCGGGGTCTGGCGGTGGCACCAAGCCGTGAAGCCGACGAGATCGATGAACAGCACCGCGACGTCGTCGAACAGGCGCGGCTTGACCTGGCCGGTCTCCATCAGCTCCGCCACCGCCGACACCGGCAGGATGGCGTGGAGAAGTTCATCGGCGCGGCTGCGCTCGCGCTCGATGGTCCGCAGGTGCGCCATCTCCCGGTCGCGGAAGCGTTTCCTCTCGAGACAGGATCGGATCCTCGCCTCGAGGAGCACCGGTTCGAAGGGCTTGGGCAGGTAGTCCTCGGCGCCCAGTTCGATGCACCGGACGATGCTGCCGACCTCCATCAGAGCGGAGATCATCACCACCGGGGTGTGGCGCCAGACCTCGTGCGCCTTCATCCGTTCGAGGACGGCGTAGCCGTCGAGGGCCGGCATCATCACGTCGAGCAGGACCAGGTCGAACGCGGTCTCGTTCAGCCGATCGAGGGCGGCGAGGCCGTTGGCCGCGCGCACGCTCGTATGCCCGAGCAGTTCCAGCTCCTGCTCGAGGAGGTCGAGATTGAAGGGCTCGTCGTCGACGATGAGGATGCACGCGGGCTCCACGGATCTTCCTCTCTCCGGATCGAAGCCGACCCGTCCACGCTCAGCCGAGCCACCGGTGGAGCGTGGCGAACAGCACGTCCTCGTCGATGGGCTTGGTCATGAAGTCGTCGCAGCCGGCCGCCCGCGCCCGCTCCTCGTCACCGCTCATCGCATTGGCGGTGATCGCCACGACGGGGATGCGCGCCGTCGTCGCGTTCGCCTTGATGCAGCGCGTCGCCTCCCAGCCGTCGAGGAGGGGCAGCGACAGGTCCATGAGGATCAGATCGGGGCGGTGCGCCGCCGCCATCTCCACGCCCGCGGCGCCGTCGACCGCGATGACGAGCTCGTAATCCTCCTCCAGGAGCTGCGTCAGCAGATCGCGATTGAGCGCGACGTCCTCGACGATGAGAATCCGCTTCATGGGCCGTCCCAGGCGCGGGCGGGCGGCCCGGCACGACGCTCCGGACCGGTCATCGGTCGCCCACCGCCTCGGGTTCCGGAAGGGGAAGCACGCGCTGAACCTCCCGGATGAGGGCGGCGCGGTCGAGGCCCTGCTTGTCGATCAGGCCGAGTACGCGCTCCCGCAGCATCTCGCGCTCGGTCGAGTCGAGTTCGGCGGCGGTCAGCACGACGACGGGAATGGTCCGCGCCACCGGGTCGGCCTGGAGGGCGTCGAGGAAGGTCAGGCCATCCATCCGGGGCATGAGCAGGTCGAGCAGGATCACGCTCGGTCGGGCCTGCGCGATGCGCTCCAGGCCGGCGGCGCCGTCCGCCACCCAATCGACGGTGCAGTGCTCGGGGTCCAGCAACTGGCGGACGAGGTCGGGGACATTGGGATCGTCGTCGATCACCAGGATGCGCTCGTTGTCGGGGGCGATGCGCGCCAGGGCCCCGATCAGCGCCTCCCGCTCGAAGGGCTTGACCATGTAGTCGGTGGCGCCGAGCCGGAAGCCGAGTTCCTTCTGGTCGACGATCGAGATCAGCACGACGGGGATGTCGCGGGTCTGCGGATCGGTCTTGAGGGCGTGCAGCACCTGCCACCCGTCCGTGCCGGGCATCATGATGTCGAGCGTGATCGCGCGCGGCTGCAGCGTCCGCGCCATGCGCAGGCCCTCCGGGCCGCTCGAGGCGCCGACCACCGTGTAGCCGGCATCGGCGAGGTTCTCCTGCAGCAGGTAGACGACGTTCGGATCGTCGTCGATCGCGAGCACGAGCTTGGATCCCGACCGGGGCGCGGTCGCGGGGGCGGGCGCCGGCTTCGGCGGGCTCGGCCCCCTCTCGGGCGCGCCGGCGATCCGCGCCGGGATGCTGAGCGTGAAGGTCGATCCCCGCCCCTCCCGGCTCTCGACCTCGATGCGGCCCCCGAGCAGACGGGCCAGCCGGTGGCTGATCGCCAGGCCGAGCCCGGTCCCGCTGTGGGACCGGGTCGCGCTGTTGTCGACCTGGTGGAACTCCTCGAAGATCGCGGAGAGCGCCTCCGCGGGGATGCCGATGCCGGTGTCGATGACGGCGAAGGCGATGTCCTCGCCGGCGGGGCGGACGCGGAGCGTCACCGAGCCGGCCTGCGTGAACTTGATCGCGTTGCTCAGGAGGTTGATGAGGATCTGGCGCAGCTTCTCCTCGTCCGTGCGGAGCATCGCCGGCGGATCCGCGACGTCCCGGACGAGGCGCACGCCCTCGGTCTTGACCAGGGGTTCGACCGTCCTCAGGCAGAGGTCGAGCACCGGCGTGAGGGCGAATTCGGACGGCTTCACCTCCATGCGCCCGGCCTCGACCTTGGCGAGATCGAGGATGCTGTTGATCAGCGAGAGCAGGTGCTCGGAACTCGCGAGGATCTTCTCCAGGTTCTCGAACTGCTTCACCGGCAGGGCCTCCTTGGCCCGCCGCATCACCAGGCGGGTGAAGCCGATGATGGCGTTGAGCGGCGTGCGCAGCTCGTGGCTCATGTTGGCCAGGAAGCTGCTCTTGGCGCGGCTCGCATCCTCGGCGGCCTCCTTGGCCTGCCGCAGGGTCTCCTCGGCGCGCCGGCGCTCGATCACCCGGCCCAGTTGCGCCCCGATATTGGTCATCACCTTGAGGAGAGCCGGGTCCGGCGGGGTCGCGTCGCAGGCGAAGAACTCCAGCGCGGCCACGACCTCACGCCCCACCGTCACGGGAAACCCGAAGCCCGCCCGGATTCCGTCCGCCGCCGCGGCCGCGGTCCGGGGATCGTCGGGCGCGGCCCGGTCGCCGAGGATCCATTCCGGCGCCCCGGACAGCAGGGCGCGGCCGGCGGGCCCGACCCCGGCCCCGAGGGGCGTCCCGGCCGTCGCGGCGCGGAACCGGGCGAACCGCTCCGGCGCGTCGCAATGCCAGAGGCCGGTCGGGACCAGCGTGCCGCTCCCGTCGCCGGCCGCCATGTAGGCGTGGCCGAGGGGCCAGCCGGTGTGTTGCGCCACGCGATCCAGGCAGAAGCGCACGGCGTCCTCGACCGTGGACGCCTCGTTGGCGGCCGTCGCGGCGGCCTGCAGCAGCTCGACGAAGCCGGTCTGCTTCTGCAGCGCGAGTTCGGCCTCCTTGCGGACGGTGATGTCGCTCCACGACTCGACGACTTCGACCGGCTCCCCGTCGGCATCGCGCAGGAGGCGCTGCTCGTCCCGCACCCAGCGATAGGTGCCGTCCGCGCGCAGGAACCGGTACTCGATCACGTTGTGTCCCTGCCGGAGCAGGTTCGGGAACTCGGACAGGACCCGGTCCCGGTCCTCGGGATGGAGGCGGTCCAGCCAGAATTCCGGTCCGGCCAGGTAGTCCTCCGGCTCGTAACCCAGCAGGTCGCGCACGTTCTCGCTGATGAAGGTCGGCGCGTTCCGCCCGCCCACCTCGAAGCTGCAGATCATCGACGGGGATGCGGTCAGGAGGTAGCTCAGCCGGCCCTGCGTCGTGCGCACGACCTGCTCGGCGCGCTTGATCTCGGTCACGTCCGTGTAGACGGCGACGACGCCGCCGTCGTTGGTCTTGCGCTCGTTGACCTGAACCCAGCGCCCGTCGGTCCGCTGCTGCAGGAGCGGACCGCTCGGGGCGTGGAAACGGGCCAGCCGCTCCGCGAGCCACGCCGCGACGGTCGCCCCGTCCGGGCGAACGATGCAGGTCTCGGCGGCGGCGCGGGCGATGGACTGGAAGGTCGAGCCCGGACCGATCACCGCCTCCAGCCCCGGATGGAAGTCCCGGAAGTGATCGTTGCAGAGGACGAGGCGGTCGTCGGCATCGAACAGCGCGAAGCCTTCCGAGCTGCTCTCGATCGCCTCGATCAGGGTCTGCGTGGCAACCTCGGGCGTCTTCAAGGATCCGCCGCCCGGGGGCTCGAGGGCGCCGACAGGCTGCGCCTGCGGCGATCCGGTCTGGGCCTGGGACATCTGTCGGACCAACCTCTCGGCGGGGTCGCGCCGCAGCGCTCGCCTGCCGCCCCGGGCCTGACGGTCGCTGCGCCGGCCGCCCGCCGTTTATCAATCGTCACCGTTGCATGGTCTATATTCGGGATCAAGCGAGCGCGGACAATCCTGAAGGTCGGCAGTCACGACAGGCCATTGAAGGCGACATCTGATGTCGTGGGTTCCGGATTCCGCGCCCTGCGGCCAAACCACTGTCCCGCGCCCCGGGCCGGGCATCCGCCCCGGGGCCTCCGGCCGCGGCCGGATCGCGGGCAGGGCCGACCCGCGCCTGCTCAAGCCCTGTCCTCCGGCGCGAGATGGGCATCCACGAAGTTGCCGGCCTCCGCGAGGGCCGCGCGGCCCTCCGCGAGTTGCGGGAAGAACAGGTGCCAGGCGTGGATCATCGCGGGCCAGATCCGAAGCGTGACGTCCACGCCCGCGCTCCCGGCCGCCCCCGCCAGGCGCACCGCGTCGTCGAGGAGCGTCTCGTCGGAGCCGACCTGGATCAGCATCGGCGGCAGGCCGACCAGATCGGCGTACAGGGGCGAGGCCAGCGGGTCCTCAGGATCCGCGCCCCCCAGGTAGGCCGCCGCGAGTTCGGCGAGGTAGAGGCGCTGGATCAGGGGATCGGCGGCAGCCTTCGTCCTGAGGCTGCCGCCGCGCAGGGCCAGATCGACCCAGGGTGAGGCGAGCCAGAGGCATCCGGGCAGCGGATCTCCCGCCGCGCGCAGGCGCAGGGCGGCGGCGAGGGCGAGGCCGCCGCCCGCGCTCTCCCCCGAGAGGGCGATCCGCTCGGGCGCGATCCCCTGCTTGAGCACGAACCTGTAGCCTGCGACCGCGTCCTCGAGGGCGGCGGGGAACGGATGTTCGGGGGCGAGGCGATAGGCAAGCGCCAGGGTGCGGGCCCGGGCCTGCCGCCCGGCGCGCGCAACGACGTGGCGATGGCTGTCGAGGGATCCCGCCATGTACCCGCCGCCGTGGAGGAAGACGAGGACGCGTCCGGGATCGGCATCCGGGCAGAGGGTCCACTCCCCCGGCACGCCGTCGGCATCGACGGGGGTGACGCGGGTGTCCGGCGGGAGCGCGTCGGGACGGCCGAGACCGTCGAGCCGGGCGCGCCGCGCGGCGAGATCCGCCGGCCGCGGCAGCGCGCGCAGGGCATCCCGGACGGCCTCGATCTCCGTGCCCATCGCTGCTCCGCCCGCTACACCCTGAACCGATCGAAGGAGGACGTCGGCCCGGACGTGGCGGGGCCGCACACGCGCGACGTGCCGGGCCGGCCGCCGGATGCCGCGCAGCGCGACGATGTCCCCGGCCTTCGGATCCGGGCAGGAGATCCTGTCGCGGTCGACGAGGCCGGTGCGTCCCATCGCCCGCGCGTCGAGGACGGGATGATGGCGGCCCGCCGGCCGGGGTTCCGGACGCCCGCCGGCCCGCAGCCGAGGATCGGGCTGTCGACCCGTTCCGGCCGCGTGCCCGCCGGCCCGCCGCCGGAGTCCACCGGTTCCGCGATCGCCGGATCGCCGGGCCTGAAGCCGTCGAGACGGCACTGCATCCGCGCGCTCCCTCGGCCTCATCCCGGAACGCCAGGGCAGTGGGCTACCAGATGTCCGAGTCGATGCTGGTGCCGCGTGTATAATCGGACGAGATCTGCATTCATGGCAAGGATTGTTTCGAGTCTGAAGCTTGGAAAATATATCCGCATCGTTCTGGAATATAGAACGCCGACGGGTCCTGGCTCGAATCGCCCCGGCCGGGCGGTGGGTCCGTCACGCAAGGCGCGATCCGTCCCGGGGGCAGGCGAGGCATCCTGCAGCCGTCCGGAAACGCGAACGGCGGCCCGAAAAATCGGTCCGCTATGGGCGCTGGATTGCAGCGGGACGCGTCTCGTCCGGTTCGCCGGGCCGGACAGTCGGGTCCCTGCCGGCGCCGCGGGACGATCGACCCGCCGTCCCGGTCGGCGCCGCCTCAGGGGGCACGGCCGGTCTCAGGTCGCGTGGGGCTTGCCGCGACAGCGCCGGTCCCTGGGCGGAGCGGCGTCCTCCCATTCGCGATCCCGCTCCGCCAGCAGGGCGGCCCGATGGGCCGCGACGGCCGCGGCGTCGGGGGGCGCCTCCACGCCGTCGGCCGTCGGCGGCGTGAACGGCCTGCCGGCCTCCAGGAAGCGGGCCAGCGTCGCGACGACGCGATCCACCTCGCCCGACGTCACGACCCCTGTCCCGAGGAGTTCTCGCCGCGAGCGACCCGCCATGTCGGCGCAGGTCCCGCCTTCCAAGCCGAGCGCTGCGACCGCCGCGGCGTCCAGGGGCAGACGTCCGACCGGCACCGCCTGCAGGCGGGAGAGCCTGCGTGCGCCCGTGGCTTCGGGCGTGTGCAGAGCCCGCCCGCCCGGCAGACAGCGCGCGATCTCGTCGACGATGAACGCCCGGACGCGCTCGACCCGAACCGGGCCGAACTTCCTGACCCCGGCGATCGCGTCCGGAGAGGATTCGGCCAGATGGCCGAGGTCCCGGAACCCGGCCTTGCGCAGACGCGCGCGCAGGGAGGCGGTGAGGAAGCCGCGGCCGAAACCGGCCTCGGAGAGATGCCGGATCGTGTCGCCGGGAAGGTCCTCGAACAGCGGGAGCGAAGCGCTGACCTCGGCGACGAGGCCGTCGGACGGAGCGTTGCGAGGGGGGCGGCCGGGCATCATCGTCGCCGATACGGCGATCTCCGGACATCGGCAACAGGCGGTCGCGGCGGGTCGTCCGCCGGGCGCCGGGCGCCGCGGCGGGCCGGGACGGCAGGGCGCCCCTTGGTCCGGGGTGGCGCCGGAGCGGCACGATCCTGTCCGCCGTGGCCGGGGTGAACACCCCGCCCTCGAACGCTCCCGCCGGACCTCCTCGGGGATCGCCTGCCGTCGCCCGCCCCCGCGGAGGGGGCGGTCCGGGCGCGCTGTCACGCCTGCAGGCCCCGCGGCATCGCCGGCCCCTTGTGCCCCGGTTCGGGCCGTTGGATACGGTATACCTGCTGCCCGTCAGAGAGAGGATGCGATGGCGCGACTGACCGTCAACGGCGTGGTGCGCGAGGTCGACGCCGAGCCGGATACGCCGCTCCTGTGGGTGATCCGCGAGCAGATCGGGCTCACCGGCACGAAGTACGGCTGCGGCATCGCGCAGTGCGGCGCCTGCACGGTCCATGTGGACGGGGTGGCCGTGCGCGCCTGCTCCCTGCCGCTGTCGGCGATCGAGCCGGGTCAGAAGATCGTCACGATCGAGGGCTTGGCGCCGGGCGCCGACCATCCGGTCCAGCGGGCCTGGGCGCAGCTCGACGTGCCGCAATGCGGCTTCTGCCAGCCGGGCATGATCATGGCCTCGGCGGCGCTGCTCGCGCAGACCCCGAACCCGAGCGAGCAGCAGATCCGCGCCGAGATCACCAACATCTGCCGCTGCGGCACCTACAACCGCGTGCTCGCGGGCATCAAGCTGGCCGCCGAGGGCGGCCGGTCGGGCCGGGGTTGAGGAGGGATCCGATGGGCGTGACCGCACGAAGCTCCCGGCCCTCGCGCCGCTCCCTGCTCGGCGGCGCGGCCGCCGGGATCTTCACCCTCGGCTTCCACATCCCCCTCCCCGCCCCCGCGGACGCCGCGACCCTCGGGGCGGCTCCCGTGGCGCCGGAGGTCAACGCCTGGGTGGTGGTCAGGCCGGACGAGACCGTGGTGATCCGCATCGCCCGCTCCGAGATGGGCCAGGGGACGCTCACCGGCCTCGCCCAGCTGGTCGCCGAGGAACTCGGCTGCGACTGGGCCCGCGTCACGACCGAGTACCCGACCCCCGGCCAGAACCTCGCCCGCAAGCGGGTGTGGGGCGACTACTCCACCGGCGGCAGCCGCGGGATCCGCGAGTCGAACGAGTACGTCCGGAAAGGCGGCGCCGCCGCGCGGATGATGCTGGTCGCGGCCGCCGCGAAGGGCTGGGGCGTCCCGGCCGAGGCGTGCCGGGCCGAGAAGGGCGTGATCACGCATGCCGCCTCGGGGCGCAGCACCACCTACGGCGCCGTCGCCGGCGCGGCCGCCAAGATGGAGCCGCCGAAGGACGTGGTCCTGAAGGACCCGAAGGACTGGACCATCGCGGGCCAGCCGCTGAAGCGCCTCGACACCCTGGCCAAGCTCGACGGCAGCCAGGTCTACGGCCTCGATATCCAGCTTCCCAACCTGCTGAACGCGGCGATCCGCGACTGCCCGGTGGTCGGCGGCACCGTGAAGAGCTTCGACGCGAAGGCCGTCGCGGGGATGCCGGGCGTCCGCCGCGTGCTCCAGGTCGGCGACAGCGCGGTGGCGGTGGTCGCCGACACGTTCTGGCGCGCCAAGACCGCCCTCGACGCCCTGCCGATCACCTGGGACGAGGGCCCGAACGCCGCGGTGTCGAGCCAGACCATCGCGGCGACCCTGCGCGAGGGGCTCGACGCCGAGCAGGCCTTCATCGGCAACAAGGCCGGCGACGTGGCGGGCGCGCTGAAGGGCGCCGCCAAGGTGGTCGAGGCCGTCTACGGGGTGCCGTTCCAGAACCACGCCACCCTGGAGCCGATGAACGCGACCGCGCTGTGGACGCCGGAGCGCTGCGAGGTCTGGACGCCGACGCAGAACGGCGAGGCGGCGCTCGCCGCCACGGCCGAGGCGGCCGGGCTGCCGGCGACGCAGTGCGACGTCTACAAGATCCACCTCGGCGGCGGCTTCGGGCGGCGCGGTGCCACCCACGATTGGGTGCATCAGGTCGTCCTGATCGCCAAGGAGATGCCGGGCACGCCGATCAAGCTGATCTGGACCCGCGAGGAGGACATGACGCACGGCCGGTACCATCCGGTCACCCAGTGCCGCCTGCGCGCCGCCCTCGACGAGAAGGGCGCCCTCACCGGCCTGCACATGCGCATCTCCGGCCAGTCGATCCTGGCGGCGATCGCCCCGCAGCGCATGGTCGACGGCCGCGACCCCGTCACGTTCCAGGGCCTCAACCCCGGCGGGCCCGAGGCGGCGATCGGCTACACGATCCCGAACCTCCTCGTCGATCACGCGATGCGCAACCCGCACATCATCCCGGGCTTCTGGCGCGGCGTGAACCTGAACCCGAACGCGATCTACCTGGAATGCTTCATGGACGAGCTGGCCCACGCGGCCGGCCAGGATCCCCTGGATTTCCGGCTGAAGCTGATGGGCAACCACCCCAAGCACCGCGCCGTGCTGGAGGCGGTGGCGGAGCGGATCGGCTGGCGGACCGCGCCGCCCGCGGGGGTGTTCCGCGGCCTGTGCCAGACGATGGGCTTCGGCAGCTACGTGGCGGGCGCCGCGGAGGTGTCGGTTTCCGACGCGGGCGATCTGACGATCCACCGCATCGTGGCCGCCACCGACCCGGGACACGCCGTCAACCCGCAGCAGATCGACGCGCAGGTGGCGGGCTCGTTCGTCTACGGGCTGTCGGCCGCCCTCTACGGCGAATGCACCGTGAAGGACGGGCGGATCGAGCAGACCAACTTCGACACCTACCCGGTGATGCGCCTGGACGCGATGCCGGCCGTCGAGGCGATCCTCATGCCGTCCGGCGGGTTCTGGGGCGGGGTCGGCGAGCCGACGATCGCGGTGGCGGCGCCCGCCGTGCTGAACGCGGTCTTCGCCGCCACCGGCAAGCGCGTGCGCGAGCTGCCGCTCCGGAACACGGACCTGCGCCGGGCATGATCCGCGCCCGCCGCGCTCGGCTGGCCGCCGCGCTCGCCGTGCTCGGGGCGAACGCGGCGCCCGCGGCCGAGCCGCCTCCGGCGGAGATCCGTCCGCCGGCCGGCGCCGCGTCCTGCACCGGCTGCCACGCCGCCGGGGCGGCGATGGGCGCCCTCGACGGCCGGCCGGAATCCGAGATCGCGGGGGCGCTCGCCGCCTTCCGCTCCGGCGAACGCCCGGCCACGATCATGAACCGCATCGCCCGCGGGTTCGACGAGGCCGAGAGCCGGGCGATCGCCGCGTGGTTCGCGGGCCGGGGGACGCCCTGATGTGCGCAACGCTCTCCGGACCGGCAGGGACGCCCGCGCCGACCCGGCGCGCCCTGATCGGCGGCGCCGCCGCAACCGTGCTGGCATGCCCGGCGCGCGCCGGCACCGCCCCGCGCGTCGTGGTCGTCGGCGCCGGGTTCGGGGGCGCCACCGCGGCGCGCTACCTCGCCCGCGGCGGCGCCGCCGTGAGCCTCGTCGAGGCGTCCCCCACCTACGTGGCCTGCCCGTTCAGCAACGAGGTCGTCGCGGGCCTGCGGGGGATCGAGGCGCAGACCTTCGGGTATGACGGGCTCGGCCGGGCCGGCCTGACGCTGCTGCGCGCCACCGCGAGCGCGGTCGATCCCGATGCGCGCCGGGTGAGCCTCGCGGACGGGGCGAGCCTGCCCTACGACCGCCTGATCCTGTCGCCGGGCATCGACCTGCGCTTCGACGCCGTGCCGGGCTACGACGCACAGGCCGTCACCGCCATGCCGCATGCCTGGAAGGCGGGCGCGCAGACGGTGCTGCTGGCGCGCCAGCTCGCGGCCCTGCCGGAGGGCGGGACCGTCGTCCTGTCGGCGCCCGCCAATCCCTATCGCTGCCCGCCCGGCCCCTACGAGCGCGCGAGCCTGATCGCGCATTTCCTCAAGACCCGGAAGCCGCGGGCCAAGCTGATCCTGCTCGACGCCAAGGACACCTTCTCCAAGCAGAAGCTGTTCGAGGAGGCGTGGGCGACGCTCTACCCGGACGTGCTGGAACACGTGCCGCTGAGTTCCGGCGGGCAGGTCACGGCGGTCGACCCGGCCGCGATGGTCGTGCGCACCGACTTCGCCGAGTACAAGGCGGACGTGGCCTGCATCATCCCGCCCCAGCGGGCCGGCCGCATCGCGGTGCTGGCCGGCTGCGCCGACCGCAGCGGCTGGTGCCCGATCGACCCCGTGACGTTCGAATCGCAGCGCGTCGCCGGCATCCACGTCATCGGCGACGCGGCGGTCGCCGGAGCGATGCCGAAATCGGCCTTCTCGGCCAACGCCCAGGGCAAGGTCTGCGCGCAGGCGGTCCTCGACCTGCTCGCCGGCCGCGCGCCGCAGACCCCGAAGCTGATCAACACCTGCTACAGCCTCGTCGCGCCGGGCTACGGCATCTCGATCGCCGGCGTGTTCCACCCGGCGAACGGGCTCCTGGCCGACGTCCCGGGGGCGGGCGGCACGAGCCCGCTGGGCGCGCCGGCCGCCCAGCGCGCGCAGGAGGCGGCGCAGGGCGAGGACTGGTACCGGACGATCACCCGGGACGCGTTCGGGTGAGCTGCCGGGTGCCCGCCGGCCCCGTCTCCGGCCCCGTCGCCAGCCTCGTCGCCGGCCTCGTCGCGATCCCGCTGGTGACCTCGATCCCGGGCGCGGCGCGGGCCGGGGAAGCCGTGGGTCCACCCGTGCGGCCCGACGCGATCGTCGGCGACGCGATCCCCGAATCCCTCACGGGCCACCCGGGGGATCCGGCGCGCGGGCGCCGGATCGTCGCCGACCGGACCCGCGGGCTCTGCCTCCTGTGCCACGCGGGCCCCTTCCCCGAGGAGCGGTTCCAGGGCAATCTCGCCCCGGACCTCACGGGCGTCGGCGCCCGCCGGAGCGCGGGGGCGTTGCGCCTGCGCCTCGTGGACGGGCGGGTGTTGAACCCGGACACGATCATGCCATCCTACTACAGCCTGACGAATCTCGACCGCGTCGGCAGGGCGTGGCAGGGGCGCCCGATCCTGGACGCGGGGGAGATCGAGGACGTCGTCGCCTTCCTCGCCACCCTGCGCGAGCCCGCGACCGAAGCGAAGCCGAAGGAATCGCCATGACCGCGCAGCGTCCGGATCGCCGCCGCGTGCTGGCCGGGGCGGCCGGGACCGTCCTCGCCGTCGCGCTGCGCCCCGCCGGGGCGGCGCCCCTGCCGCGCACGGAGACCACCGAATCCGCGATCCGGCGCTTCGCGGGCACCAGCGCGATCCGGCCGGGCCGGGTCACCCTCGACCTGCCGCCGCTCGTGGAGAACGGCAACACGGTGCCGCTCAGCGTGAGCGTCGAGAGCCCGATGATTCCGGCCGACCACGTCCGCCGGATCGGCGTGTTCAACGAGCGGAACCCGCAGCCGAACGTCGTCACGGTCCACCTGGGGCCGGAGGCCGGGCGCGCGCAGGTCGCGACGCGCATCCGCCTCGCGGACTCGCAGCGGATCACCGCGATCGCCGAGATGAGCGACGGGACCTACTGGTCCGCCAGCGCCGACGCGATCGTGACGCTCGCCGCCTGCCTGGAGGGCTGAGACCGGATGGCCCGCACCCTGATCAACCTGCCCAAGACCGCCAAGCCGGGCGAGGTCGTGGCGATCAAGACGCTGCTCTCCCACCCAATGGAGACGGGGTTCCGCCCGGGCCCCGACGGACGCATCCTCGCGCGCAACATCGTGACCGAGTTCGTCTGCCGCTTCGAGGGCGATGAGATCTTCCGCGCCGAGCTGTTCCCGGCCTCGTCGGCCAACCCCTACCTGACCTTCACCTGGGTCGCGACGCGGAGCGGCGGCTTCACCTTCACGTGGCGCGGCGACAACGGCTTCGAGCAGACCGAGACCGCGGCGATCGCGGTCGGCTGAGGCGAGGATGCCGCGCCGCTCGACGGTGAAGCCGCTCGCCCTCGTCGCGTGCCTGCTGTGCGGCCCGCCGGCCGGCGCCGGGGATGGGGCCCCGGCCGACCGGCGCTCGGGCTTCGACCAGATGAGCCCCGAGCTTCGCGCGATGCAGCGGGACGACACCGCCAATCCCGGCATGCTCGCGGTCGCCGACGGGGCCGAGCTGTGGGGGCGCCCGCCCGCATCGGGCAAGCCCTCCTGCGCCGGGTGTCACGGCACGGCCGAGGCCGGCATGCGCGGCGTGGCGGCGCGCTATCCCGCCTGGGACGAGCGCACGCATCGGCCGATCGACCTCCAGGGCCGGATCGATCAGTGCCGGCGCGAGCGGCAGGGTGGGGAGCCCCTGCCGCACGAGAGCCCCGACATCCTCGCGCTGACCGCCTTCGTGGCCCTGCAGTCGCGGGGCCTGCCGATCGCCCCGCCCGGCGACACCCGGCTCGAGCCCGCGCGGGCCGCGGGCCGGGCGCTCTTCGCGCGCCGGATGGGACAACTCGGCCTGTCCTGCGCCATCTGCCACGACGACCATTGGGGGCGCCGCCTCGGCTCGGCGACCATCCCGCAGGGGCACCCGACCGGCTACCCGCTCTACCGCCTGGAATGGCAGGCCTTGGGCTCGCTCCAGCGGCGCCTGCGCAACTGCCTGACCGGGATGCGGGCGGAACCGTTCCCCGACGGCGCGCCGGACTACACGGCCCTTGAGCTCTACCTCGCGACGCGGGCCGCGCCGCTGCCGGTCGAGACGCCCGCGATACGCCCCTGAGGCCACCGGCGCCCGTGACGCGCGGGCCCTTCCGGGCGCCTCAGCGGCGCGCGGCCTGCCCCTGGAGGAACGCCCTGACTTCCGTCTCGAAGGCCTCGGGGCTCTGAAGCTGCGGGACGTGGGCGCAGTCCGGCACCATGACGAACGTGGCCTCCGGCAGGCCGGCGGCGAGCTCGCGCCCCATGGCGGGCGGGGTGGCCTCGTCGTGCTCGCCGACCAGCACGAGGACGGGGACGCGCAGCTCGGACAGGCGTCCGCGCAGGTCGAGGCCGGCGAGCGCCGCGCAGGCGGCCTGAAAGACCGCCGGATCGGTGCGCAGGAAGGCGGCGCGCCGCTCCGCCATCAGGTTCGGATGGGCGTCCTGGAAGGCGGGCGCGAACAGGCGGCGCATCGCGGTGTCGGCGATCGCCGCGAGCCCCTTCTCGCCCGCCGCCCGCGCCATGCCGCGGAAGGCCTCGCGCCCCGGCTCCGGGAAGCAGGCGCCGCAATCCGCGAGGACGAGGCGGTCGAACAGGCCGGGATGGCGCAGGGCGCAGAGCAGCAGCACGAAGCCGCCGTAGCCGTTGCCGAGACCGGCCGCGGGCTGCCCGTCCGCCGCCTCGCGCACGGCCTGCGCCACCCGGTCGGCGACGGCCTCGAGCCCGCCCGGCGCCGGCGCGGACCCGCCGAAGCCGGGCAGGTCGGGGATCAGGATCCGGAAGTCCCGTCCGAGCCCGGGCGCGACCCGGTCGAAGCTCGTCGCGTCGGCGAGCAGCGAGTGCAGCAGCACCAGGGGCGGCCCCTCACCGGAGACCGCGAGCGCCACCTGTCCATCCGCGACCATCGATTGCATCCAGACCTCCCCCGCCCGCCCGATCCGCGGTTTCAATCCGCTGTCGCATTCCGATCAGTCGGCATCAACCCGGTTGACGTGATATTTCACGAGTGGCAGCATGGATCATCGAAAGAGGCCGTCCGTGCTGCTCCGAGACAACATCTACGCGGCGATCCGCGCCGATATCCTGGCCTGCACGCTGCGACCCGGCGCGGAGGTGCGCGAGCAGGAGCTGGCCCAGCGCTACGCCGTGAGCCGCCAGCCGGTCCGTGAGGCGCTGCTCCGCCTGGAGCGCGAGCGGCTCGTGACGGTTCACGCCCGCCAGGGATATCAGATCAACGCAATTTCGGTTTCCGACGCGCGCGATCTGCTCCGCATGCGCCTCGCGCTGGAGCCGGCCTGCGCGGCGGAGGCGGCGGCCGATGCGCCCCAGGCCGCCCTCGACGCCCTCGACGCGTTCCGCACGGTCGCCGAGGGAGCCGATTTCATCGCCGAGAACCGCGCCTTCCACATCGCCCTGGCCGAAGCCTCGGGCAACCGGCGCATGGCCGCCACCGTGCGCGACCTCGTCGAGCAGGCCGACCGGCTCGTGCGGGTCAGCCTCGACGGCATCCGCGGGCGCGATCCGGCGCAGCTGGTGGACGAGCACGCCGCCATCATCGACGCCGTGCAGCACCGCGACGGGCGCGGGGCGCGGCGCCTCGTGCGCGCGCACGTCGCCCAGGCCGAGCGCCGCATCCTGACCGCGCTGGAGCGCAGCGCGGTCGTCCTCTGAACCAGCGCCGGCGGGGCCCGCGGGCCGGCCGCGCGACGCGATACGGGAGAGACGCCATGAACATGCGCGAGCCGACACCGGCGATCGAGACCCGGGGCAACTTCATCGACGGGCGCGAGGTCGAGGCCGGGGACGGCACCCTGATCGACGTGCGCAACCCCGCCACCGGCGCGGTCATCGCCCGCATCCCGAATTCGGGGCCGGCCGACGTCGACCGGGCGATGCGCTCCGCCCGGGCCGCCTTCGAGGGCAAGAACTGGGGCGGCATGGACATCCGGGCCCGGGCCCGCCTGGTCAACCGGCTCGCCGACGCCTTCGAGGCGAACCTCGACGCGCTCTACCGGCTGGAGACCACCAACAACGGTCGGCCGGTCAACGAGACCCGGGCCCAGCTCTCGCGGCTGCCGGACTTCTTCCGCTACTTCGCGGGGGTGGCGCTGGCGCGGCGCGACGACGTGATCCCGGTGGAGGGCAACTACCTCAACTACACCCGCCGCACGCCGATCGGCGTCGTGGCCAATTGCACGCCGTTCAACCACCCGCTGATGATCCTGTGCAAGTCGCTGGCGGTGGTGCTCGCCACCGGCTGCACCACGGTGGTCAAGCCCTCCGAGTACACGCCGCTGACGACCCTGAAGCTCGCGCAGATCTTCACCGAGGCCGGGCTGCCGCCGGGCGTGTTCAACATCGTGCTGGGCCTGGGCGCCTCCACCGGCAAGGCGCTCGCCGAGCACCGCGACATCAACAAGCTCGTGCTCACCGGCGGTACCGAGGCCGGCCGGATCGCCGGTTCGGCGGCCGCGAAGGTCTTCGCCCACCAGACCATGGAGCTCGGCGGCAAGACCCCCGTGATGGTGTTCGACGATTTCGACGTCGAGCGGGCGGTGAACTACGCGGCCTTCGGCGCCTTCATCGGCGCCGGCCAGACCTGCGTGTGCGGCAGCCGCCACCTCGTCCAGGCCTCCATCTACGACGAGTTCGTGGAGCGGCTGGCCGCCAAGACGGCCTCCATCCGCCTCGGCGACCCCTTCGACACCGCGACCCAGCTCGGGCCGGTCATCTCCGAGCGCCAGCGCGACCGTGTTCTCGCCTATGCCGGCTACGGCCGCGACGAGGGCGCCCGCGCGGTCGCGGGCGGCCAGGCCGCGACGGTGCCGGGCTTCGAGGGCGGCTACTTCGTCGAGCCCACCGTCTTCGCCGATGTCACCGCCGACATGCGCATCTTCCAGGAGGAGGTGTTCGGGCCGTTCACCAGCGTCACCCGCTTCGAGGACGAGGCCCAGGCGCTCCGGCTCGCCAACGACTCGCCCTTCGGCCTCGCCGCGGCGGTGCGCACCCGGGACGTCGCCCGGGCCCACCGGGTCGCGCACGCGGTCAAGGCCGGCATCGTCTGGATCAACGACCACCACCGCCTCGACCCCGCCTCCCCGTGGGGCGGTGTCGGCGACAGCGGGCTGGGCCGCGAGTGCGGCATCGAGAGCTTCAACGACCATTTCGACGTGAAGAGCATCATGGTCGCCACCGGCGACGGGCCCTTCGACTGGTACCGCGACACGGCCGGCCAGCGCCGCCTGAACTGACGCACGACCGCGCGGGGGGATGCGAGGTCCGCGCCAGACGGGCCCCTTCCGCGCCGAACCCGAAGCCCGGAAGGAAACGCCCCATGCCCGAACCCGTGAGCCCGGCGGTCAACGCCGGAGGCCGCCTCGACCGCCTGCCGATCGGCCCGTTCCACCGCCGCATCATGTGGCTGATCGGGATCGGCATGTTCTTCGACGGGTTCGACATCTACATCGCCGCCACCGTGCTGGGCTCGACCCTGAAGAGCGGCTTCTCGACCCTGCCGCAGAACGCGTGGTTCGTCTCGGCGACCTTCGTGGGCATGATGGCCGGCTCGTTCCTCACGGGCTTCTTCGGCGACCGCTACGGCCGGCGCTTCACCTACCAGGCGAACCTCCTGGTCTTCGGCCTCGCCGCCATCGGCGCCGCCTTCGCGCCGAACATGACGGTGCTGATCATCCTGCGCTTCATCATGGGCGTCGGGCTCGGGGCCGAGAACGTGGTCGGCTACTCGACCATGACCGAGTTCGTGCCGGCGCGTTCCCGCGGGCGCTTCCTGGGCCTGATGGCGGTCTTCGTGGTCACCGGCCTGCCGGCCGCCTCGCTGATCGGCTATCTCGTCATCCCGGTCTTCGGCTGGCGGGCGATGTTCGCGCTGGGCGGCCTCGGGGCGCTGGCCGTCTGGTACGCCCGCAAGAACCTGCCGGAATCGCCGCGCTGGCTGGAGGCCGTCGGCCGCCACGCCGAGGCCGAGGCGCTGATGCGGTCGATCGAGGCCGAGGCCGCCCGCGGCGCACCCCTGCCGCCGGCCGCCGTGTCGGCGCCCGTGCCGCAGCTCGGGCTCTCCGCCCTGTTCCGGCCGCCGCTGCTGTCGCGCCTGCTGCTCGGCTGCCTCTGCCTCGTGGTGATCAACACGCTGCTCTACGGCTTCGTGACGTGGCTGCCGACCTTCTTCATCCGGCAGGGCCTCTCGGTGGCGACCTCCTTCGGCTACGCCCTGCTGATGGGGCTCGGCGCGCCGGTGGGCAGCGCCATCGGCGCGCTCACCGCCGACCGCTGGGGCCGCAAGCCGACGATCATCGGCGCCTCGGCGGCCGCCATCCTGTTCGGGATCCTGTACCCGATGACGCAGGATCCGGTGCTGCTGCCGCTGGTCGGGTTCGGGCTCACCGTGCCGATCTACGTGCTGGTGGCGCTCCTGTTCGGGATCTACATCCCCGAACTCTTCCCCACCGAGGTGCGGCTCAGGGCGTCGGGCCTGTGCAACACGGTCGGCCGCGGCGCCACCATCGTGACGCCCTTCCTGGTCGTGAGCCTGTTCGAGGCCTACGGCATCGCGGGCGTGACCGGCCTGATGATCGCCCTCCTGGCCCTGCAGATCGTGGCGGTCGCCGTCTTCGGCGTCGAGCCGCGCCGCCAGAGCCTGGAGAGCCTCGAGCCGGTCCTCGCGCCGGCCGAGGACGGCCCGGCATCGGGCGCGCGCGCGGCGGTGCCGCGCCCGATCGCCTGAGCGCGCGGCGACACCGGATACGGGAGACGGGGATGCGGGCACATCGCGCGACGGCCGGACGGTTGGGATGGTCCCTGGCCGTCTGCCTCTTGGCTGCCGGACTGTCGCCGTCCGCGGCGCACGGTCCGAACGACCCGCCGCACCGGCTGGAGCGGCTGGGCGGCCTGCCGCTGGAGAGCGGCGAGACGATCCGGGACTTCTCGATCTCCTACGTCACCCACGGGACGCTGAACGCCGACAAGTCCAACGCGATCCTGATGACCACGGCGATCGGCGGCAACCATCACCGGATCGACTTCCTCATCGGTCCCGGCAAGGCCCTCGACACGGATCGGTACTTCGTCGTCGCCACCGACGCGATCGGCAACGGGCTGTCTACGAGCCCGAGCACCAGCGCGAGCCAGCACGGGACGGCCTTCCCGCACTTCACCATCCGCGACATGGTGGAGAGCCAGAAGCGGCTCCTCGACCGCCTCGGGATCACCCATCTGGTGGCGGTGGCGGGCGCCTCGATGGGCGGCATGCAGGCGCTGCAATGGGGCGTCAGCCATCCGGGCTTCATGGACGCCCTGGTGGCGCTCACCCCCATGGCGCGCACCGCGCCGTGGTCGATCGCCGTCAACGAGGCGACCCGCAGGGCGCTGATGCTCGACCCCGCCTTCAAGGACGGCGCCTACGACCGGCAGCCCGAGCAGGGGTGGCGGCTGCGCGCCGACATCCTGCAGGTGCTGGCCGCCCGGACGCCCGAGGCGTTGCGCGGGATCGCCCCGCAGCCCCTCGACATCCTGCCCTGGATGCGCGCGCAGGAGGAGGCGGTGCTGAAATCCGGCTTCGACGCCAATGACTGGATCGCCCAGACCTGGGCCTACGACCGCCACGACATCGGCCAGACCCCCGGGTTCGGCGGCGATGTCCGGAAGGCGCTCGCCGCGATCAAGGCCCGGACCCTGATCCTCACCGGCGGCAGCCTCGACCTGTACAATCCGGTCGAGGAGGCGCGCGAGGCCGGCGCCTACATCCCGCAGGCGAGCGTCGTCGCCGTGCCGTCCGTGCAGGGCCACACGACGGCCACGGCGACCAAGGCCGCGGACGTGGACTACATGAACCGGACCGTCCGGGATTTCCTGAATGCGGGCGCGCCGCGCGGCCGCTGAGACAGCGAGGGGGCAGGTGATGATCGGGAAGAACACGATCGCGATCGGCGCGGTTCTGGCTGCGGCGCTCGCCGCCGGCCCCGCCGCGGCGCAGCAGCAGGCCGCCCCGCTGCAGGTGCCGGCC
>Ga0160428_1000533_pt1 | contig 41077 bp, 33 predicted proteins | sample SolpanmetagenomM_FD_108198 | JGI IMG/M metagenome (GOLD analysis project Ga0160428, IMG submission 108198) | Solar panel surface microbial communities from Lawrence Berkeley National Laboratory, California, USA - M | ecosystem: Engineered > Built environment > Solar panel > Unclassified ... | reverse complement strand
TTAAAAATAAGAATGATAAAAAAGAAAAAGTATTTATAAAAAAGAACGTTATCAGTAAATGCAAAAAAAAAAAAAGAAAAAAATCTCAAAAAAAAAAAAAAAAAAAAAAAAAAAAAAAAAAAATTTATTAAAAAAAAAAAAAAAAAAAAAAAAAAAAAAAAGAAAGAATTATTAAAAGAAAGAAACTTACTATTTCTATATTAAATTACTAATAACTCCCTTTATTAGTAAGTAAGATATCTTTATATAATATCTCTCTTATATACTTAATCATCTTAAAAATAGCACTTCTAAGACTATTAATTCTAAACTTAATCTTATTTATTATAATAGTATTAAGTTAACTTTAACTAATCCTTAAAGTACCTCTTTTTTCTATAGTAATTTTTATACTATAAGTCCTAATATGTAATATCCTGTTTAATAGTGTAGGTATGTCTTAAACCTTAATAAGACTAGTCTATTTCCTAGTAAATCTTAACATAATACTATAGTTACTTATTTTTAATAATTTAGATACCTCTTTAAATGTTATATCTCCTTTAATAGTTATTTATAAATCTATAAAAAGAGTATAAAGTTAATTTAATAAGTAGAGTATAAGTATCCTTAAAGTAGTTATTATAGCTAAAAGTATTAGTGTATAAAGGTAAGCTAGTATCTATTCTCTAGATATGTTAATTTTAAGTATAGTAAGTCTACTTAAGAGACTACTTTAATAATTATTCTTATTAAGATTATACATAATTATAAATATCTAAAAGTAATAACTAATTTTTATACCTTCTTTATTTACTTTAACCTTTTCCTATATTCTAGAAGGTAGTAATCCTTTAATTAGTATAACCTCCTTATAAGAATATATCTAATATCTTAAGGACTAATTTTAGTAAAGGGTAGTTTTGTTATAAAAGTCTTTTAATTATTATAATAATAGAGATTATATAGTTATAAGTTTATAAGCTAGTCTTTCTTAACTAGATAAATCTGCTATTCTCTATAAATATCTTAATATTTTTAACTATATAGAAGTGTACTTTTTAATAGTTTATAGTTATTAATTAACTTATATTAGTATCTAGTTATTAGCTATACCTCCTTCCTTCCTATTTACTACTTACTTATATACTAAACTAACATTTTCATCCTTATAGTATAAAAAGGCTATACTAATTAGTTTAGTAGTTAATTAACATACTTTAATTAATCTAGGTTTATCTTTTATATTAAATTCTAGTGATTTTAAAGTAGTAAGTTGTCTTTTTTTAATTATATACTTATGATTTTCCTTATAATTTAGTAGTATATAGTTAATTAACATCTATACTTTATATCTTATTAGATAATTCTCTTATTTAGTAACACTTAACTATGTATTATCTTCTAAAACATAGCTCTTTCCTTTTATGATCTTTTCTTAATCTTTAACCTCTCTAGCTTCTTTATATGCTTTTAATATTAATAAGCCTTGTTTTTCCTTCTCTTTATTTAGTAAGTAAGGTTTATCTTCCTCTTAATTAATAACTCTAAAACTAGTGTAGAAATATAGATAATTTAAGAACTTCTAGTATATAATGTCTTTAAGCTAAGGTAAGGATACCTTATCTTTATTAAGTGTCTTATTAACCCTTTTTAAATTATGCCCTCTTTTACTAGAATCTTTCTACTTATAGATTAATTTTAGATGTTTTTATAAATTTCCTAGATTTAAGTATATAAGGTTATAAAGATGTTCTTTTATCTTAGCTTTATATTAGTAACTACTATACTTTTAAAGCTATAGTAGTAATAGAGAATAATCTAGAAGTAATATTACTTCTAAAATATTTAACATAACTTCTATTATTTTATCTAAGACTTGTTTTATACCTTTCCTCTTATCTTTACTTATCTAATAATACTTTAGAAGATGTTTAGTAATATTTATTTTAAATAGTGCTACCTTATAGCTAACATAGCTAAGTATATTAAACTCCTTTTAATAGACTATATATTTTAAAAGACTACTTATATTTCTATGTTAGTAATAATAAGATAAGTATATAAAAACTAGTTTTTAGTTAGTATAGAAAAGAAGCTTTATTAATTTGTATCTATAGAAAAAGGGTATTATATACTAGGTGATATATATATATATATAAAGCTTATATAAAAGGGGTTTTTAAGAACTCTATTAATATGTAGGATTTTGCCTTAAAAGGAATTTAAGAACCTTATTAATATATAGGATTTTACCTTAAAAGGAATTTAAGAACCTTATTAATATGTAAGATCTTAACTTAGAAGGAATTTAAAAACTTATTATTAATATAAAGGATTTTAAAAACTTTATTAATATATAAGATTTTGCCTTAGAAAGAATTTAAAAACTTATTATTAATATAAAGGATTTTGAAAACTTTGTTAATATGTAGGATTTCACCTTAGAAGAATGTTAAAAACTTATTATTAATATAAAGGATTTTAAAAAGCTTATTAATATGTAGGATTTTACCTTAGAAGAATGTTAAAAAGTTATTATTAACTAATATAAATAGTCTTAAGAAGTTATTATTATTATGTTAAAATTTACCTTTATAGGATATAGAATTTATTTCTATAGTTAACTACATATAGAATTTTGACGCTTAAGATACCTAAGGGTTAACTTATTAAATGTAGTTAACTATAGAGTGTAAAAAAATAAATTATTATTATTTATATCTTAAACTTATAGTTATACTATTTTAATATGTTATTATTAATCTATCTTACTAGAGATGTATATCTATCTACTAATCTATTATCTTATTAATATAAAATGTCTTAAAGAGTTGTTATTATTATGTTAAAATTTGCCTTTATAAGATGTGGATTTTATTTCTATAATTAACTATATATAGATTTTTAATGCTTAGGATACCTAAGGGTTAACTTATTAGATATAGTTAACTATAGAGTGTAAAAAAATAAATTATTATTGTTTATATCTTAAACTTATAGTTATACTATTTTAATATGTTATTATTAATCTATCTTACTAGAGATGTACATATATCTACTAATCTATTATCTTATTAATATAAAATGTCTTAAAGAGTTATTATTATTATAGTGTTAAAATTTGCCTTTATAAGATATAGAATTTATTTCTATAATTAACTATATATAGATTTTTAACGCTTAAGATACTTAAGGGTTAACTTTTTAGATATAGTTAACTATAGAGTACTAAAAAAATAATTACTATCATTCTATTAGAACAATAGTATAAACATATATTAATATAGTAGTGTTACTTTATATTATATTACCTATAGACTATCTTATTACTAGTAATTCTTAGACTTATTAACTTTACTATAATTATTTATTATTTTATGTTTTTATTCCACTATTATTTATTATCTAATAATGATTATTTATTATTTATTATTTATTATATCTATGTTATTTCTATTAATTTCTATCTTATTATACTTATTATATCTTTTATATTATTATATATATTTTGTTTATGAATTCTCTATATTTAACTTATTATACTTATTACTTCTTTAATACTATTAGATATAGATAATATTAGAGATTATTTGTTATTATTTATTATTCTTTATTATTCTCTCTTGTTTTCTGTTATTTATTATTATTCTTCATAATTCTTTACTATTATTTGTTATTATTTGTTATTCTATACTATTACTAGTTATTGTTTATTATTATTTATTATTATTTATACTCCTTTCTTATTATTTACTATTATGTATTATTATTAATTATTAATTATTTTTGTTTATTATTATTTATTATTTTTTATTGTTGCTTACTATTGTTTATAATTGCTTGTTATTATTTATTATGATCTATTATTATTTATTATTCTTTATATTATTATTTATTATTCTTTATAATTGCTTATTATTATTTATTATTATCTATTATTATTTACTATTATCTATTATTATTTATCATTATTTATTATTATTTATTATTAGTTATAATTATTTATTATTAGTTATAATTCTTTATAATAGCTTATTATTATTTGTTATTATTTATTATTATTTATTATTCTTTATAATTGCTTATTATTATTTATTATTCTTTATTACTATTTATTATTATTTATTATTATTTATTATTATTTATTATTATTTATTATTATTTATTATCACTATTATGTTATATTATTTACATAGTATTACTTGAATTTATATTTTTTATAATATCTCTAATATATGGTTAACTTATTCTCTATCTTATTACATAATGTCTTTATATTATTAACCTTTATCTTTTTAAAGATATAAGTAAAGAGAAAGATATTATTTATAACTAGTTAAGTCTATAGAATAGTAAAGACTTATAATACTACATAATATTTTAATAATAAAGGTTTCACTTAAGATTAAATAAGTCTTTCTATAAATCCTTTATAGTATATATATTATTAAATAAAAGGTAATACTTAGTAGTAGTAGAATAGACTTGTTAAAATTGTGTTATAAGTGAAAATATTTTTATGCTTAGCATAATTTAGTAATATCATTTTATTTTTTATAAGAACTTTATAAATATAAACTACTTAAAAGATGTACCATTTTTAATCACTTATAACTCCTTTAAATAAGAACTAATTAGTCTAGTATTACATAAACTATTAGCTAAATACCTAGATTAGACTTAGGTAAAATATTAGCTCTATAGGACAAGTTTCATTAAGAACATTATTAGAAAAACCTCAAGAACATTATTAGACTTTTTTTCAAAAATAAGGTTAAAGTTCACCACTAAACAAGAACATCATTAGAACTTTTTGTCTAATAATATACTAGGCATAGTATTAGTATATAGTAGCGTATAAGACCTATAGCTTATAGTAGCTATAGATATAGACTAATTACTAACTTTAATAGATAACTTAGAAGTTAGACTATATATATTTATATACGCGTACTAAGACGCGTTACGTAATACTTATCTATACTTACTAAGGTTGTCTTATAATAGAACTATAACGACTTTTATAGCATAAATATAGAGGATATAATCTAATTCTCTACTAAGAGATCCCCTTATAAATACGTTTACTAGTACTACTATTAGAAGAGTATAAAGTATATATATCTATTTAAAGAAGTTAGTAATATAATAGATTAACTAATAGAGATAAGCTTAGCTACATTTTCTCTCCTTTTTGATCTACTAAAGATATTATAGCTATTTAATAATAATAATAAGAAGACTAGAGGTAAATATTATGTTAATATTACTATTAAGATATTTAAAGTAAAGGGCTTAATTCTACTAGAGGTACTCTCTAATACTTTACTAAATATCTTACTTTTATGTTTAACTCTAGCTCTAGCTAGTATAAGTACTCTATTTATTTTACGCTTACTAGTACTATCTTCTTTATCCTCTTTAGATTTACTTTCTAACCTCTTTTAAGAAACAAGTATTAAGATTAAAAAGTTATAGTAAACTACTATAAGTAAAAAATTATAATTATTAGTAAGAATCTAAACTAATTACTACTTATAGACTATTAGCTATAATCGACCTTTATAAATAATAAGTCTTATTAATAACGATACTTATATTAATACTTAGTAGCTTCTCTAAGAAGTTTCTAATAATATCTATAAAGATACTAGTATTAGTATAGCTATTACTATAACTTTAAAAGAGGGAGAGAATACTAAAGCTATTTAAGTAATAAGAAGAGTTATTACACTTATAAGAGCTAGAGTAAAGACTTATATAAGTTATATAATCTATATTAGTAGTTTTAGTTATAATACTTATAGTAATAGTATAAGGTTAGTAAAGCTACTAGAGAGTACTAGAAGTAAATAATATAAGGAGAGGAAGGGGATTACAAAAGATTTCCTTAGCTATTTAAGGCGTTTTTGTAATTTTGTAGTTTCTATTTTATCTAATATATATTTAATCTAATATATATTTAATTTATAAAATAATATAGTCTTATACTCGTTATAGATATTATATAATAAAAGAAAAGCCTCCTTATACTAGTTATAAAGCTATATAATAAAAGAAACATTCCTATTATACTTATAGTTATACTTATAATTATGTAGCTAGTTTTATATTATAACGAGCCTTATTATAGCGTTTATAGTATATATATATACTATCTATACGCTATATAAAGACTTTATAAGCTACACTAGCCTTTTTATAAGCCTTATAAGGATTAGGCGTAGTTATCCCTTTATTTATTTCTATAATATAGCTATAGGAGTTGTAAGTTTTAAGAGTTTAGCTAGAATAACGACTTCCTTTACCTTTAGATAACTACGATACTACTAATTCGACGTAATAAGTCTTTTCTAGGTACTAGAAGTCGACTACATTATTAGTACTAAAGCGTATATAGTGAACTCTATAATACTCGTTAGTTAAATTAATATATAGTAAGTAAAAACAATAATTATACTTACTTTAGTACTATTAATTTAGCTATTTTAATCTCTTTAATATCGCTATTATTAATACTTTTATTATTGTTATTATTATTATCCTCCTTAGAGCTATAAATCAACCTCTTAGTACTCGTAAGATTAGATATAATACCTATAATCTTAAAAATTTCCTATATAGTATATTACTCGTAGTATAATTACTATATTTATATATTAGAGAATCTATAATAGAACTTATTTAAGAGTAGAGGCTAACTAGTAGTATAATAAGTAGCGTTTTTAGTACGTACATAAGCGCTAGATACTTCCTAAGCTCTACTAAGAAGTATGTTAATAGGCACCTATCCGTGCTATAGAAGATCTATTATTGTTTTTTTATATAATAAGTATTATAAAAGAAGAGAGAAGGACTAATACGAGGGAGGAATATATACTCATACTAATAATAGTACTAAGAATAATAAAAAAGTATAATAAAGAGAATATTTATCAAAAACAGTAATAAAATAAACAAAAGTAAATATATATAGTAAAGTCTAAAGAGCTAATTAAGAACAATAATAGCGTATATAATAAAGGTATTTATAGCTATTATAATGTATTAATTAATAGCACGTAACGAGTACGCTTATAGTAGCTTTATAACATACAAGGAGGCCGAGTGTAGCTATGTTAATACTAGTTAGAATAGTATTATAAAGACGTCAATTATGTATTTTGAGATATGACGTTTTCAGATTTTATGAAATAAGGTTATTAACTAGTGGTCACTACGGCCTGCCGTCTAATCGACCCCGCATTTTCGGGATTTTGTGCAATAATAATTTGTTATTTAATATTATACACCGTAGCATATAAGCTATCTCAACGCCTTTAGCATAATCCAACGAAGAATCTATTATTCATAATCGCGAGGCCTTTATAGTCGCAAACTAGACGCTGCCTCAATCATATTCGATTATTCTATAAGTCGTTATTAGTGCTCTATACGTTATCATAACAACCGGGAATACAGTTAAAACATATCTCGAATCTAATATCATATCTATTTACTCCGTAGCGATGACACTTAGTACCAGACTCATGTTACGTGACAGTCGCAGGGTTCCTAGATCACATGAGGAATGGATGGCTGATAAGGATGAAAACGAGGCCCGGCGGCACGAATTTGATAGGAACGAGCAGAAAAAGCTGGAAGAAATTACACAAGCTGAACATGAACATCTCAGACTCTTAGAGTTTCAGCCACTACATAAGAGCTCCATATCTTCAGAGAATGTACAAAAGTACTTTGAAGGAACAAGTAGGTGGAAGTATGGTGCAATTCGAGGCGAACGGGTTCAAGTAAAGATTGAGGAAGCACTTGTTGTTATCGATAAATCCCATGCTGATATCAGGAGATTAGCCGAAAAGATACGTCAGCGTCAGCCTCATATCACACAATGCATGGTGGTAGGAGCAGGTGCCTGATCGCACCTCCTTGTCGACCAACATGGCTACTATCAGATTGCTTTCTACATTAGACTTTGCAAACTACCAGGAACCATTCTGCTATAATATTGTACTCTTGCAAGACACAATGCATATTGGCCCATTACTTTTCCCCGGAAAGCGCTCGAAGTTTTTGACCAAAGAAGTGCCTCCATGCAGATATACACCAACTAGGTATGACATATGTTAAAGATGCAGTTTAGTTGCATTAATTCTATCTCTAGTGTCGCCGTTTGAGTACTTCGAGTTCCTAGAGATCGCGCAACTAGACGGCAAGGATATTGGAATCCGTTATCTTTCATTCCAGCCAAACCCAAAAATTCTTAGCCAAGAATCAAGAAACCCTTTAAGTAATATTAAGGAAGAACTTATAAATGAATTCAAGCAAATGCGTGCGTTCTGTCACACCACTAGAGAAGAACTTTATCTATCGAGCACAGGAGCATCAGCAAGTGATTCAACTTAGATGTACGTAATATATGAGCTTGTTTACTAATCATAATTTCACGTAATGATCTAACACACTGCTTCTATATTATTATGTTACGAAGTAATAAACTTTTAAATTGTATTCTTTGCTACAACAAGTAAGATCTTATGAACAGCATCCTGTCAGACTCATTGATGATATTGGATCATTATACAAGCCGTTATTAGTGGTCCACACATTGTACAGCAACAAAACCATCTGTAAGTTTGCATTCAAAATGGAATGGACAAAACATCTGAATTTCTGCGGACCATCCATCTCGATAATTGGCCATCAAGCAAAAACCGAAATCAAACTAGCAACAATTTATACAACTAATTTCATTCTGTTCGCGGCTAGATTTTGGCATCCATTATAATTTACTACTCCCGAGGTCGTAAAAGAAAATGAAGAATGAGGGCTAAGAGCTCGGGCATACACCAAAAGATAAACACATATGATGGTTCTGGGTCATGTTCCAATCAGAGCGTAACTAATTAAGTCTACAGCTTTTGACTTTAGCGTCAGAACGTGGCTTTCTTGTACGGCGCAAACGAGGCTACTACTGGATCCGATAACTTTGACAAAGGATCCGTAGGATATTTTGAACACTCATCTAGCAATATGCCTCGGGTTTCTAGAAATCATTAACATTCAGCCATTTTAGTCCATTGATCAGCAGCTTTCGATGGTCCAATCCAGACATCTGCCTCAAACTCTTTGATATAGCGTTATTCCTTTTTATTATTTTATTAGACTATGTAATTACAGTACGTTCAAATTAAACTTCTATATTACACATATACTCTAGACAGATTGTGTCGTAATTACAACAGAACATAGAGATAGACATGGACTCCTGTCAAAAACCGTATAGAATACGTTGACTTATAACTTTCTCATCTGGTAATATCTCACGTTCAATCTGAACATTTACAGTTTTTGTGATTGCCGATATACCATTCTCACTATCTTTTGTATCAATTTGTCTACTCTTGAAATCATTTGCGCTCCCGTTCTGAGTACTAAATAACTTTGGACCTTTCGCCTCCTGTAATGGGCGTAAGGATGGTAAACAGGCGAGTGTAAATAACATATTTCCTTCTATGGTTGCAGTCAAGAAAAGAATAGCTAATGCATCTACTATTAATTAGCTTTTATCTTATAACATAATATTTATTAAGACGTACATGTAAAATCTTTTGTATTTCCTAATTGTTCAATTTGTACTGCTTTGATTGTTGAAGCGACAAAAGCACTAATCATATATTAGCAACAGTCAAGTAACTACGGCCAGTTTACCTACACAAGTCCAAGTATACATAATCCGATCGACCATCTTTTAATATCTTTTGGTAATCCAAAATTACGAATTAGAAAGAAAGGCATTGAAGCTAAGAGAAAATCCGAAAGACTATTCAAACCTATAAGATATTAGTATTATTGATCAACAGAAAGATGAAACGAACCTACCACTTTGAACATAACCAATAATAGGTTCGGCATTTGAGTTTATACAGAATTGAGCATGTTTAGAAGTAGGTTTGACCAGTTCGGATCCATTATTACCACATTGTACATAGACAATAAGTATAGCCAAGACGTTTAGCAGAGTCCCAAGTGCAACAATGACCCATACTGCTATCTTTGTTTTTGTATATCGTGTTCGACGAAGGACTAGTAAAAGAGAAGCACTAAATGACATTCGTGCAAGGTATGGAGCGAATATAGCGGGGAATTTATCAATGACTGAAAGAAGTGATATTCGTTCGATATTGGCTGGGTTTTGGATCGTTGATACATGTTGACCGAGTCCAGCATTTATATCAAGGTTGATTAAAATAGCCTGCATTAAGAGTAGCGACTACGGAAATGTTAGAAAGTATGTAGAACTCGAGCAAAAAGTAGTACCCAGCTTGCAACTGCAATATAATCGTCTATTCGTACACTTTTGACATGAAAGCATCTTGTATAAAGACGAGCAATAAAGACAACGGTAGAGATTATAAACAACACATAGGAAACGATGAGAAGAGGTTGAGATAAACTCGACATGAGCGCGAGTTGACAATGAAGCGATTACATGCGGTAACGAACCTGGTTTATATATTATATTCATGCCAAGTTAATGTCGATCAATTCATTACATGACCATTTTTAATTTAACGGTAGACAATTTCCCCTCGGCGCTATAGCTCATTCTTAGACAACGAAGTAGTTCACAAAGCAACATGGATTAGGTTATCAACGCCTCAACAAGTACCTTTGAACAGCTTGATGGTCGAGTTTGGAATACCGTTGCGAGCTTGACTAGTATCTACTGTAAATTCTTCACCGCTGAAAGTGTAATCATATAACGGTTCAGGGTTACACGATTTTGGCAGGGTCGCCACTATGTAAAGCTATCAACGGGACGTTCATGGAGATGAGTCCGATGTCAGTTTGGATATTTAAGGTTATCAGACTAATCTCTGATACCGACAAACGATTTATTTATGTGTAATAAATGAAACGAGTCCTTCTTTCCATGCGTTTAATATCAAAAAACTACTAACAACGTCGTTTTTTTTAGGCGAAATATTCGGTTATGCTTGATTGAAATATACTGGTAAATGAACAGGGTGAAGCTTTGATAGATCAAACCATCAAGTTCAATTCTACGATGATCAGAAAGAAAGCGCTGAACATTGGTGGATCAAACCGTCTGGATAGTCTTTACAGTCATGATAGTTGTTGCGACTTCAGTAATGATTTTTGTAAATACGAGTGGTGTCTGTTTAGTTATAGGAGCTGTCGTGAATCCAGCAGATTGTATAGTTCTACCAGTCTGTATACTCTCCGATGAGAGGTCTCCAAGCAATATACAAGCAAAAGATATAGTATCGACTGTTTCGTGTAACTGATTTGTCACACTTTGATTTACAAAAGCAATATTACCCATGAACATATAAGTGTCTTTTGTAAGTAAAGCAAAAGCATCTGGCATAATAGATGGGAAACACACTTTGTTGTCGACATGAACCATATCACCCGAAACTAGAAGATTCGAAGAAAAAAAAGGTTGACCGAGTAAATTACCGTTGATATCAATAAGTTGAAATCCAGTCCCTACATAGGTTCCAGCACATGGCCCTGCATTATTACAACGCTTCGCAGCTGTCAATTTCCAGTACGTAACAACCATTGTTGTATCGGTCAAAAGACCTATATGTACTGCACTATAATCAAACTCCTCGCTAAGATCCATTAATTCTATCATATTACCACTTGCTGTGCCTTTGTTCGTGAGAATTTCACAAGCGATGTTCCTTGCTGTTGTAGCATATACTCGATGAGTCCAACACATGAGATATTTCTCTGAAGTCCCAAATTGTACAATATTATTCCAATTACTTGATGTAATTCCAAATGCTTGATTTGGGAAAAACATGCCAGCCAATTCTTGGGAGACTTTGTTCATTATATTCTCGGCCTTTGGATCGAGTCCTTGCAACAATAATAAACCGTCGTCGTTCAGACAGGCCGATGGAAATGGTATTTCATCTGCTGCTGCAAAAGCTACACCCCAATTGTGGGGGCAACGTTGACCGGATCCTAAGCCCCATGGACTCGTAATAGGATTACCAGTATCGACATCAAGATAAACTTGAACATCACCCAGATGTTGCGCCCAGCCGACTTGATTATAAATCAGTGTCGAACGATAAAATACACCAAGTGAATTACTATTGACGCTATACGCTATTTGACCTTCCATATCTGGTTGCGAGCCATCTCCAGCGTTGAAGCAACCCGTCCACATTGAGTAAGTTCCATCCAAAGGAGGAATTAATGGTTTATTAGGAACATTTGTCACAGATCCAATTCCCCAAGTCTGTGCAACACGAGTTTCCCATTTGATCTTTCCTAAGCTAGTATATCGCGCTACGAAAGGTGTATCATAAGCGACGGCATTTGTATAATTCTTTTGTGAAAAAATAGCAAATCCGCCATCATCGAAAGCGATTATTCCAGCGGCTATATCGGTAAGTAATCATACGAGTTATCAGTAGAGGACTAGCTATACCTTCGAATCCATCAATTTTGATCGGACTGCCTTCATTTTGGAACGTTTGCGGGTTTATTCTCAATGCATATATCGACATGGCGTCTGCATCCGCAAATGAAAGCCATGCATATTGGCCATTCGGGGAGATCTGGTATGATAAGTCCAGTACACTATAGCAAGAATGAACAAACTTACGGAGAAAGGTATTCGCCGCGACATTACATTTGAATTGTACACTCCCAAAACAATGGGCATAAAGCTTGCTTCAAGCTTGACAGAATTCGAGAAGACATTGACAGAAGATGATTCTGACCAATTGGCGTAAGCGAAACTGGTCAGTGCAAGTAAACAGTAGAGAAGAACCATCATCTCGTCAATTTGTTATGTTCTCCAAGAAGCATGGAGATAGCAACGAGGCCACATGGTCTTGATAGAATTTCGAAAAGAGAAAAAAAGAAATTGAAAGGAGTGTGAGGGGTCCGGGAGAGAGTTTCAGCCTTACTTATCATGGAGACGTGGGGAAATTCTTCATTTGTTGGGTCATCTTTCAGGTATAATGGACGTGATTACTAGTGGTAAGGACTATCGCTACTCTTGTTAAGAGATATGGGTACCTTCAGATGAGAAAAAGCGGGAAATTTCCACCTCGATAAGAGTTGAAGATTTATGCAACTTACATTGTTATTTATTCATGTTGCGCATTCTATAAATAGAACTCCGACAACGTAACTTTCGTTGGACGATTTTTGCGCATGACGATTCAAATGATTATGCCAAGTTGTTGGTAATTTGACCATCGTTCCACAACACATTTGGAAATGATAAGAGGATAAATAATGGGGAGAACGAAATCTAGACGGCCCTAGTTCAGGGTCCGTAGCACACCCTCAAAAACAATAATTGACTAATTTTAGAGTTTAGTCCCCGCAATAGATCACCTGTCATATCGATTTTAACCGAAGATCGGAACAACCAAGTCCAGGGTTCCGAGAAAACTTACATTCTAGCTAAATTGACAAGTAGTTCCATACTAAAACAAGTGCAACAACTACCAACAAATTCGTGGACGTCAAAAGTTTAGGATTCGTCACACGATCTCGGTGAGTCCGTAGCCGTTGTAGGTTTCCCATTTCTTTAATAACCGTCCATCGCCATGCCTCGCAACTTTCTATTTTTTTTAATGCTATTGTGACAAAAATGAATAGAACAAGTAATGCGACAAGCAGTGTCCCTCATAATGGGACGACGTTCTCAAACACTACACATGTTTTTAATGCTACTCAAGCTCATATGCAGGCCCTTAATCGTGAATCAAAATCACTCAATATAGAACTACTCAAGGTTACAATCGCTTTTATAATTATCATGCTTGTGGGATATCTTCTGAGGGTAATTTCAAGAGCGACAATGGTAAAGAAGTTTACCCGAGAGGACTGGATGATGATGTTTGCAATGGTCAGTAATCGTTCAATCATTCAAAACCGAATAACAAAACTCATGAATGTCGTAGTTGACTGGCCTGGGAGCTGGAGCGATAATGCTTCGACAATGTGGCGTAACAAAAGTACTACTTGGTGGAAATCTAGCAGCCAAGAAACTTAACAGTGACGTAAGACTTTTAGATGTCAAGTGATGAGAGAAGTGCTGATCGTTCTAGCTGATAATTGCAACAAAAACACTATTACTAGTATCATTGACATTTACAAGATTGTCATTTGGGTTCTTCTTTCTTGGTTTATTCATATATCGAAGATGGCAAAGAGTATTTATATGGACTGCAATGATTAGTACAGTAGTCTTTGGTCTTGTTGCAATCCCACTTGATGCTATCGAATGTAGACCGACTGGAGAATGTAGACTTACCTGGACACGTGAAAGATCCTATATCAATGCTGTACAATGGTTGCTAATGTTGTACTCACTTGCATTCATCATAGGAGATCTTGGATTTGCAGTTTTGAGCGCTATTCTTGTGTGGAAATTGAGAATTCCAAAACTGCAGAAGATACCCCTCTGTATTCTTCTCACTTTAGGTTTCATTGTTGTAATCTTTTCAATCATTCGTATGGAAACTGGTATCAGGATTTGGCTTAGCGATGATCCATTGAGAATTTCAGTAGAGTCATTAACAAGAGCACGAGCAACTATGGTCGAAGTTAGTGTGGGTATCATTTGCACGAATCTGATATTCACACGCCCACTATTTGCATGGACATATGTAAAACTAGGATCCACTTTATCAAGAATTACAGGCAGTCTTCACACAAAAACATCAGCTAATCAATCTTTTTCAAATCATGACACATCTTCACCTAGTAGGCTAATTTCTACTTGGACATATGGTGAAAAAACTTTGACTATTGATGAGAACGAGCTTGAACTGAAGAATCGATCTGATGATTTAGAGAGGAACCTTGTGACCCATCCATTACCAAAATCGAGACCATTATTATGATCTTTTTGTATATATTATTATTTTAATTCTTGTAATATTTTCAATTACTTTATCCAACAATAACCAACCCATTATAAATATTGCAATATTGGTTGAACTAATTATTTGATTGACTAAAAGAAAGGTTGGGAAAGCCTACTAATAATAAAGGTTGTTGCCTTGACATCAGCATTCCCCATCGCTTGGGGCCAGGATTCGGGCCAACATTTGGAAGTATGAACGCCTATTTATTAGTAGAATGCGGAGAAAAGTTAATGTTTGGCAAAGAAGGACATAAATATTCTAGGGCTAGGTCAAGATTTGGGTGCCGGCTCACCGACCACCATTGCGAGTCATTCATCGCCGATCAGCTGAAGTTTGCCTGTAACGAAAATTAGCTTCTGTTTTAGCGCATACGACTAGATGGGCTAGCTCGACAGTCACCTTGAATATTTGATTCATGAGATTTGGGTCACACATCCGTAAGTTCTCCTATAAGCTATATCATTGAAAAAAAATCTAGCTTTCTATGATAGAGCTTTTTATAATAATAACAATAGTAGTAATGATGATGATTTATGCATACGGTTTGATGCGATCCAAAGAGGTATTCCCCGATATCCTATCTTTTCCTTACCTGGTTGTCTATTGCTTAATCTTTGTCAAACATTGATACCCGATATGTCATTAATTAATCATCAAAATCATTTCTCGTGACTCTTGCATTACAGGAAGGGTAGATTAGTATTTTTGAATGGATACCCTGTCTCATAATGCTATCTAACCTTTCTAGTGTAGATCCAACAGCGACAGGGCCTGCAGCCATTTCGAACCTCTTTAAATTCACGAAAGTAGTCTAGTCTTCTAGGATGATCCGTATAGAGGTAGTTATGAGAGACTTATCACATGATGATCAGAATCGTTATCTGTTGCAAATGTGGATTTGTTGAAAAGTTGAGAACAGCTGTAGAAGCGAGCAAAATCGTTGAGTTACTAGACGAATGATTACGGATATCATAGTGAGTATTGTATGCTAGATAATAGTTCCTATATAGCCATCATTGTAGTCAATGTGATATAATATACAGTCATATAAGAAATAAGATGATAAATATACTCTAGATTGGTGTGGTAATGACACGCTTCACGTAGTGAACTTGGCATGATGTTCAATCAATTCCAAAAAGATATGTTAATGATTTTACTACAAATTACTACAAATTATGATTCTAATCAACTTGACAATGATATGACGTTTCCGATTCAAATATATCAGATTATTAAATCCCGAATTAATTGGAATATTCATCAGTTGTTGAATACATATCAATCACCTTTCCATTCACAAGTTATATTCTCCCAACCTTGCGAAACTTTGTAATTATCAGGATACCAATCACATTGCATTTTATCGCTAAATTGTGTTTTTTGGCAATAATCAGTAGCAGGACAGTAGATGGCATCTTTACCAAAAACCATATGCCAAACAAGTTCATATAATAAACCAATATTGAAAGAATTGATTTCTAAACCTATGGTTCTGTTGTATTCCGCCATATCCCTCAACATTGGAGCTCTAAACATTTCCCAAAACGCTTTCGACCTTGATTGAATTGCTTTTTTAGTGACGGCAAATTGAGCGCAACATATCGCACCGATAGCAGAAGGAGCAGGACCCATTCCCCAATAGTTTAATTCTTCGGGAAACATTGTTCTCCAAAATCCAGGCATTAATCTGTCTTGAGGATGTTGATGTAAAGGGTAACGGATTTCTGTAGCATCTACAAATTTGTCAGGAGTACAAGTTGGGGGGAATTGACATCTAAGATTGATATAATCATCATAATCTAAAGCGGTGAGGTTGAGAGCTTTGAGTCTCATTGGCATCGTTTCTACCTGGTGCCATGATCGACCATGACCATGAATAAATACCACATAATCAGGTAAATCATGATAATTGTCAAGAATAAAAGTGGTATAAGCCATTGCTTCTCTTCCTTGATTTCGTGGTACAGTCAAGGCTAAATTTGAAAGTGGGCGATTTGGAGTTATATCTAGAAAGTATCGATATATTTCCCAGCTGTTGAAACGATTAGAACATCATTATAGAGCTAAACAAATGATTGATTTACTCTGGAGGTATATCTGATAACCATTCAACTTTTTGCTTCGAGAATGATGCAATGACCAATGCTTTTCGTTTATTTCCATGATTATATATCATATCAACATTCCTTCCACGTCTTGATATTAAAAAACCAGCTATTATCAAAGCTATTATTCCTACAATCACGATATATTTTGTATTTCCTTCTTTTCTCCACCTTTTTGATTTATTTGCTCCTATCGGATAGCCCCATTCATACCGAAGTGACACGTTCTCCTCTTGATCCTCAGATGGAGTTCGACTATGTGATCCATTGACGTATAATACATCATTACTTTTGACTGTTGCGCTTGTAAATTCTCTGAATCGTGGAGTTTGGAATGAATCTCTTCTTGATAACGGTATGTGTTCTGGAGGAGTACTAGTCATATCTATTAGATCTTATCAAGGACAGGGAGATTGAACAGAAGCTCTTACACGTATTATCGCGTCTCGATGTTTTATTAGTATCGTGGCAGTTGCAGAAAAAAGGAGATGCTAAGCCTGTTGACACGAAACGGCCCGAAAGGCTATAGTATTTTCACAAACTTGTTTAGAGTTTTGTAATTCGGCCACAGTATAACCATGTATACTGTACTATACAAATAACTTATCTATTTCCGTCCCTTAATTACACTGATTTATGATTATATCGTAGCATTCACAAATAAATTGATGTCCTTATATCACCCTGACATTCTCTCATTTTGTCAATATCTCTTTCCATCTCCTTTTTACCTTTACCGATTGATCTATCTGGTCCAACATCTTCAGTCAAGAAACCTTCTGGTTTGAACTGCGGTTGATCATTTCTTGGTAATTGAACACCAATCATCCATCTACTTAATCCATCCAAAGACCAATCGAATGATGAGGTCGGTAACATATACCAAGGATGTAAGAGATAATCAGTCATATGATGATGTCTTCCATCTTTAGACTCACTATCTGCACTGACCAAGCGTCGGCGTTTGAACCTCGGTAAAGACAAATATCTCAGAACAAATTGATAAATAGCAATGATTGACCAAAAAGTATAATAATGTATTCTGCTAGGTTGTGATACTTTCAATGCCTTGCACATTCTTTCACCAAATTGAACATATACCAATGATGTAAAGTGTGCTCTCAATGGTCTCGGTATCCTGAGCTTCAAACAATCAAAAGCCGGGCCAATCAAGATAGCATTACTTTCAGCCGGAACCATGTGTTTCTTTTCATATTCTTCCGACCATTTTGCTAACAAATCTATCCATTCGAGCCCATCCTTGAACATGCCTTTTGCATCTCCAGTGCTTTTCATCTCGTATAAACAATCGTAATTAATGCCCAATCGATGACCAAAATTCTGCCAAAACACACCCAATCCACATTGCTCCCAACCCGCAAGTTTTCTCCAACCGTAAAGGTTCATACAAACCCCTCCTTGTAATGCAAACATACTCAAAGTATATAACATTTCATCATTCTTTATTTTTCCAGCTTTTATATATGGAGAATGTAAATAGTTAATTCTAGCAATTGCAGACAAGGCACGTGGATGATCAGGAGGATTAGAAACGATTTCTGCCAATAAAACAGCAGTGTCCGAGTATCTCTTACTAGCTTGGGACAGTCTGACATTCATAGGACAACCTGATGGTGCTATTTGATTAGTAGAGACGAGTAACTTTGATATCCTCGGTATAGCAAACGTCTATTTGTCAAGAGAAAATGAGTTTTAAAAGAAGTCAAGTCGAAAGTGATGACAATACTAACTCTAAGGAACGCGCAAAAGGCAGCTACATCGTACATAAACGGAGATTCAAGACTTATCAAATCGTAATGTATTTCATAACTTTGCTTGAGTGATATTTTAGTAAATGTTTCTCGATTACTGATGTCTATCCCGTATCTTTTTGGTCCTGCATCTCGTAGTCGATACCGTAGTATTCGACATAGTAATAGATATCCAACAGCGATAGATATACAGATTGTATATTTATCCATAGTTGACACTGTTGCGGTAATCTCGAGATGCAAGAAATTATGATCGTCAATACAATTTTCTTCCAATGTCTTGGCACGAATTGACACCTTTGCCTACGATCGCAGTTGAGTTTGTAATTGTTGAGTATACATGTACAGCATATATAATAGTACAGACATACGTTTAGTATTCTATCATACATACTCTATATATACATATACAAAAGTTGACTGATTTGGGATATTTTTTCTAATTAACTCTTCTTCTTTTTCTTTCTTCACCATTACTACCGTCACCTATATCAACATCTTCATCCTCTCTCTCTACAGTTTCTGCAGGATTTAATAAACTATGTACATTACTAGCTAAACTACTTCTTCTTGTAGGTGGAGCGGATTGAAAATCTACATTACGAAATGAAAATTTAGGACCTTGCCATTGTGATGATCCTATATTATCATTCATATTTAATGGAGCATGAATTTGATGTTGTTGCGAGTAATGATGCTGAACGTTATCTGGTGGTGTATAATGTCTAGACTGTTGTTGACTATACTGAAACATTCCAGATATAGAATTTGACTTTGGTAGATCATACTGTGCCAAAACATCACGAATTTGTTGATGATCACCATTATTATTTAAAGTATGAGTTTGTCTGAAAGGAGATGATGGCCATTGACCGGATCTATGTGGGGAAGATTCATTAGTATTATTATTGTTATTATTATTAATATCAATACCATCATTATTATGATGAGCATAATGTTGCCGTATATCTGCAAAAGTATGTCTTCGAATTGTATTCACTGGAGGAGGTGTGGAAGATGACGTGAGATTTTGTGATAAATGTGGTATATTTTGTAGTGAATGAGCATTGAAATTCATGGTGGCATGATTAGCTTTTGTTGATGATGGTGAATGACCAGTATTATCAGGAACGCTTAAAGATGGCTGTCTTTTAGGTGAATCGAGATTACTTTGGTTAAGATTTGACCGGTAGTTGTTTGAGGTTGGAGGAGCGGCAGTTACTTGTAACGAAGGTCGACGAGATGTATCAAATAGGAGATTACGAGGGGATATAGGAGGTCCATTATCATAAAGATTGCCAAAATCGTTAGATGATCTAATAATCTCAACATGTTTTGTTATATCATTTGATAACAATTCGACTGTGGCAATCATTAATGTTAGTATTCACAAGACTAGTAACAGTATAATTGAAAACTTGCCTTGTTTATGTATCGGATGATCAACATCTGATACGATTGTCGATAAATTCTTCGATATTGTTGTAGAGTATTCAATACATTTTACTAATCCGGTAGTCAAAACATCAACTTTTGTCATTAATCCTTGAATCGTTTCTTCATTTCTCGATAACCGATGTAACATATCGTTCATAGTATAATCGTTCATCATGACATATCTATGATCATGATGTATAGGATCTGATATCGTTTGCGAAGGAATGTTATGAACATGACTGTTGTTATGATTATTTTCGATTATAGTTCCACCATTAACATTACCATTATTAGCGATAAAAGGTAATTGATGACTTGATTGTATCGCATTCGCCTTTGTTACACCAGGAAACGAATCACGATGTATCAAAGTGTGTCTGGATGCTCTTCTTTTGATGTCTCTTAATCCTGCAACATCTCCTCTTTTGAAATCATTTCCACCGTGTTTAAATTCCCACAAAGATGATTCAGGAGATCCCGAATGAAAAACATCACTCACTTTATGAAAGCCATACATATTTAATTGTCTGATAAACGAGGAAACGTTTGTATGCTTGAAATACGAAGCCAATACTTTTGCAAATTCCGAAGACGGACAAACAATAAAACTATCTCCACTTCCAGACCAAGAAATTAAATGTTGGATTGATGAGTCTTCAAGCATGCTGTATAATTTATGTATAAAAGCAGCATGACCCGTTTTTGGAGGTTGTTGTGTCGAATTATTATTTGTTGGATTATTATTTATCGAATTATTCGCCAAATTTGTTGTTATACTTGACGTTGTAGTTATTGAAGATAGTGGATCTGCATCTCTTTCTGTGGATAATGGAGTTTGTATAGTAGATGTAGCTGACTGTATCTGAGTTGTTGAAGAAGAAGAGGGAGTAGAAGAGGGCAGAGGAATCGGAGGAGGATGTAAAGTTGATTGATTCGTATGTATTACGTCGTTTGAGATATCCATTTTATCTCCATGATTTTCTATCGGAGAATGAGGAGTAATTGTGTTTGTAGTCGTCAGAAGAGGTAATTGTCTTGATCGCGGACTTTTCGCTTTTATATCGTTATTTTCATTATTATTTTCATTATTATTTTCATTATTATTTTCGTTATTTTCATGAAATTGATCATCTCGAGTTGAGTCGAGCATAACAGAAGTCATTCTTCTCACTATCGCAATTGTTGAAAAAGCTCGAATGAAAAGATACCAAACAAGAATAAGAATATTAATCGAGTTGTGTATAATAATCGCGGTGGGACGGAATTGAATTTGACCGGACGAAGAATAGCCATAGGGCTTGATTTTATCATCAAAATTTGATCGTTAAACCCATGATTGATTCGTTGTTGATCTGGTATCGAATTGTGGATAATCGCATAGTCAGGTATAGGTCCACAAATGCTGTAGGTTTAGATTAGAAAGTAAAGAAGAGTACGAAACCTGTTTGCCTCGTATCGTAATCAAGTTCATTTCTGAACGCAACTTGAACGCAATCGAGATCTACCAAGAAGCCCTAAATACTTTTTAAACTTTCTTGTAGAATTATTAGCCAGTTGTTGATGAATATGCTGGGCCGACCCGAACTGTGTTTACCTTTTTTTTTCACTGCTCTTCTTTTTCTTCTTCGCTAGATATTTTGGTGTGTTTCAGCATTTGCCTCTCATTGTTCTAGACTTTGGTCGAGATTGCGGCGAAAAATTTTCCAATTGATCAAGCTTTTTAGCTAAAAATCTTTCATAGACTATCTCATGATAGAGTTGAGTCTTGACACATGTCAATAATATGTTACGGATAAGTTAAATGTATTTGATTATGTATTGTTCATTAGTAATATGGAGTATTTGGACTCTTTCCGAATCCTCTTCCTGTAGATTCAACGTTCGTAGTGGAGTCGTCGCTATCACTAACATCATCTATATACTTTGTCAATGTGGTAGGTACATTTGATGATCCAAGTTGATTTTTTACATCATGATCCAGTGTAGGAAGCTGATATAGTTTCGGAACATGACAATCACGTCCAGATGGCATTATTCTTAGTAGATCATCGAATGGGGGGATGGTTTGAACATTGATCTAGCAGTTCTAATCTCAATAGTTGGTGAAACATACATTTTGGAATAACTTACAGTTTGATTAATCTTGTTCCATTTCTCTTCCAGCCAATTGACGATCAAGCCTTCCTCTGTCCGTCCAGCGTCGATACCTGGGTCATTTTGTCCAACTTCTTTGTTTGCTCTATCACCTTTCATGACGTTTATAAACTTTTTGGTTTTTCTTTCTACACTTGATCCTCCTTCCACTCCAAGTTCATTTCTTGCTCCTCTCAACCATGATATTCCTTCGCCTCTTCTATCACCGATCTCAGCATCTACTCCAAGAAACCTTGCCGCCTTTGCTCTTGCTGTCCTTTGCAAATGATTCGCGTATTTTAGCAGATGTTCAATTACTTTGCCCTTAGGTAGCATATCTCTACTTCCGTCATCATCATTTCTACTCAAAAGACCTCCAATGCGTCTATTGTTTGATGTAGATGTCATGGAAGTCAGCAATCCTTCTGCCAGAGAAGCATGTTCTGCTCCAGCAATACATAATCTCGCAAAAAGATGCGCTCTCACTTTTGGAATACTAGGTGCTGCGATCATCCATTCTCTACTATTTTCATCCTGTAATTCTGTCAATGCTATCGCATACGGATCATCAGATTGTACAGCTAGTATAGTCGCTTCTGCTAGACAGATACTAGCCAAAGCAGAAGATATGTTAGGAGTAATGTCTAATGGAGTTATATTTTCTAATTCAGTCTTGGCTATAGAAAGTTTCGATACATAGGAAAAGATAGATTGAGCATCTAACAACAATCTCATAGCTCTTGTCATGGTTTCTTTCCATTCTTGACTTCGTTTTGAGGATTGAGAAAGTGAGATCAATTGATAACGCGCTTGTAGACATAATAAATACGCTAGAGTATGTAAAGTAAACGCCAGTTCATCCCGAATTGTAGATATCGAGGCACGTGGGGAAGTCAGAAGTGAAGAATAAGTCAAGGTGCACCGCCATTCTGCATTTAACGGGATACTTGTATCTGTAGTAGAACTAATAGACTGAAGATATATCGTTCCTATACAAGGTAGATAAGCCTCAATGACATCTCGAACAGCTGACAGATTATTAATCTGTGCATCTGCAGGCAATCTTCTGTGTTGTTTCAGAGCTTTTCTGACAAGAACTCGTCGTGTACTCGATTCTTGAGCGATACCATCGAGTCCTATAATTCCGCATATATTACTCAAATTAGCAGCGGATGTTGTAGGTAGAACAAACGGAAATGGCATGACGATTGTTGTGGAACCTGCACTTCGTTAGGGGTCAGACCAGACAATGATGTCAGTGGTAAAGAATGTGGAATGTGGGGATCTGAACACTGACAATTAATAATTATACAATGGGTAAATGATCGAGAAGGAATACTACGTGACTCTATCTATACATCAAAATCAATCATTATAATTTATCATTTTATGACTATAGCTATGGACCCCAGGTCGAGATGACACAAGTTGAGCAGCCTGATCGATAATCTCGTGAACAATTATTGGCTGATCAAATGGTAAAATCTTTTTAGATAAATATGATGGACTACCTTGAATAATAGATTATAGCATCTTGTCATGAACAAAACGCGTACATCTAATTGTGAATGGTAGGGTCCAATGTCAATTGTCCCGCACGATCTATATGAGAGTAGTATTTCAGACTAGTTTTCTGAACAGCCCAAGTGTACCTCTAATTTAATGTATCAGAAAGTTTGATACCATAGATCGTAGTGACCCCTCAGTCGAGCATGTTCTGGTCTGTGACCATGTATCCGTGACATGAGCCATTGATCGTTTCATTGTTTCATTGTTTCATTCAGTGATGAATCATCATAACTTTTCTTTGCACGTGAGAGAGTGAAATCATCTAATGCACTTCAGCTCAGTTCGTTTATGAACATGTTTAGTATTTCCTCTAAAATGTAGTGCTGAAGGCAAGCTCATTCAGAATCTAGTTCCACATCAGCATCATAAATGCGTTCAGCCGGACAAGACATGATAAATACCTAATCTCATAACTTCCAGCTCTAGTCATATATCTGACCCATTTCACACTACTATAATCATTCTTCTCAAATACTTTCAGATATCTCACGACTAATCCGCTGCTCGTAAACATTAACAATGAAAAATTAACACTCAGCGGTGGACGAGACCAGGCCTTTTGTGTAGTCATTACAGTCAATTCAGCTTCTGCTTTCAACGTAAACTCTTGTTGCCCTGCAAATCTTGAGATTCGCCAAACGATATTATTCTGTTCTGGTTCATATTTTGCTTTTCCGTGAGTAGTATCTTCTGTTATTGTTGCTGTATTCAAGGGTGTCGGTATTCGTACAACAACATTTGTTGCAAACAATTTAGTTTCATAATTTGATCGAATAGAAATAAAATAAGTAACTTTAGTCTTACCAACTTCATTTACCATGACATGGACCTTGAAAGGTAGGTTTATATTCTCGGTAGCGCGGTATCTCATCAGTTCAAACGATCCGTCTGGCGGAATAAATGATATTGTGCGATCGGTATCGAACTTCAAAAGTTTTACACATTGGTGAAATTGACAATCTTCCAACGTTACAGAACCCGCAGCTGCTTTTGTTGCTGCCCTTTTTCCGTTTCTATCACCTTCTGTATCTTGATCATCGTTGTCATCTCCTAAAGTTAGCCGATCGTTCAAACCAAATTTGCACTCTGGCATTCCTGTTAAATAAGCTCTCATTTCTATTTGACCACTAACATCTGCTCTCAAAACTGTCCCATTTGCCGAAACTAACAAGTTTACGTCTTCAATTACATCTACAAATGCTTCATTCTTTCTATATTTCAGATTGTCTCTCCTCCACGACATTGCTCCTGTCGCTTGCATTGTTATTTTTGACAAATCTTCCGTCTTTTTCTCCGTCTTTACTCCTTCCGTTGTGATGTACTGTTTGAGCACATCTGTATCTGTATTTTGAGGGTAACCAAAGTCGATTATCTCTGTAAGCCATTCAATCAGTTCTACCACGTCTAGCATACATATTCTGATATGATTTTACCATCAAGTAGCTCGTAAATGAGTACGAAATTGTTCTTTACCGCCTCTTCATCGAATTTACCAAAATATGACTTTCCCAGATGGACTAATTTATACAGAAACTCAAAAATGAGTGCTGCATTCGCATTACCCTTTGTAGTAGCGACGATGAATATATTCTCATGTTTGATATGACTGAAACTTGTACTTCCAAGGGTAAGAAGTGGACTTCTGACTAGAGGATTTGAAATCACTTGGATCCTAAAAAGATCTGCTAATCTAGGTCGACAATCTGATCGAAAAGCTCGAAATATGAGATGTTCTCCTTTTTGATTGAAGATTAATATACCCGACAACATCTTTAGAGGCTATGTATTTTTCGCAAATACAAACAACTTTCTACACAATCAATATGGAGATAAAGTTTAAAAATGCGGGGATTCTTGAATAATGACGCGCGATCACGTGTAGAAAAGAAGCTCAGACATTGAAAATAGAAAAAAAAAGGTGCGAGAACTTTTCCTACTTTTTCTTTTCTTCTTTTCATCACAATTATCATGTGTAAACAATAGTGTCCATTGGCATTATCTGGACGCTGATAACACTTTTAAATGAACAAGGTTCGTCTCATTCTCAATTCATTATATCAACTCAATTCTCCCAAAGGATGAAAATATTTTAAAATTGTCTTCTTTTCCCGACAGAGTCGACCTTGACGACATCGATACTCGGATCGGTCTACAAAACCGATCTGTATACTAGCCAGTAACTTTCTACTGATTTTGGAACCCATACTTTTCATTACTTGCCATGAAGTTATTATAACGATAATGTGACTGACCTGTTATGAAATAGGTAAATGTATGTCTCCACAATAAATTAATTCTCTAATCAAAATTGGACGTGGATATTGGTTGATCAAAGTAAGCACACCACTTTTCATTTTATATTGTCATAGCCATTATCATGATGAAACCATACCACATTCGCAGTTTTCTCGCTAGCCGTCGCTTGAACCTTTTTAGACGGTCGATGAGCGCGCAATCTTCCTTGGATGTCTGATTTATTATAACAACCCCATATTCATTGTTATTATACGTGTTATCAAGTATATTTACTGATTTTTTTCACTCTCAGTTGATATCCACAAGCTCCAAATATCATGTCATGAAAACAAGAGCGAGGATACTATAATCACATATCTGCTATAGCTACTACAATTGTTGCAAGATGATAGAACAAATACAAATGTAATACATGACAATCTATTTTCGAGATATTTATTTGTTCAGATATGCCAAGTGATTTTTAATACCTAATTGCTTTTGTATCACCGCATAATCTCTTCATATATCAAACCTGTTCCCAAGTATCAGTAAATTGTCTTGTAAATGAGTATGAATATAACAATGGTAAGGAATGTAGTGGCACAAGGATGATAATGATAAGGAACAAAACTTACGCTTCAACTCTTCTTTCGACATTGAATCTTTAGTCTTGTCAAAATCAAAAAATCCTTCCGGGATAGGTTGTGCGTCAGGTTCATCCTCTGGATCGTGATATGGTTCCAGATAAGGATGTTTCAATGCTTCTTCTACCGTTATTCTCTTGACAGGATTGAATGCCAATAATTTGTCCAACAAATCCAACGCCAAATCCGTCGTTTTTGGAAACATTGCTTTCCATGGAATTTTCTTTTTAAAGGGTAAACTACGAATATATTCCCTCGCTCTTCTCGACTTGATTCCGTAGTAATCTTCCATTGTAGGTGTACCTAATACATCCAAGATTAATGTAAGTTGATGATGATAATCTTTACCAGGAAACAAAGGTTTTCCATTCAACATTTCAGCAAGAATGCAGCCGACAGACCAAACATCAATCGCTTTTGTATATTCTTTAAATGTCAACATGATTTCCGGAGCTCTATACCACCTTGTAGCAACATATTCCGTCATGAATCCTTGATTATCATCTGTTGAAGCTGCTGATCTTGCCAATCCAAAGTCACAAACTTTCAAATCACAATTTGCGTTTAGCAACAGATTTGATGGTTTCAAATCACGATGAAGAACATTTGCAGAGTGCATAGCTTTTAATGCGCGTAAGGTTTGGTAAATAAAGTATTGACAGTGATCATCGGAGAGTTCTTGTGTTCTGATAACTCGATGCATATCAGTTTCCATTAATTCTTGGATTAAATATACCTTTTGAACGGTGATAAATCAGTCATTATCTATATCCATAATAGAAGGAGGCATACCTCTGAGAACCCCTCGAAACTTGATGGCTTTTGAATATCGAGAATTGATATGATATTTTCGTGATTAAAATATCGTAGAAGCTTCATTTCTCGGAGTGTTCGTAGACTATAGAACAGATCAATGAGTTGACCTTTGTTGCATGTCGCAAAAAAGATAAACGGACCAGAACATGCTGTGTTCAAAGCATTGTATCTTTTTGATCGCAACTCTCTGTCCCGATGGTTTATGTAGTGCGGAACTGCCAACAAGATCATGTGTCAGTCCACTCCAACGTTAATCAACATGATGATTTGGGTAAAAATACCAGACAACACCATATGCACCTTCTCCGACCACATCTTGTATATCATATTGTTCAGAAACGTTAAAGGATATCTTTCGGGATCCTGTTGTAGGACCTGGCTTTTGTGTGGCTGCCATTTACTTGAATTACTCAGGGATAGAGCGTATAATATCCACTCGGAATACGCTCTACTACAGTACACAGAAACCAATTGATGACTTGTCAAGCTATAAAAGACTGTTATAAAATCGATAAATAGCAGTTGGAGTCCAGGCCGTTTATGACGCTAGTTTCCTCTTTTGGATGACATAATCTGGGGAAATGGTTATTAGCTTCATTCCTCAAAGCTTGGCATATATCATGTGTTAAGCCTGCCTTGTGCAATAGATAAGTATGAATTGATGATTATCACAATACACACCATTTACCTCTCCTCAGTGAATGTTCAAAGCTTCTTTTGTTAGAAGATCTATTCGAGCCATCGATCAAGAAATTTTCGATCATAAAATACTCGACATTCGCAATGATTTTCAGAAATACCCAAAGTTCAGTATTGCCCTTAGTGGGGGGTCAGATTCCATGGCATTGGCTGCGTTGTGTTACAAATTTCACTTGTCACAACCGCTAGATTTGTCCGCTTTTATCGTCGATCATGGAGTAAGAAAAGAAAGTCATGATGAAGCAACAAAAATCAGAAATATTATCATGTCCAAATACGGTAATTCCAAAACTATTTCTGATATTCGATAGCATGGTTATTGATTGTGATTATTCAACAGGTATAAAGACGGAAATATTAAAATTACAATGGAATACGCACGTCCATCCCCTAAAGTTAACCCATTTTGAATCCTTGGCTCGTAAACTCCGATATCAAGCACTTGCAAAAGCTTGTCTCGCAGCAGGAACACAAGTCCTTCTATTGGGTCATCATGCAAATGATGTAGCAGAAACAATACTTATAAGAATGTGTGGTGGTTATCTTGGTGCAGGGCTTCAAGGAATAAGTCGTTCAGGATCAATTCCAGAATGCCATGGCATTTACGGAGTTCATTCAGGACAACCTCGCTGGATACAAGCCAAATTCGAGACAAACACATCATTGGCAGAAACACAACCAGTTCTGATAGAAGATGGAGGTTTAAAAATATACCGTCCATTGTTAGATTTTACTAAATCTGAAATTCGAGCAACTTGTATAGAGAATGGACTGAAATGGATCGAAGACAAGACAAATCAGGATAAAACATTGACCATCAGAAATACAGTTCGACATCTACTATCAAATGATCAATTACCGCAAGCCTTGCAGTCAAAAAGCCTTTTACGTTTTGCAGAGGAAAGACGTATCGTTGAGCTGGTCAGATGCCCCCTTTACCCCAAGGAATGTTATTCGGGTATATTAGAACTTTCCACTGGAATTATAAAGGTCAAATTCGTCAAATATATTCAACAGATTTTTGATCAGACTTTTGCTGAAACGCGGCATCGTTTTACAACTAGTACTAAAACTGTTCAGCTCCGGTTCGCGGCATCAAAACTCATTCGTGACCTAATTAGTTCTGTAAGTCCACTTTTGACGATAAGACTTCAAGATATATCAGAATTGGTACGAATGACGTTCCCTTTTCTTTTTACTGACGATGATACGATGCCAAATAAACAAATTGATGTAACTACGGTCGCCAAAGTATCGTATCGATCATATCCTGATCCCGACGCTAGAGAAGGAGGCAGAATATACGAAATAAGTCGTGTTCCACCTACAAGTAAAGATATACTTTCCACGGCTCGTGTTCTGTTGAAAGAAACACCAGAAAGAGATTCGTCTTATAGTTGGACGAGTACTGATAGGGTCTTGTTCGATAACCGGTATTGGATTAAGTTGAGATATCGTAAATTTAATGTAACGCCTCTTCACCGTATTTCGGTACGTTTCTTGACCGAAAACGACCTTGTTGGTGTTTCAAAAACAATGATCAATAGTATTGAGTTGAGGAAGTTGCAAAATGTCTTGAAAGAGCGAGCACCTGGAAAGATTCGTTATACTTTGCCGGCAATAGTTGAATCATATCCATTTAGAAATAATAATGACGAAATCGAGTATGCTGAAAAGTTGCTTGCTCTTCCGACGTTAAATTGGAGTGGAGTGGGTTGGAAACAGTGGGATAAGCACGTTAAACGAGATTCATGGACTTGGGATATTAGGTACAAGAAAATAAACTGGGATCATGAATTTCACGTGTGACATTCTTTATATTTACAATGTCACACCTCTTCTTTCGCGTCGACTTTATTCATGACACAATCATAACTAATTTAACAAGATAATATACAACATCAAACTTTCTCTTTATTATCAAACTTCAGCTTTGGCAAGATAATATACAACATCAAACTTTCTCTTTATTATCAACTTTAGCTTTGGCAAGATTATCTGCAGTCCAAAACAACAACGATACGATATCGCACCACTTATCTTTGACTAATCATGTTCCAAATACAGTCATGTCTGGTTAGATATACAAAACTACACCTCCCCTCTCTTGTCAATTTCACTTCTGATACCACATTCGGTGTTGACTGTGTTGTATAATCTCTTTTCATTGTCAATAGTGTTGCCCCGACTTGTTAATGAATCACAAGCCTGCAAGTCGTACTCTTTATTCATTGTACCAGTGATAGTCGTATCCATAGAAATTGTCAACAACCTTGGTCGTGCTTTATGACGAGATTGACTAGAATGAATCGTCCTTGTAGGAAATTTAATATTATATGATACAAGCTTTTGGAACAGTGGTCTTAATGGAGGGATAGATCCAAGTATGATGACGGGAAATCCTTCTGCATATGCCCACATGAACATGAATACAAAATCGTCTACAAATGAAGATCAATATCAGTCATATGTCAAAAGTATAAAATAACTTACAGGTAGGATCAGGACTCGTATTGACTTTTGGCGTGATGACTGTTCTCTTGACGCTTGCAAATGCAGGTAAGAGCGACGAACCCATGATTAAGCATACACCAACCTTCATTGGCTTTTTCATTTGTAAATTCCATACGATTGTTATTGGCCACAATGCGAGAAGTAAATCGATTGCGGCATTCACAGCTATCAAGATAATCAATATAAATAATCAATATAAAGCTCAGTCAGCGATGATTGTTATAAGCCTTACCACCTTGAAATATGCCAAAATGAGTTACCAAATGAGTTCCATGACAATTCTTTTGACGACCATGAGTCCATAAATCAGACAAGTCTTTACATTGTACAAGCATGAGTATATTAAAAATTATACCAACGATTGTCATGAGACCTCCTACACAAATCAGCAAAATCCTTCTCATCCTCGCATTTTTACCCTGTATCTCCAATAACAATGCAATGATACTCCATTTTGAAAGTATGGGACCTGAGATACAAACGAATATCGTAAGCCATATGTATTGAATGGCTTTCATTACATCGGCAGTACTGTTAATTTGTGAAATGGATTTACCAAGTCCAGCATTGACGGCGAGATGAGTTAGTGGTATTACTGGACATGTAGTTAAAAGTGCTAGTACTGCTAGTATAAAATCCAATCTTATTCTTCCGTTGAGGTTTCTTGCGTAAAAGCCACGTAAGATCACCAAGATGACGGTGATGGCAGCTAGAGTATAAACTTCGACAAGTAGTGCTGGACCAAGATTTTGTGTTGTGTTTGACATTGTTATGAAACTTGAAGGTATGTGATGCAGCACAGAAGATTTAATAATTTATATAAGGGGAGTGACATGAAAGATGATACAACAAGATTAAAGAACTGTCAAGGTTGGATGGAGCATTACATATGTATATATATAGAGACGGAACTACCTTACAATCCATGCCTTACCGCTTTTCTCACCCATAGTCCCCCTTTGCAGTTCAATGTCAATTAATCAATAGTCTGACAGGTCTCAATCATGATACAATTAATGACTGCATTCCGCGGGGAGTTACAAGTTGATCAGCAACGTAATCAAAAAGATGTGCAGTCCCAGCTGACCCGGTCCCAAATTATTCGGTCAAGTATGAAGCAAACAAATGTTGAAACGAGACGCAATTGGTCACGAAACAATAATGTGGGGGTGTTTGGCTGAAACCTTAAAATATTCGTGCCCTTGGACAATCATAATGGCCAGAGATGCACATCACACAGTTTCATAATGCTGTTCGATAAAGGGTTCAAGGAACCAGTTCCAGATATAAGTGCTGTAATTAAATGACTCGGGAATGGCGCCACTAGTCTTGTCCGGTCGAGTTTTATACTTTTAGGACATGTGCTACGGAAAGTTGTCCAGCACCCCGACGACAATCAACTACATGATTCTAGAATTTATAATGTCTGATTGCTTGTCGCCTAATCGATTAAAAATATGCCAAGTTTGATTCGAATTGTATGTACTAGACTATTGATTACAATGAAACCATCGAACGTGATAAAGTCATAGAAGAATCACATGATATTTCACGTTTCATCTCGAACATGCAGGTCGTCGCGAAAAGTCAAAACAAAAGTTTGTTATTGTCATTGTTTGGGCGATGATCTCACCACCAAAACATCGGAATTGATGAATCATGACTTGATAATTTATTCGCCTTTTGATATTAATTATTTCTGTCAACAAACTTCTTTCTTGGAACATGTTGACCGTCGGTCTTGACGTATGATGTCCGGGGGGGAAATATAAGTAATGATGCTATGGTCCTAAAAAGAGAATGGTGAATATCAAAATATAATCGAATTGACGCGGTTTAAATCATGTCTACGGGAAGGATGAATGTCACACCACAAAGTAGATTGCTTAAAAAGCAACCAAGCGCTGTCGCGACAAGAAATACCGCATCACCACTCACACCGAGATTAGCCGTAAATACACAACAAATAAAGCGAGAACCATCTCCTTCAAGACCTTTTGTCAAGACAACAACAACTCCTCGTAATCCATTGACGGATTTGAGGAATTCTCCAGCTCAATCACCATTGAATAATGTCAATAGTCCTTTGAATAACATTAACAATCCAAGAAATACAATAACAAGAGGCAAAACAACAACAACAACTCCTACAATTAATAATTCTGGAGGAGCAAGAGTAAGAGCTGCGTATGTCACTCCTAGACTAGCAGCTAGTCCTCTTACAATAAAGACGGGCGATATACCCAAGAATGACGGTCAAAAATCGATAAAAAACGGAATTAATAATGAGTCAACAACTGTCAAAAGTCCCACGGGATCATTATTCATTGGAGCAAATAATCATGATCAAACACGAGAAAACACAATCAAACAATCTCCTGTCTTTTTTTATGCAAATGATAGACAGGAAGATAATTTGACAAAAGTAAATCGACCAACTTCTCCAGCAATGTCAATGTTTGCAGATTTTAGAAGCTTGGCTATTGGAAGAGGACGAGATAATATGTCAGAAGTCGGTTTCAGAACAAGACCTACAGTTACGACTTCTGTATCGACAAATAATGTCAAGCTTACAAAATCTCCTTTTTCTACCAGTCCAACAATTCCATCGACGACGCGACCTATATCTACACAATCTATCTATAAAAATATCGATGAGATGACGCCAGATTTACCAAATATCCGAACCAGACCCCGAACGGTAATTGATAGTGATTTCATTCCAGAAATGCATGAAAATAAAAGAATCCATAATAGAAGTAGCAGTACATCAAGTCTGAATATTGATTCACCAAATTCACTTCGAAAAAGATCATCGACATGGGATAAATATAAAAGTAACACATCATGTCCATCATCACCTTTGACGTCCTCATTATCCAAAAGACCTTCATCAACTTCCTTATCCAAAATTAACAATCCTCGTTCAATTATTTCTTCATCAAGTCCTGATAATAATAATTCAAATCATAATAATAATAACAATAACAATATAACAACACAAGTTCAAGATTTTGCAGTCGAAGCAAGGAGAGAAAGAAAAGTATTGGATCTTGAAATAAGTAATTCTTCTCTCTTGGCTATAAATCGATCGTTGGAAAGAGAAATGAAGAAACAGAAATTAGAATTGAGACAGTATAGAAGATTAAGTAGAGCTGGTAGATTCTCATCCATCCATGACGTCAGAAATGACAGTCATGACGATGGAAAAGATTCAAGGTCGAGTCAAGATGTAGATACGAAAAGGGCGAGGGGTAGAGTCTCGAGTCCTTTTCAAGAAGTTGTAGGAGATATGAGATCTGAATATAGCGATGATTATGATGAAGAGTCTGACGATGAAATAATACAAGATGAAGATGAAAGAATAATAGCAGATCTAAAAAAACATCGGGAGTTATTACTCGATACGGCTTGTATGAATCAAAGTATACAGAAATGTTTGACCTGGACGGAAGATTTGATAAAAGATGGTAAAAAGGCTTTGTATACTCCTACTTCTGACCTTTTTTCTTTCAAAGATATAGATTATGAAGAAGGAGATAGAGAGGGTGAAAAGCGAAAGGAATTTGAACATAATAACGATGGTATACTTGTTTATGATAGTAGTGGTAATAATAACAGTAATCGTGATAGTGGTGTTGAAATTGGATAATCATCATCATCTTTACATACATGACAGTATATAATAAAATAACGAGAACATATTTGGATATATAATTGGTTGATAATTTATAGACTAAAATCATGAATACCTACAGGACCTTGATCGTTATAATCAACTCGAGTCATGTATCCTTTATTATTATTTCCAGAATCAATAGTGAACAAAACTTTTGCGGCAACTTGAGCACCCAAGAAAGAAGCTTCTTCATAACCAACATCTTTCCATTCCGGGAAATATTCCGGTATTTTTGCCAATTTGATACTTGTTGGACTTTGATAATGATGATGAGAATGTAAAAGGTTATTTTCAATATTAGTATTATTATTAGCTGTATTATTTGAATATATAGTTTGTCCGGGTATTATCCCTTGTTGTTGCTGTTGCATTATCTGTTGTTGCTGTTGTTGTTGAAGAAAGTTAGATGTGGTAGCAGCTATACGATATTCAGAAGATCTTGATTGTTGCATCATCATTTGTTGTTGTTGTTGCTGTTGCTGTTGTTGTTGAACATTTTGTTGTTGTGGATTATTATTAGAAGAAGAAGAATTATTGTTAGGATTATATTGTTGTATACCTGAAAATGGTGTCGTTATACCAGTCGTTGTACCTCCTGTATTAACTGCAGGTGTAGATACACCACTACCTATTTCACTCGTAAATATAGTTGCAGAACTTGGCCATACTTGCCATTGATTTTGAAGTCGAGTCAATAAAGCTTCTTTGAACCCTTTGACTTTAGATCCCCGCCCGACTATAATTAGAGAATTCCATAAATCTGGACGACTTGCAACATCTTCAACAGACGTAATCACTCTATGGATAGTTGATGATAAGATAGCTAATTGTGATTCGGAAAGTGAAAGAAATCTTTCCGTAGCGACTTCAATATCACGTTTAATAGCATGATTTAAACTTGCTGGTGAAGTTGCTGTTGCAACACCTTCTACGCTTGATTTCATAGTCTCTCCATCATTTGGTGCCGTCATGGCAGCTTGCATATCTGCCAATTGACTTCCAGATGCTTGTACATCTCTCAAAGCATCGTGAAGTGCAAAATCTTCATAAACAAACGTATTTTTATACTTTTGAGAATTCAAAAATTTGGTTACTTTTGATGTTGACGCATTTGGTCCAGTAATACTTTCATTTGGTCCGGCTTTCTTTTTAGCAGCTGCAGCCAGTAGCTTTTCGTTCTTTTCCTTTTCTTTTGCTTCTAAAAATTCATTCATTTTACCTCCAGTTACAATACTGGCAATATCCAGTACACCGTCATTGTCTTCAGTTGACAATTGGTCTACTTTCCCATCAATACCTGCATTTTCATTAGCAATTCTAGTATTTTCCATCGTTGCTGTAGATGTTGGTTCATTTCCACCCGTACTTGCAGCGGCTGCAGGGTTATTCTTGATGTCGTGATGGTTATTTACATGATTTGCATGAATATTAGACGTATCAACATCTGAAGTTGGTAAATCATCTTCGGAAACTAAAATTTCACAAATGGAACTCTTTTTCAATTGTTCACACATGTCTCTATTAAATCCCTTCTCAGTCAATCGTCTTAGTAATTCTCTTGTCATTGCTTCTCCACCACAATCAGCTACTGAACTAGCTCTTCCTATCAATTGTGGAGCAAAAACTGAAATTGCAGTGACATCTGCTTTGTCTTTTCCAATATCAATCACCGTTGCCGTTTCCAATCCATATCCATAAGCTGTAGCTACGGCAGAATCTACAATTGAAAAGGCGGGCATCTTGAACCTTTCAAAAAAGAATTGGGTTATTTTTTCATGCTCCCGAGGCGTCCAAACTGGTTCCGCGATTAATAAAACGGGTGTATGAAATGGTGGATTGATAGAGGTATAGACATGACTCATCAAAGCGTAGAAACATGGCCAATCTACTATCATGCCTGATTGAATAGGATATATAGCTCCATCTTCTGATAAAAAGTCTTCTTCATGATCAATTTCCTCTTCTTCATTCTTCTTTTCCGTTACATCGTGCTGTATACTAACTGTTGACTGAATGGGGGTGTCAGGCAACACTTCACTATCAACTTTTGCTGCCTCTGTCGCTGTATCCTCGACTTTCTTTTGTTTCAACTTTCTTCGGACTTTATTTGGTTCATATTCTCCCTTTTTTAATGCTGGAAACATACATGACCGGAATTTATGTCGAGGTGGTGTAAGTGATTCTGGAAGTCCAAGTTGCGCATTGGTAGTTTGCGATCCAGGCGCAATAATCTATCAATATTTATCAACAAATATTTACATGAACTACTGAACTCGAATCTATTGACTTACAAATATTTGATCTTCTTTGAACCCTGGCATTGTCGCACGTTCAGTCGCAGGGGGTTTTGTGGTGTATTAATGATCTAGAGCATTATTATCAGGAAGATATTATTGTTTGATATAATTGGTATCATGTAGGTCAGTCATCACTCGTGTGTAAACAGTCAGTCTTGTCGGTTGTTGATATTATTCATGCTAAACTTATTCCCAATTATTTATTATTTATTAATTATTAATTATTACGTAATTATTATTTCTTCACAGTTTTCATGACAATTACACATACATCTAGATAATTAAAGTATCTATAGAGTCTCTGGAGATCGCGATGAGATATCTGCAGACACTCTCATTCTGGACTGAAAACAATCATATACAAGACCAATACAATGCAAAGAATACATTGAAAGCTGATTGAGAGTATCACGTGCTACTAACAATTCTTCAAACTCAATTCCTCCCCGCCATAACGAGTGATTTTTATTGTCTAGCTCTGTCGAGCATTCTTTCGTTTGATCAAGTCAATCATGGCAGGCTTGCTCCAAAATTTCTTTGGCAAGCCACCAGCACCCTCTCCAGAAGCAATTCCTATACCCGATGCTGGTACGAACCGTATTTCCAATCCGCCATATATTCAAGCGCACTTTTCTGACCAAGATGATTAGATTTTGCTGACTTTGCGGCATCTTCACCTGCACCGCCCGTACCATCTTCAAACCCAGGTGATTTACCGTCTGTAACGACTAGAATAAATAATGTCCAATCGACCCCAAATTCCTTTTTGGACAATTACCTTCCTTTTCGACGTTTACCGTCAAATGATCTAAGACAAGGAAATACGAGTAGAGATTTGTCATTTTCCGATTTTTATCTTGAAGCTTGTATATTACCCTTTCTTCTATTGATCATTGGTCTGCATTTCTGGGGAACAAGAAAGAATAAATCAAAAGCACAATCATGGATGAATGCGCACTCAAAAGTTTTGGAAAATGAATTTGCAATAGTTGGTTTCCCCACTGAAGCTTCTACCAAAGAGCTAGCATCGACGGGAAAGTCTGCAGACAATGGAATGAATCTGTTAAAAGAAAAGAGCAAGGATATGTTTTTGAGTTATGCAACGGGAAGACAAAATATTGCGTTTATTGATATTAAATTGTCTTTATTGAAAAGATATAATCCTCTAGCACTTTTTATGAATCAAGCTATTGGTTTCGTTATGGAGTCATCTCCTGCTACAACTGAACAAGCCGAAATAACTGCTTACGCTTTTGATGGGCGAGAAGTTGATCTTGTTGAACAGTCAGAAAGTGAAATCAAAGTCGCAAACAGCAGTTATACAGGTTTCATCTGTGCTGTTGTACATAAAGATAGAATGCGAACGTTACGGGATCAAAGATATGATCTAAGTTTGACAGTAACAAAAGATAATCCAAAATTACCGAATTGGTTAACTACAATGAGTGAAAATGCAGAATTGACGGAATTGTTGTTGACGACAGATATGATTAATGCTATAAAAGCGTGTGGAGATGATTTTATAGCTTTGATTATCAGTGATTTACCTGAAGATGCACCAAAGACGTAAGTTTATCACATGATTTGTCCAGACATGATACTATCACTAATCACTATCTATTTATATGTCAGACATGATGATCTTTTTCCCAAAAAAAGACTTTGTTTAATGTTAAAATTAAATGATCCTTCAACTACATCTACAAACCCGTCAACAAATCTTTTGACACAATTCATTCGTCTAACTGATGTGGTAATTGCAAACAAACCTCGACCAGAAGTCTTACGTAAAATAAAAGAAACGCGAGAGATTGAAACCAAAAAGATAGAAAAGCAAGAACAAAGTGAAAAAAGTGAAGCCAGAAAAACACAAAATGAAAAGACAAAAAGAGAAGAAAGGGAGAAGAAATTGAAGAGTATGAATGCTGATGAACAGCGAAGATTTCTTGAACGTGAAAGAGAAAGAGATGTGAAAAGGAGTATGGGTAGAAGGACTATCAAAGGTTGATTTTGAATAAATATCATAGTCGTTCAGTAATTAATTAAATGATCACAAATCGGCTTGAAAATATAAAAATATTATGTAATCAAATATTTATGAAATGCAATCTCTCAATAATTTATAACCAAGAGCTCCACCACTCTTGAGAGATATAATTGGTCACCCTAATCACAATGGCCACGATACGACTACTTCGTTCTACAGGACGAGTCTTTTCTTCAACCCTCCGTACATCCAATCCTATAAAACAACGTCACAATATATCTCTATTTCAACAAAGATGTTACGCAACTCCTTCATCTTCATCTTCCTCTTCTTCCTCGTCCACATCCTCCTCGAACAAACCCAAAGAAATGACGGTACGTGACGCTCTAAACGAAGCCATGGCAGAAGAAATGGAAGCAAATGACAAAGTATTTGTTTTGGGAGAAGAAGTGGCGCAATATAACGGAGCATATAAAGTTACAAAAGGGCTTTTGGACAGATTCGGTGAAAAAAGAGTGATTGATAGTCCTATTACCGAGTCTGGATTTTGTGGATTGACTGTCGGCGCTGCATTGGCTGGTTTACATCCCGTTGTAAGTCTTTTATTCTCGTTCAGACGCCTTTAATCTCGAAAGATAAGAGAAAGAGTTGCACAGTACTAACGAGGAATAAATATACATAGTGTGAATTCATGACGTTTAATTTTGCCATGCAGGCTATTGATCAAATAGTAAACTCTGCTGCAAAAACGTATTACATGTCTGGCGGTATTCAACCCTGCAACATTACTTTTAGAGGTCCGAATGGGTTTGCTGCAGGTGTAGCTGCTCAACATTCTCAAGATTATTCGGCTTGGTATGGTAGTATACCTGGATTAAAGGTTGTTGCGCCGTGGAGTGCAGAAGATGCAAAAGGATTATTAAAAGCTGCAATTCGAGATCCTAATCCTGTTGTTGTTTTGGAAAATGAGTACGTTTTCACTATTTCCTAAATTATGATTATGAACATTTTATAAATTGATTATTCGTTTAGATTATTATACGGACTGTCATTCCCAATGTCAGCAGAAGCTCAAGATAAAGACTTTGTTATTCCGGTACGTTTATTGATTTATTTTCCCTAATAATCTGTTTTTCTAATATAATTCATCTAGTTTGGCAAAGCAAAAATTGAAAGAGAAGGAAAAGACATAACAATGGTCACATTATCAAGATGTGTTGGCCAAACATTAGTTGCAGCTGAACAATTAAAAAAGAAATACGGTATCGAGGCAGAAGTAATTAATCTCCGATCGATAAAACCTTTGGACGTCGAGGCAATAGTGAAATCCGTAAAGAAAACAGGACATCTAATGGCTGTTGAATCTGGATTTCCTTCTTTTGGAGTTGGAGCTGAAATATTGGCTTTGACTGCAGAATATGCTTTTGATTATCTAGATGCTCCTCCCGTAAGAGTCACTGGTGCTGAAGTACCTACTCCATATGCACAAAAGTTGGAAGAGATGAGTTTTCCTACAGAAGAGCTTATAACTAATTATGCCGCTAAATTATTACGAGTATGATGATAATAGATTATTTTTAATGTAATTTATTATTTTTTATATAATATTGACGGTCGCCCAAAGTGACCAAATCGCGCCACGACCTAAAAACGCTATTTCCTTATTTCCTTATTTCCTTCTTCCCTTATTTTTATATAAAGGCTAAACGAATTTTGACTAAAACCCTTGTTTCCTTATTTCCTTATCTCTTTATTTGCTTATTTCCTTATTTTTATATTCTATTTAATTGATTTCATGATTAATTCTATGATCTATGATTGATTCTATGATTAATTCTATGATTAATCTATGATTAATTCTATGATCTATGATTAATTCTATGATTGATTCTATGATTAATTCTATAATTAATTCTATGATTAATTCTATGATTGATTCTATAATTGATTCTATGATTAATTCTATGATTGATTCTATGATTGATTCTATGATTAATTCTATGATTTATTTTGTGATTGATTCTATGATTAATCTATGTTTAATTCTATGATCTATGATTGATTCTATGATTAATTCTATGATTAATTCTATGATTGATTCTATGATCTATGATTGATTCTATGATTAATTCTATGATTTATTTTGTGATTGATTTAATTAATGCTCTAATTCATGTTATATAAATCCTTCTAATATATTAACATAAAATAAATTATCTCATAATAAAATAAACATATTATAACATACATTATAGAATATATTATAAAC
>Ga0160428_1000532_pt1 | contig 41122 bp, 31 predicted proteins | sample SolpanmetagenomM_FD_108198 | JGI IMG/M metagenome (GOLD analysis project Ga0160428, IMG submission 108198) | Solar panel surface microbial communities from Lawrence Berkeley National Laboratory, California, USA - M | ecosystem: Engineered > Built environment > Solar panel > Unclassified ... | reverse complement strand
TTGCATGGAAGCTAAATTTTCAAACCGCGTCAAGGAGGTTATTTCCTTGAGCCGGGAGGAGGCCATCCGGCTCGGCCACGACTACATCGGCACCGAGCACCTGCTGCTGGGCATGATTCGCGAAGGCGAAGGCACTGCCCTCGGCTTGCTCAAAAAGCTGGGCGTGGCCACCGATGAGCTGAAGTTTGCCCTTGAGCAAGCCACGCGCAACACGGCCTCCACCCAGGGCACCAGCATCACCGGCTCGATTCCGCTGACCAAGCAGACCGAGAAAGTGCTGAAAATCACTTACCTCGAAGCCAAGATTTTCAAGTCGGAAATCATCGGCACCGAGCACCTGCTCCTCTCCATTTTGCGGGATGAGGACAATATTTCCTCTCAAATTCTTTCCAAATTCAACGTGAACTACGAAACCGTGCGCGACTCGCTCGACTACCACGGCGCCGCTCCGAACACGACCGGCCCCAAAGCCGGCCCGGAGGCTGACGACGATGATGACCGCCTCTTTGGTCAAGGCCAGGGCGGGGCTGGCCGCGGCCAGAGTGCCCAGGGCGGTGCTGCTGGCGCTGGTGCCAAGCGCGCTGGTGAGAAATCGCGCACTCCGGTGCTCGACAACTTCGGCCGCGACCTCACCAAATTAGCTGAGGAAGACAAGCTTGACCCCATCGTGGGCCGCGAAAAAGAAATTGAGCGCGTGGCCCAGGTACTGAGCCGCCGCAAAAAGAACAACCCGATTCTCATTGGTGAGCCGGGCGTGGGTAAAACGGCCATCGCCGAGGGCCTTGCCCTGCGTATTATCCAGAAGAAGGTGAGCCGCGTGCTGTTTAATAAGCGCGTAGTAACCCTTGATTTGGCTTCGCTGGTAGCAGGTACCAAGTACCGGGGCCAGTTCGAGGAGCGCATGAAGGCCGTGATGAACGAGCTGGAAAAGTCGCCCGACGTGATTCTGTTTATCGACGAGTTGCACACGATTGTGGGCGCTGGCGGGGCTTCGGGCTCGCTCGATGCATCCAACATGTTCAAGCCGGCGCTGGCCCGTGGCGAGATTCAATGCATCGGCGCTACCACGCTCGATGAGTACCGCCAATACATCGAGAAGGATGGTGCCTTGGCCCGTCGTTTCCAGATGGTGATGGTGGACCCCACCACGCCCGAGGAGACCATCGAGATTCTGCATAACATCAAGGACAAGTATCAGGACCACCACCACGTGGTGTACACTGACAAGGCCATTGAGCAGTGCGTGAAGCTGAGCGACCGCTACATGAGCGACCGCTTCCTGCCGGATAAAGCCATCGATATTCTCGATGAGGCCGGCGCCCGCGTGCACATCAATAACATCGTGGTACCCGAGGATATTCTCAAGCTCGAAGAGCAGATTGAGACTATTAAAGGGGAGAAGAACCGCGTGGTGAAATCGCAGAAATACGAGGAAGCTGCCAAGCTGCGCGATACCGAGAAGAAGCTTTTGGAGCAACTCGACTCAGCGAAGAAAAACTGGGAAGACGAGACCAAGAAGAAGCGCTACACGGTGAAAGAGGAAAACGTGGCCGAGGTAATCGCCATGATGACCGGTATCCCCGTGAACCGCGTGGCCCAGAATGAAGGCGAGAAATTGCTGAACATGGGCGCCGAGCTGCAAGGCAAGGTAATCGGCCAGGACAAGGCTATCAAGCAGTTGGTGAAAGCCATCCAGCGCACTCGCGTGGGCTTGAAAGACCCGAAGAAGCCGATTGGCTCGTTCGTGTTCCTCGGCCCGACTGGTGTGGGTAAGACGGAGTTGGCCAAGGTATTGGCGACTTACCTCTTCGACAAGGACGACGCCTTGGTGCGCGTGGACATGTCGGAGTACATGGAGAAATTCAGCGTATCGCGCCTGGTGGGCGCACCTCCCGGCTACGTGGGCTACGAAGAGGGTGGCCAGCTGACGGAAAAAATCCGCCGCAAGCCGTACTCGGTTATCCTGCTCGACGAGATTGAGAAGGCGCACCCCGACGTGTACAACCTGCTGCTGCAAGTGCTGGATGACGGTATTCTGACTGACGGCCTGGGCCGCAAGGTGGACTTCCGTAACACCATCATCATCATGACCTCGAACATCGGGGCGCGTGACCTAGCTGACTTCGGCGCGGGCATTGGTTTCGGCACGAAGGCCCGCCAGGAGAACATGGACGAGTTGACCAAGGGCACGATTACCAACGCCCTGAAGAAGACGTTCTCGCCCGAGTTTCTCAACCGTTTGGACGATGTGGTAGTCTTCAACTCGCTGGAGAAGAAGGATATTCACAAGATTATCGATATCAGCCTCAGCAAGCTATTGAGCCGCGTACTCGCCCTCGGCTACAAAGTGGAGCTGACGGAGAAGGCCAAGGATTTCGTGGCCGACAAAGGTTACGACCCCAAGTACGGCGCACGTCCGCTGAACCGAGCCATCCAGAAGTATATCGAAGACCCGATTGCCGAGGAAATCCTGAAAGCCCAGCTGCTGCACGGCGACATCATCACCGCCGACTATGAAGATGGCAAGGACGAACTGTTCTTCACCATCGCCAAGAGCGACGAGGCGCCTAACTTGGCCAGCGACGAGCGGCCGGCGGAAAAGCCCACTGAGCCCGAGGCTGGTGAATCGAAATAAGTAGCTTGCCTATAGTAAGAGAGGCCGGTCCCGCAGTGCGGGGCCGGCCTCTTTGCTTTTCTCACTCAGCGTTGCTTCACGTGCGTCATTCATTTTTACGCACTTAACTTCTTTATCTCTGCCATCTATGTCGCGTTCGGTAGTGCTGGCGGCCCTGCTGGCAGCGGGGCTGGCCCTGTTGCCAGGGCTGTACTTAACCTTCACCTGGCCTTCCGTGCTAGCCTTCGTGCCGACGCACTATGACCTTGCGGGCAATCCTGACCACTTTGTGAGGCGCATCTGGCTGCGTGATATCAGTTGGCTGCCGGGGCTGGCGTGGGTAGTGCTCACGCTTTTGCCGCAGGTGCAGGAAGGGCAAAGCCTATTCTGGAGCAGCCAGCGCCGTACGCGGCTGGTGGTGGTGGGGAGCCTAGTGCTGTTCATCCTGTCGATGGTGTACCGGGGAAGCCACCACAGCCGGCCGACCCTTATGGGGTGGCCAACTGTGCTAGCCCCAGCGCCCTAGCCGCCCTGCTTGCTGCCGCCGCTCTTGGTGTCGTCGTTCTGGATAGCTTTGCGCTGCTTGCCGGGGCCACCCTGGCCGAAGCGGTAGCTGAAATTGAGGCGGAAGGCACGCTGGAAGGCGCGGTACTCGCTGGTTTCGTTGAATAGGGCCGTGTTGGTGGTGCTGCGGTAGGGCCAGTAGCGGTTAAAGGGGCTGCCGAAGTTGAGGGTAAGGTCGGCTTTGTCCTTGAGGAGGGTTTTCTTCACCCCCATCTGGTAGTAGAGGTTGGCCGGGCCGGTGCCCTGGATATCGGGCGTGGAGGTGCTGGCGTAGAGAAAACCCTGCACCGTAAAGCCCTTGTTGAGCTTATAGGAAGTATTGAGGTTGGTGCCGGCCGTGAAGCCCCGGCGCTCGACGCCCAGCGTCGGCGAGTTGCGCACGATGTACTGCACATCGGGCCCCACGCTGAGGTCCCACTTGGGCAGGGGCTTGGCCGAGAAGTATACGTTGAACTGGTAGAAGGTATTGGCCGCCACGTTGGCGTAGGTCTGGGCGGTCACGCTGGCATCGGGGAGGACGCTGGCGGGCAAGGGCACGGGCGGGGCGGGGTTGGTGGTGAGGTAGCGAATCGACTCGATGGCGTTGCCGGTGTGGCGCACCGAAAGCGCGGCATTAATCGTCGTGGTCTTGAGTGTGGTGCTGTAGGCCAGCTCGTAGGAGTCGGTAAACTCGGGGCTGAGGGTGGGGTTACCGAAGTTGATATTCTTGGCGTCGGAACGGTCCACGAAGGGATTGAGGTAGTCGATGAAGGGCCGCGTGATGCGCCGGCTGTAGGCAAAGCGCAGGCTGGTGGCGTCGCTGAAGGCGTAGCGGGCGTTGGCATTGGGCAGCAGGGAGGTGTAGCTAGGCAGGTTGGTTTCGGGGCTGCCGGGGCCGAAGCGCGCCATCACCTGGGTGCGCTCTAGGCGCGAACCCAAGCTGGAAGTCAGCTTCTTGCCCACGCTGAACGAGTAAGTGGCGTAGGCGGCCTGCACGTTCTGGGCGTAGTTGAAGTCGGTAACGCGGCGGCCGTCGGGGGCCAGGCTGGGGCCGTAGAGCGTGCGCAGCGTGTCCACGGTGGCCTCCGAGCCGGTGCGGCGGAAGATGGCTTTCAGGCCCATCTCCAGGGTGCGCTTGTCGCCGAAAGGCTGGGTAAAGTCGGTTTGGAACGTCACCTCATGGCCGGGCGTGCGGCCCCGGCTGCGCTCGCGGTAGCTGGCCTGGCTTTGCTCCAGGGCGATGGCGGAGTTGTTGTACTGGTCGAAGTCGTAGCCAAACGTGCCGTTATTCAGGGCGTACTGGCCCAGCACGCTCCACTCCTTGCGGGCGGTGGCAAAGGTGCGGGTGTAGGTGCCGGTGCCCTCCACGTTCAATCCGCTGTACACGTTTTTAGTGGCGCGGGTAAAGAGCTGGTTGGCCGCCGGGTTTACGTTGGTGTAGCGGTTGAGCAGGTCCTGGGTCGAGTTGCCGCCGTAGCCCTGCACCGAGCTAGCCAGCGAAATGCTGTGGTGGTCGGCGGGGTCATAGTCGAGGCCCACCGTGCCGTAGTACCAGCCGCCTAGGTTGTGGGTGCTGGCGCTTTGGCGCAGCGTGTCGGGCACGGCACCGGCAAAGCCGATGCGCTCGCGGCTCGACTCGCCAGGGTTGTACCACGCCCCGGCGCTGGCCGAGGAAGTGAAGCCCACCTTACCCTTCTTGAAGTTGAGAGAGGAGTTGAAGTTGCTGTTGCGGTTGCCGCTGGACACGCCCACGCGGCCGTTCAGGCCCTGGTCCACGCCCTTCTTCAGCACAATGTTGATAATGCCCGCCGTGCCCTCGCCGTCGTACTTGGCCGAGGGCGTGGTGATGACCTCGATGCTCTTAATCTGCTCGGCCGGAATGCTCTTGAGGGCTTCGGCCAGGTTGCGGGCCAGCGTGGGCGAGGGCTTGTTGTTGACCAGCACCTTGAAGTTGCTGCTGCCGCGCATCTTCACGTTGCCGTCGCCATCCACAGCCAGCAGCGGAGCTTTGCGCAGTACGTCCTGGGCGGTGCCGCCGGCGTTGCTCACGTCCTGGTCGGCGTTGTACACGAGGCGGTCGGGCTTCACTTCTACCACCGGCTTCTGGCCCACGATTACGGCCTCGCCGAGGGCCTGGGCGGCGGTGGGGAGCTGGAAGTTGCCGACGCTGGTGGCGCCAGCCCCCACCGTCACGGCGCGGGTGCGGGTGCCGTAGCCCACGTAGCTGGCCCGCAGCCGGAAGGTACCGGCCGCCAGCTTGGTCATGCTAAAGTGCCCCTGGTCGTCGGCGGCCACGCCCGTGATGGGCTTGTCGCCGGCGGCTGGCAGCAGCACCACCGTGGCGTAGGCCACCGGCTGGCGGCTCAGCGAGTCGAGCACGGTGCCGGCGAGCGAGCCGGTGGCCGCCGCGGCCGGGGCAGGCGCCGCGCCCTGCGCAGCGGCGCTAAAGGTGGCCAGAACCAACGCCAGCAGCAGCAGGCAAAGGGTAGTTGTCTTCATGAATAGGAAATGAAAGGAAAGCAGACTGCAAGCATAGATTCCCGGAACGGCCCAGTGGTTGCCCCACCGGACGAAGTATTTCAACTGGCTCCGCGCCCGGCTACCGGGCCGGGGGCCGCCGCGTTACATCGCGCCGCCGCGCCGGGCATTACTTGTTTGGGAACTCCGGCCCCGGAATGGGTGGCAGGCGGTGGCAAAGGTCGGCTGTGCCGCCGGGCGCGGCGCTCCAATACGTAGCCTGGGCCGTCTCAACGTATGATTTGGGCCGTGGGCGGGGGCCAAGGTGGCAGGCAGGCAAGCACTCCTATTCTTCGGCAACGAAGCCCGGTCCCACTAGCAACTACCTTCGCTGACGGGCTCGTGCGGCCCGCTCTACAGCAGGTTATGAAGCAACTTTACACACTCTTACTAAGCGGACTGCTGGCCCTGGCCGGGCTACTGGCGCCCGGCCGGGCGGCGGCCCAGGTGCTACGCAGCACCTTCGCGGGCGGTGGCTACCACGCGCTCAGCATTCATGCCGATGGTAGCCTATGGGCTACAGGTGCCAACGACTTCGGGCAACTCGGCATAGGTACTACTGTTCTTATCTCTGCGACCTGGGTACAGGTAGGCACCGATAAGGACTGGGTGATGGTGGCAGCGGGCGAAAGACATAGCCTAGGCTTGAAAGCGGACGGCACCCTCTATACCTGGGGCTCTAACCAAGAGGGCCAGTTAGGCAGCCTTGCCAAAAGTGGCACCAAGCTCGCTACGCTTGTTCCTACCCAAATACCAGGTACCTGGACGCAGGTGGCGGCCGGCTTTGCGCATAGCCTAGCGCTGAAAGCCGATGGCTCGCTCTGGACCTGGGGCTTTAACGTCTTTGGGCAACTAGGCACCCTTACCAACAGTGGTACCATTACCGCTACCCCCACGCCAACCCAGCTGGCCGGCACCTGGACACAGATAGCCGCAGGGCACTACCACAGCCTGGCAATCAAAGCCGATGGCTCGCTCTGGACCTGGGGCTATAACGTCTTTGGGCAACTAGGCACCCCCACTAATGTCGGCATTTCCACGGCTACTCCTACCCCTACTCAAGTACCGGGCATTTGGACACAGGTAGTAGGGGGAGGCTACCACAGCCTGGGCTTGAAAGCCGACGGTTCACTCTTTGCCTGGGGCAATAACTCCTTAGGCCAGCTGGGCAATTCTACTGGCATCTACACGAATAATCCTACCCCAACTCCCACTCAGGTACCAGGCACCTGGACGCAGATAGCGGCGGGCTACTATCATAGCTTGGGCCTGAAGGCCAACGGTTCGCTCTTCGCCTGGGGCTCTAATGAGAGTGGTGAATTGGGCAACCCTATCCATGCAGTCTCTTCGCCTGTCTACGCCAACCCCACGCCTACTGAAGTAGGTGGTACTTACGCTCAAGTAGTAGCGGGCTACGAATACAGCCTGGGGCTAAAGGCCGATGGCTCGCTCTTCGCCTGGGGCTCTAACTACACCGGCCAATTGGGTGACGCTACTACTAGCGGCACCTACCCTAACCCTACTCCTACCGCCACCGGCACGGCCCTGCCCACCCGCAGCACGGCCACCGGCGCTGGCTTTGGCCTGGCCGTGAAGGCTGATGGCACGCTCTGGGCCTGGGGCAACAACACCGCTGGGCAGCTCGGGCTGCCCGCTACCACGGCCAGCACCACCCGGCCCACGCAGGTGGGCACCGCTACCGACTGGCTAATGGTGGCCGCCGGCGAAGCGCACAGCCTGGCGCTGAAAGCCGACGGCACCCTCTGGGCCTGGGGCAACAACCGCTCTGGCCAGCTGGGCAACACGACCAACCTGGGTACCGACGACCCCAACCCTACCCCGACCCAGGTGGCCGGCACCTACGCCCGCGTGGCGGCCGGCCCGGAGCACAGCCTGGCCGTGCGGGCCGATGGCAGCCTCTGGGCCTGGGGCAGCAACGTAGCCAGCCAGCTCGGCTCCAGCACCCCCAACAAGCTTGACAGTGCCACGCCACTGCAAGTACCAGGCACCTACACCCAGGCGTCGGGGGGCTTCTACTTCAGCATCGGGCTGCGGGCCGATGGCTCGCTCTGGAGCTGGGGCTACAATTACTTCGGCCAGCTGGGCAACTCTATCGGGTTGGGCGTGGGCAACCCCGCTCCCAACCCCACCCCCGCGCAGGTGGCTGGCACCTGGAAGCAGGCCATTACCGGCAACTCGCACACGATGGCCTTGAAAGCTGATGGTAGCCTCTGGGCCTGGGGCAATAACCTCTACGGCCAGCTCGGCAACGCCACCAACAGCGGCACCGAGCTGCCCAACGCCACCCCTACCCAGGCGCCCGGCACCTACACCCAGGTGGCGGCCGGCTTTGCGCATAGCCTAGCGCTGAAAGCCGATGGCACGCTCTGGACCTGGGGCGATAACCGCTACGGCCAGCTCGGCCTGGGCACTACCACGAGCAGCACCGGCGCCCCCACGCCCACCCAGGAGGCCACCCTCGGCACGGGCTGGGCTACGCTGGCCACCGGCTGCCGGAGCATCAGCTCGCTGGCTCGCACGGCCTCGGGGCTGGCTTTTGCCAGCACCGGCAACAATGGCGCCGGCCAGCTCGGCGATGGCACCACCACCGACGCGAGCCGCTTTGACCGCCTGAGCCCCCTCAGTAGCTTCCAGCTGCTGCCGGTGCGGCCAGCCGGCCTGGCCCCTACCACCCTGGTGCTAGCCCCCAATCCCGCCCAGGGCGCGGTGCGGGCGCTGGGCCTGCCGGCCGGCGCCACCCTGGCCGTGTACAATGCGTTGGGCCAGCTCGTGCGCCCCGCCGCCGCCGCCCTCGACGTGGCTGGCCTGCCGGCCGGTGTGTACGTGGTGCGCGCCCAAGTACCGGGCGCCGCACCGCAAGCCGCCCGCTTGGTGATAGAGTAGCCTTTTTTGCGCCTGCGGCGGCAGGCTAAGCACCGGCCCCGGTTGCTGCCCCTGGCAGCGGCCGGGGCCTATTTGGTGGCCGGGGTCACGGGCCGGGCCACCTCGCCCGGCGCCTGGCCGGTGAGCTTCTTGAACACCCGGTTGAAGGTGGACTTCGAGTTGAAGCCGCTTTCCAGGGCCACGCCCACCAGCGAGTAGTGCGCGTAGCGGGCATCGGCCAGCTTGCGGCGGGCCTCCTGCACCCGGTAGGTGTTCACGAAGTCGTTGAAGTTCTGCCCGCAGCCCGCGTTGATGACCCTGGACAGCACGTTGGGGGTGGTGCGCAGGCGCTGGGCCAGCTCGGTGAGCGTCAGCTCGGGCTCCAGCCAGGGCTGCTCGGCGGCCATGAGGGCCAGCAGCCGCTCGCGCCAGGCCAGCAGCTCGGGCGGCAGGCCCGGCGGGGCCGCTGCCTCGGCCACCGGGCCCGCTGGCGGGCCTACCGAACTCTCTGACGCCGCCGCCGACCTCGCTGACGCCGCCGCCGACCTCGCTGGCGCCGCCACCGACCCCGCTGGCGCCGCTACCGAACCCGCTGACGCCATCACCGAACCCGCTGACGCCGCCACCGAACCCGCTAACTCGGTGGGCGGGGTCGCGGGCGCCGCCACCGAACCCACTACCGCCGCTACCGAACCCGCTGGCCCGGTGGGCGGGGTCAAGGGCGCCGCTACCGGGTTCGCTGGCTGGGCGACTGCCCCTACTGGCTCGCTTCGCAACCCTGGAAGAGCCGCGCCCGCTGCCAGCGTGGCCGGGGGCAGCGCCAACGCTTCCAGTGCCCCGGCATCCTCCCCGGCGGCCAGGGGCGGGGCGTCGGGCTCGAAGCGCAGGGGGCTGCTGGCGGCGGCGTAGTTGGCTTGCAGGCCCACCGCGATGAGGGCGTAGATGAGCAGGCCGCGCAGGGCAAAGTAGTTCCAGGCCTCGGTGTAGCCGAAGCGGAACACCACATCCAGCACCTCAAACAGCAGGCTCAGGCCCAGGCTCAGGCCCTGCAAGAGCAGCAGCTGCCGGAAGCCGGCGAAGCGCAGGCGCTCGGGGTCCGAAAAGTTGTCGTCGAGGTAGTGGGTGTAGCGGCGGTAGTCGGCCAGCACCCACCAAGCGTAGAGCGGCAGCAGCACGTACACCACGCAGGCAATGGGCTGGCTCAGTGCATCGAGGCCGGCGGCGGCGGGGCCCTTGGTGCCGTAGTGGTAGGGCAGCGCCCGGCCCAGCGCGCCGCGCCACCAGGCCAAGTCGTAGAGCGCCGCCGCCGCCACCAGCAGCAGCTTGAGCAAGCCGGGCAGCAGGTGCCACCTGGCGCGGGGCAGCAGCCGAAACTCCTGGCTCGTGAGGCTGCGAAAGTAGAGGTAGTAGGCGGGGCCCAGCAGCAGGTTGAGCTGCCAGGGCACGTAGAACATGGCCGTGGAATAGCCGTCGTGGCTGTCGTACCAGCCAGCGAAGCCCAGCATCCACTGCACGATGGTGAGCGTGGGCAGCAGGATGAGCAGCGCCAGCAGCGCATCGGGCCAGGTGCCGCGCCGCAGGGCCCGGCTCAGCAGCCAGAGGGTGGCCGCCAGGCCGGGCACCACAAACGGCAAAAGCAAGGCACTGCGCGGCCCAAACTGGAAAAGCATGGCGGCAAAAGTACGCGGCAGCCTCCCGCGCTTTACCGATATGTTGCTTAGCTTTGGGTTACTCCCTAGCTGCTTTCTGGCCCTTGTATGAACATTCTGCGTCACGTTGACCTGACCCGCGTTTTCTTCGTCGATATCGAGACCGTGCCCGGCCACGCCACCCACGCCGAGCTGCCCGCCGCCCACCAGCCGCTCTGGCAGAAGTTTTGCGACAAGCGCCACGCCCGGGAGCTGGCCGAGGGCCAGACCCACGCCGAGCTATTCGCCAACGGCGGCCTCTACGCCGAGTTTGGCAAGGTGGTGTGCATCTCGGTCGGCTTCTTCCGGCTGCTGAAGGATGAGACGCTGGAGTTCCGCACCAAGTCGTTTGCCGACGACGATGAGTGCGCGGTACTGCGCGGCTTCGGGCAGTTTTTGCAGCGCTACGCCCCCTTCAGCCGCGACCGGTACCCGAAGCTCGAAACGGCCTCGGTCGATGGCAGCTTCCTGTGCGCCCACAACGGGCGCGAGTTCGACTACGGCTACCTGGGCCGCCGGATGCTGATTTGCGGGCAGGACATTCCGCCCATGCTCGACGTGGCCGGCCACAAGCCCTGGGACCTGCCCCACCTGCTCGATACGATGGAGCTGTGGAAGTTTGGCGACAACAAGGGCCACATCTCGCTGCCGCTGCTGGCGGGCGTGTTCGGCATCCCCTCACCCAAAGACGACATCGACGGCTCGCAGGTGGGCCACACCTACTGGGTCGAGAAGGACCTGGCCCGCATCGTCACCTACTGCGAAAAGGACGTGGTGACCACGGCCCGCATCTTCCTGCACTACAGCGGCAAGAAGGACCTGTGGCCCGAGGTGCAGCTCACCCCCACCCCCTGGCCGCCCCGGCCCGTGGCCGAGGCCCAGCCCCTGTAGCCCGGCCATGCGCCTGCCCCCGCGCCCCCGCCCCACCCGGCTCGGCGTGCTCAACTTTGCCGTCATCGTGCTGTCGGTGTACGGGCTGGCCGCCCTGCTGGTGGGCCTGATGGTGCGGCTGCCGCCCGAAACCGCGCACCTGCTGGCCCTGGCCGACAACGCGGTGTGCGGCTTTTTCCTACTCGAATTCGGCGTGCGCTTTTACCGGGCCGAGCGCAAGCTGGCCTTCCTGAAATGGGGCTGGATAGACCTGGTGGCCAGCGTGCCGCAGGTGGGCTGGCTGCGGGCGGGGCGCACGCTGCGGCTGGTGCGGCTGCTGCGCATCCTGTGGGCCTTTCGCTCGACCAAGCACCTGCTGCACCACCTGTTTCGGAGCCGGGTGCAGGGCACCTTTACGGCGGCGGCGCTGGTGGCGGCGCTCATGGTGGTGTTTTCGGCCATCGCCATTTTGCAGGTCGAGACCCGGCCCGACAGCAACATCAAAACCGCCGAGGATGCGCTGTGGTGGGCGTATTCGACCATTACCACCGTGGGCTACGGCGACAAGTACCCCGTGACCGGGGCCGGCCGCCTCATTGCGGCGGCCCTCATGACGGTGGGCGTGGGTTTATTTGGCACCTTCACCGGCTTCCTGGCCTCCTGGTTTGTGGCCGGCCGGCAGCCCGCCCCGCCCCCCACCGCCGCTACCGACCCCGACCCCACTACCGACCCCACTTAGCGGCCAGCCAGCGCAGCGGCAAGGGCCGGCCCACCGCCCGGCCGCGCATAACTTGCGGCGGGGCCGGCCCGGCCGTTGCTTTGCCGGCGCTTGGGCTTTATAACCGGCGGCTGGCTTATGAAAAACGCGTTCCTTCGTTGGCTGCCGCTGGTGGGGCTGCTGCTGCTGGCCGGGCTGGCCGCCTGGCTGGTGCGCCCGCCCCGGCCCGTGCCAGCCACGGCCCCGGCCACCGAGTTTTCGGCCTACCGCGCCCTGCGCGACGTGGTGGCCGTGGCCAGCCAGCCCCACCCGCTGGGCTCGGCCGCCCAGGCCCAGGTGCGCGACTACCTGCTCGGCCGCTGCCGCGAGCTGGGGCTGGCCGCCACCGTGCAAGACCTGAGCGTGCTCGTGACCGACGAAGGCCAGCTCACCGTGGCCCGCGTGCAGAATGTGCTGGCCCGCCTGCCCGGCCGGCAGCCCGGCGGCCCGGCCGTGCTGGTGCTGGCCCACTACGACTCGCAGCCCCACACGCCCGGCGCCGGCGACGATGGCGCCGGTGTGGCCGCTATGCTCGAAACCATCCGGGCCCTGCGCGCCGGCCCGCCCCTGGCCCACGACGTTATCTGGCTCTTTACCGATGGCGAGGAGGTGGACCTGCTGGGCGCCCGCGCCTACGCCGCCGACACGGCCCGCCTGCGCCGCGAGGTGGGCGTGGCCCTCAACTTCGAGGGCCGGGGCAATGCCGGGGCCAGCCTCACCTTCGAGGTTAGCTCTCAGAATGGCTGGGTGATGCGCGAGTACGCCAAGGCCGCCCCCGCCCCCATTGCCTCGTCGCTGTTTTACGAAGCCTACCGGCACCTGCCCAACAGCACCGACTTTACGCCGCTGCGCCAGGCCGGCATCACGGGGCTCAACTTTGCCTTTGCCGGGGGCTACTCCTACTACCACAGCCCGGCCGACACGCCCGCCCGCCTCGACCTGGGCGCGCTTCAGCACCACGGCTCGTACATGCTGAGCTTGGTGCGGCACTTCGGCAGCATTTCGCTGGCCCACACCAAGGCGCCCGACGACACGTTTTTCAACCCCCTCGGCACCTGGCTGGTGCGCTACCCCGCCGCCTGGAACCTGCCGCTCACGCACTTCACCCTCAGCCTGCTGCTGCTGGCCCTGGTGCTGGCCTGGCACCGGGGCCACCTGCGCTGGGCCGGCCTGCTGGGCGGGGCGCTGGCCTGGCTGGGCGGGCTGGCGCTGGTGCTGCTGGCGGGCGGGGGCCTGCTGGCCCTGGTGGCCCGGCTTTACCCGGCCTACGGCGCTTTTTACGCCTACGCGGCCTACAACGCGGCCTTCTACCAAGGGGCGCTGCTGGCGCTGGGCCTGGCCGTGTTCGCGGCCTACTACGCGGGGCTGAGCCGCTACCTGCGGCCGGCCTCGCTGGTGGGCGGCGCCCTGCTGGTGGTGGCCGTGCTGCTGGAGCTGCTGCAATGGTGGGCGCCTTCGTCGGCCTTTTTGCTGGCGTGGCCGCTGCTGGCGGCCGTGCTGGCCTGGGGCCTACGGCTGCGGCAGGCGGCCAGCGGGTCCCGGCAGCCGCTAGCCGGGCCGGCAGCCGTGCTGCTGGCGGTGCCGGCGGTGCTGCTGCTGGCGCCGGTTAGCTACCTGCTGCTGGTCATCTTCGGGCTGAGCACGCTGGCGCTGAGCGCGCTGGGGCTGCTGGCGGTGCTGCTGGGACTGCTATTACCCGTGCTGCTGCCGGTGCTGAGCCGGGCCGGGGCGCCGGGGCACGCGCCCACCACGAGCTGGCTGCTGCCGGGCCTGGCGCTGGCCGAAACCCTGGCAGCGCTGGGGCTGGGCCACCTCACGCGCCAGCCCACGGCGGCGCAGCCTCAGCAAACGCAGTTAGCCTACGCCCTCGATGCGGCGCGGGAACGGGCCTACTGGGTGTCGGCCGCTGACCGGCCCGATGCCTACACGCGCCAGGTGCTCAGCCGGCCTCAGTATGCGCCGCTGCCCGCGCGCTACCCCCCGGCCGGCTGGCCGGTGCTGCACCAGGCGGCGCCGGTGCTGCCGCTGGCCCCGCCCACCCTCACGGTGCTGGCCGATGGGCAGGTGGCGGGCCACCGCCGGCTGCGCCTGCGCCTAATACCCGGCCGGGCGGCAGTGGGCAGCCTGGCGGTGCAGCTGAACGGCGGCGGCCACCTGCTGGCCCTGCGCATTGCCGACCAGCCGGTGCCGGCCACCAGCCTGCCACCGGGAAAAGAGGGGGCCAGCTTCCAGTTTTTTGCCCCGCGCCCCGGCGGCGAAGAATTGGAGCTGGAGCTGGCCGGGGCCGGGCCGGTGCGCCTGGCAATCACCACCAGCAGCCTGGGGCTGCCGGCCACCCTGGCCCCCGCGCTGCCCGCCACGATGGTGCCCGCGCCAGGCTTCAGCAGCTTCATCACGCAGGTGCGGCAGGATTTTCAGCTTTGATAAGCGGGGCAGCCGCTGGCGGTGGCCGCAGCGGGCGCCTACCAGTTGTCGTCGGCCGCTTTGCCGCTCACGCGCTGCCGGATGCTGCTGGCCTGCTGCCGCCCGCTGCGGTACACGGCGTCGATGGTCGATTGCAGCACCGGGCGGGGGTAGCCGTTGGCGTCGAAGGTGAGCGCATTGGGGGCCAGGTAGTTTTCGAGCGGCGTCACGGCGCCCGAGCCCTGGCCACCATCAAACGAGAAATCGGTGACCTGGTAGCGGAAGCGGCCGGGCTTTACCTGGATGATGATGGTGCGCCAGAGCGGCACCTGCACATTGGCGCCCAGCAGGTTTTGCATCACCAGCTCGCTCGTTTTGCCGGTGAGCGTACCGGCGGTGGCGTCGGCCTGCTCCAGCACCGGCTTCACGGCGCCGGGCGCGGTGGCAAACCACTCTTTGGCGCGGGCATACAGCTGGGCCTGCGTAGCGCCCGGCACCTGCACTACCGCCCGAAACGACACCTTGCCGGTGGCCGAATCCATAGGCAGCGGGTTGACCCAGCCGTGCTGCTTGGGGAGCTTGAGGGTAGTTTGGGCGGTGGCGGGCAAGCCCGCGCCGAGCAGCGCGAGCGTCAGAAGAACGTATTTCATGGGGTGAGTTTACGCAAAGCGGGGGCGGCGGGGTGAAGACCGGCGCGGCGCGGCCGGCGAGCGGCTCCGTTGCAAATGTCTTTCCAAACTGCGGGGCAGGTGCGGGCGGCGCGGGGCGCTTCGGCGGCGGGGCGGCGGCCGGCTTTGAGGGTGTAATGCGCGCCAGGAATGAGAGGAATTCAGCAAAGCAGCGTGCCCGGCGGCGCCTGGGCAGCATTCAGCCGCATACTCAAGCGCCTGTTTCGTTTTTGCTGAAAACGCCGCTGGAACGGCCTGCTCACCGGGCGTTCTTCCTGAGTTTCCAAACGCGCGCTAAGTCGCTGGCCGACCACACATGTGGCGCCGAGCACGTACCTTTTCACCTGAAATTAATCTTCGACTTCTCTATGCAACACTCCCGATACTTTCCATTGCTGCTGGCGGGCAGCCTGGCTGCCCTTGCTGGGCTGGGCAGCGGCTGCCGCAGCAAGTGCGACGGGCGGATGAATTCTATGCCTCCGCCGGCATTTGGGTTGGTTTTCAGCACCGACACGCTGGGCGCGGGCAAGGGCTTTCGCAAGGCCGAGGTGCTCTCGGCCTACGCCGTGCGCTACGCGGGCGCAGACCTGACCGAGCCCCTTGATACCGTGCGCGCCAACCAGCGGGGCAACGTTTTTTACTACGTCGACCGCACGCTGTTTTGCAATTTTCCCATTAATAGCCTAGCTACGGGCCCCCACAGCTACCGCGTGGAGGTGCCGGCCGCCCAGCGCCGCTACGATGTGAAAGACATCGTGCTGCAATATGGCGGCGTGAGCGACTGCACTACCAGCCTCGACCGCCTCGATGCCCTCCTGAACGGCCAGCGCGTGGATGCGCGCCGGGGCTACGTCCTCACCAAGTAGCGCCGGGGCTACCCCGCCACCGGCCGGGCCGGCGCCAGGCGGCGCAGCCAGGCGCGGCGGGCGGGCTGCTCCACGGCGGCGTGGAGCAGCGCGGCCAGGGCCAGGTTGAGGGCCAGCAGCGGCAGCAGCAGGTAGTAGTCGCCCTTGTGCACGGCCTTGCGGGCCAGCAGCTCGTCTAGCACCAGCATGAGGGGCGTTTGCACCAGGTAGAAGCTGAAGCTGAGGCGGCCCAGGTAGCGCATGGGGCCGGCGGCCACCCAGCGCAGCAGGCGGGTGCGCTCGGCGCGCACGAGCACCGCGATGAGGGCCAGCGTGGCGGGCACCACCACCACGTGGTGTATGGTGTAGCCCATCAGGCGCGGGGCGAAGGTGCCCAGGTAGCAGGCGGCCAGCAGCAGTCCGGCCACGGCCACCCACTCGGGCACGCGCAGGCCGTGGCGCAGCACCAGCAGCCCCAGCACCAGGCCGCAGCCAAACTCTGGCAGCCGGCTGGGCGGGAAGTTATAGGCCAGCTCAAACGGGCTGGCTTGGTGAAAGGTGTAGTAAAAGCCTGGCAGCACGCTGGCCCCCACCAGCCCGGCTAGCAGCAGCAGCAGGCGCCCTTTAGTGCGCACCCGGGCCGCCAGCGGCAGCAGCAGCGGAAAGAGCAGGTAGAAGAAAAACTCAGTCGAGATAGACCAGTCGCCGCCGCCGTACCAGTGCATGGCCAGCGCCGGCACGTACGATTCGAGCAGGGCCGCATCCAGCGCCAGGATGACCGGGAAGTGGTCGGGATAAGCCCCAAACCAAGCGCTCACGGCCAGGCAGGCCACTAGCCCGGCCAGGTGCACTGGGAAGATGCGCGCCAGCCGCCGCCCCAGAAACTGCCGGTAGTAGCCCCCACCCGGCCACTGCCCCCCCGCAAAATCGGGCAGGTGCGCGTAGGTCAGGATAAAACCCGACAGCACGAAAAACACCGTGACGCCCAGCGCCCCTTGGCTGATGATGTTGCGCAGCAGCCCCGGCCCCAGCGGCAGCCCTACCTGCCGCTCGGCGTGGTAAAGCGTGACGTAGAGGGCCGCCAGAAAACGCAGGCCGGTCAGCCCTTTCAGTTCCTTCATGCAGTAGTAGCGGGTGGGCGGCAAGTTAGCACCCACTGGGGCCGGGGCGTGGGCGAGCAGTTTGGGGCGCTTCGGGGGCAGCGTACTTTCGCGGCTGTATTCTTACGCTTTTTCGCGATGCTTTACCAACTTATCAGCCGGCTTGGGGCGGGCGGGGCACTGCTGCTGGGGCTGCTGACGGGGCCGGCCAGCCACGCCCAGCTACCGGCCGGCGCGGCGGCGGCCACCACGCCCGTGCCGCGCGTGGCCAGCGGCAGCATCCGGCGCTTCGCCGCGTTTAAGTCGCAGTTTGTGGCGGCGCGCACCGTGGATGTGTGGCTGCCCGCCGGCTACCCCGGCGCCGGCCGCTACGACGTGCTGTACCTGCACGACGGCCAGATGCTCTTCGACAGCACCACCACCTGGAACCACCAGGAGTGGCGCGTGGACAAAACCCTGGGCCGCCTTATCCAGGCCCAGGCCGTGCGCCCCACCATCGTGGTGGGCATCTGGAACAACGGCCCCCTGCGCCACACCGAGTACTTTCCGCAAAAGCCCCTGGCCAGCCTGCCCGCCGCCGTGCGCGAGCGCCTGCTGGCCGGCGACCTGCACGGCCAGGCCCGCGCCGACGACTACCTGCGCTTTCTCACCCAGGAGCTAAAGCCCTTTATCGACCGCATGTTTGCAACCCGGCCCACGGCGGCGCACACCTTCGTAGCGGGCTCCAGCATGGGCGGGCTCATTTCCTTATATGCCCTCTGCGAGTACCCGCAGGTGTTTGGCGGCGCGGCCTGCCTCTCTACGCACTGGCCGGGCAGCGTGGGGCCCGACCAGGACGCCATCGCGGCGGCCTTCGTGGACTACCTGCGGCAGCACCTGCCCGCGCCCGCTGGCCACCGACTGTATTTCGACCACGGCTCGGCTACCCTCGACAGCCTCTACGCCCCCTACCAGCAGCGCGCCGATGCCGTGCTGCGAGCCCGCGGCTACACCCCGGCCACCTGGACCACGCGCACCTTTGCGGGGGCCAACCACTCGGAGCAGGCGTGGGCGCAGCGGCTAGCCCTGCCGCTGCAATTTGTGCTGGGCCGCCCGGCGGCGGGCGCCGCCAAGTGACTGCTACGGCGCAGCTCCTGCTTACCCCCAACAGCCAAAAAGCCCGCCGGACTACGCGTCCGGCGGGCTTTTTGACTGCTAAGTGGGCTGCTTAGTTGAGTGAGGCCACGTCGATTACGAAGCGGTACTTCACATCGCCTTTCAGCATGCGCTCGTAGGCTTCATTGATGTGCTGGATGTCGATGACCTCGATGTCCGACATGATGTTGTGCTCGGCGCAGAAGTCGAGCATCTCCTGCGTTTCGGCGATGCCACCGATGAGCGAGCCGGCCACGCGGCGACGCTTGCTGATGAGGTTGAAGGCGTGCAGGTGCGGGGCCTCGGAGGGCACGCCCAGCAGAATCATGGTGCCATCCAGGCGCAGCAGGTTCACGTAGGCGCCGAGGTCAATCTGGGCCGAAATCGTGTTGATGATGAAGTCGAAGTAGTTGCCCACCGACTTAAACTGGTCCTTGTCGCTGGTCACCACAAATTTGTGGGCGCCCAGGGCTTTGGCATCGGCTTCTTTGCCGGCCGAGGTGCTGAGCACCGTTACTTCGGCGCCCAGAGCTACGGCAAACTTGACGGCCATGTGGCCGAGGCCGCCCAGGCCCATGACGGCCACGCGGTGGCCGGGGCCTACCTTCCACTGGCGCAGGGGCGAGTAGGTGGTGATGCCGGCGCACAGCAGCGGGGCCACGCGGGCCAGGTCGAGCTTCTCGCTCACCTTGAGGGTGTACTTCTCGTCTACCACGATGCTTTGCGAGTAGCCGCCGTAGGTGGGCTGGCCGGTGCCAATTTCGCGGGCGTTGTAGGTGCCAATCATGCCGGTGGTTTCGCAGTACTGCTCCAGGCCTTCCTTGCACGAGGTGCACTCGCGGCACGAATCGACCATGCAGCCGACGCCGGCGAGGTCGCCTATTTTGAAATTCTTCACGTGGTCGCCCACGGCCGACACGCGGCCCACGATTTCGTGGCCGGGTACCATCGGGAAAATCGAGCCGCCCCACTCGTCGCGAATCTGGTGCAGGTCGGAGTGGCACACGCCGCAGAAGAGAATGTCAATCTGCACGTCGTGGGCGCCGGGCGCGCGGCGCTCCAGTTGGAAAGGTTCGAGGGGGATATTGGCGGCGGGCGCCGCGTAGGCTTTGGTAGCAGACATAATGCTGGGATGGCTTGGGTAAGAAAATGCCCACAAAAACGCCGCGACTACCCCAAAGGGCAGCGGCGGCGCTGGCGTGGAAGTGCCGGGTTAACCTATCACCCCGGCCTTTGTTTGGGCCGGCGCGGCCGGGTGGGCCAGGGCCTCGGCCACCAGCCGCTGCATCCGGGCCAACGACTGCCGGGCAAAGCGCCGCTGCAACGTGCGCCCAAACAGCTTAAAGCCCAGCCAATAGAACGGGTTGCGGATGTGCCCCGGCTGCGACATGGCCTGGATGCGAAACTGCACTGCGCCGGTCGCCAGGTTTTTGTGCACCGAAAAATTAATCTGGCCCTTCTCGAAGTGGCCTTCCAGGGTGCGGTAGCCGTAGCCCCACACCCGCTCGGGGCCGGCAGGGCCGGCCTGGGCCACCTCGTCGAGCACGTCGGCGATGCGCACGCCGAAGTAAAAGTTGAACACCAGGAAGTGCGCCCGCAGCACCATCACGCGCTGGGCGAGCGGCTGGCTGGGGTCGAAGTAGCCGGTGATGAGGTCGGGCGGCGGGAAGGCGTAGCGGCGCAGCACATCCTGGGCGGCGGCAAACGAGCCGGCCGCCGCGGGTGGGCCGGGCACCTCGGCGGGCAGGTCAGTGGCATAGTGGTCGATGCGCCAGCCGGTGGCCGAGGTGTATTCGCCCACCTTGTCGTAGTCGTAGTTGACGCGGGTGTGGGCGTAGGTGGACAGCCGGGCGCGGTACTGCTCCCAGGCGGGCGGTGCGCTGGCGATGGCGGCCCCGGCGGGCAGCGGGGCGAGGGTGCTGGGGCTAGGCATGGGTGCGGTCGTGCTCGGCGGGGCCGCCGGTGGTGTGGCGAATGGTTTCGACGGTGACCGGGCCCAGGGGCTGGCCGCCGCTGGCCTGGGCCACGCGCTCGCAAAACTCCGTCCAGGTGGCTTCCTGCATCAGCTTGCCGCCCCCGATGGTGTCGTAGGCAAAGGCCACCAGGCCATCGCGCGAGCGGGCCAGCGAGTGAATCTCGAAGCGCAGGGCGTCGGGGCGGCCGTCGAGGGCGTGGGTTTCGAAGCGGATGCGGCCGGCCTCGGGGTGGCCTTCGAGGGTCACAAACTCGAAAAAGGTGGGGCCAGCCTCCGTCACGCGCACGCTGCCGTTCCAGGGACCCAGGATTTTGATGTGAAACTCGTCGCCCACGCTTAAGGAGCCCGCAGTGCCCTTGGTGCGCTCAAAATCGGCCAGCAGGCCGGGCGAGAAGCTGGGCAGGTCGGCCTGCACGGCCGCCATCAGCTGGGCGGGCGTGAGGTGCGGCCGCTCCACATCGAGGTAGTAGCGGCGCTCTAGCTTGGGGCCAGCCCCCTGGGCGGCGGGCTGCTCGGCAGCGGCGTGGTCAGACATAAGACGAGCGGGCAAAGGGCCCACGCCCGCTATACGCCGCCGGGCGGGGCAGTAGTTGCCGGGCGGCGGCGAATATGGGGGGTGGGGTGCCCGCCCGCGCAGTGTAGTATAGCACCCCCACCCTAGCCACCTTGTAGAGTTGCCTACATTTTCCGCCCCCCAACTCTACAGCTCTTGTATAGTTGCACCCCAAAAAATACTCCCAACTCTACAGCGCGCCCGGCATCCTGGCGCGGGGGCGGGCCGTTAGGGTCTTTTCCACCCGTTTCCCGATTCTTCCGCATGGCCTACTACCGCCCCCCCGGCCCCGCGCCCGACCCCGCCCTGGTGCGCAGCCTCACCGAGCAACAGCGCGAGCTGGCGCAGCGCGTGCGCGCCGAGCCGCTGGCCCACGAGCCCCGGCTCATCGCGGGCTGCGACTCGTCGTTTCCCACGCCCGACACCATTTTGTCGGTGTTCGTGGTCTTGCAGTTTCCGTCGCTGGCGCTGGTGGAGAAAGTGTATAACTATGGGCCGGTGACGATGCCCTACGTGCCGGGCTTTTTATCTTTTCGGGAGGCGCCCAACGTCATCCAGGCGTTTGCCAAGCTCCAGCACAAGCCCGATGTCATTATGGTCGATGGTCACGGCATTGCGCACCCGCGCCGGGTGGGCATTGCCGCGCACCTGGGCGTGCTGCTCGACATGCCCACCTTTGGCGTAGCCAAGCAAAAGCTGACGGGCACGTTTCAGGAGCCGGGACCGGCCAAGGGCAGCCTTGCGCCGCTGCTCGATGCCAAAACGGGCGAGCTGATTGGCGAGGTGCTGCGCAGCAAGGACAAGATTTTGCCGCTCTTCGTGAGCCCCGGTCACCGCTGCGACCAGGCCACCGCCACGCGCCTCACCCTGGCCTGCCTGCGCGGCTACAAGCTGCCCGAGCCCACCCGCCTGGCCGACCACTGGGCCGAGCAGTTTAAGCAGGAAGTGCGCTAGCCCCGGCCCCGCCACGCGCCCGCCACGGGGAGCTTGCCGCCCGCTTACCTTATTTTCAGAATAGGTTCTTAGCTTTACGCAAGCTCTTTTACTTATCGTGGCCGCGTTGCGCGGCAGCGCCTTTTTTATGCTAAAATGCTGTACGTTGCTGGTGGGCCTGGGGCTGCTGGCGTTTGCCCCGCCGGCCGCCGCGCAGGCGCCGCTGCACGCCGGCCCGCGCACCTGCGGCACCCAGCAGGCCGATGCTTACCAGCAGGCCCAGCTGGCGCGGCGCCTGCCGGGCTACCGCGCGGCCAAGCTGGCGGCCACCGGGCCAAGCGCGCAGCGCACTGCGGCCGTTACTTACACGCTGCCGGTGGTGGTGCACGTCATCCACAACGGCGAGGCCGTGGGCACGGCCTCCAACATCAGCCAGGCGCAGGTGCAGTCGCAGCTCGACGTGCTGAACGAGGACTACCGCAACCGCAACTCCGATGGCACGCAGGTGCCGGCCGCCTTTCAGCCGGTGCGGGCCGATGCGCAGTTTCAGTTTGTGCTGGCCACGCGCAGCCCCACCGGCCAGCTGCTGGCCGAGCCGGGCATCGACCGCGTAGACCGCAACGCGCTGGGCCTGCAAGCGGCGCCCTACGATGAGGCGTACATCGACGATACTATCAAGCCGGCCACCGACTGGAACCCCGACCAGTACGTCAACATCTGGGTCATGGACCTGGGCCGCACGCTGCTGGGCTACGCGCAGTTTCCGGACAACACGGCCGGGCTGGCCGGTCTGAGCACCCTGGGCGGCGCCCCCAACACCGACGGCGTGGTGATAGCCTACCCGGCGTTTGGCCGGGTGGGCACCCTCTACAGCACCTACGACAGGGGCCGCACCCTCACCCACGAACTGGGCCACTGGCTGGGCCTGATACACGTGTGGGGCGACAGCAACTGCGGCGACGACTACTGCGCCGACACGCCTACCCAGCAAACGGCCAACCTGGGCTGCCCCACCTTTCCGCACGTGACGTGCTCGAACGGGCCGACCGGCGACATGTTCATGAACTACCTGGACTACTCGGACGATGCGTGCATGCACCTGTTTTCGGAAGACCAGAAAGGCCGGATGCAGGCCGTGCTGGCCGCCGGCACCCCGCGCCGCGCCGTGCTGCTGACCTCGCCGGCCCTGTGCACCACGCCCCTTGTCGCCACGGCCACCGTGGCCAGCGGCCCGGTGGCCTGCGCGGGCACTACCGTGACGCTGGCCGCCACCGGCCCGGCCGGGGCCAGCTACGACTGGAGCGGCCCCGCCGGCTTTAGCAGCACCCTCCAAAACCCCGTGCTGCCCGCCGTGACGGCCGCCCAAACCGGCACTTACACCGTGGCCGTGTCCGTGACCACCGGCGCCTGCCCCAGCACGGCCAGCACCACGCTCACCGTGAGTCCGGCGCCGCCCACCCCAGTGCTGGCGGCCTCCACCACCACGTTTTGTCCCAGCGCGGGCGCCTCGGTGCTGCTGACTACGACCAACCCGCTGCCCGGCGGCCTCTACACCTGGGCGCTGGTGAGCGGCGATGGCCTGCCGGCCGTGCTGACCACGCCCAACCTGACTATCACGCCCACGCAATCGTCCACGTATCGCCTCACGGTGGCGCTGCCGGGCTCGGGCTGCACGGCCACGGCCACCGTGAGCGTGCAGGTGCTCACGCCCGTGTGGAGCGGCGCGGCCGGCACCGGCAACTGGTACGACGCCGCCAACTGGAGCGGCTGCGTGCCCAGCCGCACCACCGATGCCCTCATTCCGGCCGGCCTCACCACGCCCTACCCGGTTATTTCGACCGGCACGGCCGAGGTGCGCACCCTCACCCAGCAGGGCAGCCTGCTGCTGGGCGGCGGCGAGCTGGATTTGTATGGCGACCACCTGGGCAGCGGCGCGTTCGTCCAGACGGGTGGCACGCTGGCCACGCGCGGCGCGGGTGCCCAAAGCCTGCGGGCGGGCACGTACCGGTCGGTGGAGATTGGCGGCGGCGGCACGAAAACTATCGGCGCGGCCACCATCACCCAGGCCCTCACGCTGAGCGGTGCCATACTGGCCACCGGCCCGGCCACCCTCACGCTGGCCCCCACCGCCACCCTCACCGAAACCGACGCCAGCTACGTGCTAGGCCAGGTGCAAACGACGCACACCCTGGGCACCGGCGCCGATAGCTTCGGCGGCCTCGGCCTCACGCTGGCGCCAGCCGGCGCGCCCGGCGCTACCACCGTGCTGCGCACCACCGGCCAGCCGCTGGGCGTGGCGGGCGCCAGCAGCATCGGGCGCTACTTCGACATCCGGGCGGCCGTGAGCCGGGGCTTGCAGGGGGCCACGCTCACCCAGCAGTACCTGCCGCACGAGCTGAATGGCCTGCCCGAAGCCCAGTTGGATATGTTCCGCTCGGTCGATGGCGGCGGCAGCTGGTCGGATGAAGGCGCCACCCGGCGCGATACCCCGGCCCACCTCGTCAGCCGCGCCTACGTAGCCGACCTGCAAGGCCGCTGGACACTGGCCCCCGCCACCGCGCCGCTCAAGCTGGCGCCCGTTACGTACGCCATCACCGCCTTCCCCGTGCCCTTCGGCGCCGATGGCCTGTCGTTTGAGCTGACCACGCCCACCGCCGGCCCGCTCAGCGTGCAGCTCTACGACGTACTGGGCCGCGTCATTTACGACCAGGCCGTGGCGAGCGTCGAGGTGGGCACGAGCATCGTGCGCCTGGCCGGCGCCGGCCAGGTGCGCCCGGCTAAGTACGTGCTGGTAGTGCGCCAGGCTAGCCAGCAGGCCCGCCTAAACGTGGTGCGCGAGTAGAAGCGCCGCTCAGGCCGCTAGCATGGGGCGATGGGGAGTAGCTTCCCAAATGCCTCAAAAAGGCCGTCATGCTGAACGCAGTGAAGCATCTCTACCGCATCGTTGAATGACCCGGTAGAGATGCTTCACTGCGTTTAGCATGCCGTGCTGGTTTTGTGTTTACGCTTATTGATTATTATCCCTCCCCCATCGCTTGCCGCAACGCGGCTAATGACTCGCCCGCCCCAGCGGGCAGCCCCAGCAGCGCGGCCACGGCCCGGTACACGCCAGGCGGCCCGTCCGGGTGGGCCAGTACGCCCGCCTCGCCGGCCGCCTGCGTCGATTTGCTGAGCTTGTGGCCCGCCGCATTGGTGAGCAGCGCGTGGTGAAAAAACCGGATGCACGTGGCATTAAAGCCCGCCGTTTCGGGGAGTTGGGCGGCCAGCCAGAGCTGGGCGGCGGTGCTGGGCAGCAGGTCGTGGCCCCGCACGAGGAGGGTGGTTCCCAGCCGCAGGTCATCGACCACCGAGGCGAGCTGGTAGGCGGCTACCCCGTCTTTTTTGCGCACCACGAAGTCGGGCATCTCGGCGGCCAGCGCCACCTGCACCGCGCTTTGCCAGCCATCGGCGAAGCTGACTAGCGTAGCGCCTGGCACCCGCGCCCGCCAGGCAGCGCCGGGCGTGGCCAGCGGCAGCCCGGCCGGGGCCCCGTCCTCCGTGCGCGAGCGCCCGCTACCATACAGCAGGCCCGGTCGCTGGGCCAGCCGGCGCAGCACCCGGTTGTAGGCGGGCAGGTGTAGCAGCTGCGAGTGATGCCGCAAAAAGTCATCCGGCCCGGTGGGGCCGTGGTCGTAGTCGAGCCCCAGCCAGTCGATGACCCGAAAAATATTTTCCAGGTACGGCCGCCGCAGCCGGGCGCGGTCGAGGTCGTCGATGCGCAGGTGCAGCGTACCGCCCGCCCGGCGCACCAGCAGCCAGGTAAGCACGAAGTTCACGGCGTTGCCCAGATGCAGGTAGCCGCTGGGCGTGGGCGCCAGCCGGCCGATGATGGGCACCCGGATATTTTCTGCTTGTTTTCCGTTTGTCATTGCGAGCGCAACGCAGTGGAGCGCAGCAATCCTTCCTTACCGCTAGGATTTAGTAAACTACCTGATGCGGGCGACCAGAAAAGATTGCCGCGCTCCACTGCGTTGCGCTCGCAATGACAAACATTTTCATTACTCCACCACAATCCACGGCTCCTGCTCGGCGTGGGCGCGCAGTTCGCCAAAGCTTTCGAGCGCCAGCCCGTGCTGGGCAAATATGGCCTGGGCCGCTGCCTCAGCCGCGCCGGGCTCCACACACACCAGCAGGCCGCCCGAGGTTTGGGGGTCGCAGAGGTAGAATTTCTGCTCGTCGGTCAATTGCCCTACTTTGTGGCCGTAGCTCTGAAAGTTGCGCAGGGTGCCGCCGGGCACCGCACCTTGCCGCAGGTAGTGCTCGGCCGGGGCCAGGCGCGGCACGCGCTGGTAGTTGACCACCGCCTGCACGCCGCTGCCCTCGCACACCTCGGCCAGGTGGCCCAGCAGGCCGAAGCCGGTGATGTCCGTCATGGCCCGGATGCCGGGAATCTCGCCCAGTTCGGCCCCGATTTTATTGAGCTGGCGCATCTGGGCCGGGGCCACGTCGGCGTCTTCGGGCCGCAGGATTTCGCGCTTCTGCGCCGTCGTCAGGATGCCCACCCCGAGCGGTTTCGTGAGGTAGAGGCGGCAGCCGGCGGTGGCCGTGTCGTTGCGCTTGAGGTTGGCTTCGCTCACTAGGCCGGTCACGGCCAGCCCGAAAATGGGCTCGGGCGAGTCGATGCTGTGGCCGCCAGCCAGCGGAATGCCCGCCTCGGCGCAGATGGCGCGGGCGCCTTCAGTCACGCGGGCCGCTACTTCGGGCGGCAGCTTGTCGATGGGCCAGCCCAGCACCGCAATGGCCAGCAGCGGCCGCCCACCCATCGCATACACGTCCGAAATGGCATTGGCCGAGGCGATGCGCCCGAAGTCAAACGCGTCATCGACGATGGGCATGAAGAAGTCGGTGGTGCTAATGACGCACTGCCCGGCCTGGCCCGGCAGGCGGTACACGGCCGCGTCGTCGCGGCTGCCGTTGCCCACCAGCAAGTTGTCGTAGTTGGGCTGCGGCAGGCTGCTGTGCAAAATCTTGTCGAGCACCGAAGGCGCGATTTTGCAGCCGCAGCCCGCGCCGTGACTGTACTGGGTAAGGCGGATGTGGTCGAGGTCGGTGGGCGTCATAAGTGGGGGGCGTAAGCAGGTAGTAACCGGCCGGCGGCCGTTTTTCTTAATTAAAGCGTCCAGGCGGCGTGTTGCAGCACCACGCGGTAGCCGTCGGGGTCGGCAAAGGTGAGGCCCTGCCGGTCCCAGTACGCATTGTGGGCCGGCACCGGCGCGTAGCCGTGGGCCCGCATCCGGGCCACGGCCGCATCCCAGGCCGGGCGCTCGGGCAGGTAAAAAACCAGCAGGTTTTCGGCCGTGGGCGCGGGCGGCACCACGTGGCCCGCCTGCTGGGTAAACTCTAGATGGTACGGCGCCTGCGCGTGGCCCACCATCAGGCCATCGAACCCGTCGTGGCCGGCAAAGGCGTACTGCTCGGGCAAGCCCAGGCCCTCGACGTAAAAGTGACGCAGCGCGGCCAGGTCATTGGTGGGCCGGGCTATCCGCAGCTTCGGTATCATGGGGCAGGTGTTTAACTGGAAAGGCTTGCGTAGCTACCGCCGCCCGCACCAGCGCCGCGTTGGTAGCCGCGTCGGTGCTGGGGGCGGCCACCGTGAGGGCGGGGCGCTCGGTGAGGCCAAAGCCGTAGGTTTTATCATAGTAGGCCAGCACGAGGTCCACCATGCGGGGCATGTCGCCGTCGGCGATGGCGCCGAGGGCCTCCTTGGTTACGAGGCCACCGAGGCGCTTGCGCAGGCGCAGCACCGCCGAGGCCAGCCCGCCCGCATCGTGGCGGCCGTAGTCGGCGGCCAGGTACTGCACGCGGGCCGCGCGGGGCACGTCGAGCACGAGCAGCGGCGCGGCCTGCATTTGGGCAAAAAACGGCGTCGGGATGGTGAGGGTACCGATGCTGCGGCTCTCATCCTCGACCCAGATGGGGCGGTCGGTGGGCAGGGCGGCCAGCGCGGCGGCCAGGTTGTTCTCAAACTGCTCCTGGGTGGGCTGCGGTGGCTGGCCCAGCGCCCCAAACGACGAGCCCAGGTGATTGGCCAGGCCTTCGAGGTCCAGCACCGGCTCGCCCTGCGCGGCCAGCGCGTGCAGCACGGCCGTTTTGCCGCTGCCCGTGTAGCCACCCAGCACGCGCAGCTGGCGCGGGCGGCCCATCTCGGCCAGCGCCCACTGCCGGAACTCCTTGTAGCCCTTATCGAGCAAATTCACATGCAGGCCGGCCAGCTCCAGCAGCCACAGCACGGCGCCACTGCGCATACCGCCGCGCCAGCAGTGCAGGCGCACCTCCTGGCCGGGCGCGAGCTTTTTGGCCTGCTCGGCCATGCTGCGCATTTTGGGGCCGAAGAAATCGAGGCCCAGCAGCACGGCCTTCTCGGGGTTGACCTGCTTGTAGGTGGTACCGATGCGCGCGCGCTCCTCATCCGTGAAAAGCGGCAGGCTCAGCGCCCCCGGAATGTGGCCCTGCGCGTACTCGGCCGGGGCCCGCACGTCGAGGATGGGGCCGGCGGCCGTATGGAGAAAATCGGTGATGGGATGGCGAGGCATTAAACAAACTTACGGGAAAGTAGCGCGAAGCTTCCGCTACTTTTAACGCTGGCCCTTGCCCACCTTCCCCACGCGGGCAGTAAGTTTGCAGCTAATTCGCACTAAACCTGCCGGGCTTCCGGCAGGTTTATCGCCCGCTTTCGCTAATGCTGACAGCTTTTCTCGTCTTCTTCCCGCTGGCCGCCGCCCTTCTGTTGCACTTTGCCAAAGGCGGCGCGGCCCGCACCCTGGCCCTGGGTGCCTCGCTGCTCGAACTGGCAGCGGCCATCTTCGCCGCCCTCACCTACGTTCGCAGCGGGCCGGGCAGCCTCGACCTCAACCTGAGCTGGATACCTTCGGCGGGCATCAACTTTCACCTCGGCATCGATGGGCTGAGCTTGTGCCTGGTGCTGCTCACCACGGCGCTGGTGCCCATTATTCTGGCCACCGCGTTTCGGCACGAGGAGTACGAGAACCCCGGCGCGTTCTACGCCCTGGTGCTGTTCATGCAAACTGGCCTGCTGGGCGTGTTCACCTCCCTCGATGCCTTCCTGTTCTACTTCTTCTGGGAAGTGGCGCTGATTCCGATTTACTTCCTGGCCGGCGCCTGGAGCCGCCACGAGCGCCGCATCCAGATTACGTTTAAGTTCTTCTTATACACCATCATCGGCTCGCTGTTTATGCTGGCCGGCTTCGTGTACCTGTACCTGCAAACCGGCCCGGGCGCCGGCTCGCTGGCCGCCCACTCGTCCGATATTCAGGCGTTTTATGCGGCTGGCAAGCAGCTTGGGGCCTCCGAGCAGTCGTGGCTGTTCTGGCTCATTTTTGCGGCCTTCGCCGTGAAGATGCCCATCTTCCCCTTCCACACCTGGCAGCCCGATACCTACACCGAGTCGCCGGCCCCGGCCACCATGCTGCTCTCGGGCATCATGCTCAAAATGGGCATCTACGGCTGCCTGCGCTGGCTGCTGCCGGTGGTGCCGCTCGGCGTGAGCCAGTGGCAGCAGCTGGTGGAGGTGCTGGCCATTATCGGCATCATCTACGGCGCCATCATCGCCATCCGGCAGCGCGACATGAAGCGCCTCATCGCCTATTCGTCGCTCTCGCACGTGGGGCTGATGATTGCCGGCGTGTTCTCGCTCAAAGCCATCGGCCTGCAAGGCACGGTAGTGCAGATGCTGGCCCACGGCGTCAACGTGGTGGGCATGTTTCTGGTGGCCGACGCTATTGAGCGCCGCACCGGCACCCGCGATTTGGCCGACCTCGGCGGCCTCACCCGCCGCACGCCGCTTCTCTCGGTTTGCTTCCTGGTGATGCTGCTCAGCACCGTGGCCCTGCCCCTCACGGGTGGCTTCGTGGGCGAGTTCCTGCTGCTGGCGGGCGTATACGAGTTCAACATGTGGGCCGGCGCCGTGGCGGGCCTCACCATCATTTTCTCGGCCGTGTACCTGCTGCGCATGTATCAGCGCGCCATGCTCGGGCCTGATTCTTCGTTCTCTGACACTATCACCGACCTCACCGGCTCGGAGCTATTCATGTTTGCGCCGCTCATCGTGCTGGTGTTCTGGCTGGGCCTGTTTCCGGGCACGTTCCTGCACTTGTCGGAGCCCGCCATCAGCAGCATTCTGACGGCCGTCGGCCGTTAGTTTAATTTCTGTCATGCTGAGCGGGCGAGAACGTCATGCTGAGCTTGTCGAAGCATCTCTACCACGCCGCCTGCTGAGTAATTCAACAAAGCGGTAGAGATGCTTCACTGCGTTCAGCATGACGTTCTCCTAATTCTCAGCACGACATTCTTCTTTGAAGTGTAGTTAGTATGCTCCCCATCGTTCTCCTCTCCGTCTTCGGCATCGTCAACCTGTTCTTCGGCTTTCTGCGCTCCAACCGGGCGCTGCTGCCGTTTGCGCTGGTGGTGCTGGCCCTCGTGTTCGGCATTAATCTGCTCGACTGGAACCACGCCGGCAGCATCAGCGGGCTGTTCGACTCGCCCTACGTGGCCCAGATGCTGACGGTGAACAACTACTCGGTGGCCTTCTCAGGCATCGTGCTGCTCACGGCGCTGGTGCTGGTGCCCTTCTCGCGCTCCTACGTGGCGGCCGGCGAGCCCAACCTAGCCGAGTACTACTCGCTGCTGCTGTTTTCATTGGTGGGCGCCATTATGATGGTGAGCTACAACCACCTCATCATGCTGTTCGTGGGCATCGAGATTCTGAGCATCAGCATGTACTGCCTGGCTGGCTCTGACAAGCGCAACGTGCGCTCTAATGAAGCCGCCCTCAAGTACTTCCTGCAAGGCGCCTTCGCCACGGGCATTCTGCTCTTCGGCATTGCCCTGGTGTACGGCGCTACCGGCACCTTCCAGCTCGATGGCATCGCCGCCGGCGTCGCCGCCCCAGCCAATGCCAGCCTCCAACCCATGCTCTACGTGGGCGTATTGATGATGGTAATTGGCATCGGTTTCAAGGTATCGGCCGCGCCGTTCCACTTCTGGACCCCCGATGTGTACGAGGGCACGCCCACGTTCTTCACCGCTTTCATGAGCACGGTGGTAAAAACCGCCGGCTTCGCTGCTTTCCTCAAGCTGCTGGTAGTAGCCCTGCCCGGCACAAGCACCGTGTGGCTGCCCACCATCGTGGCCATGAGCGTGCTTACGCTGCTGCTCGGCAACGTGGGCGCCGCCGTGCAAAGCAGCGCCAAGCGGATGCTCGCCTACTCCAGCGTGAGCCACGCCGGCTACCTACTGTTGGGCCTAGTGGCCGGTCACGGCGCCCTGACTGGCCCCGCTGCCCAAGGCATTTTCTTCTACAGCCTCGCCTACTCTATTGCCACGGTAGCGGCTTTCGGCGTGCTCAAACTGGTATCGGACCAGCGCCAGCGCGAAGACTACGCCGGCCTGGCCGGGCTGGCCCGCACCAACCCGCTGCTGGCTTTCGTGATGACGGTGGCCATGCTTTCGCTGGGCGGTATTCCGCTCACGGGCGGCTTCTTCGGTAAGTTTTTCATCTTCATGGCGGTGGCCGGGCAGGGCTACATCTGGCTGGTGGTATTCGCGGTGCTGATGAGCATGGTGGGCATTTATTACTACCTGCGGCCCGTTATTGCCATGTACATGCGCCCCGCCGAGCCGGGCAACGACGCCCCGATTATAGTCGATGGCTTCCAGTCGGCCACGCTGGTGCTGCTGGCCGTACTCACGCTGGTGCTGGGCATCCTGCCCGGCTTCCTGAGCGGCGTGCTGCTGCCGTAGCAAACGGTGCTAGTTATATCAAAAAAGGCTTCCCACGTACGTGGGAAGCCTTTTTTGATATAACTAATGGCTGAACCGACAGGCATAACGAAGCAGTTGCGGCTTGCCAGCCCCAAACTCCCTCGGGGCCTAGCCCTACCCCACCCTCGCCTCGCCGGCCGGCGCCTGCATGGCGGGCGGCGTGGGATTGTACTGGGCGGTAGCGGTGGCGTGCTCGGCAGCGCGCTTGCCTTTGTCGTCTTTCACGTCGCGCCGGTTGAAGGGCCGGATGATGAGGCGTAGCGCCTGGTCGGAGCTGAAGTAGCTGAAAGCCCAGTCCACGAGCGCCACCACTTTATTGCGGAAGCCCACGAGCAGAATGAGGTGAATAAAAAGCCAGGTCAGCCAGCCCAAGAAGCCTTTGAAATGCACATCCTTAGGCAAATCCACCACCGCCTTGCTACGGCTGATGATGGCCATCACGCCCTTATTGGTGTAGTTGAACTCCTTGGGCGCCTGGCCCTGGATAATGCGCGGCAGGTTTTCGGCCAGCAGGTCGGCCTGCTGCTGGGCCACGGGGGCCAGCATGGGTAAGCCCTTGGGCATGTCGGGCGTCACCATGTTGGCCACGTCGCCGATGGCGAAGATATTGGCCTGGCCCGGTAGCTGGTTCCACTGGTTCACGGTCAGGCGCTTGTTACGGGTCACCACCTCGTCGGGCAGGCCGGGCAGGGCGGCGCCGTTGACGCCGGCGGCCCATATCATGTTCTCGGTCGGGATAAACTCGGTATCAGAATAGTACGCCTTACCATCTTCGTAGCGCTTGATGGCCGTGTCGAGGCGCACGATGACATCGAGGCCGTCCATGTAGCGCTTGGCGTCGTCCTGCGAGGCTTTCGACATGGGCCCGAGCAGCGCCGAGCCGGCCTCAACCAGGAAAATCTGCATCTTGCCCAGGTCCAGCTCGGGGTAGTCTTTGGGCAGCACGTGGCGCCGCATCTCGGCCAGCGAGCCGCTGATTTCGACGCCCGTGGGCCCGCCGCCCACCACCACGATGTTGAGCAGCGCCTGCTTTTTGGCCGGGTCGGTTTCGAGCAGGGCCTGCTCGAAATTCTGGAAGATGAAGCTGCGCAGGTTGAGCGCGTTCGGGATGCTCTTTATCTGCATCGCGTTTTTCTCAATGCTCTCAATGCCAAAAAAATTGGTGAGCGAGCCGGTGGCTACCACCAGGTAGTCGTAGCGAATGTCGCCCACGCTCGTCTGGAGCGTGTTGGTGGCGGGCAGCACGCCGCGCACATCGGCCATGCGGTAGAAGAAGTTTTGCTGGCCCGCAAAAATCTTGCGGATGGGGTAGGCAATGCTATCGGCTTCGAGCGCGCCGGTGGCTACCTGGTAGAGCAGGGGCTGAAAATTGTGGTAGTTGTTGCGGTCTACCATTACCACTTGCACGGGCGCATCGGCCAGCTTTTGCGCCAGGCGCAGGCCGCCAAAGCCGCAGCCCACTATCACTACGCGGGGCAGTGCCGACACGGGAAGGTTCGTATCCATAGAAAAAGCAAAAGGTGGCAATTGACTGCCACCTTGCCTTTACCGGTAAAACCCGGCTGGGGTTCCACCTGCTAATCAATAACCTGGGTTAGTAGTCAACGCCTTCCTTCTTCTTAAACTCGCCATCCTTAACCTGCTTCACGAGTTGAAGCCAGCTGAAGGGGTTGAGCAGCGGGTTGTTGCTATAGGGGTTGGGGGCGGTACCCATGCGGCGGTCCAGGTTATACTGCTGCTGCGACATCGTCTGGCGGTAGTTGGCGGTGGGGCCCATCGGCTGCGAGTTAAAAATCTTGCGCATCAACTCCTCGTTCAGGTTGTCGGCGGCGGCCGAACCGCGCTCGGTGGGTAGCTTCAGGGCTAGGAAAGCACGCTTAAACTCCTTTTCGGTGGCGTAGGGAAAGATGCGTACTTCGGGCAGCACGGTGGCGTCTTCCTTGAGCGTGATAATGACCGAGAAGCTCTGGCGCTGGTAGTCGGCGGGCACCACAATAAACTGGTTACGGTAGCCCAGCGAGCGAATCACGATGCTGTCGCCGGCCAGCACCGGCAGCGAGAAGTAGCCGTAGGCGTTACTCGTGGTGCCCCGCCCGGCCTTGGGCACGTACACCGTGGCGCCGGGCACGCCCAGCAGGCTGTCGCCGCTCGCCACGATGCCCGTAAACTGCACCACCCGGCGCTTGCCCTGCGCCCAGGCTTTGGGGCTGGCCAGCAGCCCGGTCATCAGTACCAGGCTCAGCAACAAAAGGAAACGGCGGCTATTCACGGGGGGGAGCGTTAGCAAAAGGATACTGTAACAAATATACGAACCTGCCCGCCGCGCCGGCCGTACTTTTGGGTAGCTGGCGCGGGCCGGCTTAGCCATTCTGAACGGTAGATGCGCGTAAAACATTTCCCGGTTGCATTCGGGCAGCAGCTTTTTAAGGCGCTTGGCGACGAGAGCCGCGTGCGCCTGCTGCATTTGCTGTGGCGCAACCACGAAATGGTAGTCGGCGACCTGGAGCAGGTGCTCGACTTTACCCAGACCAAAACCTCACGCCAGCTGGCCTACCTCAAGAATGCCGGCCTGGTGGGCGTGCGCCGCCTCGACAACTGGATGTTCTATTTCCTGCGCGACGAAACGGCCGAATTGCTTCAACAACTCCTGGGCCTAATGGAGCGCGACCCCCAGCTCGTGCGCGACCAGCAAGTGTACCAAACCCTGTGGAACAACCGCGAACTGGCCGCCTACAAAATCCAGAACCGCCGCTGGCAGCCGCCGGAGGCAATTAAAAATTATGAATCATAAATTATGAATTAAAAAATCATCTCGCCCAAACCCTGTGCTACTCAGAAGTGATTCATAATTCATAATTCATAATTCATAATTCATAATTCATAATTCATAATTAAGCATCATGTCCGAACGTCGCGTATTTGTTTGTACCAATCAGAAGTCCGGCGTCGGGGAAGACGTAGCCAAGGCGCTGAAAAAGGAGTTGAAAGCGCAGGGCGTCAAGTCCTTGTTCTTCGGCGGTGAGAAGCTGCACACCCGTGTGCAGACCTGCAACTGCCTCGACCGCTGCAAGCACTGCAAAAAGGGCGACGGCGCCGCGCTGGTCGTGTACCCCGAGGAAGTGTATTATAACGGTGTGCAGCCCAAAGACGCCGCCCGCGTGGTAGCAGCCCTGGCCGCCCTGCCGCCCCTGGCCGCCCACTAGTATTTCTTATTTCGCATGAAAACCTACCGTCACCTGTTTTTCGACCTCGACCATACGTTGTGGGACTTCGACACCAACGCCAATGAAACACTGGCGCAGCTGTTTGAAGAGTATGACCTAGGCCGCCAAGGTACGTTCACCTTCGCCCAGTTCAGCCAGCGCTACGGCGAGGTGAACCGCGCCCTTTGGCGCCTCTACCAGAGTAACAAGGTGACGCAGCAGCAGCTGCGCGCAGCACGCTTTACGCGCACGCTCACCCGGCTGGGCATGGCCGAAGCCGACATGCCAGCCGACATCTCGGCGCGCTTCACTACCATTCTGCCGCGCAAGGCGGCCGTGTTTCCGCATACGCACGAGGTGCTGGCCTACCTGCAAGAGAAGGGCTACCGGCTGCACCTCATCACCAATGGCTTCGAGGATGTGCAGCACATCAAGCTGACTTCGTCGCGGCTGACTGATTATTTCGAAGAAGTCATCACGTCTGAGCACAGCGGCTACCTCAAGCCCGACCCGCGCATGTTTGCCCACGCGCTGGCCCGCACCGGCGCTACCGCCGCCGAAAGCCTGATGATAGGCGACAACCTGGAGTGCGACGTGCTGGGTGCCTACAATGCCGGCATCGACCAGGTGTACTTCAACCCCGAAAAGCGCCGCCACTTCGCCCAAATCACCCACGAGATTAGCTCCCTAAGCGAGCTGCGCGACTTCTTGTAGTCCAGCGCTACCCCGGGCGCCAGTCTTTGCGCCCCCCCCCCCGGCAACGGCCCACGCCGCCACCGTTTTATCTTATTCTTACCTGACCCAAAATCAGGTATTTATACGGTATGACGGTGGTGGCGTGGGTCGTTCTTTTGTAAGTGGTAAAAATCAAAATTCCCTAGCTTTTTACGGCGCTGCCATGGATGCTCACCGAGGCTTACCGGCTGCCGCCGGGCGCCCGGCGCTTCACCTTGGCACGTGGCTCGCCCGCTACGCTACCAGGCTTGTAAATCCGGCAATCTTGCCGTTGAATAAAAATTAAAAATTTGAATTACAACTACTTATGAACGCTGTACACACTTTGTCTACGCTGCTTTTTAGGTAAGCGCGACCGGTTAGCTGGATTATTGTCGTCCGTTTACTTGGCTGAGTGCCAGGTTCAGGGTAACGGTCTTATTCAGCCAGCTTCTGCGCAGTTTCACATTCCTATTCTTTCAATCGCGCGCGCAAGAGGCTGAGCCCGACCTGCGCCTTCGCCCCGGCCACCCAGGCGCAGAGCCAAGGCATGCACACCGCATTTACAGACATACTAGCCGCTGCTGGAAAAGCCCCCAGTATCGTGGACGTAGGCCCGGAGCGCGGTAACCTACTTGCTTTTTGACCCGCTGCCCCCAGACTAGTAGGGGGCGAGTACTTCCTCTTTTCACGCCCGGTAATCCAGGGCATCTTTTTCATTTCTTCACTTTTTCCATTCGCCTCATGGACCCCTTTCTCGGAGAAATCCGCATCATGCCGTACGGCGGCAATTTCGTTACGCGGGGCTGGGCCCTCTGCAACGGGCAGCTGCTGTCCATTCCGCAATACTCCGGGTTGTTCTCGCTGCTGGGCACGGCCTTTGGCGGCAATGGCACCTCTACTTTCGCCCTGCCCAATCTGAGCGGCCGCCTTGCTATCGGGCCCGACGGCTCGGCGCAACGGGGCGCGGTGATGGGCACCGAAACCGTCACGCTTCAACTCAACGAAAGTGCCTTGCACGCGCACACCATTAGCGGCCCGGTGCCCGTAGCTGCCGGCACGGGAAACAACAACAGCCCGGCCGGCGCCTACTTCGCCACTGCGCCATCTGAGGCGTTCAGCCCCACGGCCGACGCGGGCCTGACGGCCACCATGCTGAGCGGCACCACTGGCCCGGCGGGCGGCAACCTACCCCACGAAAACCGCATGCCTTACCTGACGCTGGGCTATTTCATCGCCACCCAAGGCGTGTTCCCGCAGCGTGCCTAATCCTTTCCTTCCACTACCTAGACTTCTTGTTATATGTCTCCTTGTTACATAGGCGAAATTCGCGCTGTGGGGTTCGGTTTTGCGCCGCTCGGTTGGGCAGCGTGCAACGGACAAACGTTGTTCATCAGCGAGAACCAAGCATTGTTTGCCCTGATAGGGACAACTTACGGCGGCGACGGCCAGACCTCCTTTAACGTGCCTAACCTGAACGGGGCCGTTATCGTGGGAGCCAACCCGAGCAACTACCCACTGGGCCAGCGCGGCGGTTCGGCCACGGTAGCGCTGACGACGGGCAACATGCCCCCACACACCCACCCATTTTCGGCACCGCTCATGGCCAGCACCAGCGGCACGGCCACTGACACGCCCGCCGGCGCCCTGCCCGGGCAGTTGAGCAATGCCTACGGCCAGTCGCCCGCACCCGACCTGACCCTGAATCCGTCGGCCCTGAAAGGCGTGACGTCGGGGGCGGGGGGCAGCGCCCCGCACAGCAATTTGCAGCCGTCGCAGGTCCTCAACTACATCATCGCCTTGGAGGGAGGCTACCCACCCCGGCCAGAGTAGGCGACCGGCATTTTTACTTCTTACTCCTTACCTAGCAATACTTTATGGATGAGCCATACATCGGCGAAATTCGCCCCGTCAGCTTCAGCTACGCCCCCAGAGGCTGGGCCATGTGCAATGGCCAGCTGCTGAACATCAACACCAACGCCGCCTTGTTTTCCCTGCTAGGCACCCAGTTTGGGGGCAATGGTGTCACCACTTTCGGCCTGCCCGACCTGCGCGGCCGCGCGGCCCTGGGCAAGGGCCAGCAGCCCGGTAGCACGGCCTACACGCAAGGTGACACAGGCGGCGTGGAGCAGGTAGCACTCAACGGCAACCAGGTACCGAGCCACACCCACACCTACACGGGAGCGCTGCAAACCGGGTCCGAAGCCATCACTCCCAATCCCAAATCTGCCTTTCCGGCGGCCCAAGTCGCGATGCTCTATACCAATGGCCCCGCCAATACCGCCATGGGCACGACCATCGCGGGCGACACGAGTAGTGTCGGCAACGGCCAAGGGCACGAAAACCGGCAGCCCTACCTCGCGCTCAACTACGTTATCGCGCTCACCGGCCTCTTCCCCTCGCGCCAGTAACCCACCCGTACGCGCCACCCGGGCGGCCCCGGCCCAGTAGCGGCCGGGCGGCCCGGGTGGATTTTGCGCTGTGTACCCTACTTGCTTTTGGCCTGATTTCTAATGCGCTTGAACGTCCTCATCAGCAGCCGGCTGGGCTGGCCTTTGCTTCAAGACCTGCTGGCGCAGGGCGTGGTAGCCGGCGTGGCCGTGCCCGCCACGGGCCGCGAAGAGTCGGGGCAGGTGGGCGAGTTGCTGGCCCAGCAGGCGCTGGTGCCGCGCTGGCTCACGCGCGCCGGGCTGGCCACCGAGCTCACCGAGTGGCTGGCGGCCACGCAGCCCACGGCGGTGCTCGTGCTCACGTGCCCGTGGCGCATTCCGGCGGCGGTGCTAGGGCTGCCGCCACAGGGGTTTCTCAACTTCCATTTTGCGGCCCTGCCCGGCTACCGGGGGCCGGAGCCGACGTTCTGGCAGCTGCGCAACGGCGAGCCGGCCGGTGCCGTGACGGTGCACCGCATGGCCGCCGACTTCGACACTGGCCCGGTGCTGGTGGCCCTGCCGGTGCCCATCGGCCCGCATGACACGCACGGGCTGCACCGGGGCCAGCTGGCGCTGGCCGGGGTGCCGGCCGCCCGGCAGCTGCTGGCGGGCCTGCGGGGAGAAATATCCCTGCCCGACCAGCCCCAGGACGAAACGGCCGCTCGCTACTGGCCCCGCCCCACCCTGGCCGACCTGTGCATAAACTGGCAGGAACCGGCCGATACCATTGCCCGCCTGGTGCGTGCGGCCAACCCCTGGAACCGGGGCGCCCTGACGACCCTACGCGGGCAGCTGCTGCGCGTGCTGAGTGCCACCGCTCGCCCCGAAACCGTGGCGGCCCCGCCCGGCACCGTGGTGCTGGCCGCCCCCGGCCAGGCGCTGCTGGTGGCCTGCGGCCAGGACCAGGTGCTGCAACTCGACGTGGTAGCCCTGGACGAAGGCTACTTCAGCGGTGGGCAGCTGGCGGGCATGGGCGTGCAAGCCGGCGAACTACTTAGTACCTATTCCACTGCCACCCCCAATTAGCTTGCTTTTAATCAGTTAATTATTACACCATCTGATTAGCAGCTTCTCGCGCTCTGCACAAGAACAGTTATACTTTTCCTTATTCGGCTATTGCGTAGGTAGTAGCCTCCGCAATGAATGGTAAGCTGCCTTAAACTCCAACACTAGCTTTCGCTTTTTTCCACTCCAATCTCTTGTTTTATGAAACAACTCTTATTCAGACCTTTCCTGCTGCTGGCCCTGCTAGCTGGCTGGGGAGCCCGGGCGCAAACGCTGCTGCAAAGCCAGTCGTTTGAAAATGGGGAAGCGGTGAACTACACCGCTACCTCGCTGCCGCAAGACAACACGACGACCTGCCCTGGCAATGCGTATTGCAACACCAGTGCGGGTACAGCGCAGCGGTACAACCAGTATTTCCAGCGGGTAAACGAATCGACCCTGCCCTACACGCTGCCCCTTTCGCCTAGCAACGTGTGGCCCCTTCAGCCCACTACCGGGGCGGGCCTCGACGGCACGTTCTTCTGGGCGGCTGAGGGCACCCGGGGGGGACAGAGCATTACGGCGCGCCCCCCGGCAGTGCTGAAGCTGAGTTCTATTTCGACCGTAGCCGGCAAAGCCAACTTACAGGTGAAGGTGGCGCTGCTGGCTGGCCGGGCTTCTACGCAGCCCTACAACAATACCAATGACTCCATCAGAGTGCAGGTGCGCTTGAATGGCGGCATCGCCTGGAGCACGATTGGGGAGTTTACGGGCGATGGCAGCGGTAATATGGCCCAAACCAAGGGCAACAGCAGCAACCCGGCGCTGCTCACGGAACAAATGACCGACTTTACCTTCAACGTAGGCTCATCGGCCAACTCGATGGAAACCCGGGTGGTAATAGCGAACCGCACCAGCGAGGAGCTGGCCTTCGACAACATCCGGGTGTATGGTACGGCCGTTAGCGGCACGCCGCCCGTAGTCGCCAACGTAGAAGCAACCAACCTGAACTACGCGGAAGGCCAGGCTGCTACCCAGATTACCCAAACCATCACCGTAGCGGATACCGACAGCCCGATGTTAAGCGGCGGCACGGTGCAGTTCACGAGCGGCTTCATCTCGACGGAAGACCAGCTTAACTTTACCAACCAGCTAGGTATTACGGGCAGCTACAATACTGGTACTGGGGTGCTGAGCCTAACGGGCTCGGCTAGCTCGGCAAGCTATCAGGCCGCTTTCCGGGCGGTTGCTTATCAGAATACGAATACCATCACGGCGAAAGCCGGCGACCGCATTGTCAGCTTTTCGGTAACTGACCCGACCAACCTGACTTCCAGCCCCGATACCCGCACCATTACGGTGACGACGGCGCTGGATGCGGCCAGTGGCTTGCCTTATACGGAAGACCTGGAAACCAATGGCGAGGGCACCCGCTACGCCAGCAATAACACGACCGCGCCGCTCACCAACGGCCGGGCCTTCCTGCGCACCAGCGTGGCTTCGGAGCCAAACGGGCAGTGGCACACCAACGGGTCGGCGGCCGTCACCATTTCGGGCATCAACAACAGCAACTACTGGTGGGCCAGCGGCACGGACGCGCTCAGCGGCGGAGTGGGCACGTTCATTACCAAGCAGTTAAATACGGCGGGCTACACCAACCTGAACTTCTCGGTAAAGCTGGCGGCTTCCAACAACGTGTGGGAGAACGTGCAGTACCTGAAAGTATACTACCGCCTCGGCGGCAGCAGCGGCACCTGGATACCGATGCTCTCGTTCCGTAGCAGCGACCAAACTTCTACTAGCAGCCAAGCCAGCACCACCGGCAACCTGCGCCAGGATGCCAACCCGGCCACCACGACCGGCGTGCCGACCGGCGCGCAGCTTACGCCCACCCTGACTACGTACTCGGCTACCCTGCCGACGACGGCCAACGGCCAGCTCATCGATTTTAAAATCGACGCCCTTTCTAAGTTCGCCGACGGGGTAGGCGAAGTTATCGCCTTCGATAACCTGCAACTAACGGGTACGGCCACCACCACGGTTACTTCCATCGCGCGGGCCAGCGCCAACCCCACCAACGCCGCCACGGTGAACTACACGGTGACCTTCGGGGCGCCGGTGACGGGCCTGACTGCCAGCAACTTTTCGCTGACCACCACGGGCAGCGTGAGCGGGGCCTCGGTAGGCACGCCAACGGCCGGCGCGGGCAACACCTGGACGGTGCCGGTGAACACGGGCACCGGCAGCGGCACGCTAACCTTGAACCTGGCCAACGATACTAACCTTTCGGCTGATGTCACGACTACCCTGCCGTTTGCAGGCGAAACCTACACTATCGACAAGACGCCCCCCAGCGTAACCATCAGCTCCTCGGCCGGGACCAACGGCAGCACGACGACGACCACGCCCCTGCCCTTCACCGTGACCTTCACGGAGGCCGTGACGGGCTTCGTGGCCGGCGACGTGAGCGTGAGCAACGGCACGCTGACG
>Ga0160428_1000529_pt1 | contig 41200 bp, 41 predicted proteins | sample SolpanmetagenomM_FD_108198 | JGI IMG/M metagenome (GOLD analysis project Ga0160428, IMG submission 108198) | Solar panel surface microbial communities from Lawrence Berkeley National Laboratory, California, USA - M | ecosystem: Engineered > Built environment > Solar panel > Unclassified ... | reverse complement strand
TGCAGATGGGATTATGAAGAAGGAGGATATCAGAAGAGTGTACGATGGCAGCATCTTCCAATTCAAAGCTGATGAGTATGCCAAAAAGCAGAAGAAGAGTGTGAAGGCCTTTGGCAGGTGAATGAACATGGGCAGTGAACAAACTGGTTTTGTCGTTGCAGAGTGGACGGAATGATTAATGTCAGGAACGAAACGGAGGCATAACGACTTCGGACATGATGGATAATAGACTATACATCGAGCTCTTATGAGTATGAGCACATACAATTACACGCATATATAATAAACGACAGATTCTATCAGCAGCAGTTGTAACCACCAAGTCTTTTTCGCTAGTGAACGGCTTGCCTTACAGGTCCACTAACGAAAAGCCACATTCCACTACCTGCCTGTAATCCGCGCGCCTAAAGACAAATGAGCATTCGCGTAACCTCGATAAGAGATATCCTGGTCGTAAGCAATAAAAATGAAGTTGAATGCAGCAAATAAAGGATAGGCGACAACGAAAGCAAACAAGCTTTATAGATTAGCTGATAGGCAGGCTGACGAGGAGGTGATGATGTGTTCCACAGCCCTACGACACCTCCCTTGCTCTTGCTCGACCTCCTCCTTCCTTTCATCGCGTCTATTTTCTCTTTTCCCACCTCTCTTTCTGCTTTCTCTTCTATACTGTTTTACTTTTCTCCCTCCTTCCATCACTTGCCGACTAGGACATAGCCACTTTCTACCACTTTCCATTCTATCCCTTATCCGTCCGATTTTCGGACACGTACCCATCTGACATACGCCCCTTTTGCTGACTAAGGTCGACCTTTGGCGATTGGCCGGTAGTGTCGGAGACTGCATCTTATCCGTCCCATCTTCACTTCTTCTCTCACCTGCAACCTTCTTCGCCTTCTGTTGCGACAACTCACACATCTGCGACAAGCCAACATCACACTCTTTCTCGGCAACAACTGACGCTGGTCGTTCATGCTCACCGACTTCGATTAAATCGCTTTCTCATATTCGGCCGCTCGGAGGTCGGCGCATCTCATCATCGCTCGACATCACCAAACAGACCAGCCCAACATAACAAATTACAAAACTTGTCGCGCATGAACGAAACCGATGTCATTGCGGTCGCATGACTTTCGCCGACACTATGCAGGCATTTTCCAGCTTCGCCTGGATGCCAGACTTCATGCAGCCTCAAAATCACGAAAAGATGGCTTGCTCAACGCCACGACCGAATCCAGTCGCAAACATGCCGCCACAAACTAACAACCTGAAGCGCAAGAGAATGGATCGAAACATACTGTCATCGTCACCGGAAGTCGCGCTATCGAAGAGGCAGAAACATGTTGCTTTGGCACAAGCGCAAACGCTGGAAGTTCCGAAAGTCGTCATTAACACGCCTGTCGCAGTCGCAGAGGATACTGCTACTGAGGCAGAAGAATTGCCAGAGATCGAGCAAGAGCAAGCGCGACCTAATGCACAAGAAGATGAGTCATCAGCTGCGGCGCCTAAGACTCGAGATCCGCATCTCCAGGAACGCGCAAGACAGCAAGTAGAGGCACACTTCAACCTAGAGATACTATACAAACACAATGAGTTGCGCCTCATTGAACAAGAGATGGCCAAGTGTCAGGTTGCTCTGGAACAGCTGCGAAGATGCAACATAATATCATTTCCTGGACAACCTGGGTCTACTGCTACGCCAGAACAAATCGCGAGCGGAACAGGTCCTTCAGTGAACGCAGCACAAGGTTATACACAACCGCAAGATCCAGCAGCATGGGGTGTGACGGATGGTCCATATTCTCGACATTATGCGCAATGGCTTATACCAGATCCTCGTTTCGACCCGAGGCCTATTCAAGAAGCACCACGACCGCAAGCATCCGGTAAATTACCAAGTCGAAATGCTCGTGCTGCTACTACCTCGGAAGACATGATAACAGTGCGAAGTGGTCGTAGAGCAACAGCTGCCAAGCTTCAAGGATTGCCAAACTATGCTGCTGTAAGAGACAGGAACACCACGCTAACTATTAGACGAGCCTCCGATGGACTTCTTGTCAAATTGATCTGCAGATTCTGTGGAAAGGACAATGTGAGCAGCTTGCAAGGCTTCCTAAATCATTGTCGGATACAGCACAAGCACGAATATGCGAGCCATAATGCCGCATTGGAAGACTGTGGAGTACCACTTGACGAGGTAGAGCTGGCAAGCCTGAATGTTTCAGAGGTAGAGCAACTGCCGACGTCCAGCAACGTTGTTATTGCTGGTAACAATGGTCTTCTCGTTCATCCACTAATCAGAGAGAATCGACGCGAGTCTCCAGCAATATCTACATTATCGAGTGGAACTCCAAGAGCCAAAAGAGCCATGCAACCTCCGCGAATACCATCTGGTCTTTCAAACTCCTTCGACGGCGCATCTGACTTGAAGCCTTCCCCCTCCGTACCCGGCTTGTCTGCCTATCTTGCCAAGTTGGGCAGTATTGGTAATCTTTCTTCATTCGTGGAGCATACAAAGGACAGGAGCGACTTTGAGAACATCTGCGAACAGCTGCAGAGTGATGAGGAAGAGGAACCACCGAAGCCTGCCACAAAACCGAAAAGTCAAGGAAGATCCCGAGGACGTCGTAGTACCGTACATGCAGCAGCAGGTACCAATACGGGGACGCAAGCACCATTGCGACTCCAACTACCAGCACAACGAGCTGTGCAATTAACCAGTGAAGCTAGCCCGTATTCCACGACTACTGACACTCCACCATTGATGACTGCCTCGACGAGTTATGCAGCCACGCCTGGATTGTTGAATTCTGCCACCGACTATACCATGTCGCCTGCGATCACAAGCGCCATCTCACCAAACATCATAAGAGCTATGCCTGGATCCCACACTCGATCCGATATTAGTGGTTTCACGTCCACATTTGGTCACACACCTACACTAGTCAACTCATCGAGCGGAATTGGTACTACCATCTCACCTAGAACTTCACAGCCACAAGCAGATCAACCTTCCAGCCAGAGAGTGCGACCACTTATACTGAAGCTCAAAACGTCGCAACATTCAGCTGACAAGAACGAACATGGACGAACAGCGAGTCAGCCCGCGATTCCTGCCACACCAGCTACAGTTGATACATCGATGTCCATGGATTTCAGCCCAGCAAATACTGCTGATACGAATCCTGGGATGGTATCTGACAATGAAGAGAACTATTCCTATGACGAAGACCTCTCTGAAGTCAACGTTGAGCATATGCGCAAGCCTTCAACAGCAGTGCGTATCCGATCGAGTCTAGACAACACGAGTTTTGCAGAGACTCAAGATGAGAGAAAAGGTCATTGAGCGATGATGGAGTACTACTATCCACGAAAACAATTCTCTTCTCAGATTGTATGACTATCAATTTTGTTTTATTGCCTGAGTGGCGAAAAGAGTATAGGTTGGGGCTGAGGTGTTATAGCATATAGGTCAGATATAGCTTTCAGAGCTTACTATTCCCAAGTTATCATGGTTTTCGGGCACTTGGACGACAAGAGGTGTTGGCACGAGGGTGCGTCATCATGGGGGAGAGGTGTACTTGTACGATTAGATTTGCGAGCTCAGAAGCATAAGCTTAGACACTAGATGCATAAGAACAATGTGATTGAAGCATTTTCAACAAGATTATCTTGCACATCCTCTGTGAATCCTCATCGTAGATTTTTGGGCGATGAACGATGATGGTGCCTTTGCCATGATAAAACTTGACGTTCCGATCGTCCTTGCCTATGCGCCACGACCTTTTTTTGAACTCGAAACCCAGGCAAAATGATTCCATATTCTTCGTACATAAGTACGCTTCAGTCATGACAAGACCTGCTTTGTAGGTAGATAGCAAGTGGTGGCTCATACGGAGATGACTGGGTACATGACTGGTCAGGCACTTTTTCTGCAAGGCTTCTTCTTGCCTGTCGCAGCCGAATCGTTGTTTTATATGGCAAACGTCCTTGAGGTCGGTTTATCTTTGCTTCAAGACATCGAGTCTGTTGTGAAATGAACCACCAGCCAAAGTTGTTGTCGTAAATCGTAAATCGTTGAGAAATCTAGAGAAGCACAATCTCATGTACCCCAGAGGACGGAGAACTACAAGTGGGAAGTGTAATTAGCTGATAGGTCCTCGCTGCATTATTGACGTGCCCATGGAATGCCTCCTCTTGTCAGAGAGAAGAACGGAGAGAAAGATAAGAGAATACACATACAGCCATGGCTACACAGCAGATGCTCACGTATGGCGATAATCTCTCGCCTATCCGTGCGCATTTCCAAAAGACACCTAAGAAGCTGTTGAATGTGACATGTGTGGTTAGCGTAAGTGTGTCGGGAGTGTGAGGAGTGGATGCTACGAAACGTACCCTTCCTTATGCCTGTCCATTGGACCAGGAAAGGTGGCGTGCACGTATGATGAGGTGCAGATCAAAAGGAGGATGACCATCAGGAGGGAGTGGAAGTTGAAGAGGGCGGACTAGACGGGGAGACGTGTTAGTTTAGTGGTGATACCATGACGAGCTGGGCTAGGCTATGTCGCTAACACGAAGGGCTTGGGGGTACTAACCATTTTGATACTGCTGTTGAAGATTCCAATCTGCTCGAGTGCGTTGTCGTCGTCGTTTTGGCTTCTCCCCGAACATCATAGACGGAGCCCTTTCCGAGCTCTACTATGCGCTCTCTCACTTTCACATCACCACCAACATCGTCTCCAACAAGCTCCCAGCTCATGACCTGACCCCACCCCCTGTCACCACCGTGGGTGACTGATCCCACGACATCCCTCCAAGAATGACCGAACCACGCATGCGCGCCCGACTAAAAGGCCAACAATTCCCCACCGAACAACGTACCTCCCCTCCTCTCACCCCTCCACCCTCCCAACTAACATCCCTCAGTAGAAGACCTCCTCTACGCCTTCGGCTCTCCCGTCCCCTGCCTCCCCGAAACCGTCCGCGTCCTCGACGAACTAATAACCGACTTCATCATCGAGCTCTGCCACAGCGCCGCGCTCTCCTCCCAACTCGCGCACCGCGCCAAAATCAAGGCAGACGATTTCCGATTCGCGTTGAGGAAAGATACGAAGAAGTTGGGACGGGTGGCGGAGATGCAGCAGAAGGATAAGGATATTAAAATCGCGAAGAAGAGTATGCAGGAGGATGTTGTGGCGGAGGGGATGGTGAGGGAGGAGAAGAAGGGGAAGGCGAGGGGGAAGAGAGGGAGGGAGGAGGAGGTGGAGGATGGAGAGGAGGAGGGGTTGGGGAGTCAGAGTGGGATTGGGGCGAAGAGGAGGAAGAAGAAGGTGGGGAAGGGGAGGAGTGCGGTGAAGAGTGAGGGTGGGGAGGATGAGGAGGCGGATGAGGATGGGGGTGATGAATGAGTGAGGGAGTTGTTGAGAACTGGGTCGCATCTGATCTTGGCATTGTGGGCTCGAAAGCAGGCCAGGACAGTATGATTAGATTGGCGTTGCCACGACGGAGACGACGTCCACTGGAAGCTAGTGAGGCCACACAGACTCGGTTGTTGTTAGACGTACATGGACATACCAAAGCACCACAAGACATGAAAGTATCAGAGGAGACGACGAGGCATCGAGGACACTTCGTTGAGTCAAGTATAGTCATCTGGTTGACATGCTGTTCGGGATGGTCGACACGACCAAAACCTCAGACTTCATGCTCGTCTAACAAGTGCTCCGGTTCGAAGGACAGTAGAGCGCAGAAGAGTGAGCAGCATGGTGAAGCACGTTAACCCAAGTAAGATATGCTGCAGAAGCGTAGTCATATCATCGGCGGAAACTGAAGTTAAAGTAGAGCCTAGAGATAGGAGATGACGCGAAAGGAAACGTTTCAGCTCACTGATACCCTCACTGCGTTATTGAACTTGTGGTTCTTTACATCCGTCTGCTTTCTTGGCTTTGATACCGAAATATTGCGGTGCTTCCAGGCAGAGCTTTTTTTGTGAGGCAGTCCATAAACGCCTGTTCGTCCGTCCCGTTCTGTTTCGATCAGATACGGCAGCATCTGAGGTAGGGAGACCTGCTTTAGTCTGCCACTTTCTGAACAGTATGGACAGTAGGGTTGAGCGGTAAGGAATAAGGGCAAAGCGTGGAAGTGATTACACAGCATAAGAGTACTTCGGTACAGCCCTGATCATCATGGTTATTCCAAAGCGAGTCGTATGGGTCAGATGGAAAACATATAAATAAAACGACTTATATGCTCTCTGGCCACCACCCCCATACCATTGAACTACTGCGATACCTAAATCACGCACTCAGGCGCCACGCACACCGCTGTCGTAACATCGTGGGGTTCCGCACCAACCTACACTCAAGTCCCGACTCCACCAGCACCCGACTCATCAACCAGCCTCATTCAACTACGCGTTCTCTACACGGGGCTACACTCTGTCGTCCGTTCGCGCGCAGCAGGGGCACACTACTCCGTCACTTCTGACTCTGCCGCAACAGTTCACCGCATCCCCGGCACCGACGGCGTAGGCAGCAGTCCCCACGGCAATGACTACTATTTCGTGTCGTTTGGTGCTCAAGGCACGTTTAGCGAGTACATCAATGTACCACAAGAGAGCACGTTTCTTCTCCCGCACGGACTGGATCCCCTGGTAGCTGCTGCGTACATGAATCCAGCGCTCGGATCGTGGATGGCGTTGAGATATCGTACTACTGAGCTACCACAAAGCGGGTGGGGAGTCCTGATTGTAGGTGCGACGAGCGCTAGTGGGGGGGTCGCGGTGCGAACTGCACGTGCGCTTGGTGCGACTAGAGTAGTGGGGCTTGCAAGAAATGTTCAGAAGCTTGAGAGAGTGGAGAGTTTGGATGCCAGAATCAAGCTGGAGGATGATGCTACAACGATCGACTTCGAAGCTGTCGGACAAGTGGACGTGGTGCTTGATTTCGTGTACGGTCGTGTTGCGGAAGAGCTTCTGACGAGGCTGAAGGCGGACAATGGACTTGTGCAGTATGTGCAGATTGCAGCGCTGAGTGGCCAGATGGATATCAATCTGCCGAGCGCGGTACTGAGGAGCAAAGACTTGACTATTAGAGGTGCTGGACCTGGAGCCTGGCCAATGTCGAGGATGAGCGTAGAGATTCCGGCTATGTTGGAGATGCTCAAGGCGGTAAAGAGTGAAGGTGTAGAGGTGGTTAGTCTGAGCGAGATCGAGGAGGCGTGGACTAGGAAGAGTATCAATCGTGTCGTGTTCAAAATGGGCCAATAGAGCTTGGTTGAAGATATTGTAATACGGCGGTCTGAGCAGTAGTATGAGTTTTGATAGCGTCTAATCCAGATATGTGCAGTGGTGCCAGGTCGTCCAAACTTTTCTTTTCGAAGCTCTTTGATGCTCAGTAATGCATACAGTCTCGGGACGACTTATAATAACAGCTGGATCCTCGTGGTCATGAAAGAGCTACCAGTTCCTTATTGTTAGATAAGGCGAGCACTTCATATGTTCCTCGGACTATCTTGACACCCATCTCACTACTCGTCATTCTTCACGGGTCCTTTGGCAACCACATTCACAGGTGCTTTCTGAGAACCCGCCTGCTCAGCATAATCCTGCTCATACATCCTCCACACCTCCGCATCTTTCTTGATCTTCCTCATCCTCATAGCCCGCCTCTCATATTCTCGTACTCTTCTCTCAGCCTCTATACAGCCACCAATGGTCATTCCAGACATTTGTAGATATACTTTGAATTGGAAAGTGAGGTTGCGGTAGACGGGAGAAAAGTAATAACCTGCACCAGCTAGGATGCCAGAGTAGATACCCCATTTAGCGGCGCCGTTCATGCCGCCGAGAAAGCCTTGCCATCCTGCCTGGTTGTATTCGTCGTCTGTTGCGAGCTGACCGTGTCGTCGTGGTGGCATTGCAAGATGGTGTTATTGTGATGCTTGGTTATTGATGTTGTTTCGGAGCACACGAGGTTGTAAATGGTGATGTCAGCCATTGGAAATAACCCTAATTTTAGGATTCAGTCTTGCTTCATTGCTTATCTGAGGGTTGGTCTCTGCCTAGTTTGCCCGTGATCGATTGTCGCTACTTTGTGAATATACATCTTGACAGAGCTTGTATTTGTGTTTATTGTCGGTGCTCTTCACCATGGCATGTGGGTTGTTTCATGATTGGCCAGAATTTGATCTACGAATCGGATGTGCTTCCAATGAACGTCTCTTGGCACTCGGATGGGCCGAAACGCAAGCATCAATGGCCATTCTCGATTACATCCACCTCCCTCGGAGTAGATGCTGCACTCTTCATCATATTCTAGGATAGCCTTGGTCTTGCTCAGCAGAGAGATGCTGATTTTCTACCCACCACTGGGCCATGGAGGCTTACTCGGAGAAAGCCTTCCTGGTATGGTAGTAGCCTCATTCTTCATAATCAAGGGGTGATATACAGTCCCGGTCAGGTGTATGTAGCTCTTGATCACAGGAACGTCAATACCGGTGGTTCATTGATCGACAGATTATGGGAGCAGCAGTCTTGAAAACACCAGGAGAAAAGTCTCGCCAATAGAGCCTGGAGAAAGAGGTCTTGGTATTTTGGCACGAAACTCTACAGCACTGAAGTGGTCAACCTCATCGCTTGGCTGTAGAACTCCTGGAACAAGCTCGACGATGCGGCTGGTTTGAGCTCAGCTACATCAGACACACAGGCGGAGATCTCGTTTGCTACAAGATCTCAGATTATACAGATTGTAGTATCCAAGATAGTGGATTCAGCGATAACTCTGTCAAGCTGGGCAATGACATTTCGGATCAAGTTTAGTGGTGGATCAATCGGTTGAAGAACTTGCTCTCGGTCGTACGTCTTGCTGCTCTACACTATTGCACTGGATCAAGAGTAATCGCATGATGTGTTGTCACACTAGTCTGCGCTATGTCCATCTATGTACGGATTGTTTTCCGCCTGGAATGAGCTGCGCAAGTTGTAATTGGCCAGCAGAGATTTGCAACGTGCTGTGAAGGTCTGGGCTTAACGCCTTTCCTTGTTGGTGTGGGCCATGTGGGATTGAGGACTGCAATAAAGCCGACGCAGAGATTACATGGACGTAATAAAGATTGCGAAGATTATCGAGATCGTATTCAAAGCATGTCGCTAGTTGCGAACGAGTGGTGCAACATATTGGTGAGGTGGCGGGGCTAGTTTATCGTGCTGTTCGTGTCTCGTGAGACATTTCCTTTTCAGGGGTACTGTACCTTGTTCACGTCATCAGATTGGTTTGGCACGACCAGCGCCTGCCAGATAAGAAATTTGCCCGGTCTTGACGCTTCATATTTCGGTCTTCAACTCATTGACCGGCAGCTCAAGTTTGGCCGGCGGTGTGTTGCTTTCCCTGCTGCCTTGCTAGAATTCCCTGAGCAATACCCCAACCTCTTCTCCTCCGGCGCTTCCTTCAGGGTTTCCTTGACAAACATCATTATCTCATCCATCGTCAGCCGAGTCATGAAATTTGGAGATACGCTCTGGCAGCGCTCTGTGCCTCAATGGCGGTCATGTATGTTCTCCTATATGCTCTCAAATACATGGTATTTCCTCGTTGTGACCGATGATGCCTGTGTGACAATTGTGGGGAGGCTGGGTGTCGACAAAATATAAAACATCTCGGATCATGCTTAGCTCAACACTGACATCTATATAGATAACGTTGATTACAATAATATTAAGCGACTGATCAAGGATAATACGTCTCCTGGTCAGGGCAAAGCCGTCTCAATCCCCGGAACAGGCGACAGTGTCGCAAAAGACTTCTCTAACCAATTATTCATCATCTTGAATAATGAGCATGACCGTATCAGCTTGTTCATCAAGAGCAGATGGTATGAGATAAACAGTCGTCTAGGTAAGAGATTTAGTTGACGCTGAAGCATAATCACCACGCTTACCCTTGGATAGCCTCTATAGGAAGACAATTATCGCAGATTCAAGGTAAAGACCTTGCAACTCTAAATCAAAGGGCAGCTTGGCAACTACGCCGGAGGTTCTCCAGGATCGAGAGTGAGATATTGGCGTAAGTACCACCTGAATGTTGTAGTCTGTGGTCAGCTCACATTGTGTCCAGTGTTGGCGAAGAAATACAGAATCTTTCAAGGTTCATCTCTATCAATCGACAAGCAATAAAAAAGCTCTGCAAGAAGTACACAAAATGGTCTGGCTCGACCAATCTGCGAAACCGGGTAGAAAGTGATATTCTGGACAAGCCTGGCAATCTGTCCGAGGCTATGCTGAAACCTGCTCTCGAGCAATATACGACTTTCTTGCACGATGTCCGAGCACCCTTTGAGGGAGAATCAGAGAGAAGTCCTATCTCCCCAAATGGTAGATCCGGTTATGCCATTAAACCATCGCCTTATGCAGAAATATTATCAAAGTCTGCTTTACATTTTGACTCAGCCTTGACATTAAGAACGAAAGACAGGTCCACAACTGTTGCCAAGTACTGGACACATGTAGACAACGTAACACAACTACGCATACTTTTGCTACAGCACACTCGCCTGGCCAAGTTTGAGGCAGTGGAGACACGACGCACATCGGTTATCACACTACAACGCAGAGCATCGGAAAATGCGGATGGTGAGGATAACGTTGGGTTGATCCTGCTTGGAGATCTCGAAATGCATGGCAATGATGGCGACAGTTACTTACAAGATGAAAACGGGTCTACTGGCGGCGCAAGATGGTCTGGAAATAGCGAAGCTGTAGTTTACAAAACTGGAGCTAAGCCAAACGCAGCTGCCGTTATGGTGGCACAAGTCCAACAGGAGCAGCTCTACGACTATCTCGACACCCGACCAAACAAGACTTTGCCATCAAGCTACGATCACAATACGGACGAAAGCAATATTCGCCAATGGCTTGAAGAGCATTCCAATATGAGGCCTCTAGCATGTATACGGTCACGAAGAAGCAGATTCGTTGGCCTGGATAATACATTGGGAGGCGGCACTTGGGCAACGCTCGACGAGGAGATAGACATGGCGCCAGTCAGCCTGAAGCAGCTCAAAAATACAGACTTCTACAGATGTTCAGGGCAACAAGCCAATCGATTCGAACATGCCGTCCTGACTGTCAGATCCGAAGGTGATGATCGCGGTCTCTTAAGAATGCTTGACAAGTCTCACTTGGTAAGCTCGAGTTTGGCGCAACTGCAAGCGCCATGCTAATACACAATAGACCGAACGCATCGATGACTTTTCCATCGAGCAACACGCACTTTACCAATGTCACCGCCCAAGGTCGATGGCGACACCTACTTGGGTATGTTGAGTGTTCGCCCTATCTCGTCAAAATCATGCTAATTTTGCTACAGATTGACACATTACACAAAGATATTCGCCACGTTCCTGAAGCTCCTCCCACTACCCGATCCCGCAAGTCCTCCTCCTTCGGTCTATCAACACCTCGACGATCTCCCAGAACTTCAGTATCCCAAGGACGCAGCACTCCTCCCACCACCGTTACCACCATCGCCGCCCCTGATCCTTCCACACTCGAAACCCGCGTCAAATCCAAGCTGCGCCAAAAGCGGCGACTGCAGACACCAATAGCAGAAGAAATACAACCTTACTGGAACGAATACGACAATCCCGATTCCGAATTCGGTGGCGACGACGGTGGCTTTGTAATCTATATTGACCCAGATGCGCCACTGTATCCAGGACAGAAGATGGTGTCTCGGATGTATGGTAGCATTAGAAGTCTATTAGGTCTAAAAGGTAAGCAGCCTGACCTAGAACGACAAAATAGCAGCGAAACCCTTACCGGCTCTACTGGATCCTCTGAAGACGAAGAGGACGATGTCGACAAGATTGGACGACCATCAGTATCCGCAAAAACGCCTTTAATAGGTCGTCTGCTATCGCCAGGATACGGCGCAACGCCACACCCTCCCACTACTACGCAACGAAACACAACATCCACAACAGCAATATTCACGCCCAACAGTCACATATATCTAGCATCCTCGACCCGCCTATCCACAATCTGTTTAGCAGCCGCTCTAATCATCCTCGCAATGGTCAACGTGCTCAGCAGCACCGGCCGCAAAAAAGCACGGACTGAAATCGAAACGTTCGTGCTCATTGGGGTCATCGCCGCTCTGGCGTTTGCGGGTATTGGCATGGGCAATTTGATTACGGTGGGTATACGCGGGGGATTGATGAGGAAGAAGGTGGTGTTTCTGGCATTTAAGTGGGTGGTTGCGTTGGTGGTGTGTGTTTGGGCGGGATGGTTGGGGATGAGTGTGATTGTATGATAGTTATTGAGGATGAGGGGGCATAGCACGGCGCGGTATTGGGTAGAACAAAGGGGATGGTATCTGTAGATGTTGTATCAGATCTTGATGACATGTACAAGGCAGCTTGGAGAGTGATTACGGACGATCACTATGAGAAAAGCAAGTGCAATGATGGCTACCAAGGCCTCTTCACACCTCAGATCATTCCTTGTAATCCGTCTGAATATCATCATGTCAGTGAGATGCTGTTGTGCACTCCAAGGCATAGACTTGTACTGTTCAATGTCAGAGTCAGTAAGTTTCTGGAAATTCTTGAGCATTGATTGACCTTTCCTCCTCCCATCGCGGCTTCCTCAAGTGCAATGCTAAGTACATATTTTCCATTCTGTTTCACATGAGCACAGTGAGTAGAAGGGTTTGCACCAAGCTGAATTCAAACGAACATGTTGGAATTTGGAGTATACGTATATACAACAAACCGGGCTGCGTCGGCTGTAAGGCCACATGATTACGCTGGACGACGGTGCTTCATCACAAACGTAAAACACACGATCATTGCTTTGCACATGACCTCTACAGCACACATTCACGCCTCAGTACTGTCGGATCAAAAACGCCAATTTCTTTTCGATTATACATTCACCATTTCCATCATATCGTTATTGTGCTAGAAAGAAAATCAGACCAAACCGAAAGCAGCCCGATCAACGTTCCATCCGCCAAGTCTATTGGAGAAGATTTCCTGCGTAATCACATCTAACCCTCGAATGCGAGGTGCATACCGACCTTGTGCGTCGACTCGTTGAGCTTCTGGGTGTCGAATGAAGCACCAATACCGAAGTTGACACCTGGGCGGACAGCAAGGTTGTAGGCGAGAGCGGCGATTCCTCGGTCGTCAATCTTGGCCTGGAAGAAGATAGTGTCAGCACTTATTAAGTGTACTACATGGATTTATGATGACCTACCTTGGCGAAGGAAAGAGGGTCGATGCGGTACTTGGCAGCAACCTCCATACCGACAGTGCTGGAGCTCTTTGAGTCCCAAGCAGCCCTGGCACCAACCTCAACAGCGTCGTTGACCTTGTTGTAGTAGCTGGCGGTGAAGATGCTAAGGTTGTTGGTAGCAGTGATCGCAGCGTTGTGGACACGGTGCTGGTATCCAATAGCAGCGGAGTACCTGGTTACAGCTGCCTTCTGGACATCGTAACCAGCCTCACCACCAACGACGAAACCCTCGTGACCAATGACAGCGTCAATGGTTGCGGTGGGACCCTTGAGGAGATCGGTGAAAGCGCGGATGTGGAAAGCGGGCTGCTTGAAGTACATGTTGAGCTTAGCACCAGTGGCCTGGGTGGCAGGGTTAAAGGTGGTCAAAGCCTCAGCCTTGAGGCCCTTTGCGATGTTGTTGTCGAGCTCGAGCTTTGCATCGAGAACGTTGAGGGTGGTCCATGCGAGGGTACCAGTGATTCCTGCGCGACAGTACGTTATCAGCGCTTGTACTGAAGAAGGGGAAGATGTATGTGTGGTTTTATTTTGTGATGTTGTGCTGGCTATTGGCCGGCTGGGGATATAGGAAAAGGCGTAAAGAAGGAATGCGGGTATTGAAGAAGTGCTAATCTTCTTTTGCTGTAATAATGTAATGGATGATATACCGGAAGGTCTGTCGGTGTATTTTCCCTCAAGCTGTTTTGCGAAAGATAAAGTCAGCAAATTTTGTCCTTAGGCCTTCAATAGGCAAATTTCAGCTTTTACCGAGCCAGTCAAAGGTCCATTGTGCGCGCTCTTTCCCTTGACAGTGTAGTTGACGCCATTTGGTGCCTTGCTCTTGACCTCGAGGTTGGCTAGAAATTCTCCATTAGCGCAGATCCGTCATCAAACCACGCTGGCAAACCCTACCAGCAGCGACGTGGTAGAAGTCCTTGTTGAGGAGATCGTTGGCAGCCTTGGAGATGTCGCTGTAGGCGGGAAGGGGTGCAGTGAAGAATTGGTTCACGCGAGCCTCAGCTCTCTCGAAACCAGCTTCAACTCTGGCAGCGCCCTTGGAGAAGGCGCTCTTAGTTTCGGAAAAGGCGCTCTGGGTCTCGGCCTTAGCCTCTTGAAAATATGATGCCATTGTGAAGAACGAGAAGGTTGGAGAAGAGAAGACGGGAAAAAGAAGTGAAGAAGTGGTATTTGGTGGTTTGCGCGAAGGAATAGATTGGATGAAGTTATGGTTTGTTGTTCTGACTCCAAGCTTGCTTTCCGGTTAATTATCGCATGCACATGTCAAAGCCCTATTCCTGTATTCCTGTTTGGTAGGCAACATTGAGAAATAAAAAGAGCTCCATTAACACCCAAGCCTAAGTCCACCTATCGAACAGGTTCGTCACGAGTATTAATAGAGTACGTAGTGTTGTTTCAATAATCTCGTTAATACCAATCGATTCATGACCAATCCGTGGGTATACCAAACTAGACCGCATCCTACTTTTACATCCTGATCATCATCGCCTATACATGAAGAACTGGACATAAATCATAATATCCTCAAAAATTGTTCCCAAGCTCCCAATCAACCATGGCAGATTCATCATGATGTACTGCTGGTCCAAGCTGTGACATAAGATGCCAGCACCATAAGTAAAATTGCCCAAAAGTGATAGGAGAAAGAATAACAAGCTCAGTCCTTCACAGGACTTCTCCCGGTAGTTTTTCACGACTTGCGGTATCCTCGCTCCAAGATATGCGACGGCGCTGGCGTATCCTAGAATCTCAGCTCCCATTGGTGCCGTGTGCTCTTTCTCGCCGCTGGCAGCGCCCATTGTAGGCTCCGGCGCAGGTTTCCAGATACCAGTCTTCCAACAGATCACCCATGCTGTAGCACCAACGGCGCAAATCAGTAGCACACTTCCAAGGTTCTTCATAGTCGCCCTTAAGCTGCTCTCGTCTTCCTCATCTTCCTCAACGACCTTGGCCAAGGAGTCAGCTCGCCGACGACTGACGACACTGCTTTTCCTCCTCATGCTTCCAGGCAGGCCAACATTACCACTGGATGCACTTTCTGTCCTGCTCAATAGAGGCGACTCTTCGTCGGCCTCATGATCTTGCTCAACTTCGTCTTCCACGGCTGATCCAGAAGCAGTCTTGTCCTCGGCCACTTTCCTGTTCTTGTAATTGTAATATAGACATTGCACAATAAGCACGCAGTCGGCGATGCAAAAGTACACTGCGAGTGCAATTACTGTGGGTACTAGCTTAGCCCAGACGGCACCTAGGAGCTTATTGTTAGCTATATTCTTATGGTATTTCTTCTTTCTTTTGCGTGGATATAATACCAATAAGCGAGCAGATGTCTCCAATGAACCAGATAGTAAGGAAGGGTATCGATATAGCTTCAGCAGAGCCAGTGCGGTAGTTTTGAACAAGTTGAGGAACCTTGACTGATGGTTAATAGGGATGCAAACAAAAGAGTCCCAATGCATTGGACAGGACATACAAGAACGACGATCCATGAGACAAGCGAGATAGAGCCAAACACGCCCGAAAGAGCTTCGTGAGTGGTCAAGGCTGGATGAGCAGGTGCAGCTATACTGAGCAGAGAAGCCATTGCCCTGGTGAGATTGATTGAGTAGTGAAAGGAAGTGACTGTGCTGTGTCGTGTGCTTAGATTATGACTGTTTTTTCTTTGTCAAGATCGTCATCTCTTATCGCCTAACTTTTTGTAATGGGCGGAGGCTCTGCCGAAATGGTCAGGGGAAAGAACTCAATCTCAACAAATAAGACTTTTCTGGTTTTTGCCTCTTGGATGTCTGCGGATCGTCTCGCTATCCGCCGGTGTGAAGATTACTTAAAGCCGCAGCATATTATTGCTCAGCACCAGGCCATCACCTTGCGTGTCAAGTTTTCAAGTCATTGTACATTCGTGGATATCTAATTTATCAAAAACTTGCACAAACAATATACGGAGCTCTATAATCTACTGCTTTTTAATCTCTGCCAGTCTCTCCTCTAGTGCGTCCAATGCACGGTCAATATCACCACGCTCTGGCTGCATGACACTCACACCCATGTGACCAAAGCGAATGTACTTAGTAGCAATCTGCTTGTGAAGTCCACCAGCGAAAATGATACCCTTCTTCAGGAGGCCGGGCAAGAAATCAGGAGGTGTTACACCTTCAGGCAGGTAAATTGCAGTCATGCCATTAGCCTGGTCTGCAGGATCCTTGGCGAGCTGCTTGAGACCCATAGATTCAATGCGTGACTTGATCTTCCTTGACACTTCGTGGTGCTTGGCAAAGCGTTCCTCCAATGGGCGGGAGAGGATTTGAGATAGAGTGGTGTGGAGTGCGTGAATCAATTGTGGTGATGGGGTAGCGAAGTAAGATGGCTTGCGAGCTTCGTAATTTTGCATGACTGAATAAGATGTTAGCACGATGTGATCTTGACATTGAACTTAGGTCTCCTCACTTGGTAGCCAGTTCTTCCACGATCCAAAGTAAGAGGTGGGAGGGGTCTTCCTGTTCTTAAAGACTTCTATTGCGCGGCCTGAGGCCATCAAGATACTGAGACCGGCAGGGCATCCAATAGCCTTCTGTGAAGCAGTCATGACAACGTCGAGGTCCCACTCATCAAATTTAATGTCCTCGGAACCAACACTGCAGACGCCATCGACAATGACCAACGTCTCAGGGCTGACTCTTCTCACCATCTTGGTAAGCTCAACAACCTCGCTGAGCACGCCAGTAGATGTGTCCACGTGTGTTACAGTAATGAGCTTGTACTTCTTCTCCTTCAATGCCTTTTCAATTTCAGGGAGTTGAGGTCGCTCGCCAATGGCAGCCTTGATCTGTGTAGGCTTGACGCCGTATGTGGAGAAACAGTCTGAGAAGGAGTCGGCGAAGTAACCAGTATGAAGGACAAGGACATCTTCACCAGGCTCGGCGAGGTTAGCAGCTACTTGATCCCAGCCGAGAGTACCGGATCCGGAAATAACGAATGGTTGCGAGGCAGAGTTGGTGGTCTGGAAAAGCTTGCGGAGCATGCCCAGTGTTTCGCCGAATGTGTTCACGAAGGGCATACCAACATGAGACTCACTGTAAGTAGTACGTGTTAAGATGATGCTGTGAGGATGCAGGATATTCAATCTTCCTACCTGTAGTGAGACATAGATTGGAGGACAGCATCATCGTACTCAATTGGGCCTGGGATGAGCACGGCTGCGTGAGGGGCTTGAGAAGACATTGGGTTTTGTGGTTTAGTTGGTGCTCTTGTGCTAAAGGATGAACCGTCAAGGGACTGTTGAGGGCCTGCAGGTGCTTGAATTGCTCGTTGTGCAGAGCTGTAGGGAGTGTTTAAAGGGAGTTCGGATGATGACTTGAGGTGTCGCGCAATTGTTGACAGGCGTGCTGTTGCAGATGCGGAAGAGTAATTGGACATTTGAGATGACGAGTGGTGTAGCGGGGATGATCCGGCAAATAGCTCGGATTTCAGAGGAGGACAAGACGAAGAAAGTCCGATTCGGTGCGACGGCGACAGCGAGGACAGTGCTCGGGCTTGATTAACTGCTGCGCGCTTCACAGTGACGGAGGTACTGGCTGATTTGGATGTGAGACGTAGAGGTGAAAGACGGAGTGCTGCCATGCGAAATGTTGAAAAATATTTGTTAAATGCCGGTGAAAAAAGCTCTAGAAAAGGGTGGACTTGGACTGCCGATATCGAAGGCCCCGAGTCAGCACGAGACGCTGTGAGGTAGGTTCTTCTTGACTGCTTCACGACAAAGATGGTTGCTTCGAGGTCGTGTACGAGCAGTATCACCTATAGCAGACTGTATCACGTATTGTGCTTGGAGGCAGGCCACTGATGTTCGAAAGGCGATAACAGGCGACTAAATGCAGGCCATCGAAGTGCTTGGCAAACAACTACATGTACTCCTGCCCCACACTATATCGTTGCTGATGACAGTGATGTTGTGCAAACACAGAATCGTCATCACAATACAAAGAGATGAGCGCACGACTAGTACTGTGTATAGGTGATCTTTTCATACCAGACAGAGCACCAGTGAGTATAACCACCTGCTAAAAGACACTCATACGCTGACAAACAATGCAGGACATACCAGCAAAGGTACAACACCATCCTCCCACACCATCTCCTCGATTCCTGCCTGCAAACCCAATCTCATGCTCGATTTAGTTCAAGAAACTCCTCACACCCGGAAAGATTGGGCAAATTCTATGCTTAGGCAACCTTACGGATAAAGAAACATACGAATTCCTACGCACTATTGCTCCCGACCTTCAGATAGTCAAAGGAGACTTCGACGTCGAAGCACCCAACCTCGCCCTCTCGAAAGTAGTCACACATGGTTCGCTGCGGATAGGCTTCACGCATGGACACACGATAGCACCACCAGGAGATGCAGATGCCCTCTTGATCGCGGCACGACAGATGGATGTGGATGTATTATTATGGGGCGGTACACATAGGTTTGAGGCCTATGAGATGGAGGGCAAGTTCTTCGTGAATCCTGGCAGTGCCACTGGAGCTTTGGGAACTGGATGGTGGGCAGAAGGAGAGGAACCTGTGCCCAGTTTTGTGCTGATGGATGTATGTGCTGCAGAATGATGCACTCGATAAACAGATGCTAATGTCATATTACAGGTGCAAGGAGATGTTCTGGTATGCTATGTCTATCAATTACGCACAGATGAGAAGGGTGCGGAGAATGTATCAGTCGAGAAGGTGTCATATAGGAGAAACGCGGCCGCTTTGTCATGATCAACAGGTGGTCATGATTTTGATGTTCATGGGCAGAAGCGGAGCCAGAGAAGAAGCACGATGTACATTCGGCCAGGACTACGAGGAATTCGTGTTGGTGGATTCAGCGCTGCCAAGTGGATCAATGAGTTTCAGGCTGGAATGCCAATGACATTTTGAGTGCAGGCCCCATAGCTAGCCCTCGGTGGATTGCAGCTTACATTCTGCAAGGCTCCCTAGGTGCTAAGAACCTCACAGGTCGGTTGTGGAGGAGGAGGTAGACAAAGATCAGAAACGAACCTATGTCATACCCTACCTCCTATTGACAATCCATGTCGTCTTCAGGTCAAAACAACCTCGCCAGCAATGTTTATATTGTAAAACACGTCGTCAGCCAGCTTCGTAAGCCCAAGCTTAAACCTGCAGATTGAGGCTGAGGTTGAAGATCTCTTGTGTCGTCGTGCCTGTTTGCCCATCTTCTCGCATTAGCCCTGCTTCACAGCTCCTTTTCCCCTCCACTAGCGTCCGTGAGACATCGTCACATTCCTTGTTTCAACCAAGCAGGTGGGAGTCTAGTGGGGGCTGCCCCAGTGGTCAGATCGCTGGTAAATCACCATGCACGTGGAGATCACACCGAAGGCTCGTGCACGGCGAGATAGTCGTCTAGCCGTGTCTCACCGCCGCCAGATAACGAAAACATACAAGCTCGAGACTAGACAAGGTGCCGGCATAGATAGGCTTATAAGATCATCACGAACTGCACTTTTCTGGGCTAGAACTTCCAATCCTGCAAGTGTGGAAAGTATAGAAGTTGAGTGCGTAGCCGTTCGTAACCCTAGGCATAAGTCATGTCATAACGCCTGTATCTCTCGAATCCGATGGGTTCTCTAGTTAATTCGGGCACCCACACCCCCCAGTCAAGGGCGTTATCACGCTAGACCCAGGCACTCAAATCCGACGAAGGGATAAGATACTAAATAGATCTTAGAGTCAAATTTTGATTCTCGGCCAAGTTAGAGGACGGGCCGCAATCAGGCCAGGTGCACGAAGAGCAAGTATTTTCTTTCGGACATCGATGGAGGGGAAAAGGCCGCAGAGGCAACGCGGCCACCAGCCATTGGGATAAGGTATTGATGTACTGTACAGGGGTACCTGAAACAAATGAGGCGTCTGGAGTCTGGCTCGGTTGTCTCGGCCACGGACGCTAGTCTTGCTGAACTGAGTCCAAGCGTTTTTGGGGCGGCGGCTTGCAGGAAGACTTCATGCAGGTTGCGCATAGCGTAGTTTCACAATGCAAGCCGATGTCGCTGGTGTATCTATCACTCTGACAGGTGGACAGAGTCTTTTGCTGGAGCAATCTTGTCTGATCTTACACTCACGTAGACATCCAATACTGTTCTTACGGAGCTATTGACGTCTATACTTTTGCAACAGTCGTGTAAGAGGGGAGAAATGATAAGATGGCGCAACAAAACTGAGGAGAAACGAGTGGAGAGCGGCTACAGCGGTTATCGTACCGTAGATGGAAGCGTCATGTTTCTACACGTGTACCAGAAGACGCGGGGAGGTGTAATAGAGTTTGTGGTTGTAATTGCTTGGTAAGTCACACAGAAACGTTTTGCCTAAGCTGTTTTCTGTCCCGTTTCTTCCTGGAGCGAGCAACATTTCTCTTTCATCGCCATCACCGTGTCCACCTGCTGCAAAAACATGCTGCGTCTAGGCCAATGCGTTTCAGTACCAAGATGCAGTCATGTCTAGTGAACTCCGCCAACAGGCTTGTCTTGTCCCTGCCTAAAATGTGACTGGTTTGCCCGCGTGTATTAGAATCACACCATCCCGCTTCGTTCTTACCACTTCTTGACCTCATTTCTCTTCAATACCTCAAACAACAACACCTTTCAACGCTCTGCACTGACACATATCATCTCATTTCTCTTCTCCATGACGTGAGAAATACACGCAATATTTACGACTTTTGTTCTTCATCTGAAGTTGTCTCACTTCGAGTCATAAGTCGTCATTCTTATCTCATACCCAAAGACACAACGTACACTTTTCCACTATATTACTTCAACCTCTTGCCCACTCCTTCACAGTAAACATCAACATTCGGAGGATAGGTCCGAGGAAAATCTCGACTTTAGTACCGCACAAGAGGTTTTTTCTCTACTCTCACCTCTTACTTCCTACAATATCAACACTATAAAACAAACACCGACCATGGACACCGAATTCTGCCTTGGCTGTGACAAGCAGTCCTCCCAAGGAGCCTACTGCAGCCAAGCCTGCCGTCTTCTTGATGTCGAAAAAGGCAGACGCTCAGTAACAACCACGCCAACCCACCTCCACGACTCCAGCTTCGCCAGCACAACTACCACCTCACCTTCATCAATCTGGCCTCTGAAGCTCAACATCAACCGCTTCAGTCTACCACCTACCTTCAATTTCACTCCCTACCAGAACAAGCCTACCAGTCCTACCACACCATTTACCCCAACCCCCGAGTCTGGAAGTGGTTACTCGAGCAAACGATCTTCCATGGCTTCCATCCACCTTAGTGCACCCTCTCAATCGACAGGCTACATTGATCTCTGGAAAGTCGATCACCCACTCAGCCCTGAAGCACAAGATCAGCTACACCGCTATGATAGCTACTTTGCTTCAAGCAAGAAACCTGCCTACTACAAACGATTCACTTTATCATGACACCTGACTCTCAATCTCGCTTACTCTAATCTACTTTACTCTACTCTAACGACATCAACGAACTGAAAAAGACTAAAACAATAACGAAGGAGGCCGGGATTGGTGGCAAGGATTAGGCTGAGGTTCACAACGGCATCAGGGATGGTCAGGAAGAAGAAACCAGCACGACCACATGCATCAAGTGATTGGGACAGACATTGCATTGGGAGGATGAACAATTTGACTCAAGAAGAGATTACATCCAAAGTACGGAGAAACAAGAAGCTCCAACCACTCCACCTCAAAAAACCACTATATCATAATCAAAACAAATATCAAAAGAATACACTTCACACACACATATGCCTCCATTCTCCCTACACTTGCCTTCTACCATCGTGCTCGTAGACAAAACAAACAAAGAAGCGGTGAGTCCCCTCGCATGACGCAAATCTGAAAAATTCTCCTCTCCTTGCATGAAGAATGCACCCCAAGCACGTACGTTACACAAAGAAATGTGCTTGTGCTTTAAACAACGTGGGCAGCAAAGTGATCGTCCACGTTTCAGCTGATCATTTCACCGCTAAAACGCGACAACACCAATCACGAAAACATGCAGGGAGTCTTCCCATCACAACGAACACAACAGCAACGGCATGAAACAGGAAAAGACCTGGAATTGCCACATAACGCTAGGAGATTTATCACATGGGAGAGCTTGATGATCAATAAAGATAAGATCGAGGGTCGTGTGAACCAAGATCTGAGAGGCTGCTAGTGTGTTTGTGTGTGACATGAAACTGTGTATCTTCTGGGGGCTTAAGTCGAGAGCTTGTTGCTCCACCGCCTTTTTCCTTTCCTAAGAGTGCGGAGATGTATGCGGAGATGTGTGCGGAGAGGTTTGTGCGACAAGTGTTGTGTGTTGGTATCTACTTGTACTGTACTTCAGCTGGAAGGCTTTTCGCGACGGGGTTACAATGTCTATTGTTCTTCTTGGTCGGCCGCATATGAAATGGCATGTTTTGCTATCATCCAGCCCCTATCCCAGACGTCTGTTAACAAGAGCAACACTAGAAAGGCTTATCTTGGCTTTCGCGGACAAGGATATCACAAGAGGCTAGATCACCTTCGTCCATCAACCCCAGCACAAGCCAGCACAAAGTCTAAGTCCCTTTACGGATAGACATGACATCAAAACACTAGACACTAGTCTCATGTCTTGCTCGAGCCCTCGTCACACATGTGCGTAAGCTACGGAGATTTAACGAATGTAAGCGAGGGAGGGGTGTATCGATCGAGTATTGAAAACGTGTGTGAGATAGTGGGTGGGGGAGTCTACGGTGCTTTATTGACTCTGAGGGTGTCTGTTTCAGGATGCTTGCTTGCTTGCTCTTATCTTTTCTCGGGGCGGATCGAGCGTTCGGTGGACTTGGTTTGGTCTGTTTCGTCTGCCTTTTATCAAACGTTATCACAATCACATTTGCTAATCTGTTTTACTCTGTCAAGGGGTTAATTACTGGATCTGAGCATAAGCCCTCTTCTTTTAGGCGAGGCGAGGCGAGCAGAGCTAACTTGTTGCAGAATTTCTGTCAGTGATGCCAAGGTTCTAGTCTAGCAGTCACAGCTTGTTCAACCACTATCTCGTTGCCGTCATACTCATTCGCTCATGACCCTCAATTAGCCCACACGCTAACAGCCAGACATCTCTCGCCTCTCCATCTCTCGTGTCTGCACATGCTTTTCTCGTTGCTACCGTCCCGCACCGCAAACCTCGAATCAACTGGCGCCATAACAGTGTGTCACCAGCAGTGCTCGCTTCGCCGATTTAAGCGTCCTTGGTACGCAGCAGTGATCTGTGCTGTCTCAGTAAGGTAGGAGAGCAGGAACTTGGAAAGGCGTGGCAACATACTGCACTTTTGATAGTTTGAGAACGGACTGGTTTTATAGTCAAAAAGCATATTCTGTATTGTTTCGATTCTAGATGGCGAGCAGAAACAAAACTACCACCATCTCAAGTCCGCTAGTCTATAGCTCTATATCATGACATCCATCGTGGGGAAACAAAACCTCCAGAGGTGGATGCTCTGCGAATTAAGCATCGCCCTGACCACACTCTATAGCACGCTAGTTGAGATCTCGCGAGGAACAACGTGCACACATCAGACGGTTACCTCAGTCTCATCCGCCGTAATGGTGTGGTCGTAACGCTGAGAGTGAATCTTGATAGCACTGTCAAAACAATTAGCAAAACTCTGCACGAAATAAGGGAAAGTGCAAAAACTAACCGTCCACTAGGATCCGTCTGCTTACTCCACGTCGGCGTCCACCTCATTACAGTGCTCGCGCAGTACGGAGGGAAGTGCTCGTCAAACATACACCTATACCAATACGCCTCTTTAGTATCCGGGATATCATCTCCCCACTCCGGCTTCGGCTGCTTGAACTGCTCATCCGACACCATCTTCTCTGCCGTATCCTTGAGCGCGTCAATCCAGCCATAGCCGACGCCATCACTGAATTGTTCCTTTTGACGCCAGAGGATGTTGTCGGGGAGATAAGGGTCTTCGGGTGTGTCGAACGCTTTGCGGAGGATGTACTTCTCGATGCGCTCTTTGGTGATCATCTTTTCCTTGGGGTCGATGTTCATGGAGACGTCGAGGAATTGCTTGTCGAGAAAGGGGACGCGGGCTTCGACGCCCCATGCCGAGGTGGACTTGTTGGCGCGCAGGCAGTCAGCGAAGTGCAGGTTCTTAACGCGACGGACACATTCTTCGTGGAAGGCCTTCTTGTCTGGGGCCGCATGGAAGTAGAGATAACCACCGAAGATCTCGTCACTGCCCTCGCCACTGAGCACCATCTTCACGCCCAGCGCTTTGATCTTTCTGCTGAGTAGAAACATAGGTGTGGATGCACGTATCGTTGTTACGTCGTAGGATTCCAGATGGAAGATGACGTCTGATAGAGCATCAAGACCCTCCTCGATCGTAAAGGTGAAGGGATGGTGTTTCGTGCCCAGGAACTTGGCGACCTTCAAGGCGGCTTCAGAATCGGGAGCATCAGGAAGACCGATTGAGAATGTATTGAGCTCGGCAAGAACTGGCAGCGCTGTTAAGTGGTCGTCATCGTTGATGCCCAAAACATCGTCGCCATCGTTGGTAGCAGCATGGCCGTTGGACTTCTTGGAATGTGCTGCTTTGTGGTGTGCCTCTTGCACTCGTAGAGTCTCGCGTTGTGCGATCGCTGCGACTAGACTCGAGTCGAGACCTCCTGACAAAAGCACGCCGTATGGGACCTCGGCCATCAATCGCTTTCGGACTGATCGTTCAAATGTTTCTCTTAACAACTTGTAGTCGAGAGGCGTCTCAGGAATTGTAGGCTCCACCAGCCAAGATGGTGTGTAGTACCTTGTCAACTTGTCCGTCTTTGAGTCGTAGATATGTCCAGGAGGAAAGTAGTCAATCTTGTCGCAAACAGGGTGTAAACACTTGAGCTCGGAGGCGAAGTAGACTGCTCCTGGTGTTTGGCTCGATCTGCCGATATAGAATGTTGTGATACCGATAGGATCTCTTGCTGCCAGTACACGGTCCTGAGTCTTGTCGTGTAGTACCCATGAGAACATGCCATCTAAGAACTTTGGTGCGTCGATGCCGTGCTCCATGTACTGCAGTGCTAATCAGCTACTGTGCTACGTCCTCATCAAAATTCACCAGACTCACCAGAGGAATGATGACTTCACAATCAGAGTGTGTCTTGAATTCATAGGGCTTCTTCAGCTGCTTGCGCAGGATCTTGTGGTTGTAGATTTCTCCGTTGACCGCAAGAGCAATGGTGCCATCTTGGCTGACCAGAGGCTGCGCACCGCTGTCTGTTACAGTCTGTCAGATGCTGCTCCCCCGCAGATTTATCTTCCTTGCTCTTCTTGTACTAACCAACTCCCACAATACTGAGACGCTCATGGACAAGGACTGTGGTAGTCGTCAGAAGATGACCTGGCATCGCTAGCTTCTGCCAAACTCACTAGTATCCTTCTGCACAATGTTTCCACCTAGTTGACTTGTCAATTTGATGTTTGGACCATTGTATAGCTGCTTCTCTTACTCCAGTCTGGTCCACGATGTCTGACACTAGAGGAAGATTAGTACGTCGCTTAGGGGCAGTATTACAGGATGCACGTACGCCTTGCCCATTCTCAGAGCAGTGGGCTTGAAAGTCTGCACATCAGGGTGACTACATGCGGTATTAGTAGTTGTTGAGCATTGCATTGGGCACTTTTTTGTCCAATGCTTTGCGCGAATGATCACGTACTGATGACAAGCAAAGATTCCACACATTTCGACGATGACTTGAGAGGTGTAACAGAGACTCGGTGGGGATGTGTAGAGGGTGGAAGAGGTGAGTGTATGGCTGGCCTCTACGTGCTTGGCCTCATCTCAATCATTATTAAATCCGTTCGAGTCACAATGAGGCATGTGCATTTCCGTTATCGGGCCGTTGCCCTTATCTATCAGCCTCACGCTGGAATGCTCTTATGTAAACGAATGGAATGAATGAATGAATGGTCATGCTCAATCAATACTGTGTTAATATTTCTCAGATTGTAGAAATGCTACGCACGACTATTGTCATCCCTAATACGCCATTCGAAGTGGTTGTACGCCAGAGCTAATCCTCTTCATCCGTGCCCTTTTCGCCACATATATAGATATATAGATGTTTCAGTCGTATGTGCATCTGTGCTCCTTTGAGGGCCCTTGATATCTTTTATGGCCGAAGATCTTGACCTAGAACAGTAGGTATGCGAGCAGGAAACTCATTAGGCAGAGCGCAGCAACGATCGGAACAGGTACACCTGAGGGCTGGCTAGTTGAAGCGTTGTATGTTGTGGTCTGGCTCGAGCTTCCCGCGCTAGGGTCAGTCTTGCGCTGACGAAGGAGTGAGTCCTGAGCCGAAGAAGTCAAGCTGCTTATAGTGGCCTGCGCATCGGCAAGTTGTGCCTTGAGGTCCTCTACGGACATGGGGATAACGCTGGCTACTGAGTTGGCTGCTGCTGCAAGAGTCGACTGTTGTCCGCCATTGCTTTGACTGCCATATGCTGAAGCCTTTGCTTCACCTAAGTTTCTGCTTCCAACAGGACGTTGGTCGGGCGTGGAGACTGCGCCAGTAGCGAATGATTGAGGTGTGGAAACAGCCGGCGAGCTGTACGTTGGAGGATGATCGATAGAGCTGGTTGAGTGACGAACAGGGGTAGATGCGGCACCGGCACTGACACCGTAAGAGCCATCTGCTGGGAGGAAGTTTACACGGATCTTCTTTTCCTGGATGGAGGACTTTGCTGTCTGCTCGATGTTTGACCACTACCAGCATAATTAGCACGGGGTTTATCGTAGGTGTGGGGGGTAACACGAACGATGGACGCAACATTGCCAACCTCTTGGTCTGCCCTGATTGTGACAGTCTGAACGAGAAACTTGTCTTTGCATCTAGCTTCCATTGGTGGCTCCTCCTTCATGGGCTGCAGGAGAACTAATAAGTAGGTCAACAGCTGATCTTCTTCAACGTTGCATAACCAGTTCTCGTACCTGATACCTCGACCACCTCACCACCTTCGATCCTGCCAGAGTTTGGTCGGACACAGTATCTAGAGCTTAGTCAATACCGCTGTTCCCGTGATCTTGAATCTTCGTGGTCGAGACTGACTGTTTCGGAGCTGTGGTCTTGACTTTGAATGCTACAGGCTCGCTGCCGGGGTTTCGCAGGCGTAGCGTCTCGGCGACTTCCTTTGTGAAAGGTCCTGGCCCGTATTAGCACGCCGAATTGGACGACGTCTCACTTCGAAAAAGCCTTACGTCTGAAGCCAAGCTCGACGGGATCTAGCTCAATTGACCTGATTGTACGTCAGCCTCTTGTTTACGACTGGTCGCAGATATGCGCACATTTTTGCTTTGCGATTCTGGGCAGCAATATTGGCAAGGTTGACAACTATGAACAACGGCGAGAGAGCAATGATTTGGATTGGTAGAAGTGTATTTGTGAGTTGGGTGGTTGGATAAAGAGACAATGGGCAGTGCTCATGCGAGGTACCAGTACTCGACTAGACCCCCGGTTTCAAATGACGTTAGTGTATTGACCTTGGCCCCCCCTCAGTTTCATTTCACCTGCCAACTTCAGCTTCACAACATCAATACATCTGGGTAGCAAGAGCTGCATCGGACTGCTCAACAAAAGTCCCAATCACGCTCATTGAGACAGCCTCATCATCACCTAGAAACATCTTCTACTCAACACTTGCAAGATGACAGATCTAGACACTCTCGTCGACATGGGCTTCGACAAAGCGCGGGCTGAACTTGCTGTGAAGCAAAGCGGAGGACGTAAGTTACTTGTATATCCATATTTGGCTCATCTTCTAACCCTACACAGTCCAAGGCGCAATCGACTGGCTCGACAAGAACCAAGAAAAGAGCATCGAAGAAATCAAAGAACAAGCCGACACAGCAGACACAAGTGCCGAAAGCAACGTCGATCTACTCGCAAAGAGTCTTCGCTGCAAGGAGTGTGGCAAGCTCTTCCGTACGCAACTTTCCGCCGAAGCCCACGCCGAGAAGACAGAACACGTCGACTTTGAGGAAAGCACTGAGGAGATTGCACCATTAACGGAAGAGCAGAAGAAGTCAAAATTAGAAGAGCTTAGGCAAAGGGCGGCAGAGAAGCGCAAGCTTCAATCGGAAGAGGACAAGATTGCGGCAAAGCGCAACGAAGCCATTCTCAGAAAATCAACACGTGAGCAGCAGGACGCAAAAGAGCAACTGGCAGCGAAGGAGCAGATCAAGGAGGCCGAAGCAAAAAGACGCGAGAAGCAAGCGGATATCGAGGCGAAGAAGCGCATTCAAGCAAAGATTGCTGCAGACAAGGAAGAGCGAAGGTTGAAGGCCGAGAGGGAAAAGGCCCAGCGCGCAGGTCAGCCTATGCCTGAGCAGAACATTCCGGCTGCTGCACCTGTGGCTGCTAGTGCTCCAAAACCAGCTAGTGCATACACAGAGGCAAGATTGAGGCTGCAGACTCCAGCTGGCACAGTTCAGAAGACATTTTCGGCCGAGACTACACTCTTCGAGGTTGCTCATGCTGTCAGTCAGGAGAATGGTACAGAAGTGCAGACTTTCACGTCGAACTTTCCAAGGAAGACATGGGATCAGTCTGACTTCGGATTGACACTCAAAGAGGCAGGGTGGATGCCTAGCGCTGCTTTGATCGTCAAGTGAAGGTATTTGTGACAGCCATGGGGATAGGAATACAAGGATTAGATGGTTGACGATATAACGAAAAATGCATGGCGTGGCGTATAGAGGATTGTGAAGAAAAATTGGGCACATTTGAGAGCAAATCGCATCTAAGAAGGACAGGATGCCTCAACTACAGCTTGATATCATTTCGCAGCGGATTGCTACGCCAAACACCGAACCGAATGGTATCATAAACTCTTTACAAATGTTCATCAAGCTTTGATAGCTTTTGCTTTCTTTGCACTTTTGGCCACTTTCGAGCTCTTATCCTTCTTGATTATCGGGCTGTCACTCTTCCCAGCCGTCTTTGCTTTCTTCTCCTTCTCAGGCTTAGGCTCGACCTTTGCGACACTTTCCACCTTGGCATCTTCCGCGGTCGATGCCCCAATGCTCTTCTGCTCCTCGCCAGCTTCCACCTCTTTGAGACTCTGCACCGGCACATCGTCGACCTGCCTCAGTTTTGGCGCCTCAAACTCATATCCGAGCTCTTTCAACTGCGCCGCCTTACCCTTCCTCCTCTTCTCCTCTCGCGTCACTCTGTCCTTGAATGTCTCTCTATCGGCGCCAGCCAACTGCATCCGCTCAATCCTGTTCCACGGCACCTTCTTAAACCTCTTCCCTGCTCCCTTGAACAAATTCTCATGCACCTGCTCTTTCGCCACGAATTTTGCTTTCAAAATGTGTCCAAACATCAAGTAATTGTCCATCGTATCCGCTGCAATTCGCGCAACTTCTTCGTGCTCAAACTCAATGAACGCAAAGTGGCGCGAGGCTCCAGTCGTCCGATTGCGCGAAAGGCGCAGTCGGCTTATGGGCCCAAATTGCACGAAATACTCGCGCATCTGGTGTTCGTAGAAACCATGGGGAATACGGCCAAGGTAGATGACGCCTGGCGGTGAGGTGGAAGTGGATGCAGCGCTCAGAGCGGATTTCAAGGAGGCTGATTGGGGGAGTTCGGGTATCTGTGTGATTTCTTTGGCAGTGTCCGCGGATACGGCTGCGTCGTCTTCGGCTTCTTCGTCGGAGGAGTCTTCGAAGCCTTTTAAAAGTGCGGCGGTTTGGTCGTCTTCGACTTCGTCTTGGGAGTCTGAGTCGTTGGAGATGGCGATTTCATCTTCGGCTGGGACTGGGGCGGGTGCGGGAGCGGGTTTGGGTGCCTTGGCTCTGGCTTCTGATTTTGTAGTGGTAGGTTTCTCTGACTTTGTCTCTTTCTTTGCTTTCTTTGGTGGGGTGGATGTACTGGGTGCGGCTGCATTGAGTCGTTAGCTGGAGAGTGTTTAAATATGGCGATATGCTGTAGCATACCCTTGCGCTTCTTGGACAAATCTTGAGGTGCCATTGTCTAGTTAGTTGTTTAGTAGTGTTTGAGTACTTGAATGGTCTTCTGTTCAGTTTCCAGAGAGAAATTTCTTGGATAAGGCGGAGTATAAGCCGGAGCTTATTCAGCCCCTTTAACTTCAAGTTTGAGATGTGTTTCAGAGTGTTCGTGACAATGTTGAGGGCACTGTGTGATATGTGAGAAAACTTGGAGTTTGTGATTCACATTCTTTTATTCTTAAAACCCTCCTCAGAGGCCCAAGATAAACAGATCGCTACCCCATACCCCAATCTCCTTTCGTCAGCTATGTCTGCAGCACAGGATTTGCGGCACGAGGAGATCTGGGACGACACCGAACTCGTTGAGTCATGGAACGAAGCTGTGGAGGAATACAAAGTACGTAACTACGTCAGGAAAATTATTGTTCTGTGACCGAGATTTTGTTGCAGTACTACCATAGTCTTCACGCTCGAGGCGAGAAAGTGGAAGATGTCCTGCGTCAAATAGATGAAGCAAACGCACAAGATCGTGAATCAAATGCTCCTCGACAGGTTCCTGACGTGGGTGAGAATGTAGAAGATGGAGAAATGTAAGCGCTCCATGTTCATGTTGTGATTTTATGCTGATTTGCATAGTGACGAAAATTACGATCAATCTATGGTTGACGTTGCAGCAATCGATGGTACCTCTAGCCTCACGGATAATCAGAACACAACATTGGCACAAGACACTACTGGCGTACCAAAACAGTCAGATGCACCCAATGCTACCTCTGGAATAGGATTGTCAGTGCCGCAAACACTGCTGGCAGGCATGTATTTCCTGTTACTGTTGTCCTGCACTTGCTAACAAGACCAGGTCAAGACGAAGCTCTAAAGGGACTTATGATGTCCTGGTATTATGCCGGTAAGTTTGTCCCGAGTCCTTGCCCAGCTAATTGCTGATAACTATGCAGGATACTACACTGGTTTATACGAGGGTCAGCAGAAACCCCAAGCTAACAATGGACATGGTGGTGGTTGAGGCTCTGTGGCAATGAAGTATCTAGTGAGCCGATCATCTCCGCAGGATCGAGAGGCATGAGAGTACCCGCTGGTACATCCTTGGTCGTACGCTTCGACTAAGCGCTAACATCACATCAAACGACAACAATGTTGCTCGAAAACTAGGTATGTAGCATCTCAGCTTCACCATCATCACTATTGCCTTGACGCATTCGCTGATGGTCTTAGGCCATAGTGGCAGCAACATGGGTTTTTGTTCAACGAAGACCTCAGAGTCTGGCTGAGTTGCAAGCCTGCCGCTTGCCGCTCGATAGTCGCCAGGAGTCGCCTACTGGCAGATGTGGAGGACAAGGTATATTGTCAAAATCATACAAGAGGATTCTGCATGACTGAATCTGCCAAAAGATAGATCTGTTTTTGTAGTGCTCTAAAGTCTATGCGTTAGGGAATTCGTTGCTGCATCTCCCTTCTCCACCGTGCTGTTTCCTGCTCTCTGACCTCAATCCTTATGCCTTGGCTATTGTGGTGTATCATAGCGTCATGATTCTCCGCAAGGTCGCGGTAGCATATCTACTTCTTCATCTTCGCCGCAGCCTCCTGTGCCTTCTTTTCATCGGCTGATTTGATATTAGCCCCTGACTGGTGTTTCTATATTCCTCATTGCAAGTATACTCACCAGCCTGTTGCTTAGCCTTCATGATAGCCGCCACGTCTTCCTTGTTCTTCATCATCTGACTACCACTCATCTGGGATTCATTAGACACCGTCATTACTGAACATAGATGCTCTGAGTGTTCTCACGCTATTGCCAGATTTCTAAGCGAAAAAGGTCAGTCTCAACAATTTTTTCGAAACGTCACGTGATGTGCCAGAATAGTATACCTTAGCAGCTTGCTCCTTGAGGTTCTTCTCCCGTGCCTTGTCACGCTGGTTGCCTCTTGCCATTTTGTACTTCCGACGTTCGAAATGCTCTGAGCTGACTTACTGAATGAAGATAGCAGAATGGTGGTTGATGTAGTTAACGATTTCGAGACCGGAGTGGGTTTAAGGGGGTGGCGTCTCCAAACACTTTCACCACGCCTGCGAATTTCACATTACCAGGTAATAATCTCATCACCTCCACAACATTTAAACATACAGTCGTCCATTGGGAGTTGTGCCGCGATTATTGAGGCCTACTACCTATGCTGTGACGTCTTTTCATGAAGATCGGCTTGTGAACGTGAATAAGCGCTTTGCTATTATTGTATAACAATATTGGTGACACAATAGCCACGATGACAATAGACGCCAGAACCTGAAACAGATTTTGCGCTTCGCCTGTTGGTTTGCTCTAGTGAGACTACCTCTACGCATCGTATGAGGTGCTGGCCAAAATAGAACAATGCTGTACTACTCAACAGGCGCTTTCGTGCATGACCTATTGTTTCACAACTGTATTGTTGTTTCCTCGCTATTCAGCCTCCATATACCATGACATATACTCGAGTGTCCTTCTCGTCACAACTTTCCCTCAATTTTCACACTCCTACTTCACCATTCTCACCTTCACTACCGTCTGAGTCCCCATATCCCAGCAACACTTTCCTCCTCTCTCTCTTGTTTTCCATCGTCCTTCACTCAAGCATTCTCCTTGGCTGCTGGCAGCTTTAGACAAAGCCTTTCGCATCTCACCCATACAGCATCTGATACTTCCACGAGGTTACAAGATGCCACTCTTTTCACTCACTCCAAAGACCTTGGCTGGTCCAGGTTACGTTATCCTCAACATCATCCGCGCTCTAAACATCCTCGGCTTGACAGCAGTTATTACATCAAGCATCGTCATGGTCGTTAAAACAGTCATGACGACTCAGTTGTATTTCTTTGACGGCCTGAGCCACATGATCACAGCCTTCATATGCGGTATGTTCTCGGAATCATCTACAAATAATACCTCTTCCTAACACTACCACAAGTGTTTCTGATTATCTCAGAGATTCCACTCTTTCGCAAATACTTCCTCACACACTGGCCTCTCCTCAGCCTAATCCATGGTTTCGTCACACTCGGTCTTGCCATGCTTAGTATTGGTGCAAATATTCTTGGAAACCTTAACAAAACCCCTGCAAGCAAAGAGAATCTCGGCACAAGTATCTGGCCTTCAGTGATTGCCTCTGGGATTGTTGTCTTTGCTCTTGGCTTTGTGAACATCATCGTCGTGAGTCTAGAAGCCATTTCCTCAATCTCACGATGCGAGAAAGCTAACATACTCCCCGCAATAGAGCTTCATCTTCTGCGACCGCACTCACCACGTCACCGCCCGTCAAGTTCGTGCCAAGGGCGCCGTAGCGATCTCAATCGGTGTAGCCGATTTTCCAGGCCCTCACCCATCCACTAAAACAATCAAGACCGTATCCTCCACCATCAACAGCATCGACAGCTCGCCCGCCTCCAGCTACAAGTCAGCCTCTGTTATCGAAGCAGCTATGCCGGCACGACCTGTCACTCCCACTCCACTTCAGAAACCCCTTGGCATTCCTGGCGCCTACTGGGATTTTGAGCCACCTACTGCTGTGCCCTCCAGACGTGCAAGCCCGGTGCCTTCAAGCTATTACAGTGAGCGGGGAAGTGGCAACTTTAGTGGAAATGGGTTGGGGGTGCCTATGCCGACGACGATGTTGAACTCGCAGTTGGCTTATTTGGTGAGGCCGGAGAATGCGTTTCAGCCTGGGAGGAAGTGATGTTGGAGCGGAAGTGGAAATGGAATAGAAAGAAGGTGGCAATCATCGGTTTATATTCTGATGATATACGAGAAACCACGGTGTGTTCTGGGTGGGTTTATCAGGCGTTATTTTGCGTTAGCTATATTAGCAATGGAAGTTTGTAGCTATTCTACAGTCATTTCTCGGACCTTTGCTTCTTTATCAGAGACCATAATAGCTGTTTAGCTTCGTCAATCTTGCAAGCAATAAATGTAGCTTCAGGTGTTCCCGTGTCGCCCTTCGTCGCTGTTCTCAATTCTCGCTCAAGACCACATCATTCGTCATCATCCACGCCATCTTCCTCATTAAGAAGCCTAGCAAGAGTGTCTTGGTACATTCTCATCATCTTATCTGCTTCCATCTTCTGCTTCTTGCGGTTCTGCGAGAAACGTTAGTTCATGCACGATCAACGACCAATACAGAAAAAGCTTACTGCTTCATAACTGTTAATCCTTCCTAGCAATGTATCCTTCTGCACCTGGAACTTCTTCAATACCTTCTCCCTCTCGATCTGAAACCGCTCCTGGACCTCTCGAGCCTTCTCAGCATAGTTGACATCGCCGCCCTGATCTTCGCTTACCACACCACCCACATTCGTACCTGCTGAAAATGCTCGCTTAAGCACATCAAGTCTCGCAAGCACCTGCTCATGCTGCCTCTCCAGTCTATTCAGATTCTCCTTTTGCTTCTTGACAACAGCCTGGAAATCTTCGAAGCGCTTGCCCAATGGCTGCGAATACGTCTGACCAGTTGCTGCAATGTTGATAGCCAACGCAGTCTCACTCAGAGGAACAAAGAAAGTTTCTGCAGAAGCTCTGATCTGCTCAGGAAGAGTCTGCGTGGCTTGCAGTATATAGGAGAAGTGATTATCGATTGATCCTTTGGCCTTGTCGAGTTTCGCGGGAAGGTCGGTGGAGACGTGTTTCTGGTAAATGGCGATTGCAGCTATCCGTCCAGGTCAGCTTTAGGTCTTGACGGTGTTCAGGATTCGACACACCTTCGTAGTGACGGAAGAGAGGATGGTCGGGACGCGGTGTTCTGATTCGCGTCTGACGTCTCTTCGAGGAGCGCTTTCCACTGCTTCCGAGGCTCTTTGGTAGGATTTTTGTGTTGCGATCAGAGCGTACACTTAGTGGTGTGCGTCGTTCACTTTTGCGAATACCGGCATGCTTGGGAGCTAGCACGTCTCGAGGAGGTGTGCGCTTGCTAGGCCGCGTTTTGACGCGTTCGTGGTGGACGAGCTCGGATAGCATGGCTTGCGGTGCGCGGAAGATCGATGAAGTTTTTGTCACGCGATCGTTAAGAGGAGAGGTTGCGGTCGTTTTGACGGCGCTGGGAGGATCGGACATCTTGGACAGCGAAAAGTGGACGTTCGGGTGACGACCGGGTGGGTGAATTGATCTGAGGCGAGCCATGGTGTAGCTGCGAGTGAGATTAGCGTCTTCTTCAGCTTGGGCTAGAAAGCTCTCGTAGTGAAGTGAAGTGATATATGAATCGAGTGAAAACCGGGAAACAAGTTGACGTTGTCGAGAAGTAGGTAGGTACAATCTGACGCAAATCTGAAACACTAGCGTAACGTTGAAACAGGCTGCTAGAGACTTCACCTCGAGTATAGCCTTCACGAATCCAACGCTCTGCTCGTGATGGTTGTATGCAATATGCTTTCATTGATATAATACAGGTTATTCATTAGGTGCAATCTTGCATAGGATGAGCTCTCATGATGTTGGTGTGCTAGCAGCACCGTCTTCGGCCACTAAGACATTCTTCTCCTCCAACATCTTCGCCAACGAGCCGTCCTGGTGCATGGACATGAGAATGTCACATCCTCCAACAAACTCTTTGTTGATGTATAGCTGAGGTATCGTTGGCCACTCTGAGTATTCCTTGATACCTGCGAGATCTTGTCAGCTTTGCACTTCGCCTTCAAGTGACACAGTCGCTACGCACCTGCTCTTAGGTCTTGATCCTCCAGCACATTAAACGCCACGAACTTGCTTGGGTCCACACCTTGAAGACCTAGAATCTGAACACTTGCTCTGGAGAAACCGCACTGTGGTGTTTCTGGCGTTCCTTTCATAAAAAGTACTACTGGTGCTGATCCCACTGCCTTGTCTATTGCTGTTCGGACTTCTTGTGATAGGAGTCTGATCTGTTGTGCTGTGAAGCGAGCTGGCTGAGGAGTTGCGCTGGAGGTGGCGGCACGGAGGATAGGGCAGGGTGCTCGAAGAGCCTGGAATAGCAGTCAGCATTGGCATGATCTAGGTGATGTGCATGAGTAATACTGTGGACAGGAAGCGTCTGCTGAACATTGCGGCGAGTGGCTGATGTATTTACTTTGATCTGTTTGTTTTGTTTTGATGCTGAATAATTGCTGCACTCATATTCGATGACGCTCCTGCCAAACTCGAGGGAAAGCTCAAGCACGTGACCTACCCTGTCAATTTGATACAATCTCTCGGGTAAGTCAGGTCAGCCTTCATAAACACAAAACATTCACAAATTCCTGTCATCGGGCATGCGCTGAAGATACGAGCCAGTCATGGTGGACGCTACCATTGATATGCGTGAGGTGAAGACGATCCGGTTGACTGCTGACAACATTGTTATCGAGGGTCTCAGTATCGACATGGACATGTCGAAATTGGGAAACAAGAACGATCAACCAGCTTCGCAAGCAGTATCGTCGTCTGCAGCAGGGAAACCAACGACCAGGTCAAATCCTCGGCTGGTGGCAAAAGACTTTGCAGATGATAAGAAATATCACCTCTTACTTGCTGCGAGTGGTTCGGTTGCGACCATCAAAATCCCAAACATTGTACGTGGGCTCGCAAAGCAGAAGAATCTGGCCATCCGCATCATCCTCACCGAATCAGCTGCACGCTTTTTGCAAGGACAAAGCGAAGAACAGCCCAGCCTCGACACTATTGCCGAATATCCGAATGTTGAAGCAATATATCGCGACGAAGACGAGTGGAAAGAACCTTGGGTTCGTGGCGCTCCCATTTTGCATATTGAGTTGCGAAGGTGGGCAGACTTGCTCGTCATTGCACCACTTTCTGCAAACACACTCGCCAAGATCAGTAATGGTTTGTGCGACAACTTACTCACCTCAGTCGTCCGAGCGTGGCAAGTCGAAGCGGGTGTGGGCGAGGTGATTGGGAATGGAAACTCTGAGGCAGTGATAGCGGAACAGAAGCGCATTATTGTCGCCCCAGCCATGAATACAGCCATGTGGAGGCATCCATTGACAGCGAAGCATTTGAGAGCTCCGGAGGACGATCAGTACTACCACTGGTTCGACATTCTCAGGCCAATCGAGAAGGAATTGGCTTGTGGTGATACAGGAGATGGCGCGATGTGCGATTGGAAGAAGATTGTGGAGACAATAGAAGGAAGAGTACAGAAGCAGAAAGAGAAGGACCCTCTTGGATTGCTATTCGAGTGAAAGAGGTGTTTCATGGTATGATTTCAAGCCTTTTGTGAGCACAAACCAGCGTTCATCGTGAAGCTTAATTGCTTTTACACCAACAACACGCCCAACAAACTCTACAAGTCACTGGCGTCATGGTGTGGCCGAGATTACTGAGCGCACGACAATATGCATTAGCTCTATAAGAGTCCAGCACTCCTCACACCAGGATTTCCCCAGGTTCATACAGAATATCACATCGGCCGTCCCAGACAGTAGTCACGTGGGATTTTTACAATAGCTTCATCTCGAATCGACGCCAAAAACTTTACAGCACTCTTCACACCTGGATATTGCCACTGTAGCATATCAGTCGATTTGCTTATCCTAATACTCAGCACTCGAGATACGCCGGCAATTCTGTGATCACAGAAACTCGATAAACAAGACGGTACACTTCACAACCAGTATCAGACCTTCAAATCATCTTGGCATAAATCAAGATCTTTGAAGAACCTCTGTGGGATACTATTCCATCACCCGGAATATTAGCCTCTTCCAAGACCAAGGACACCCCACCACACCCTAGTAAGTTGATGATTAGCAAGCTTCAATATTACGACATCTCAACTAATCACCATCCAAGATCTCGTCCTACCCTTTCATACAATGGCGACTTCTAGTGCTCCAGCACTACCCACACCCCACTTTCGCGATCGCTTCGTTATCGAAGGTCCGGAGAAGCCCACGCCTCTTCAGAATTACCAACGTGCCACGAAGTACATACTTCACCGCTGGCGAAAAGGATCTATGGAGCGAAAGATACGCCGAGCGATGAAGAAGGGTGGGATGACGTACGACAAGAACCCTTCTATAAACGCGTTGTTGGAGCCGGTACAGGTAGTGGCTACCCAAACACATGCAACGTACCAGGCGTTGAAGAAGTACAGACGAGATGTGACCAGCTATCCCAATGACACCACGCTCCACTGTACGATCGGCCCGAAATGCTTGTGGAAAGACCATGCAGGTGTGTCTCCTGACTGGGCAGCAGAAGATGAGTGCATGCCCAAGGCGAAGCGATCGGGGTATCTTGACGACCCTGAGTACGAGATGGATCTTCCACCTCATGAGACTCTCGAGGAAGCAACTCAGGTCCAGAGGAGCCAAACTGAGCCTGCATCGGCATCTGCAGAAGCCAAGGAGGCGCAAGCTTCAGACAAGAAGGGAAGAAGCGTGTCGCTCGCTTCGATCATCCCGTCGTTCGTGAGGAAGAGGTTTTCGCACTCGCATCACCACTGAGGGCAGTATGTAATGTTTATGAATGTACGACCGCAATGTCAAAAACAGCTACCATAATATGATAACTTAACTTCTACTTCGTGTCAGTAGCGCTATTGAATGTTCTGCCTGTACCGCTATGTGGTTCAAAATGCATGTTGACTAAGATGCTCGCCACCCCCTATCGCTAAACAATCTCCGGACCTGCAGAAATGGAACGTCCTTCATGCACGACATCTTTTCCCGTGCACGCGCTACATCCCGCACCTGTAGCGCGTGCGTCGAGATCGAGTAGCTGCTAAGATGCAAGTGTGTTGTGTTGTGTTTCTTAGTGCCGTCGGTGTCTCTACCGTGCCATGGACGACTAAATGAAGCACTTCTTGTCAGGAGAACGTGTGTTGCCTGCTCAGGCATAAATAGAGGCATGCCATGCCTTCATTCTCGTTAGCCGTACTAAGCAACAATAAGATATCTAAAGCCATCTTCTGTTCAATTCACGCCTCTAAACTCTCATCTACTCCTCATCTTACCTCTCCTCCTAGCTCCATCAAAGCAAAATGGGTCATACAGCATTGAACAGGTACTGTACACCTTAACCAATCTTCAGTACTCTCGGAAGTGGTTCTAATTGTGATGTTGTGATGTAGCAAGTCGGAGTTCGACCAAGCGATCAGCGGTACTCCTGACAAGTTTGTCCTGATTTACTGCTATGAGAATGAAGTCAGTGCGAAGGCTGAGCAGTAAGTGCTATCTCTATCACCGTTTCGTAACACTACTCGAGTGTGGTGTGTAGGTAGTCGTGACGCTTGTGCTGTGCGACGTTTTGATGTATATTGAAGCTATTACATTCCAACCACTCACCACCACCATCACCACGCACGACCATTACCACCACGACCAGTACTGCCTTATCTCTGAACCCATCACCACATGACCTTCACCTTCCCACCTCCCCTCACCTCATCTTCCAAACCCATCTTCCTTCTCCTCAACACCACTCTAGTCTAATAACCTCACCCACCCAGATTCTCAAACAAATTCGCCTCCACAACCGCTGCCTACAAAGTAGACATAGCAACACACGCCCCAGCGAAGCAATACTTCAGCATCACTACTACACCTACTGTTGTGCTTTTCAAGGGAGGAAAGGAGATTAAGAGGGTTGAGGGTGGGAATGAGGAACAGATGGCGCAGGTTGTTGAGGTGTTGGGTGGTTGATTTGGTACAGCGCGACCGAAGTTATGACGTTGTTTAATTGGGCTCGACTGATGTAGATTATGTGAATTATGGTAGCTGTTTGAGTATATGCATTATAGTACTTCGTCAAGTTGTGTTTTACAAAATGTGCGAACTGAATGCTTGTAGTACACCATTGTATCCTTGATTCCATCATAGTCTCCATGAGGCTGTAAGAGAGTGCAGAAGCTGAGGATGATGCTCAGGGCATGGATCATCATCCTTATGTTCTGGATATTGGAGGCGATATACCTACTCTTCCAGACTCGTTCTCATCATGTCGAAAATATCGTATCGGTGCTGCCAGAACAAATTTCTGTCACAACAACTGTATCTCGAATGCGTCACACCAGCTATAGATTGGTTCTCTCTGGATGCGAGGAAGCATGTCGTGTTCCCGCATTTCCGTGACAAATCAACTCCCACTTTCTCGTCGCGAAGATTCACGTAGGAACCTGACTCCACCTAGTCTTCCAACGTAAGGTCGACAAAATTTAATCTCACGCCCTCTTGCGGTTTACTACCTGGCCTATTAACAATCCACTGACCAATCTTGAAAGGTCTTCCTTTCACATACGTGCTAACATTCGACCACCATCTAGCCTCGTCAATATATGCCACTACCTGCGCCAATACTGCTTCTTCATCAGACAGCCTTGCCTCAGAAACGACAGCAGCTAGATTGAATTCGGGTAGATTGATGAGGTTGTAGGGTTGTGCAAGAGCTTTGATGATGGAGTCGTCAATCAGAAGTGTGTTTGTTTGGTCCCACTTAGCACCTCTGTGGCGATGCGGATGAGTTTTCTGTATGCTCTCGTCACTCCAGACCCATTCTAGCCTTTTGTACACTTGTGTCTTGTTGCGGTATTGTGAGGGAGTAAGCCGTAGAGTGTCTCTCGCCCATATTGCTACACAATCTTTCTTATGTTTAGGGGAGAGTAGGGACTTCAATATTGCTTGACATGTCTCTGGCTGTGCGGAGGTCCAGATCATCAGATGTATTGTACCCGCATCTCTACTCGGGTGAGTAGACTTGGAAGAGGGGGTCATGAAGACGTAGCGCAGGAACTCGTCTAATCCTGGTCGTTCTTTGTAAGTTGTGGTGCCTGCTCTCTTGCGATAGAGAAGAGTGCCATTGAGATCGGATATGACGAGGAGTGGTTGTGGTTCTTTGAGACGTGAACATGCTTTGCTTGCGAGCTGAAGGTATTCT
>Ga0160428_1000528_pt1 | contig 41270 bp, 39 predicted proteins | sample SolpanmetagenomM_FD_108198 | JGI IMG/M metagenome (GOLD analysis project Ga0160428, IMG submission 108198) | Solar panel surface microbial communities from Lawrence Berkeley National Laboratory, California, USA - M | ecosystem: Engineered > Built environment > Solar panel > Unclassified ... | reverse complement strand
TGAACAAAATACTGGTTTACAGTAAGTAATTATACCTGTTTTATGGCCGGCACCAGTAGCAGTTGGGCACCTTGCTGCGCCTAGGAAAGGCCGTGATGGCCAGGCAGTGTATGAGCTGGCAAAGGGTTATCTAAGCTGCACCGCCCGCATATAGTTCAGCTACGTGTTTTCCGCAGCGTCCGAATTATTCGCGTAGGCAGCTCGGGAAAAGGCGCAAAGGTGCTCCGTATAAATTGGTAATTATGCTGTGAATGAACATTTTGTGTAAATAAACTCATCTCTGATCTCTTACTTAGTCGTTAAAAGAGGGGTAGCGCATTACCGCCGTATTGCCTGCTACCTCCTCGAAGCTTTTCACTTAGTATGCTCACTTCTCTTATGAAACAGGTCTTGGTTTCTGCCCCCTCTTCCACAAACGTTTCCGCTTCCCTTGGTACTAAGCCCCGCCCCGCTGCTCGCATCGGCGACGGTAGCCGCACTAGCCGGCGCGGCTTTGCTAGCATGGACCCCACCGAACAGCGCCGCATTGCCAGCGAAGGCGGCAAGGCCTCACACGCTAGTGGCCAAGGCCACAAGTGGACGGCCGAAGAGGCCCGGGAGGCTGGCCGCAAAGGTGGCCTTACGAGCCGCCGCGGCCCCAGCCGCTCCACGAGCTCTGCTGCTAAATAAAAGCACTTAGCCCTACCCCCCTTGGCGCACAAAAGCCCGGCTGTGACACACTGCATAGCCGGGCTTTCGTGCGCCAAGGGGGGTAGGGCTAAGCCAGCAGGCCCTGCGTAACGGCCATCCGGATGAGGGCGGCTGTGTTCTTGGTCTGGGTTTTTTCTAGGATATTCTGGCGGTGCGTTTCGATGGTGCGCTTGCTGGTGAAGAGCTTTTCGGCAATCTCGTTGGTGGTGAGACCCTCGGCCAGCAGCTGTAGCACCTCGGTTTCGCGGCGCGAAAGGCGGTTGGCTTTGGTAGCTTCGTCGGGCTCTTCTTCCTTGGCTAATACTTTGCGCAGCATGTTCAGGCCTACCTCGCTGCACAAGAACTGCCGGCCCGCGATAACGGCCTGGATAGCCACCAAAATCTCACTTTTCTCGGCACTCTTGAGCACGTAGCCCAGCGCACCCGCTTCAAAAAGCTGGCCGATGTAACGCTCGTGGGCCAGCATACTCAAGATGAGGACGCGTACCTGGGGGTATTCGGCGCGCAGGCGCAGGGTGGTGGCTAGGCCATCGAGCACGGGCATGTTGGCGTCGAGCAGCACCAAGTCGGTGGGCGTGGTGGGCAGGCAGTCGAGTAGTTCTTGGCCATTACCGGCCTCACCTACTATTTCAATGGTGGGCTCAGTGGCTAACATCGCCCGGATACCATCGCGCACGATGGTGTGGTCGTCGACTAAAAAGATGCGACTCATAGCGGCAAGAAAGAAGGAGAGCCTAAATATAATTGACTGGGTGCAAGCGCACTGCCTTGGTGCCAGTGCGCTTGCAAGAGCTACCAAGGTACGAGTAGCTGCGCCATTGCTAGCACAGCTTGCAGCTAGTAAAGCTGGACGCTGGTTTTACTTCAGCACGCCCAGCGCCCGGCCTACCTTAGTAAAGGCGGCGATAGCTTGGTCGAGTTGCGCCCGTGTGTGCGCAGCGCTCAACTGCACCCGAATGCGGGCCTTGCCCTGCGGCACTACGGGGTAGTAAAAGCCCACCACGTAAATACCCTCGGTGAGCATCTGGGCCGCAAACTCCTGGGCCAGCTTGGCATCGTAGAGCATGACGGGCACAATAGGATGTACGCCGGCCGGAATGTCGAAGCCGGCCGCCGTCATCTGCTCACGGAAATACAGCGTGTTTTCCTCCAGCTGGTCGCGCAGCTCGGTGCTTTCGGTCAGTAACTCCAGCACGCGTAGCGAAGCGCCCACGATGGCCGGGGCCAGCGTGTTGCTGAATAGGTAGGGCCGCGAGCGCTGGCGTAGCATCTCGATTATTTCCTTGCGACCGCTCGTGAAGCCGCCCATGGCCCCGCCCAGCGCCTTGCCTAGCGTGCCCGTGATGATATCGACGCGGCCCAGCACATCGCGGTACTCGTGGGTGCCGCGGCCGGTTTTGCCCAAAAAGCCCATCGAGTGGCACTCGTCTATCATCACGAGGGCCTGGTACTTATCGGCCAAGTCGCAGATTTTGTCGAGCTGCGCAATGGTGCCATCCATCGAAAACGAGCCGTCCGTGACGATGATGCGGTGGCGCGTGCCTTTGGCTTGAGCGTCTTGCAGTTGCTTTTCGAGGTCGGCCATGTCGTTGTGGGCATAGCGGTAGCGCTGGGCCTTGCACAGGCGCACCCCGTCGATGATGCTGGCGTGGTTGAGCGCGTCCGAAATAATGGCATCCTGCTCATTAAAAAGCGGCTCGAAAACTCCACCGTTGGCGTCGAAGGCCGCCGCGTAGAGAATGGTATCCTCGGTGCCCAGAAACTCGGCCAGCTTGGCCTCCAGCGCCTTATGAATGTCCTGGGTGCCGCAGATGAAGCGCACCGAGCTCAGGCCGTAGCCGTGCGAGTCGATGGTAGCTTTGGCTGCCTCAATCACGGCGGGATGCGAGCTAAGGCCCAAGTAGTTATTGGCGCAGAAGTTGAGCACGTCGCCCGCTTCCTGCGTATCAATTTCGGCGCCCTGGGGCGAGGTGATGACGCGCTCTTTCTTATAAAGGCCGTTGTCTTTTATCTCTTGCAGCTGCTGCTGAAGGTCTGATTGCAGGGTACCGTACATGGGGTGGGGGCAAACGGTGTAATTCGCGCTCCTGGGCGGCTACCGTAGCAGCGCAAGAACGCGAGCTACAAAGTTCGCGCTACGGTATTTAATTCCGCGTTCGGCTGAAAAATGCTTGCACGCCGGCCCGGCCACTGGCCATAAGCTGCTGCTTTTGGGCGGCCGAGATGCGCTTAATCTTAGGGCTGAAGCCCAAAAAGTTGATGCTGATAGTACGCTGCCAGTCGGCGGGCGCCACGGGGTTCAGATTTTCGAGGGCCACGGTGTAGAGGGCACCCACGTAGGTGTTGAAATCGTTGACGGGGTAGGGTGCTAGCTGCTGGCGGCCGGTGGCGGTGGTGTCGTAGGCAATCTGCTCGGCGCGGTCGAGGCGCAGGCCCAGCGTTTCGGGGTTGTACACATTGCCGCGCGCATCGGGGGTAGGGGCTGGGTGGCCGACGGGCAAGTAGCGTGGCTTGTCGAATAGGTCGATAGGATAATTGGCCAGCAGGCCGCCATCGACGAGCACCTGCACGGGCTGGCCGGGCGCGGGCACACCCGTGACCACGTGGTTCTGGCCATCGAGCAGCACCGCCCGGAAGTAAAGCGGAATGCTCATGCTGATGCGCACGGCGTCGGCCACGCGCATGGTAGGCGTGGTTTCGTAGCTGAACACCTGCGTGCGCTGGGTGGTGAGGTTGGTGCCTGTAGTGTAGAGGTCGCGGTAGCGGCCGGGTTGTGCCTGAGCCAGCGTGTGCAACTCGCCTAGCGTGAGGTTAGGCCGCTGGGTTTTGCGGGCCACCAGTTCGCTGAGGTAGCGGCTGAACTCGTCGCCGCGGTACCAGCCGTACTGCTTCACCAGGCGGTGCGTGCCGCCAAAAAAGATAAACCGGCCATCGTTTAGCCGCTGCACGGGGGTAGCGTTTACCACGGCCACGATTTCATCGGGCGAGTAGCCCACCGCCAGCAGCGCCGCCTGAATGGCGCCCGCCGAGGTGCCGCCCACCCGCTCGATGCCCGCCAGCACGCCCCGGCTTTCTAGCTCTTGCAAGGCGCCGCCGTAGGCAATGCCCCGGATGCCGCCGCCCTCCAGCACCAAGTTGCGGTAGGATAGAGGGGTAGGGGACTGCGCCTGGGCCACTTGGCTCAGGCTTAGCAGGAAGAATAAAAGTCGGAAATATGGGGCCATCGGCCGCAAGATATCGCCGGGCCGGGCCGGTGCGGCGGGCGGCGCCAAAACCCGGCCTCTACCCCTGGCCGTATCTTTGCAGTCCCGCCCTACCCCCCCTCCCTCACCCCAGTTTTGCTTTTCATGACTACCTCGCCCAGCGAACCCGCCACCCCCCGAACACCTGGCACCGTGCTCGTCATTGGCGCCTGCGGCCAGCTCGGGCTCGAGCTCACGGCTGCTCTGCGCCAGCGCTACGCCCCCGAGGCCGTGATTGCGGCCGACGTGCGCGCTCCTAAAGACCCCGCGGCCTTGGCCGGCGGCCCTTTCGAACTGCTCGACGTGCTCGATAAAAACCGGTTAGAATCGCTGGTGCAGCAGTACAAGCCGGTGCAGATTTACCACCTAGCCGCCCTACTCTCGGCCACAGCCGAGAAGGACCCGGCTTTTGCCTGGAAGCTCAATATGGATGGCCTGCTGAACGTGCTGAACCTTGCCGTGCAGTATCAGGTGCCGCAGGTGTACTGGCCCAGCTCCATCGCCGTGTTTGGGCCCAACACCCCGCGCGAGCACACGCCCCAGACCACCATCATGAACCCCAACACGGTGTACGGCATCAGCAAGCTGGCCGGCGAGCAGTGGTGTGAGTGGTACCACCGCCACCACGTCCTCGATGTGCGCAGCCTGCGCTACCCCGGCCTCATCGGCTACAAGAGCCTGCCTGGCGGCGGCACCACCGACTACGCCGTCGATATTTATCACAAAGCCGTGGCTGGTGAGGACTTCGAGTGCTTCCTGAAAGAAGACACCCACCTGCCCATGATGTACATGCCCGATGCGCTCAAAGCCACGCTCGACCTGATGCACGCGCCGGCCAGCAGCATCAAGGTGCGCACCAGCTACAACCTGGGCGCCATGAGCTTCTCGCCCCGCGAAATCGCAGCGACTATTGAGCAGGAATTGCCCAATTTCCACGTGACCTATAAGCCCGACGGCCGCCAGGCCATCGCCGACTCGTGGCCCGCCAGCATCGACGACACCGCCGCCCGCCAGGACTGGGGCTGGGCCCCCGAGTTTGACCTAACCAAGATGACCCACGACATGCTAGCGCACCTGCGCGAGCCGGTAGAGGCATAGTGGGTAGGCGTTCGGCAGAGCAATAGCAGGTGGGTGGCGAGGAGTTGTGCCGCTATCTTCGTGGTATAAGTTAGGTTCTCTATGCTGCTACGTTTACTTAGTGCTGTTTTTGCCGTTTTCCTTGCTACCGAAGTAGCCATTGCCCAACAGTACGAGCCAGGTTGGCTAGTACGCAACACGAGCGATACGTTGCGGGTCGAGATTGAAAATAGCCACTGGGGTGAGCCGCCGACTTTTATCCGCTACCGGTCGGGCCCAGATGGCTCCAGCGAGTTAGTGCGGGCGCACCAGGTGCAAGCATTTAGCGTGGCTGGGCGCTACTTCCGTACCGAGGTGCTACCCGTTGACCACGCCGCCGAAACCCGAAACGACCTGCTGCCGCGCGAAAACTATACAAACGTGCACGCCGATTCGCTGCTGGCCGAAGTGTTGGTAACCGGTCCGGCCACGCTGTGGCGCGTAGTGCGGCCCGGCTCGACCCACTTGTTGCTGCGCCGTGAAAATCAACCAGTGCTTGACCTGGCCGAGCGTCGCTACTTGCACCAGCTAGCCGCTACCGGCACCTGGGTCGTGACGGAGGGCAATAATTATCGCAACCAGCTTACGCTATACTTGGCCGACTGCCCAGCGGCGCGCACAGTGGCGCAAACGGCGCCTTTTACTGCGGCAGGCCTGGTAGCAATTGCACAAGCGTATAATACATCCTGCTCCCTGGCTCGGCAACCCGGCCGAACGTGGCTCGAAAAGACTGCCCTGCGGCGCCACATGCTGGAAGGGGGGGTAGTAGCTGGCCTGCGCTACCAGCGCGTGCTGGCCGATATCGCAAATCCGAATCCAACCGACACTCCGACCGACGCTGCGCTACATCCTTTTGCAGGGCTTTATGGCGAGCTGTTTCAGCCCGGCCGCAAGGCCTCGCTCTACGGGGAGTTGAGCCTGAGTACTTTCCGCTGCCAGGGCACGACCTACCTCACCGACGGCTATGGCGGCTACGCCGCCACCGTTCCTGTCGATTATCGGGGGGCGCTGGCTACTACCCGGCTCAGTGGGCGCTACCGCTGGGTGCAGCCGCACGAGCAGTCTTTGCTGCTGAGTGTAGGCCTGGAGCTGAACTTTGTGCTAGCGGGCGATGTGACGTTAGCTTCTGCCGGGCGCAGCCAAACGTTCGCGGCCAACTCCATGTTTGCGACTGGTATAGTGCCGGCGCTGGGGGTGGGCTGGCAGCGGCAGCGCGTTACGCTGGTGGCCGATGGGCAGCTTTATCGGAGTGCGCGCAATGCTGGGTTCACTTATTCTGGTTTTGGGCTGCGGGCCAGCCTAAGCTATCGCTTGGGTCGACCACGGTCGTAGGAAAAGCGAACTGGCTTTCAAAACACAAGTGTTATGGCCCTAGCTGCTACCCAGCTAGTGCGGCCAGCCCAGCCGCGAGGTGAGCAGCGGCACTCCAAACACGACCACTGTGAGGTTCATGTCGGCCGCTACCCTAACATCTCGGCCCTAGCTGCTGCCAGCAGTATAAGCAGCCAGCGCCAAGGCAATATCAATTCCTGCTCACTATCAATCGGGACTTAGTTGCACAAATTGACGCCAGCTGAGGGGGTAGGCCCTGCAACATAAAAAGCCCTGACTACTCGCGGTAGTCAGGGCTTTTGTATGCGCAGCAGCGCCAAAACTACTTAGCCACCAATCTGGCCAGCGGCTTGCTTCAGGATGTCGCTCAGCTGGTAGAGCTTGCTCTGCGAGTCGGGCGTGCCCTTCACGGCTGCGGCGGCGGTAAGCTCGCTGAGGGTGCTTAGGCTGCCAGCTACGGAGCCGTGGTGGCTGTTACTAATAGCGTCTTGCAGCTTTTGCAGCTCGGCCGCTACGGGGGCTAGGTCGGCGTTGCCGTGCAGCGTCTTAATCCAGTCGCCAACGGCCGATTTAGCTTCGTCGGTGATTTTAAATAAGCCGTTTTGCAACGTGTCGAGGGTAGCGTCGAGCTGCGCGATGGGCGAAGGAGTAGCCATGTAAATGAGACAAGGAAAGTGAGATAATACCCTCCTAACGGCTACCGACGGCGCAGAGTTAAGCGCCGCCCACCGTTTCCCTAGCTGCCACCCAACCGGCGGGGCCAGCCTAGCAGCCGCGAGGTAAGCAGTGGCAACCCAAACACGGCCACCGTAAGCACCGTCAGGCCCACGTCGGCCGCCTCGCTGCTGAGGAAGGCGCTGAACGGGCTGGCGGGCTGAAAGTGCTCGAACAGCGAGAGCAACAGCTTGAGCCCCAGGATGCCGATGATGACGAAGGCCGCCGTTTCGAGAAAGGGATACTTACCCATGAGCACCACGAACGCCTGCGCCACCAGACGCATGGCCAGGATGCCGATAAACACCCCTAAGCAGATGATAATCAGGTTGTCGGTGAAGGCCACCACGGCAAACACGTTGTCGATGGAGAAAGCTAAATCCATCAATTCGATGAGGGCCACGGTAGCCCAGAATTTGCCAAACAGGCCCAGCGTGCTTTTGTAGAGCCAGCTTTTTTCCTTCTCGATGTGCTCGTCGCCCTCGCCGGGCCCGGCCCGAAAATGGTCCCACACCAAGTACAGCAGGTAAAGGCCACCCAGGGGCTTCAAAAACCAGAATTCGATGAGGTACGACGCAAACAAAATGCACAACCCACGAAATAAATAAGCCCCAAAAATGCCGTAGCGCAGCGCCTTTTTGCGCTGCTCGGGATTTAAGTCGCCGACCATAGTGGCGAGCACGGCCGCATTATCGACCGAGAGCAGGCTCTCGATGATAATGAGGTTGCCCACCAGGGCGAGCGCCGCCAGCGGATTATCAAGTATTTGCTGGATGTCGTGGTTCATGCAGGGGGGGTAGGGGCCGTAAAATTACTGAGGCAGGAAGCGCACGCGGCGCTCGGGGTGGTCGGCCGACCAGCCAAAATCGTGGCGCAGGATGAAGGCCACGTAGTTAGAGCGGTTCTGGCCGCCGTCAAATTGCGTCATCCAAAGCAGCTCGCCACCCAGGTTTTTGTTGAAGATGCGGCCCACGCCGCCCCACACGCGGTTGCTGTCGAAGGGGTTGGTTTGGTTGCTAATGCGCAGCTCATCTTTCAGCGCCAGGTACCACTTAGGATTGGGGTCGGATTTGGGGCCGAGCGGCAGGCGCAGCGACGCCAGGTAGCGAAAGCGCAGCCGGAAGCCAGCAGCCGTCCAGCGCTCCTCGATGCGGTAGCGGTGTATCAGGCGGGCGCGGTTAATTTTCTGAGTAGCAATAACTTGCTGATATAGGCGGTTTTCGCGGTTGTCAAATTTCTCAACCTGGTCGGCGGTGGTGTAAGGCTGCAGTTGCAGGTACATGTAGCCAGCGCCCACCGACAGGGGTACGTTTTTGAGGTTGTATTGCAGCAGGCCCAAGCCCAGCAGCAGGCGCTTGTCGGTGAGGCCACTATAGGCGCGGTACTGCACACCGAGGTTCAAGTCGAAGCGCTCGTTGAGCGCGTAGGTGCCTGTGTATTGCAGCCAGCCATTGTAGGCGGCGCGGTTGCTCTGCGCCTGAGCAGCGGTAGCGAGCAGGAGGCAGCAGGCGAAAAAGAGTAGAAGCTTTTTCATTGGTAATGAAGGGGTAGGGTGGGAAAAGTAGTAGAGTGCGGGGCGTGTCCCCGCCCGGTATTTAGACGCGTATTGGTTTTGGCTCGGCTGGCGTAGGGTGGGGCAAGCCCCGTACCCTACACCGGCACCACGCCCAAAATCAGGCACACGACCAGCATCACGAGCACGGTGCCGCAAGCCCATTTGAGGGTAAAGCGCTGGTGGTCGCCAAAATCGACGCCGGCCAGGCCAGCCAGCAGGTAGGTGCTCGGCACCAGCGGGCTCAGCAAGTGCACCGACTGCCCCAGCAGCGAGGCGCGACCCATGGCCTCCACGCTCACGCCAAACTGAGTGGCCGCCTTGGTCACGAGCGGCAGGATGCCGAAGTAGTAGGCATCGTTGCTCATGAAGAAGGTGAAGGGCGCGCTGGTAATACCCGTGATAATGGGCAAGTGTGGACCCAGCGCATCCGGTATCAGCGTCACGATGGTTTGCGACATGGCATCGACCATCTTGGTGCCGGCCAAAATGCCGGTGAAAATGCCGGCCGCGAAGACCATGCCCGCCACTATCATGGCGTTGCCGGCGTGGGCGTTCAGGCGGTTGCGCTGCTCGCCCAGGCGCGGGTAGTTGATGAGCATGCCCAGGGCGAAGGCCGTCATAAAGAGCACCGGCAGCGGCATCACATCCATGAACAGCCCTACTAGCAAGGCAATGGTAATGAGCGCATTCATCCACAGTAGCTTGGGGCGGCGCAGGGTCACGTCTTCGTGGTTAGCTTCGGCTACCAGCTCGTCGGCGTCTTCGGTGATGGTGACGATGCCCAAGCGTTTGCGCTCACGCTTGCCGAAGATGTAGGCCACAAAAATGACCCAGCCCGCCGCCACTATCATGGCCGGAATGAGAGGCGTAAACACTTGGCTGCTATCGAGGTGCAGGGCCGAGAGCACGCGAGCCGTGGGGCCGCCCCAGGGCAGAATATTCATCACGGCGCTCGATAAGAAAGCGGTGGCCGTGAGAATGAGCGGGTTCATTTTCAGGCGCTTATACAGGGGTAGCATGGCCGCCACCACGATGATGTAGGTGGTAGTGCCATCGCCATCGAGCGATACCGATAGGGCCAACACCGCCGTACCGATAACCACCTTGAGCGGGTCGCCGCCCACCACTTTGAGAATCTTGGCCACGATGGGGTCAAACAAACCCGCGTCGGTCATGATGCCGAAGTACATGATGGCGAAAATCAGCATGACGCCGGTGGGCGCGATTTTTTTGACGCCCTCGAGCATCATCTCCCCAATTTCGCCCCGAAACCCGCCGATAAGGGCGAACAAAATCGGAATCAGGATGAGTGCCGTCATGGCAAACATGCGCTTCGACATGATGAGGTACATGAACGTACTTATCATCAAAAAACCGAGGAGGGACAGCATGGGTGGGAAAAGAAGGATAGAAAAGTGAGGGCTCACTAACAGCTGGCCCAAAGACGGAGGCGAAGTAGCCTGCCGATTTGGAATACATTTGGAAGAAATTGGCTTTTCGGTAAAAGAATGTTGCTAATCCCGTCATGCAGCGCGTAGCGAAGCATCTCGCTTGCTAATGCTGGCGGGCGTTAGAGATTACTGCGCCACGCGAGATGCTTCGACGCTGCTTTGCTGCGCTCAGCAGGACGGAACATTTTACTCCGCCTCCCTGCCTCCCTACCCCCTCTCCCACCCATGAAACTGCTGCTTGTTGAAGACGAACCAGACCTGCTGGCGAGCTTGGTCAGCTACCTTCAGGCGCAGCAGTATGTGTGCGAAGTAGCCACGACCTACGCCCAGGCGCAGGAAAAAATGCTGCTCTACAACTACGAGTGCATCGTGCTGGACCTCACGCTACCCGGCGGCGATGGCCTCGACCTGCTGCGCCAGCTGCAGCGGCAGCAGCGGGCGGCGGGCGTCATCATCACCAGCGCCCGCGCCGGGGTCGACGACCGCATTACAGGCCTGGAGCTGGGGGCCGACGACTACCTGCCCAAGCCTTTCTACCTGCCCGAGCTGAGCGCGCGCATTGCGGCGCTGGTGCGCCGCCGCCACTACCAAGGCGCCAATTTGCTAGTGGTAGGTGCGCTGCGCGTGGATGTGCCCGCTCGCCGTGCCAGCGTGGCCGACCGGGCGCTCACGCTCACGCGCACCGAGTTTGACTTGCTCTTGCTGCTGCTGGCCAACCAGGGCCGCGTCATCACGAAGGGCGCGATTGCCGAGCACCTCTCGGGCGACGCGGCCGAGCAGTTCGACTCCTTTGAGCACGTGTATGCCCACGTCAAAAACCTCAAGCGCAAGCTCACCGAGGCTGGTGCGGCCAACTACATCCGCATGGTGTATGGGCTGGGTTACCGCTTCGACGTGAGCGAGGAGTAACCCAGCTTTTTAGTCCGCGCGTGGCGGCATCCCTACCCCCTTCTAGTTTACTCGCGGGCTGAAAGTTCGCGCTACCTCTATGAAGCTTCTTGCTCGCACCACCCTCATTATGTTGCTCTACGCCAGCATAGTGGCGGTGGGCGGCACGTTTGTGTATTACGCGGTTATTCACCGGCTATACTACGCCTATGTCGACCGCACGCTGGGCCGCCGCAAGCAGCGTGTGGAGCTGGCCCTGCGCAACGAGCTGCGCACGCCCGCCGACTTGGCTTTCTGGCACCGCCTCGACCACAACGTAGAATTTACGCCGCTAAACAGCGCGCCGGCCGCCGCGCCGGGGCCGAATGCGTTTCAAGACCGGCTGATGTTCAACACCCTCACGGGCAAGCAGCAGCTGTACCGGCAAGTGGCGGGCACGGAGACATTTCGGGGTAAAAGCTACCGGCTGGAGGTGCGCACCTCGCTGCTCGATGAGCCCGCGCTGCTGGGCGGCATTGTGGGGGCGGGGGCGCTGCTGTTTGGGGTATTGGTGGGCGGTATGCTGCTGATTCAGCACGTGTTGGCGCGGCGCTACTGGCGGCCGTTTTTTGCTACGCTGGGTATTTTGCAGCAGTATAAGCTCGACCAACACCACGCGCCGGTGCTGGCCCCTACCCGCATTCCCGAGTTTCAGGCCCTCAATACGGCCATCGCCCGCGTGCTGGGCCGCCACCAGCGCCTGTACCAGCGCCAGCGCGAGTTTGCCGAAAACGCCGCCCACGAGCTGCAAACCCCGCTGGCCATCCTGCGCACCAAGCTCGATTTGCTGGTGCAGGCCCCCGGCCTCACCGAGGAGCAGGCTAGCCACATCGAGCCGCTGCTGGCGGTTACGCAGCGCCTCACGCACCTCAGCCGCAGCCTGCTGCTGCTCACGCACCTCGACCAGCAGCTCTTCTTCGCCACTGAAACCGTGGACTTGGCCGCTGTGGTGCGCACCCAACTCGGGCAACTGGCCGAGCAAATTGAACTGGGGAACATCAGCCTGAAAACGGACTCAATCGCTAAGCTGCCCGTATCAGCTAATCGTTCGCTCATCGACATTCTGGTGAGCAATCTGCTCAGCAACGCCATCCGGCACAACGTGCCCGGCGGCCAGCTGCACGTGACGCTGACGGCCCACCAGCTGACGGTCGAAAACACCGGCCGGCCGCAGGCGCTACCCGCTGACCAGCTCTTTGCCCGCCTGCGCCCGCGCCCCGACCGGCCGCCCGGCAGCGTGGGCCTGGGCTTGCCCATTGCCCGTCAGATTTGCGAAACCTGCGGTTTCTTGCTTAGCTACCACTACCAGGAGCCTGGTCGCCACCAGCTGTGCGTGCGCATGGGATAAATTGTAGGGTAAGCTGTAGCTAGCCGGTGGTCGGCTACGTAAGCGCCAACTCCTGGCAAACTACAGCTTACCCCACCATGATTGTAAACCCTACCCCCACGGGCTGGCAAATAATTTACCAGCAGGCGCACGCGCTGCTAGCGGCGCAATTGGCCTGGGCCTGGCCGCCCTTCCTACCCCCGACCGCTGGGTAGGTTTGCTGGCTGCCACTGCCCAGCACGACGATGAGCAGGCGCCCTGGCACGGGCGCGGCGGCCACCACGGCCTCACGCCCGCTGGCGCCCCAGCCAATTTTACGCAGGTGGCTTTTTCGGTAGAGCAGGCTACGGGGGTGCTGCACGCGGCGCGCTTTCAGGGGCGCTGGCGCAGCCTGCTCACTAGCCTGCACCTGAGTGCGTTATACGAGCCGCTGCGGGGTAGCCAGGTGCACATCGACGGGTTTTTGGATGAGCTGCGGGCTGGCCAAACGCGCTGGGCTAAGGAGCTGCACCTCACCAAAACCCAGACCCGCCAGGCCTATGACCTGCTGCACTGGTGCGACCGCCTGTCGCTCATTTTGTGCCGCCACGAGCTGCCCGAGCTGGGCCGCGAGGTCGAAATTAGTGCCCTGCCCCTCGGCCACCAGCACCATGCCAGCTACGTGAGCCAGCCGGCCGGGCCGGGCACGCCGGTGGTGGTAAGCCCTTGGCCGTTTGCAGGTAAAGAGCTAACAGTGAGTGTCGAAACGCAGGAATTGCAGCAGCTCCAGTTTCGCGACGATGCGGCCCTGGCGCTGGCCCTGCGTCAGGCGCCCATTGCTACGCTAATCTGGACGCTACGGGCGGGGTAGGTTATTTTTTCGAGTAGTTTTCGGGCAAAAAATCGTGATGCCCGTATTCAGGTTAGCAACTGCTCGTGGCGCATGGCCTGCGGGCGGTATTGCTACTCTCTGGGGATAAGGCGCTGGCCCGTAGCCACGCCCAGCTGTTTGCTATAGTCTATGATGCACTACAAATTTTCTGATATTCTGGCGATTATCAAAACGTCGGCCACCGAATTCACTACCAACAACTCGTTTCGGCACGCGGCGGCGCTGTCGTACTACACCATTTTCTCGCTGCCGCCGCTGCTGCTCATCGTCATCACACTGGCCAGCTCGGTATATGGCGGCGAGGCGCTCACCGGCCAGATTTATGGCCAGCTCAAGGGCCTAGTAGGCGCCGACTCGGCCAAGTTTCTGCAAGACAGTATTGCGCAGTTTACCCTGCAGCAGAAGTCGGGCCTAGCCACGGCTATTGGTCTGGGCACACTGGTATTTGCCGCTACCACGTTTTTCGTCACGCTGCAAGAGAGCATCAACGATATCTGGAATCTCAAAGTAAAGACTGAAGGCATCGGCATCTGGGATTATGTCCGCCAGCGGCTGCTCTCGTTTGGTCTCATCCTGAGCGTCGCCTTGCTGCTTCTTATTTCCTTCATAGTCAGCGCGATGCTTGGGGTTTTCACGGGTTATTTGCAGCGGCTGCTGCCCGAGGTAGGACTCATTGCCATCAAGCTGGTCGATTTCGTGCTGTCGCTGGTGGTTACTACGCTACTCTTCGGGCTGATATACCGGTTTTTACCCGACGCCATCATTCGCTGGCGCGACGTGGGCATTGGTGCTTTCATCACGGCCTCGCTGTTTATTTTGGGTAAGTATTTAATTTCGTTTTATATCGCGAAATCTAATCCGGGTTCGGCCTTTGGCGCCGCGGGCTCAGCCATCGTACTACTAGTCTGGATTAACTACTCCTCGCTCATCATCTTTTTCGGGGCTGAGTTTACTCAGGAGTTTGCCGACGCCTTTGGGCAGCGTATTCAGCCCAAGGCCCACGCCGTGCGAGTCGAAGTGCGCGAAATACCGCCCGGCGAGTCAGAAAACGAAAAAGCCAGCGGCCGCCCACCCAGCACCGGCAGCTGGCGCAGCTAGAAAAAGTAAGTACGCAAAAGTCAGACTTTTTCTCGTCTTAAGAAGGGGGTAGGGCTACTTAACCTCCTCGTCATCAGATGAGTAGAGTAGAAGCTGGGGCCAGCTAAGCAGTGTAAAGACCTTCGAGTTAAGGTCTGTTGGTCAGATAATTAGTGTTGCAACTACTAGGTAGGGCCCGCGCATCTTTGTGGCATCAGCAAGTCACTTTTCTTGCGGGTCCTACCCATGCGTCTTTTTCTACTACAACTAGGATTTTTTAGCCTGCTAGCCGGGTCGGCGTGGGCCCAGCAACCTGTGGCGCTGCCGGGGGCACCCCAGCCATCAGTTGCCCCAGCCAGCCCAGCCACTGTGCCCGGACGCCCCGCTACGGCGTTGCCTTCGGCTGAGGTCATCGGCCATCCCGAAGTCATCGGCCAAGTCTATAGTGTAGAAACTATTGGAGGCACACAGTTTAGCGGCGTACTACGAGATGCTACCGACCAAACCCTAACTTTCGAGACCACGGAGTTAGGCCTGATTACGGTGCAGCGGGTTAACCTCCGGCAGCTGATGTCGCAAACACCCGAGCAAGCCCGGCGTGGCTTCGACTATGTGGGCAACGGCACGCGCATGTTTATCGCCCCCACGGCCCGTAACTTATACCAAGGTGAGGGCTACGTGCAGGCGCTCAACATCTTTCTGCTGGGCATCAATTACGGCCTGACCGACAATATTTCGGTGGGCCTGCTCGTGCCCGTAGTACCGTTTCTGGGCGTGCCCGCCCTGGCCATCACGCCCAAGGTAAGTGTGCCGGTCAGCGACAAATTGCACGTGGGAGCTGGCGTGCTGTATGGCTTTGCCACCGGTATTGCCGGGGGCAGTGGCAGCGCCGGCGTGGGCTACGGCCTAGCTACCTACGACTCGGCCGACACCAACGTGACCCTGGGCCTAGGCTACGGTTTTGGCAGCGACGGCATCGGCAGCACACCGGTCGGCGTTATTGGGGCCAATCTCCGGTTGTCGCGCCTATTCTCGCTGGTTAACGAGACGTACATCGCCGACTTCGGTTCCAGTGGGGGCTTTGGCGGTTTGGCGGGCTTTCGCTACGCCTCGCCGCGCTTCAGTGGCAGTCTAGGTGCGCTGTATTACACCGTGCGCAACGACAGCGGCATATACCCGGCTTACCTAGACGTAGCCTATCGCTTCGGCAAAATCAAGTTGCGGTAGACTAGCGCAGCAAAAAGCCCCGTTGCCGGTGTGGCAAAGGGGCTTTTTATGTGGCAAGGGGGGTAGGGCTATGCCGCCGCCTCGGCCTTCTCCTTATTCGCTAGCTGCCCGCAGGCGGCGTCGATGTCTTTGCCGCGCGAGCGACGGATGTTGGTTTGCACGCCGCGGTCGGCCAAGTACTTGTGGAAGGCCGTGATTTTGTCAGCCTCCGCGTTCTGGTAAGCTGCGTTCTCGATGGGGTTGTACTCAATAAGATTAATCTTACAGGGCAGCCACTTCGAGATGGTGTACAGCTCGGCCGCATCTTCCAGACCATCGTTAAAGTTCTCGAATACAATGTATTCGTAGGTTACTTTGCGGCCCGTTTTCTGGTGGTAGTACTGCAGGGCGTCCTTGAGGGCGGCAAGCGAGTTGGCCTCGTTGATGGGCATAATCTCGTTACGCTTCACATCGTTAGGCGCGTGCAAGCTTAAGGCAAGATTAGCCTTGACGTCGTCATCAGCCAGCTTCTTTATCATCTTGGCAATGCCAGCCGTGCTGATAGTGATGCGGCGCGGGGCCATATTGAGGCCGTCGGGCGCCGTGATGCGACGCACGCTTTCCACCACGTTGGCGTAGTTGAGTAGCGGCTCGCCCATGCCCATGTACACGATATTGGTAAGCGGCGTACCATACTGGGCTTCGCACTGCTCCCGAATACGCACCACCTGGTCATATATCTCGGCCGCGTCGAGGTTGCGCTTGCGGTCCATATAGCCGGTGGCGCAAAACTTACACGTGAGCGAGCAGCCCACCTGCGACGAGATGCAGGCCGTCATACGCGTGTCGTGCGGAATAAGCACGCCCTCCACAATGTTGCCATCGTGCAGCCGGAAGGCCGACTTGATGGTGCCATCATTCGAGAGCTGCTGATTTTGCACCGCCACGCCATTAATGACGAAGTGCTTAGCCAGCAGCTCGCGGGTGCTCAGCGAGATGTTGTTCATTTCCTCAAACGAGCCGGCCGTGTTTTTCCACAGCCACTCCGTCACCTGCTTGGCGCGGAAAGGCTTTTCACCGTGCTCCACCATAAACGACTTGAGGTCGTCGGGCGAGGTTTTGCGGATGTCGCGTTTAGCGGGCGCAAGTTCGAGTTCGAGTAGCATAGTACAAAAGTACAACTATCGAGGCACTCAAGTTCCCTAAGTGACTGCCAGCGGTTTGCAGTATTATGTAAGTAACTGGTAACAAGTCTAAGCTCCTTATTTACCCTCGCTACGTTAATCAGCAGAGTGGGTTGCAGCACATTTCAAATATTTTTTTCATTTTATTAATATTATAAGAAAATAATTTAAATTTCATTGCACAAGTCCAAATAAAACTAGTTAGTTTTACAGTGAAATTATATCAAACTCCCTTCCCAACCCGCTCTAGACTAGTATGATGCCAACCTCTACCCCTGCTTATCTATCTTCAAGGCTCGCCACGCCTTTGTTGAGCGCATTTAATATGCCTAAAACTAGGGTTGTCCTGGGGGCATTCGTTCGTAAGCGCACCTTTGATGTGGTGTTTGCTGCCTTAGTCGTAGCGCTGCTGCTAAGCTGGCTGCTACCGCTGATTGCGTTGCTTATCAAAGCTGAATCGCGTGGTCCAATACTTTTCAAACAGCTACGCACTGGCAAAAATGGCCAACCTTTTTACTGCCTGAAATTTCGCAGCATGCGCATGAACGCGTATGCAGACTCGAAGCAGGCCAGCAAAGGTGACAGCCGCATTACCAAAGTAGGCGCCTTTCTACGCAAGACCAGCCTAGATGAGCTGCCGCAGTTCTTTAATGTACTGAAAGGTGAAATGTCGGTGGTAGGGCCTCGCCCACACATGCTGAGCCACACGGAATATTACGCGCAAGCTATTGACAACTTTATGGAGCGCCACTTGATTATGCCCGGCATCACGGGCCTAGCCCAAGTGTCCGGCTTTCGGGGCGAAACCAAAGAAGTAGAAGCAATGGCTAATCGGGTCAATGCCGACATCAAATACTTGTCTAACTGGTCTTTCCTGCTGGATATGAAGATTGTGCTACTAACAGTTGTCCAGGCCGTTAAGGGTAGCGAAAACGCGTTTTAGCGCTACTCTACTGGGCCAACGCGTCCCTACCCCCTAACGCTGGGTTAACCTGCCTCGATAGGAATTCAAAGTAAAGCGAGCTGCTTAGTTACAAAAAGCCCCTCCGCGCCTGTTTGGTGCGGAGGGGCTTTTTGCTGCGCGCCACCCTAAGCTTCTATCTAAAGGCGCAAATAGCTAGTGAATTACGTTCCAGAGCAACAGAAATCGTTATCAGGATTCTTCACGGACGAGTAGTCGGCACTGGTTGGGCCGTTCGTGTCATTATGCCCTAGGCTAATTCCGTAGGGATAGCAACTACCCTACCGGCACCGTAATCATTACGGTGTTAGCTAAAGGCAAGTAGCGCCTTGCTGGCTACCAAGGGGCAATAAAATTCCGGCAAAAGGAGTGGCTTCAGCTGATACACAGCTTTCGCCGCCTACCTTCGCCCCGTAAACTTTAGGGGTGCTTTGCGCGAGCAAGGCTGAGACGATACCCTCCGAACCTGAACCAGGTAATGCTGGCGAAGGGAAAAGTACTGGTCCGCATTGCGGCTGCCTTTCGGGGCAGGCCGTGGCCGGCGCCGCCTATTGCTTACGGCTTTCCCTTGTCCCAACTACATCCTAGTTGCATGGTTTGCTACGTAAACAATTCGGCTCACGAAGCCACTGAAAATCAGCCCCTCACCGACTTGTTAGCGACGCTGGGCCAGACCCAGACGCGTGGCCTCGCTGTGGCCGTCAACGACGTGGTGGTGCCACGCACCGAGTGGGCTAGCCACGCCGTGCAGCCCCACGACCGCATTCTACTTATTCGCGCCACCCAGGGGGGGTAGGCACGTGCCGTCCTCTCTTTTTCCTACCCCATCCGAAGATGAAGAAAAAAGACCAAGCCCCCCAGCAGACGCTGGTGGAGCGCCAGCCCCTCACGGGCTCGCGTAAGATTTACGTGCCGGGCAAGCTCTATCCCAATATCCGGGTGGCGATGCGCGAAATCGCCCTAGCCGACACAGAGCGTAAGTTCGATTTCGGCTTTCCGTCGGAGCAGAACCCGCCCGTGACGGTGTACGACACCAGTGGCCCCTACACTGACCCCAACGTCGAAATCGACCTCAAGAAAGGCCTACCCCGCCTACGCGAAAGCTGGATTTTGGAGCGCGGCGACGTGGAGCAACTAGCCGGCACCACCTCCGACTACGGCCAGCAGCGCGCCGCCGATAACAGCCTGGACCACTTGCGCTTCGAGCACATTGCGGCCCCGCTGCGCGCCAAGCCGGGCGCCAACGTGAGCCAGATGCACTACGCCAAGCAGGGCCTCATCACGCCCGAGATGGAATATATCGCCATCCGCGAAAACCAGCGCTTCGACGAGCTGCCCGCCGACGACCCGCTGCGCACGCAGCACCGCGGCCACAGCTTCGGGGCCAACACGCCGGAGGGCCACATCACGGCCGAGTTTGTGCGCCAGGAAGTGGCCGCAGGACGGGCTGTAATTCCCAGCAACATCAACCACCCGGAGAGCGAGCCGATGATTATCGGGCGTAACTTCCTGGTAAAAATCAATACCAATATCGGCAACTCAGCCGTCACGTCATCCATTGAAGAAGAGGTGGATAAGGCCGTGTGGAGTTGCCGCTGGGGTGGCGATACGCTGATGGATTTGAGCACTGGCAAGAACATTCACGAAACCCGCGAGTGGATTATCCGCAACTGCCCGGTGCCGGTGGGCACGGTGCCCATTTATCAGGCCCTCGAAAAGGTAAACGGCAAGGCCGAGGACCTGACCTGGGAGCTATTCCGCGATACGCTCATTGAGCAGGCCGAGCAGGGCGTGGACTACTTCACCATCCACGCCGGCGTGCTGCTGCGCTACGTGCCCATGACCGCCAAGCGCGTGACCGGCATCGTGTCGCGCGGCGGCTCTATTATGGCTAAGTGGTGCCTGGCGCACCACAAGGAGAGCTTTCTTTACACGCATTTCGAGGAGATTTGCCAAATCATGAAGGCCTACGACGTAGCCTTCTCGCTGGGCGACGGCCTACGTCCTGGCTCCATCGCCGATGCCAACGACGAAGCGCAGTTTGCCGAGTTAGAAACGCTAGGCGAATTGACCAAAATTGCCTGGGCGCACGACGTGCAGGTGATGATAGAAGGCCCCGGCCATGTGCCCATGCACCTCATCAAGGAGAACATGGACAAGCAATTGAAGGAGTGCCATGAGGCGCCCTTCTACACGCTAGGGCCGCTGACCACCGACATTGCGCCGGGCTACGACCACATCACCTCAGCCATCGGTGCGGCCATGATTGGCTGGTTTGGCACCGCTATGCTCTGCTACGTAACGCCCAAAGAGCACCTGGGCCTGCCCAATAAGCAGGACGTGAAGGACGGTGTCATCGCCTACAAAATTGCTGCCCACGCCGCCGACCTTGCCAAAGGCCACCCCGGCGCCCAGTACCGCGACAACGCCCTGAGCAAGGCCCGCTTTGAGTTCCGCTGGGAAGACCAGTTCAACCTCAGCCTCGACCCCGACACGGCCCGCGAATACCACGACGAAACCCTGCCCGCCGAAGGCGCCAAGGTGGCTCACTTCTGCTCGATGTGCGGCCCGCATTTCTGCTCAATGAAAATCACGCAGGAAGTGCGCGACTACGCGGCTACCCAGGACCTCACGGCCGCCCAGGTTTTGACCGAAGGGCTGCGTGAGAAGTCTAGGGAGTTCGTGCAGAAGGGCAGCGAGATTTATCTGTAAATCAGCATTGAACACTAAAGACCGTCATGCAGCGCGCAGCGAAGCATGACGGCTTTAAGTAAATCAGTAATGCCTACCTCCCGCCCCTACGCCCTCACCATTGCTGGCTTCGACCCAAGTGCCGGGGCCGGCGTGCTGGCCGATGTCAAGGCGATGGAGGCTAATGGCGTGTATGGGCTGGCCGCCTGCACCGCCCTCACGGTGCAAAACGACGTGACGTTTGAGCGGGTGAACTGGGTGTCACTGAGCGATATCCAGGACCAGATTCGGCTGCTGCTGGCCCGGTTTTCGGTCAGATTTATAAAGGTTGGTTTAGTCGAGAGCCTACCCCTATTGTTGGAGCTAATTATTTGGCTGAAGGCGCAAAACCCAGCCGTGCGCATCATCTGGGACCCAGTACTGAAGGCTACGGCGGGCTACGAGTTTCACCTCCGACCCGATGCTGATTTGCTGCAAGTCATTTGCCGCGAACTGGCGCTCATCACCCCCAACCAACCCGAGGCGCTGCGCCTTATTCCCGCCGCTAGCCCCGAGGCGGCAGCCGAAGCCTTGGTCGCCTGGTGCCCGGTGCTGCTAAAAGGCGGTCATGCCGAAGGCGAATTAGCCACCGACGTGCTGTTGATGCCCGAATTGCGGCACGTGCTGGCTAGCCCTCGCCTGCCGCACGGTGAAAAGCACGGCAGCGGCTGCGTGCTCTCGGCAGTCATTCTGGCGCGGCTCGCCTTGGGCGACAACCTGCCCGAGGCCTGCCGACAAGGCAAGGCCTACACGGCCGCTTTTTTGGGCAGCAACGACACGCTGCTAGGGTATCATTTTGGAAAATAAACGATATGGAAATCAGTCGTCTGCATTATATCACTACCAGCGCGCAAGCGGCCGAGCTAGCCTGCCGGGGCGGCGTGCGCTGGGTGCAGCTGCGGGTCAAGAACATACCTGCGGCTGAGTGGCGGCAGCGCGCCCTCGACGTGCAGGCCGTGTGCCACCACCACGGCGCCACGCTCCTCATCAACGACAACCCGGCGCTAGCCCTGGAAATCGGAGCCGACGGCGTGCACTTAGGAAAGCAGGATATGCCCCCGGCTGAAGCCCGTGCCTTGCTAGGGCCAAATTTTATCATTGGGGGCACCGCCAACACCTTTGCCGATATCGAAGGGCTGGTGACGGCCGGCGTTGAGTACATCGGGCTGGGGCCGTTTCGCTTCACCACTACCAAGGAAAAGCTGAGCCCAATTTTGGGGCTGAGTGGCTACGCCGAAATTATGGCGCAGTGCCGGGCAGCTGGTTTCACGACGCCGGTCATTGGAATTGGAGGGGTAGGGCTAGTAGATGTAGCGGAGCTACTAGCCGCCGGCCTGCATGGCGTGGCCGTGTCGGGGGCCATTGGTGGCGCGGCTAGTCCTACGGAGGCGGCCCAGCTTTTTGTGGAAGAACTATCTATCCCTCAGTCAATAGCGAGTATATGAAAACTCAACCGCTGGTAATTGCCGGCCGCACCTTCACTTCGCGGCTATTCACGGGCACGGGCAAGTTCAGCTCGTCGGCCCTGATGGAGGAAGCGCTGCTAGCCTCAGGTTCCGAGCTGGTGACGGTGGCCCTCAAGCGCGTAGATGTGGCCGATGCTAACGACGACATTCTGCGCCACCTCGGCCACCCGCAGTTCAACCTGCTGCCCAACACCTCGGGTGTGCGCACGGCCCGGGAAGCCGTGTTCGCCGCCCAGCTAGTCCGCGAGGCGCTCGAAACCAACTGGCTTAAGCTCGAAATTCACCCCGATCCTAAGTACCTGCTGCCCGACCCCATCGAGACGCTGCGCGCCGCCGAGGAACTGGTGAAGTTGGGCTTCGTGGTGCTGCCCTACATCCACGCCGACCCCGTGCTCTGCAAGCGCCTCGAAGAAGTTGGAGTAGCCGCCGTCATGCCACTGGGCTCGCCCATTGGCTCCAATAAAGGCTTGCTCACCAGGGAGTTTATAGAAATAATAATTGGCCAAAGCAAGGTGCCCGTGGTGGTCGATGCCGGCATCGGTGCCCCCTCACACGCCGCCGCCGCTTTGGAGATGGGCGCCGATGCGGTACTCGTGAACACGGCCATTGCCGTGGCCGGGCAGCCGGTGGCGATGGCTACTGCCTTCCGCATGGCCGTGGAAGCTGGCCGGCTAGCCTACGAGGCGCGGCTTGCCGCGCCTGCGGCACATGAGGCGGTGGCTAGTTCGCCGCTCACAGCATTTTTGGATATGTAAAACGTCTGAAAACGGTCGTCATGCAGAGCGCAGCGAAGCATCTCGCGTGCTCTCGCTAGGAGTACTACTCCAACGAAGCGGGCGAGATGCTTCGCTGCGCTCTGCATGACGACCGGGTTCGCAATTAGTAAAAGGATATGAGCTTTCGCCCCATTTTTGAAGCCCACGCGTGGGACGATGTCAAGGCCAGCATCTACGCCAAAACGGCGGCCGATGTGGAGCGTGCCCTCGCCTCGCCTCGCCGCACGCTCGACGATTTTAAGGCGCTCATTTCGCCCTCCGCCGCGCCGTACCTAGAGCAGATGGCGCAGCTCAGCCATCGCCTTACACGCCAGCGGTTTGGCAATACGATGCAGCTGTATGTGCCATTATACTTGAGTAATCAGTGCCAGAATATCTGCACCTACTGCGGCTTTAGCTTGGATAATAAGCTCAAGCGACGCACGCTTAGCAGCGTGGAGATGCTGGCCGAAGCCGCCGTACTCAAAAACTGGGGCTACGACCATGTGCTGCTCGTGACGGGCGAAGCCAACCAGACGGTAGGCGTTGATTACTTAGAAAAGGCATTGAAAACGCTACGCCCGCACTTCGCCCATTTATCAATGGAGGTGCAGCCGCTTGACCAGGAAGACTACGAGCGCCTTATCCCTGAGGGCCTAAACACGGTGCTCGTATACCAAGAAACTTACCACCAGGAAGATTACAAAAAGCACCACCCCAAGGGCAAGAAATCGAATTTTTATTACCGCCTCGATACCCCCGACCGCCTGGGCCAGGCAGGCATCCATAAGATGGGCCTAGGGGTGCTCATCGGGCTCGAAGACTGGCGCACCGACTGCTTCTACACCGCACTGCACCTCGATTATCTGGAGCGCACGTATTGGCAGACCAAGTATAGCCTCTCGTTTCCGCGCCTGCGGCCAGCCGAAGGCCTGCTACAACCCAAAGTGGAGATGAGCGACCGCGAACTAGTGCAGCTCATTTGCGCCTACCGGCTACTGAATGAGGAAGTTGAACTGTCGCTCTCGACGCGCGAAAACCCGACTTTTCGTGACCAGGTTATCAAGTTGGGTATCACGAGTATCAGCGCGGGCTCGAAGACCAATCCGGGGGGCTACGCAGTAGCACCTGAGTCGCTGGAGCAGTTTGAAATTTCTGACGAGCGCAGCCCAGCTGAGGTGGCCGCCATGCTGCGCCGCCAGGGCTACGAACCTGTGTGGAAAGATTGGGACGCAGCGCTGGCCTAAAGGGGGGTAGGGGGTTAGCCTGGCACCTGCGCGGTGCCATTTTCGCTCAGTAGGTTGCCGGCCATCGGCTCGCTTGGCTCGTGGGTGAGCATTATGAGGCTGGGGCTCCGCTTACTTCCAGGTCGGGCTCGCCTAGGGCTTCAAACTTGGCCCACCACAGGGCGGGTGGCAGTCGGGGCGAAGTAGGTTGCCAGAAATTGATAGAGAAGAGTTATTGGTTCGGCCGCGAACAGCCGCGCTGGTGTCAAGCACCCGGTACCCTCTAGTCTGGCAACGGTGGGGCAAGCGGCTTCTTCGGGGTGCGGCAGGGGGTAGGGAAGCTGGCACCGTGTGCTGAGCGCTTGCCCGCGCAGTTGACCTTATTCGGCGCGCAACGCCCGAAATGCGGCTACTGGGTCGGCGCTTTGCCAAATTGTGCCGAGCACTGCCGCCCCCGCAAAGCCTGCCTGCCTAACTAGCTTAATCCTTTGGCTATCAATGCCGCCTAGCGCTACGACCTGTGGGTGGTGGGTGAGATTAGCCGCCTGTTTTTGCAGAAAAGCCTGTACGGTGGTTAAGTCAAAATTGCCCGCGTAGCCCACTTTGCTGATGCTGTCGAAAAGAGGGCTTAAAAACACGTAGTCGTAGCGGCGGCGTGTGCGCGCTATCTCGGCCAAAGAGTGAAAGGAAGTCGAAAGTGTTTGGTTAGGCAATAGTGCTGGGCGGCGCGTGGTAGCCGCGCGCTGGCTAGCCGTAAGGTGCAGCCCACCAAGGCCGTAGCGTCGTACGAGGTGGGGGAAGCTGTGCAACACAATGCGCGCCCTATCCTGCGCTGGCAGCGCCTGAATAAGCGTTTCTAGCTGCTCGGCTGGCCAGCCGGGCTTGCGCAGATGCAGGTGCGCTAGGCCGGCCTCCAGCAGCTCGGTGAGCAGGCGCGGCTCATCGGGCAGGGCCGTGGGCGCGGTGATGACGACGAGGCGAAACACGGCGTGACTAGCTGATTTTGACTGCTAGCTGGGGGGGTAGGGCGCGCAGCTTGCGGGTGTTGTAATCGAAGCACAGCATACCTGTTTTGGCCCGGGCGATTTCCTTGCCGGCTTGGTTTTTAACGTGGTACACGATGTCGAAGCCGTATTTATTCGGGTCGTTGGCGGCTAGGGCCAGGTGCAGCACGTCGCCATGAAAGGCCTCGGCTTTATACTCGATGGCCACATCGACCATGATGAAACCCAGTTGGCTGGCCGGGTCAAACTCGGCCGTGCCGAGGCTAGCCAAAAACTGCACCCGCGCCTCGTGCAGAATGCTCAGCAAGGCATCGTTGCCAAGATGGGCACCGTAATTGAGGTCGGTGATGCGGACGGGAATCTCCACCGCGAAGCCAAAGCTTTCGGGCAAACTTACTTTTACGCGGGGCATGAATGCAGTGAGCAGTTAACAGATGAGCAACGAACAGTTGGGAACGGAGTCAAAAATAGAGGTGCGCACCACTGCTGACGGTTCGCCCACGCTCTACGTGCCCGCGCTAGATGAGCACTACCACTCGCACCACGGGGCGGCGCAGGAGTCGCGCCACGTGTTTATCGAGGCAGGGCTAATGCCGTTGCTGGCGGCGGGCTTGGGGCAGCCGGACGAAGGGCCGGTGCGTATTCTAGAGATAGGCTTAGGCACGGGACTCAATGCATTACTAACGCTGGAGGCGGCCATAGCAGCTCAAGCCATAATCGTCTACGACGGTTACGAAACTACTCCGTTGTCGCCGGCTATAGTTGCTGCGCTAGCCTCGCAGTGGGAAGATAATGAACTGCTTAAGATAGCATTTGAGCAGTTGCACGCAACTCCTTGGAATGAAACGCTAATAATTGATGAGGTTCGGTTTTTAACCAAAATTCAAGAGTCTATCCAAGCAGCAGCCCTCCCCGCCGCTCACTACAACCTTATCTACTTCGACGCCTTCGCCCCCGAAAAACAGCCCGAGCTGTGGACAGAGGACGTATTTGCGAAGCTCTACGCCGCCGCCGCGCCCGGCGCGGTGCTGGTAAGCTACTGCGCGCAGGGCCAGTTTCGGCGCAACCTGCGGGCAGCGGGCTGGCTCACCGAAAAGTTGCCCGGCCCGCCCGGCAAGCGCGAAATGACTCGCGCCCGCAAACCTGCTTAGTTTCTTATTCAACTTTTTCCCTACCTGCTATGGCTACCGACGCTTCCATCGAAATTTATTGCCCCAACTGCCACTGGGAGCCCGACGGTGGCGCGCACTGGCAGTGCCGCTGCGGCCACGTCTGGGATACGTTTGAAACGGCTGGCACCTGCCCGCAGTGCCACTACCGCTGGGCCGTGACTACCTGCCCACCTACGCCGGGCGGCTGTGGCGTTACCTCACCTCACATCGACTGGTACCACGGCCTCGAGGCGTTGATTGAAGAACTGGTGGAGGAGGCCCTACCCGTGCCGGCCGCCGTAGGTTGCACCCTGCATGAGTCGTAAATTTCTCGAAACCGAAAGCCCCGCCTGGGTCACGGAGGGCCTCATAACTGAGGCCCAGCGGGAGCGTCTGCTGGCCCGCTACCCCTCCGATGCCGTGCAAGCCGTGGGCCTGTTGCCGCTGCTGGGCAGCATCTTAGTGGGTCTGAGCGCCCTGAGCGTGGTGGCGGCCAACTGGCAAAGCCTACCCACCCAGTTGCGGCTAGGGCTGCTGCTGGGCAGCTTGGTGGCCGCCTACGCGGGCGGCGAGTACTTTTTGCGGCGCGGCAACCGGCGCGTAGGGCACGGGCTCATCGGGCTCGGGCTGGTACTGTTTGGGGCGGGTATTATCCTCACCAGTCAGCTCTACCAGTTGGTCGGCTACGATGTTAGTGGCTTGCTGGCTTGGGTAGTGGTGGGTGTGCTGCTGAGTTATTTATATGAAAGTCAGACGCTAATTCTGCTGCCGATAGTCATTGGGGCGGCGGTGCAAACCTACTGTACCCAGGCACTGGGCCTTTTCAGCTACGCCACTATGGGGCTAGTAGCGCTGGGTAGTGGCTACCGCTGGTGGCGCCGCCCCGATACGCTGATGGCCTCCGTGCTGGCTGCGGGGCTGCTGTGGCAGGCGGCGCTATGGGTGGCGCTTTCGCACAGTAAAATCACCTGGTTTTTCATCCCGGCCATGCTCGTGTACGCGGCCGGCGACTGGCACCGCGACCGCGCGGCGGGCCGTGCGCTGCAAGGCCCGCCGCTGGTGGCGGCTTATCTGTTCGCGCTGGGCCTGGCGCTTTTTGGCGAAACCGACCAGTACGCCGGGCTGCTGCGCCCGCCTGTGCTGGCCTACCTGGGGGCACTGGCGGTAGTTTTTGCCTTTTCGGTGGCTGGCAAGCGGCAGCAGAGCCGGCTAGCCTCGCTGCCCGATTGGCTGCTGCTGCTGCCGGGTTTTTACCTACCGGGCGGGCTGCCGCTAGCCATTGCTACGCTGGTGGTGCTGTACGTGCACGCCGGCTCGGTGCTGGCACGCGCTCACCGCTCGGGCGAGGCCGAGCAGCTCACGTTGGGCACCGTGCTGTTCATCATCGCCACCATGGTGGCCTACTTCAAGCTCACCTGGGCCTTCCTCGATAAGTCGCTATTTTTCCTGATTGGCGGCGTGTTGCTACTGAGCTTGAGCTGGTATTTGCGCCGCCGCAATGCGAGCCGCCTAGCCGCTGGGGTAGCCTTGGCGGCAGGCGGCAGCGCACTTATCCCGCCGCCCACTTCGCCCCCCGAGCCCCTACCCTAATGCCAACCCGCCATACTCCTTCTCACCGCCTGCTGGTGCGGCTGCTGGTAGCGGCGCAGGTGCTCTACGTGCTGGGCGTGGCCGGCGCGGGCTACGCTACCACAGCCTACGGCCAGCACATCTGGCTAGCCACCGCGCCCGTCGAGCTGCACAGCCTGCAATACGAAAGCTTTGTGCGCCTGCGCTATACGGCCGCCGAAGTGCCGCTCACGGCCTGGCGCGGCCCTACCCCCCCGCAGCGGCGCCAAGCCGTGTACGTGCTGCTCAACACCGGCCCCGACAGCCTCGCTACCGTGGCCGGCGTCTACGACAAAACGCTGAATCCCAACCCCAGACAGGCTGTGCTGCGCGGCTGGGTCACCGAGGTCTACAACCGCACGCTGGGCTTGCGCTACAACCTGGAGCGCTACTATGTGCCCGGCGACAGCCCCCTGCGCCTGGGCAAAACCAGCCCCGCCGTGCGCGTGCGCGTCAGCATTGCGCCTTGGGGCCAGGCCCGCATCGAGCGCGTCGAGTTGCTTAAAAAGCCTACTGCCGCTCGCTAGGGGGTAGCAGCTGGCGGTCGGCGGCTGTGAGGTCGGTAAGGGCATATTTCTTTTGAGACGTGCTATTCATCTCATCCAGAATATCGACCATGTCGCTGTATTTGGCGCGCGGGCCCGCCTTGATGAGCACCACGGGCGCAAGCCACCGCTGCCCCCGCGCCAGCAAAGCTCGCCGAATACCCTGCGGGCCAAAGTTGGTGGTGTGCAGCGTGGGCACCGGCACGCCAGGGTCCTCAGGCCGGGCTAGCCCAAAATAATAATAAGCCTGGTGCCCACTGCCCAGGATAATCGTCATGGCTTTGGAAGCCTGTAAAGGCGTGTTCTGGTCATCCGAGTGCGGCTTGGCTGGCATTTGTAGCTCCATCACGCGCGACTTGGCGAAGGTGGTCGTCAGCATAAAAAACGTGAGCAGCAGAAAAGCCAGGTCTACCATCGGCGTCATGTCGAGGCGGAAATTGTGCTTGCGGGCGCGCGGTTTTTTGCCGGCTTTTGGGGCAGAGGGTTCGATAGCAGCCATGCGAAAAGGGGGTAGAGGTGAGGCCACTGCTTTTGTAGCGCCGCCACGCAGCGGCGCTACAAAAGCAGCAACTACCTTCCCGATGCTGAGCTAGCGAAAATTCCACACCCCGCCCGGCGTGAGGCAGGCGTGCAGCAGCACATCGGTGGGTAGCACGTCGGCCAGCGCCGGCACCGGCGCATCGTCCAGAATATTGAGCCCGATAAAAACCGTATCGGGCCGGCACTGGGCTAAAAACCGGTCGTAGAACCCGCCACCGTAGCCTACGCGCTGGCCCTGCTGGTCGCAGGCCAGCAGCGGCACCAGCACCGCAGCGAGCTGCGCAGGCGCCACCTCGGTGGCCGGGCTAGCCACCGGCTCCGGAATGCCCCAGCGGCTGGTAATAAGCGGAGTAGCTGTGGTTAATTCGTAGTGCTTCAGCGAAATGTCATCGGACTGCACCACTGGCGCGGCCAGCCGCACCGGCAACGCCTCCGCCCATATCCGGTGAATTATTGGCCAGGTATCCGGCTCATTCTTCTTGGTTAGGGGTAAGAAAACGTGCAGCCAGCGCCACTGCGCCACCGGGAAATGCTGGAATAGCTGGTCGCGTAGTTGCTGGCTGCGCTGCGCTACTTCGGCGCTGGTGAGGGCCTGGCGGTGGGGTAGGGCGGCGCGGCGCAAGGCAGGTTTAGTAAGAGGCTGCATGGCGCGCTATTGGCAGGCGCTAAGGGGCCGCTCTACCATTTCTTGTTTCTTCTCGTCTAAGCGAAAGCAGTGGCGGGCTACTGCTAGTAGTTTGTTGTGCACTACTTTATACTCGGCAGAAGTAACCGTGGTGCCGCCGCAGCAGGAATTGCGCTCGTACACGCGCTTCGTCTTGGTATCAAATTCCAGTGAAGTTCCTTCGAATCCGCTTGGCACGTAGCGCTGAGTAGACGGGGCATATAGGTAATACAGGCTCGACGTATTCGGCCCCGCGTGGCTGCTCTCGAAGATTGAAAAATCGGGCTGCCCATCGAAGTTGTAGTCGCCTACCTCCACGCTGTGGATGCCCTGCGACTGGCAGTCTACCGCCACTTGCTGCACCAATCGATTGGTTTTCTTTGCCACTAATTTCACGGCCACTACGCGGCTGGTTTCCCCCGGCTGGCCTTGCAATACAAGCCTGAAGTAGCTGTCTTTCAGCGTTGCCACCTGCAACAGCTCGCGGCAATTCGTGGCCGTGAGCACCACCGGTAGGCTCTTGCCAGTGGCCAGGCTGCGCCAGGTGCCCGCTAATTGGTTAGCCCTCTTCTCGAAGGACGGAATCGTCAGCGTTGCGGCCGGTTTGCCCCGCGCATTCTTCTCCGTGAGTGTGAGCACCCCGCGCTTGAGCTGGCCGCCGAGGGCAATGGGCGTCCCGAATTTAGTGTAAGAATACACGCCTGATAGTAGCCCTTCCGCCGTGTCGTTCACGGCCAGCTCCACGGGCGCACCGCCCACCGTACCTACGTAGCTGGCCTGGGCCAGCACGGCTTGGGCACTGCCGCAGACTAGTACAAGCAATGCGAGGACACGGGTAGTCATACCTAAAAAGTAATTAATCCTGGGCCGTGACGTAAAAGCTAAGCTTTGGCTGCATGCCCGCTAACACTGCGCCGGCCGAAATACGCTCCCAGCTAGCCTGGCTGGTACTGCGAAAATAGATGTCGTTGTCGGCGTAGCCAATGCCTGCCGAAAAGGCCAGCCCCTTGTGCAACGCTGCCGCATCGGCCCCGCCTACCCACTCCAGCGACAAGAAAAAGTCTTCATTCAGCAACAGGTTGTCGGGCGCCAAATCTACCGAGATGGGGCCGTGCGTGGCGGTGGTGTGCAGCAGCACTTCGCGGCGCAGCAGCTTCTCGTTGGTAGGGCGGCCCTTGGCGTCGAGGCGGTAGAGGTTTACGCGCAGCGTTACGTTGCCCACCTGGTTGTAGGCTACGTTGAAATTGGCGCGCAACACCTTCGTAGGCCTGCGCTTGAGGTAGATAACGGTGCCCGTTTCGGCTCCCAGGTCCTTAGGTTCGAGGCTGAGCGTCGAGTTCTCCGAGTTTCCAGTGAAGCCCAGCGTGCGGTCGCGCCAGGCCCGGCGGCTAGCCTGCACCCGCACCTCGGCCAGCGCCACGGCAGTCGCGCTGAGCATCACCGCCGGCTGCGCCCGCAGCTGCCGCAACGTGAGCAGCAGCGGCTGGTAGCCGAGGTACGACACCCGCACGGTGTCATTAGCTAGGCTTTCTTGGAAGGCCAGCCCATACTGCCCCTGCTCATTGCTGACCGTGCCCAGCGCCTTGCCCACCACGCCGATATTCACGAAGGGCAGTGCCTGCCCCGTTTTAGCATCCGTCACGCGCCCACTGATGGCTTGGGCCAGCGCGGCGGTAGTAGTCAGTAAACTCAGGAAAAAGCCAAGGAGGAAGGAGCGAAGCATAGCCGCAAAGAAAGAGCCTAGCGCCGGGGCGGCGCTAGGCTCTTTCAGATGCAAAGAGGGGGTAGGCGGTTGCTTATTTATCCATCTTCGGTAAAAGCATCTCCAAAATATATCTAATAAGTGACTGATTATCAATAATTATGGTCTTTCATTATTACCCTTCCTGCACCACCGCAAACTCCAGCGTCAGCGGTTCGAAGCACGACAGCAGCTGCTCAATAAAGTCCGGGTTGTTGATTAGGATGCTGAGCACGTTGTCCGTCCGCTCTTGCAAGCCGCCCTCGGGAAAGAGCTTGTCTTTGAGCGCGGTAAGCTGGGCATAGGCGGTTTCGTGCTTGGCTTCGGCGGCTTTGCTGAGGCGCTTTTCGAGGCCAGCCAGACTGCCGGTAGCTTTCTGGGCTTCGGCGGCCACGGTTTTTACCAGTGTGGGGTCGAGGCGCTGCGCTAGCTCCTGCACTTGCTGGAAGGCGGCGGCCAGCGCTTGCTGCTGCGCGGCCAAGCTGATTTCCTCCTGGCCCAGCTGCGCACCGACTTGCTTTTTCAATTCCGCCAGCGGCTTGAAAATATCGAACGTGCTCAGGCCCAGCTTGGCTAGCTTGCCGGCGTTGGCGCGTCTCAGGTACATGGCCGAGTTGCGGGGCAGCACGATGGGGTAGGGTACGCCCAGCGCCGCAAACACGTCCTTCAGCTGAAACCAATAAGCCACCTCGGCACCGCCGCCGATGTAGGCGAGGTTGGGCAGCAGGATTTCCTGGTACACCGGGCGCAGCACTACGTTGGGGCTAAAGCGTTCAGGCTCCGCTTCGGCTAAGGCCAGCAGCTCGGCCTGCGTGTGGCAGCGGGCGGTGCCGCGCACCGTGACCTGGGTGCAGTCGGCTCCGGGCGCGGCGTCGGGCTCCAGGCGCTCGCGCTTGCCCTCGTCGGTGAGGAAAAACAGGTTGAGCGGGCGCGAATACACCTGCGGCTTGTAGCCGGCGGCCGTGAGCTGGGCATTGGTGGCCTGCACCGCCTGGTTGGAAAATTTCTCGGTTATTTCCTTTAGCAGTAGTGGCTTGAGGGCTTGCTTGAGCGCGGGGCGGTCGGCATCGAGGCACACGAGGCCGTGCTCGCCGAAGAGCGCCGTAGCCAAGCGGCGGGTCGCCTCGCTCAGCGTGGCGCTGCCGGTGTAGGCGTCGCGAAAGGCGGCGGGCACTTCGGGTGGCAGCTGGCTCAGCAGCTCTTCTTGTAGGCCGGTGAGGGGTAGGCGGCCGACGGGTCCGCCGAGACTAGCGCCTTCACTAGGGCCGGCCCAGCTGTGCGTTTTGCCGAAGAGCTGGAAGTGGTTGATTTCGGCAAAATCGTGGTCCTCGGTGGCTAGCCAGTACACGGGTACAAAGTCGTAATCGGGATAGGTGGCCTTCAGCTCCTGGCTCAGCTTGATGGCCGTAATTATCTTATAGACAAAGTATAGCGGCCCGGTAAATAGGTTGAGCTGGTGCCCTGTGGTGATGGTAAACGTGGTGTCGCGGGCCAGCAAATCGAGGTTTGCGGCCACGGCGCCGGGCACTTCGGTGCCTAGCTCGGCATACTGGGCGCGCAAGTCGGCTACCAGTTTTTGCCGCGCTTCGGGGGAGTAGGCGGCTTTTTTCTCCGCTAGCTGAGCCGGGAAGCTGGCTAGCTCGGGGAAGCGGTGGTAGAAGGGCGCCAACGCCGGCTTCTGGGCCAGGTAGTCGGTGAGGAGGCCCGAAAACGCGCCAGTGGCCGCGTAGGGCAGGGTAATACAGTCGGCAGTGGCCATGAGCGCAGGGAAAAGTGAGCGCGAAATTCAGGGCAAAACCCGAAGTAAGCCGAAAGGTTGGGTAGGAGCTGTTTTCGGGCGCACGGCAGGCGGTTTTTTATCAGCCAGATAACCGCCGGAGGGCATCAATCGAAGCGCCGGCTATACTTACTTTGGAGGCGGTAACGTCTGCCCGGAAAACGGGTATTCAAACCGAGTTGCTTCGTACTCCTTTTCTCCTTTTCCTTTTTCAAGCTATGCCCAAACGCTACCTTTTGCCGGTATGGGGGCTGCTACTAGCTAGCCAGCACTTGCACGCGCAGACTCCTACCCCCTCCGAAACGCTGCTGCTACGCGAACCCGCGCTGAGCCGCGACAAGCTGGCCTTCAGCTACGCCGGCGACATTTGGCTGGCCAACCGCGACGGCTCCAACCCGCAGCGCCTCACGGTGGGGCCGGGCGTCGAAACTAACCCGCACTTTTCACCCGATGGCCAGTGGCTGGCCTATTCTGGTGATTATGACCGCAATACCGATGTGTACGTAGTGGCTGTGAGCGGCGGCCAGCCCCGGCGCCTCACCTGGCATCCCTCGGCCGACGTAGTGCGCGACTGGTCACCCGATGGCAAGCAGATTCTGTTCAGCAGCTCGCAAGAGGCTTACGCGCGGTCGTTGCAGCTCTTTACAGTGCCACTGGCGGGCGGCCTGCCCACGCGCCTACCCCTACTCATGGGCGAGAAAGGCAGCTACTCGCCCGATGGCAAGCGCTTGGCGCACACGCACATCACCAACGCCACTGCCACCTGGAAGCACTACCGCGGCGGCCAGACCGGCCCCATCTGGCTGACCGATATGCAAACGCTGGCCACCGAGGAGGTGCCGCACGAAAACGCCACCGACACCAGCCCACTGTGGCTGGGCGGCAAGGTGTATTTCCTCAGCGACCGGCAGCGCACCAACAACGTGTTTGCCTACGACGTGGCCAGCAAGAAAGTCGAGCAGCTGACTCGCCACACCGACTACGACGTGAAGGCGCTCAGCGGCTTCGGCAATGAATTGGTGTACGAGCAGGCCGGCCGGTTGCACCTGTTCAATACCGCCACGGGCAAGGCTAGCGACTTGAAAATCACTATCTCGCCCGAGCTGTTGGCTCTGCGGCCGCAGTACCGCAACGTGGCTTCGATGGTGCGCAATACCGCGATTTCGCCCACCGGTATGCGGGCCGTGGTAGAGGCGAGAGGCGATATTTTTACGGTGCCTGCCAAAAAGGGCGAGAGCCGCAACCTGACGCACTCCGACGGTGCGCACGAGCGCTACCCCGCCTGGTCGCCCGATGGCACGCGCATCGCCTACGTATCCGACGCCAGCGGCGAGTACCAGCTCATGGTGCAGGACCAGCGGGGTACCAAGCCCGCGCAGGCTTATTCGATGGGGCCGCCATCGTTTTACTTCAAGCCGCAGTGGTCGCCTGACAGCAAGAAAATCGCCTACACCGATAAAAAGCTGAATCTCTGGTACCTCGACCTGGGTAGCAAAAAGCCCGTGCGCGTGGCCAGCGAAACCTACGGCCCCAACGAAGCCCTGGCCCCCACCTGGGCGCCCGATGGGCAATGGCTAGCCTATTCGCAATTGATGCCCAACCACTTGCGTACACTGTTTGTGTACCACCTGCCCAGCGGCAAGCGGTTCGCCGTGAGCGATGGCCGCAGCGACGCCGACGCCCCGGCCTTTAGCCGCAACGGCAAGTATCTGTTTTTCACGGCTAGCACCGATGTAGGCCTGCGCACCCATTGGCTCGATATGACGTCGTACGACCGCACGAGCAAGCGTACGCTCTACGTGGCCGTGCTCAACAAGCAGGATGCCTCGCCCTTCGCCCCGCAGAGCGACGAGGAAAAGGGCGCCGCCACTCGGCCCGACTCGGTAGTGGTGGGCAAGCCTGTGGGCAACCGCACCCCCAAAATGGCGGTGAAGGACCTGAAAGTGGCCGTAAAAGACGCCAAAGCCAAGCCAGCTACCGCGCTGAAAGTCGTTATTGACACGGCCGGGCTAAGCCAGCGCATTCTGGTGGTGCCGGGCTCGGCGGTGGGCAGCCTTAGCACCGTGCAGGCCGCCGATGGCGACAAGCTATTTTACTTGGAGCAGATGCCGGCCAGCACCGCCGCTGGCCCTACCCCCACCACGGCGGCTGGCCCGAGCCAGCGCCTGCACCGCTTCGATATGCAGGCGCGCAAAGACGAGGTATTCCTCTCGGAGATAGATGATTACTCCTTGAGCGCCGATGGTAAGAAATTGCTTTATACCGCCCCGCGCGACAGCTACGGCATTGTCGAAACCGCTGGCAAACCCGCGGCTGGCGACGGTAAGCTCACCATGACCGCCCTCGATGCCTACATCGACCCGCGCCACGAGTGGGAGCAGATGTTCAACGAAGTGTGGCGCCTAGAGCGCGACTACTTCTACGACGCCAACATGCACGGCCTCGACTGGGCCGCTACCAAGAAGAAATACGCCAGTTTCCTGCCCCACGTAGCCAACCGCGCCGACCTCAACTATCTGTTTTCAGAGATGATGGGCGAGATGGTGGTGGGCCACAACTACGTGAGCGGCGGCGACATGCCCGCGCTCACGGCTAGCCCCGTCGGTTTGCTAGGGGCTGATTATGAAGTCGTAAACGACCGCTACCGCTTCAAGCGCGTGTTTAACGGCGAGAACTTCAACCCTAGCCTACGCGCCCCGCTCACTGGCCCCGGTGTGAACGTGCAGGCCGGCGACTACCTGCTAGCCGTGAACAACCGCCCCCTCACCGGCACCGACAACGTGTATAGCTTCTTCGAGAACACCGTCGGAAAGCAGCTCACGCTCACTGTCAACGACAAGCCTACCATGCAAGGGGCCCGCGAAGTAACCGTCGTGCCCGTGGCGAGCGAGGCCACCCTGCGCCGCATTGCCTGGGTAGAAGGCAACCGCCGCAAAGTCGATGAGCTGACCCACGGCCGCGTGGCCTACGTGTACCTGCCCAACACCAGCGCCGAGGGCTACGAGTTCTTTAACCGATACTATTTCAGTCAGTTAGACAAAGAAGCTGTCATTGTAGACGAGCGCTTCAACGGCGGCGGTTTCGTGGCTGATTACATCCTCGACCTGCTCAATCGGCCCTTGCTCAGCTACTGGGCCCCACGAGAGGGCAAGGCGTTTACATCGCCCGGCGCCTCTATTTATGGCCCCAAGGTGATGCTGGTCAACGAGTTTGCCGGCTCGGGCGGCGACGCGCTGCCAGCGTTTTTCCGGCGCCGCGGGCTCGGCACCATTGTGGGCAAGCGCACGTGGGGCGGCCTGGTCGGCATCTCGGGCTACCCCGTGCTCATGGATGGTGGCGCCGTAACCTCGCCCAGCTTCGGCATCTACAGCCCCGATGGCAAGTGGGAAATCGAAAACCAGGGCGTGCCGCCTGACATCGAAGTAGACTTGCTGCCCGCTGACACCCAAAACGGCGCCGACCCGCAGCTAGCTAAAGCCGTGGAAGTTATCCTGGGCGATTTGCAGAAGAAGTCGTTCCAGCCGTTGGCTATTCCAACTCAGCACCCCACGCGGGCGGTGGAGTAGGGGGTAGGAATCCATAGCCATATAAAAAAGAACGTCATACTCATCTGGCGTCCGCTTGTCGAAGCATCTCGCTCGCACTAGTTGGAGTTCCTAATCCAACGGCGTGGTAGAGATGCTTCGACAAGCAGACGCCAGATGAGCATGACGTTCTTTTTATGTCGATGCTATGTGCTAGAAGGCTAGCGCACGACTTCGCCGTACAGGTCGAAGTCCGATGCACCGGTGATGTGCACGTTGGCGAAGCTGCCTTGCGGGATGTGCAAGTCATTGGTAGCCAGCACCAGTACCTCGTTATCGACCTCCGGCGAGTCAAACTCGGTGCGGCCCACGTAGTAACCGCCTTCGAGCCGATCGAAGAGTACTTTATACGTCTGCCCCACGCGCGACTCGTTGTAATCAAGCGATATCTGCTGCTGAATCTCCATGATGCGGTCGGCGCGCTCCTGCTTCGCCTCGGCTGGCACATCGTCCACGAGGGTGTGCGAGTGCGTGTTTTCTTCGTGCGAGTAGGTGAAAATGCCCAGGCGCTCAAACTTCGATTCCTGCACGAACTCACACAGCTCCTCAAAGTCTTCCTCCGTTTCGCCGGGGTGGCCAGCGATGAGCGTGGTCCGCAGCGCAATGCCCGGCACCCGGTCACGGATTTCGCGCACTAGCTCTTTAGTGCGGCGACCCGTGATGCCCCGGCGCATGGTTTTCAGCATGTTATCCGAAATATGTTGCAGCGGCATGTCGAGGTAGCGGCAGATGTTGTCGCGCTCGCGCATCACATCCAGTGCCGCTAGGGGGAACTGTGAGGGGTAGGCGTATTGCAGGCGGAGCCACTCCACGCCGGCCACGTCGCTCAGGCGCTCTAGCAGCTCAGGCAGCTTGCGCTCGCCGTAGGCTTGCAGGCCGTAGTAGGTGAGGTCTTGGGCAATGAGAATCAGCTCTTTAGTACCCATGCCCACCAGGCGCTTGGCCTCGGTCACGAGGTCTTCCATGGGCCGGTCTACGTGCTTGCCGCGCATCAGTGGGATGGCGCAAAACGAGCACGGACGGTTGCAGCCTTCCGCAATTTTGAAGTAGGCGTAGTGCTTGGGCGTGGTCAGCAGGCGTTCGCCTACCAGTTCTTTTTTGTAGTCGGCCTCCAGCACTTTCAGCATCTGGGGCAGCTCCAGGGTGCCAAAAAACGCATCGACTTGCGGAATCTCGACTTCCAGCTCGTCTTTGTAGCGCTGCGAGAGGCAGCCCGTTACGTAGAGTTTTTCGAGCTTGCCAGCTTCTTTCTCATCCGCGTAGCGCAGGATGGTGTCAATGCTCTCCTGCTTGGCATTGTCGATGAAGCCACAGGTATTGATAATGACAATGTTAGCGTCCGACTTTTTCGCCTCGTGGGTCACCAGAAAGTCGTTGGCCTTGAGCTGGCCCATCAGCACCTCGCTATCGACGAGGTTCTTGGAGCAGCCCAGCGTTATAACGTTGACCTTGTTTTGTTTAAGAGTTCTTACTTTCATCAGGATATAAATTGAACGTCATGCTCATCTGGCGTCCGCTTGTCGAAGCATTTCGCGCACGCCTCTAGGATTAGTGATCCGACGGCGCAAGCAAGATGCTTCACTTGTTCAGCATGACGTTCTATTAATTATTGCAGCGTAACTAGCTTACTAAGAGGTGGAAGCCGGGCAACACGGCTTAGCCGCTCCGGGTTCAGGCTACGAGTGCCCTACCCCCCTACAGCGCCTCGAATTGACGCAGAAAACGCACGTCGTTTTCGGTGAATAGGCGCAGGTCTTTCACCTGATATTTGAGCATGGTGATGCGCTCGATGCCCATGCCCCAGGCGTAGCCCGAGTATTTTTCGGAGTCGATGCCGCAGTTTTCAAGCACCGCCGGGTCTACCATGCCGCAGCCGCCAATTTCGACCCAGCCTACGCCCTTGCAGATGTTGCACCCCGCGCCCTTGCAGATGAGGCAGGTGATGTCAATCTCGGCGCTGGGCTCGGTGAAGGGGAAGTAGCTGGGACGGAACCGAATGTTGATGTCTTCGCCAAACAGCTCACGCACAAAGTAATAGATGGTCTGTTTGAGGTCGGCAAAGCTCACGTTCTCATCAATGTAGTGGCCCTCTACCTGGTGAAACAGCATGTGCGCCCGGGCCGAAATGGCTTCGTTGCGGTACACGCGGCCGGGCATGACGCGGCGGATGGGCAGCGGCTCATTCTCCATCACGCGCACCTGCACGGTGCTGGTGTGAGTGCGCAGCAGGCCAGGCTGCTCGTCGCCTTCCACGGCGGGCACGAAAAACGTGTCCTGCATGTCGCGCGCCGGGTGGTTTTCAGGAAAATTGAGGGCCGTGAAATTGTGCCAGTCGTCTTCAATCTCCGGCCCTTCGGCTACGGCAAAACCGATGCGGCTGAAGATGCGCAGCATCTGCTCGCGCACCAGGCTCAGGGGGTGGCGCGTGCCCAGCGCGTAGGGCACGGCGGGCAGCGTGTAGTCGTAGGTGGCGTCGGCGGGCTGGTTAGCGTTCGTTTCTTCGAGGGCTTGCTGGGCTTCGTCGAAGCGGGTTTGGGCCTGCTGCTTGAGGCCGTTGAGCTGCTGGCCAATAGCGCGGCGCTCGTCGGCGGGTACCGTTTTGAGTTGGTCGAAAAGGTCGGCCAGGCGGCCTTTGCGGCCTAGGTAGAGAAGGCGAAACTGGTCGAGGGCAGCGGCGGTGCTCACATCGGCGGCGGCCACCTCGGCGGCCAGGCCCAAAATAGATTCCTGCATGATACCTACAAAGGTACGGCGGCCTCTTCGGCCTTAAAGCGCCATTTCTCGTTATTGGTAGAGGGTAGGGCCTGGGCGCCGCAAAAACGGCGCGCCTACCCTCCACGTAGTAAGCCAAAAACTGCGGGCCTGAATCTTTTGCGAAAATTGGCACCGCCTTTGCAAAAGCCTTTTCAACCTTCGAATATTCTCACTCCTTTTCCTTTCTCACCATGCTGCGCCGTCTTCTACTCCCGCTGTTGGGCCTCGCCCTTTTCGCCACCGAAGCTGCTTCGGCCCAAACTACCCCAGTAGCCAAGCCCGGCGCCTACACGCGGGCCGAGCGCCGCACCAGCCGCACTCTCACGGCCCGCGAGAAGCGCGCCGCCGCGGCTGCCGCCAAGGCCGCCGCCGCGTCTGCCGCTATTCCAGCGCAGCAGGCCACTACGGCTACGGCCAGCAGCTGGAGCGGCTGGAGCAACGAGCCTATGCCCTCCCAGGCCACAGAGGTTGGCAACGGCCAGTATCGCCCAACTATCAACGTGTCGGCGGCGCCGGGCGTGCCCCTCAACCAAGTAGGCCACGGCGTGAGCACGGACTATAATGGCCGCCCCCTGTACCGCACCACTGCTACCAGCACCACGCTGGCCCCCGGCCGCTAAGCCACACTTTTCTCTCCTTTTTTCTGCCAGGGTAGCTGCGGCCATGAAAGTTTAGTCTTTCGTGGCCGTTTTGCGTAAAAGCTGGGCCCGGCTGGGCGGCCAGTTGGCTCGTCGGTTGGCTACGGGCAACTCACTTCCACCGCAAGATTTATGACGCTGCTTCGCACCCTTGGCCTGTCGTTGTTAGGGGCCACTTTGCTGGCCCAAACGGCTGTTGCTCAAACGGCCCCTACCCCCTCCAAACAACGCAAAACTGCCCCGCGCATGGTGCCCAACACCACGCCCGCCGCCCGCGCCGCCGATCCGCTCCGGGGCACCAACAACAATGGCCGGGGCAACAACAGCTACGCGGCCCCCGGCGAGCCCGTAAACGTGACGGATAACGGCAAGAATACGCCATCCTACGACGGCCCCGCTGCTGGTAACAAGGCCGGCACGGGCCGTGCCAAAACCACGCTTGCTATCCCCAAGTAGCGTTTGAGTTTTTAAAAAGCCAAGTTACCACATATCCAAAAGCCTGGCGCCTGCCCTATGTGAAGCCATCGTTCACTGGGCCGGGCACCAGGCTTTTGGGTAGGTGGTAACTAGTTAGTTAACGGCTTCAGCCTGCTCGGCGGCTTGGTAGTAAAGCGTGCTGCAGTTTTCGGGGCGTAGTACGAGCTCGGCGGCGGCGCGCAGGTCGGCGGGCGTGACGGCTTGCAGTTGGGCAGGCTCCTCGTTCACCAGGTTGGCATTGCCCAGCAGCTTGCCGATAGCCAGAGCCAAGGCCCGGTTTAGTAGTTCGATTTCGCCAAAAACCAGGCCCGCTTCGGCTTGGTTTTTTACTTTTTGCAGCTCGGTGGCAGGCACCTCATCGCGCAGTAGCTCGGCTACCACAGCCTCTACGGCGCGGTCGGCTTCTTCGAGGGCCACGCCCGCGTTGAGCTTGCCACTGACCACAAACAAGCCGGGGTCGAGGGCACCCGTAACGGAGGCTGAAATATTATTAAATAACTGAAGGTCTTTGACTAGGCGCTGGTGCAGGCGGCTCGATTTGCCTTGGCCCAGCAGGTCGCCGAGTAGGTCGAGAGCGTGGTAGCGCGGGTCGAGTCGGGCGGGCATGTGCCACGCTTTGTAGAGCGCGCTCATCGGCACCGGGGCGGTGGTAGTGGCGTGGCGGGCAGCGGTTTGCACTGGCTCCTGGGGTAGCTGGCGCGCCCGGCGCTCGCCGCCGGCGATGGGCCCAAACCACTTTTCGGCCAGGCGCTGCACTTCGGCCAGCGACACGGCCCCGGCTACTACTAAAATGGCGTTTTGGGGGGCGTAGTGCTCCCGAAAAAACGCCCGCACGTCGGTCATCTCGGCTTCTTCGATGTGGCGAATTTCCTTGCCAATGGTGTTCCACTGGTAGGGGTGCGTAGTGTAGGCCAAGGGCTTGAGCTTCAGCCACACGTCGCCGTAGGGCTGGTTGAG
>Ga0160428_1000527_pt1 | contig 41333 bp, 29 predicted proteins | sample SolpanmetagenomM_FD_108198 | JGI IMG/M metagenome (GOLD analysis project Ga0160428, IMG submission 108198) | Solar panel surface microbial communities from Lawrence Berkeley National Laboratory, California, USA - M | ecosystem: Engineered > Built environment > Solar panel > Unclassified ... | reverse complement strand
GGCTTCTTTGACCGACTCGACGAGTTTGGGCAAGAACTCGCGTCCTTACTCACCCTCAATTTCCACCTCTTCGAGTCGCAGACCATTCTGTGACGAGTTTAAATTGAGCTTGCCATACTGCTTTTTATCGGCAGTAAAAACCTTGTCCTGCGGCAAGTAAGGCTCGGTGGGGCCCATGTTATTGAAGTGATTTTTACTTAATTGCTCGTTCTCGCGGGGCACTCTACCCCACCTTCACCGCCCGCTCCAGCACCCGCTTATACTCCAGCGGAAACACCTTCACAAACCGCCCGGCTTCCTCCTCCCAGTTGCCCAGCAGGAAGTTAGCTAAGTGGCTGCCCGTCAGATCGACGTGCTGTTTGAGCAGCGCTTGAATCTCCGCCTCGTCGGTTTCGGCCAGGCCTTCGAGCGCTACCATGTCGGGGTTGCAGTTGGCGGGGAAGGCGCCGGTGGGGTCGTAGACCCAGGCCAGGCCGCCACTCATGCCGGCGGCGAAGTTGCGGCCCGTGCGGCCCAGCACCAGCACCCGGCCGCCGGTCATGTACTCGCAGCCGTGGTCGCCCACGCCCTCGACTACCGCCGTCGCGCCCGAGTTGCGCACCGCGAAGCGCTCGCCGGCCTTACCACGCACGTAGAGGGCGCCCGACGTAGCGCCGTAGAGCGCCACGTTGCCGATAAGGATGTTGTTTTCGGGGATAAACGTGCTGGTAGCGGGCGGGAAGATAGCTAGCCGCGCCCCGCTCAGGCCCTTGCCCACGTAGTCATTAGCTTCACCTTCTAGCTTAAAGGTCAGCCCTTTAGCAGAGAATGCGCCGAAGCTTTGCCCCGCCGAGCCAGTGAACTTGTAGCGAATAGTATCGTCGGGCAGGCCAGCGGCGTGGTAGCGCTTGGCTACCTCATTCGAGAGTAGCGTGCCAATGGTGCGGTCGGTGTTCTTCACGTCAAACTCGCCCGTCACGACTTCCTGCTTATCCAGCGCCGCCTGGGCGTGTTCGAGCAGCTGCCAGTCGAGCACTTCGGCGATGCCGTGGTCCTGGCTTTCGCTGTTGTAGAGCGTGCCGCCCGAGATATTCGGGGCCGGGTGCAGCACCGCGTCGAGGTCGATGAGCTTGGCTTTCCAATGGCCAGCTTCGGGGTTTACTTTCAGAAATTCGCTGCGGCCCACCATTTCATTCAGCGTGCGAAAGCCCAGCTCGGCCATGATTTCGCGCAGCTCTTCGGCCAGGAAGCGGAAGAGGTTGACGATGTGCTCGGGCTTGCCGCTGAACAACTTACGTAGGTCAGGATCTTGCGTCGCCACGCCCACCGGGCAGGTGTTGAGGTGGCACTTGCGCATCATGATGCAGCCGCCCGCGATGAGCGCCGCCGTGGCCACGCCAAATTCTTCGGCTCCCAGCAGGGCAGCCACGGCGAGGTCGCGGCCGGTCTTCATTTGGCCATCGGCTTGCAAGACTACGCGGCTGCGGAGTTGGCTGCGCAGCAGCGTCTGATGCGCCTCGGCGAGCCCTAGCTCCCAAGGCAGGCCAGCGTGGCGAATGCTGCTGAGCGGCGACGCGCCCGTGCCGCCGTCGTAGCCCGAGATGAGAACCACGTCGGCGTGCGCTTTAGCCACGCCCGCCGCGATGGTGCCTACTCCCGCCTTGCTCACCAGCTTCACGTTGATGCGGGCGGCGCGGTTGGCGTTTTTGAGGTCGAAAATCAGCTGTGCTAAATCCTCGATAGAGTAGATGTCGTGGTGTGGCGGCGGCGAAATCAGGCCCACGCCGGGCGTGGCGTGGCGCACCTTGGCAATCCACTCATCTACTTTATGGCCAGGCAGCTGGCCGCCCTCGCCGGGCTTGGCGCCCTGAGCCATCTTGATTTGCAGCTCGTCGGCGTTGGTGAGGTAGTGGGCCGTCACGCCGAAGCGCGCCGAGGCAATCTGCTTGATGGCCGAGCGCATCGAATCGCCGTTTTCCAGGTGCTCGTAGCGCAGCGGGTCTTCGCCGCCCTCGCCGGTGTTGCTCTTGCCGCCGATGCGGTTCATGGCGATGGCCAGCGTACTGTGCGCCTCGTGCGAAATCGAGCCAAACGACATCGCGCCCGTCGCGAAGCGCTTCATGATAACCTCGGCCGGCTCCACTTCTGCAAGCGCAATGCTCGGCCGGTGCTTGGCAAAACCCAGCAGTCCGCGAATGGTAAAGAGCTGGTTGGGGTGCTCGTTGAGCAGCTTGGCGTACTTCTGGTACGTGCCGTAGTTGCCGGTGCGCGTGGCGTGTTGCAGCAGGTGAACCGTCTCGGGGTCAAACATGTGCGCCTCGCCCTTGCGCCGCCACTGGTACACGCCGCCCGCGTCGAGCAACTCGGGGCCGACGGTACTTTCCTGCTTGTAGCCCTGGAAGTGCTTGTAGAGTGTTTCGCGGGCAATTTCGTCCAGCCCCAGCCCTTCGATGCGCGTCACGGCGCCGGTAAAGTACTGGTCTACCACGGCCTGGTTGAGGCCTAGAATCTCGAATACCTGCGCGCCGTGGTACGACTGCAAGGTCGAAATGCCCATCTTCGAGAAAATCTTCAGCAAGCCGTCGCACACCGCCTTGATGTAATTGTAATTCAGCTTGCTAAGCGGCAAGCCGGCCCCGAGGTGCCCGGCCGCGTGCCGCGTCTGAATCGTGGCTAGCGCCAGGTAGGGATTGACCGCCGTGGCCCCGAAAGACAGCAGGCAGGCAAAATGGTGCACTTCCCACACGTCGCCGGCCTCCACCACCAGGCCCACTGAGCCGCGCATACCATGCTTGATGAGGTGGTGGTGCACCGCCGATACCGCCAGCAGCGACGGAATGGGCGCGTGCTCCGAGTCCATGGCCCGGTCGGAGAGAATAAGCACCTCAAAGCAGTCATTCACGGCATCTTCGGCGTAGCGACACAGCCGCTCCAGGCCGCGCTGCAAGGCTCCTGGCTTGCCATCGGCCTTGAAATAGGTTTGCAGGGTTTTGGCCTGAAACGAGCCTGTGTCGATGCTACGTAGCTTTTCCAGCTCGCGGTTGCCAAGAATGGGTTGCCGCGCGGCCACGCAGTGGCAGTGGCGCGGGTTCTCGTCCAGGATGTTGCCGTTGTTGCCGATGAAGGTGGCCAGGCTCATCACCAGGCGCTCCCGAATGGGGTCAATGGGTGGGTTCGTAACCTGCGCAAAAAACTGTTTGAAGTAGCTGCTCAGGTGCTGCGGCTGGTCGGAGAGCACGGCCAGCGGCACGTCGACGCCCATTGAGCCGATGGGCTCCTTGCCATCCAGAGCCATCGGGGCCAGCACGGTTTCGAGGTCTTCGCGGGTGTAGCCGAAGGCCTGCTGGTACTTCAGCACGGCCTCTGCGCCGAGGTCGGTGAAGGTAAGGCGCGGCTCGGGCAGGTCTTCGAGTTGAATCTGGTAGTTTTCGAGCCACTCGCCATAGGGCTGCTGGCCAGCGGCTTGCGCTTTAATTTCGCGGTCGGTGAGGATGCGGCCCGCCGCCATATCTACCACAAACATCTTGCCCGGCTGCAAGCGGCCCTTCTTGATAATGCGCTCGGGAGCTAGCGGCAGCGTGCCCGCTTCGGAGGCTACCAGCACGCGCCCATCGTTGGTGATGGCGTAGCGCAGCGGGCGCAGCCCGTTGCGATCGAGCATGGCCCCGACCAGGTTGCCATCGGTAAAATTGAGCGCCGCCGGCCCGTCCCAGGGCGCCATAAACGTGGCGTGGAACTCGTAAAACGCCTTTTTGAGCGGGTCCATCTGCTCGTTGCCGTCCCAGGCCTCGGGCACCAGCATCATCAGTACGTGGGGCAGCGAGCGCCCGCAGTGCAGCAGCAGCTCCACGATGTTGTCGAGGCACGCCGAGTCCGACTGGCCAGGGTCAACTACCGGCAGCAGCATCTTCATTTCCTCGGCCGAAAAATAAGGCGAGGTATAGGTCGGCAGGCCGGCGTAAAACCAGTTTAGGTTGCCGCGCAGGGTATTAATTTCGCCATTGTGAGCCAGGTAGCGAAACGGCTGCGCCAGCTTCCACGAAGGCATGGTATTGGTCGAAAAGCGCGAGTGCACCAGCCCAAACGCCGAGGTCACGCGCTCGTCGCTGAGGTCGGGGAAATACATCCCGACCTGAAACGTCGTCAGCTGCCCCTTATACACGATAGTGCGGCACGAGAGCGACGCGAAGTAAAACGCGTCGAGCGCGGCCGGCGCTTGCTCCTTCAATAGCTTGATAACCAGGCGCCGCAGCACGTAGAGCTTACGCTCGAAGTCTGCATCGGTGGCCAGCCCCGTCGGCCGGCCCAAAAACAGCTGTTCAATGGCCGGCTCGGCCGACAAGGCCGTACCCCCGATACCTGCCGTGCGCACCGGCACCGGCCGGTAGCCCAGCACCGCGATGCCCAGCCGCTGGGCCGCCTCGGCAATAATGGCCCGGCTAGCCTCGCGCAGCTTCTCTTTTTTTGGAAAAAACACCATGCCCACGCCGTAGCCGCCTGGCTCGGGCAGCCGGATGCCGTGCGCCACGCACTCCTCCAGCAAAAACCAGTGCGGCAGCTGAATAAGCACGCCTGCGCCGTCGCCCGAGTCGGAGTCGCAGCCGCAGGCCCCGCGGTGCTCCATATTGGCGAGCATGGTCAGCGCATCGGTCACAATCTGGTGGCTTTTGCGCCCGTCGATGTACGTGATGAAGCCCGTGCCGCACGAATCGTGCTCAAACTCGGGCCGGTAAAGAGTGGGCGCAGTCATATCAATTAGCAGGGAACAGTTATCAATTATCAGGCAGCTAGCTCATCCGCACGGGCTACCAGAGTCCACAGCACAAGCTAGGCAGACGCGGCTTCGCAGCGCTGGCCCCAAGCTGCGTTAGAAACAGCGAGGCTAGTGCCGAAAATCGGCATCCACGAAAGGGTTGGGGGAAAGGGAGGAGAGAAGGGCAGGGGCTAAGCTACAACCGGCGCTGAAAAAAGCAAGCGCCACCGTAGGGTAGCAATGATCGGTGGTCTTCGCGCACGGCCGCGTAAGCTTGCGCTTTGGCCTCGTGAATAGGCTCAATAATCACCCCTAAGTTATATCAATCTGAGGCTCTGGCAACTATTAAGGGGGCCGTTGCCCCGCATTCTTCGCGAGTCGTGGGCCATCACCTTTTGGTCAGATTTTATTAAGAGAGTAAGGCAGATCTCATTGACAGCCAGTAAATAGACCCGAGTAGTGCTGGGCTCGCCCTGGCGCATAATCTTGTCGCCTGAAACAGTTGCGGGCAACTACCGTCGTGCAGGATCCGCGCCGCATCGAGCAGCACCGCGCACCGAGTAGCCTCGGCGTAGGGCTGAATACCTGACGCAGTTAGCAAGCTCTCAAAATAGCGTAAAAGTTGTGCTGGAGTAGGGGGGCGGCCATCGGTCCGACAAGCCCGAGCCGGCATCGTACTCTACCAGCAGCGTTGGCAACTCTTCAGCGACCACTTCGGCTACCGCAGTAGTAAACGGAAGTTCAACCCCCACTGCTTGCTGCAAACTAGCCAATGGCGCTGAACAAGGCTGGCTTTGCCGGTTATCAACCACCGGTGAGCACTGAATTTGCTGCCAGGTGCAAGCTCCTCGTTAACGCTTTCGTGGTTACGGGCGTAAGCTACCCGTCGCTTACTGGCTTTTTCTATACTTTTCGCATGGCTGTTTCCGTTGACCCCATCCGCACTTCCGGGGCTACTATATCGAGTTGGTTTGGCACGGCGGCCGCTCCGGCGGCCCTCGCTCCTCTTACCGAAAATACGACTACCGACGTGGTCATCGTGGGGGCCGGCATTGCGGGGCTTACCACGGCTTACTTACTGGGCAAAGCTGGTAAAAAAGTGGTGGTGCTCGAAGACGGCGATATTGCCAGTGGCGAAAGCGGCCGTACTACTGCCCAGCTCTCCAACGCCATCGATGAGCGCTATTCCTCCCTAGAGCAGCTGTTTGGGGAGGAAGGGGCACGGCTGGCGGCCAACAGCCACTCCACGGCCATCGACCAGATTGAGCAGATTGTTCATGACGAGCAGCTTGACTGCGATTTTATTCGCCTCGATGGCTTCCTGTTTCTCCCTAAAAAGGGCAATTCGCAGAAATTAAAAGACGAGCTTGCGGCTGCGCACCGCGCCGGCCTCACCGAGGTAGAGCTCTTGCCCGATGCGGACACCACGGGCTTCTCGACCGGCGAGTGCCTGCGTTTCCCCCGCCAGGGCCAATTTCACATTCTGAAGTATCTCAGCGGGTTGGCTAACGCCGTGCTGGCGCAGGGCGGGCGCATATTTACCCAGACCCACGCAACCGACGTAACCGGCGGCGATTCGGCCAGCGTCCGCACCACCGCAGGCTTTACCGTGCGGGCGCAGGCGGTGGTAATCGCGACCAACTCGCCTTTCAACGACCGGGTGGTGATGCACACCAAGCAGTCGCCCTACCGCACCTACGTGGTGGCGGGCCGCGTACCCAAAGGCTCGGTGGCCACGGCCATGTTCTGGGATACGGCCGATCCTTACCATTATATCCGGTTGCAGACGGTAGAAGGCGCCGAATACGACTTGCTCATTATCGGCGGGGAGGACCACAAAGTGGGCCACGACGACCCCGAGGAGCGTCTGGCCTGCCTGGAAGAGTGGTCGCGCGCGCACTTCCCACAAATCACGCAAATCGACTACCGCTGGTCGGGCCAGGTGCTGGAACCCAACGACGGCCTGGCTTACATCGGCCATAATCCGCTGGATGCGGAAAACGTGTATATCATCACCGGCGACTCGGGCCAGGGCATGACCCACGGCACGCTGGGCGCTATGCTGCTGCGCGACCTCATTCTGGGCCACGACAACCCCTGGGCCAAGCTCTACGACCCCGGCCGCGTTACGCTGAAGCCAGAATCACTCAAAGAATTTGCCGCCGATAATGCCAGCGTGGTAGCCGACTACACCGACCTGCTGACTGGCGGCGACGTAGCCTCGGCCGACGACATCAAGCCCGGCACCGGGGCAGTACTGCGCCACGGCCTCACCAAAGTAGCCGTGTATAAAGACCCGCAGGGCCAGACGCACGAGTGCTCGGCCATCTGCCCACACCTGGGCTGCGTGGTGCACTGGAACGACCTGGAAACCAGCTGGGACTGCCCCTGCCACGGCTCGCGTTTCGACGCCTACGGCCACCTGCTAGCCGGCCCCGCCAATTCGGATTTGACGCCCAAGTAGCTTTGCCGCAAGCTGCTTGGCTCAGGCAAAGGCAAGGTAGCATTACCCGAAAACTACCGCTATATCTTTTTCACCCAGCTCCGGTCCTCAGCCGTTGCCATAAACTCTAGTGCCATGGAAACTCATCCCTCAACCTTTCCCCCGCAGAGCCAAGACCACCAGCCCGGTCTGCAAAGCGAAATGAACCCGCAGCCGGAGTACATCCGGCCCAATTACAAGGGCAGCGAAAAGCTGCAAGACAAGGTGGCGCTCATCACCGGTGGCGATTCGGGCATCGGCCGGGCCGTAGCCGTGCACTTCGCGCGCGAAGGGGCCGACGTAGCCATCGTATACAAGCCTGAAGAGCAGGGCGACGCCGACGAAACCAAGCAGCTCGTGGAGCAGGAAGGCCGCCGGTGCGTATTGCTGTCGGGCGACTTACGCGAGGAAAAATTCTGCGAAGACGTGGTGGCCCAGACTCTAGCGCAATTGGGCAAGCTCAATGTGGTGGTGAGCAACGCCGCCGAGCAGGTAGTAAATACCGACGTGGCCAGCATTCCCAACGAGCAGTTCGAAGACACGTTTCAAGTCAACTTCTTCCCGCTGGTACGGGTCGTGAAAGCGGCTTTGCCGCACTTGCACGAAGGCGATTCCATCATCGCCACCTCGTCGGTGAATGCCTACAAGGGCAACCAGCAATTTGTCGATTACACCTCCACCAAAGGCGCCATTACGGCCTACATCCGCTCGATTTCGCAGCAGCTCGCCGAGAAAAAAATCCGGGCCAACTCGGTAGCGCCCGGCCCCATCTGGACGCCCCTCATCCCCGCCAGCATGGAGCCCGAAAAGGTGGCCAAATTCGGGCAGGAAACGACCATGAAGCGCGCTGGCCAGCCCTCCGAAGTAGCGCCGGCCTACGTGTTCCTGGCTTCGGAAGACGCTTCATACATCACCGGCCAAGCTATTCACCCCAATGGCGGTAGCGTCTTGAATACTTAGCTGTTAGCCAAGATAAATGCCCCTAAAAAGCTTCGGGTAGCCTAGCTGCTGAGGCTTTTTAAATGTCCATCTTTGCCGTATTCGCATTCGGTAAGTCCTTCAGCCGGGGCTACTCTGTAAAAAAAGAAGCCCCGGCTGCGCTAACAGTCAGGGCTTCGAGAAGTGCGGGAATTATGGCGTACCCCTTTACTTCTGAGGAGCTAAAAAAGGACAGCGCGAAGAATCTGCTAAATAAGTGGGTCGCACCGAACCCACGGCAACCAGCATGCCCATCCCCGAGCCGAGGCCAAATAATAGGCTGTAAACTACCGCTCGCCAGGGCTGCAGAATAGTATTCAGCACGGCCAACACCAGGGCCTCGCTGCCCGCCAGGCCGTATACCACCCCCACGATATAGGCAAAGCCAGCCTGCTGCTTGGGCAGCTAAAAGGATCCGTAAGAGTTTCGGTTCAGCAAGCAGCTACTACTTAAGCCAACCAGCATCACGCCCACGCACGCTTCGAAATAGCCCGACTGAAAATGATAAATGAGCCAAATAGCACCAGTATGGTGTGTGTGCCAGGCCCCAGAATACCCCGTATTTGAGGGCTGGTCCCAGCCGGCCGGGGCGCGTGACGAGGATGCTTACGGCTAGCAGGTAGTCGGGACCGAAGGCGTGGCCCATCCCCACCGCTAGGGCAAATAGAAAGGCTAAAATGACTTTGTATGCAGTGCCGCCAAGTACCGTAGACTCTGCGAGTCTGCATTAGGTATCGTTGGGTTGTTGCCGCGCGCGGCCTCGCAGAGTCTACGGTACTTGCCTACACCGCCCGAGCCATCCAAATCTGGCAGCCGAAGTGGCCGCTATTGCCCAGGGCTTCCGGCAGGTACGTGAAGCCCAGCTTCTCGTAAAGCGGAATGGCCTGGGTCAGCTCCTCGGTGGTTTCGAGGTACACGCGGGCATAGCCGGCGGCGCGGGCCGCTGCCAGGCAGTGGTCAATCAGGGCTTTGCCCACGCCCCGGCCCCGGGCGGCGGGTAGGAGATAAAGTTTTACCAGCTCTACGGTGTCAGCTGGCAGGTTTGCGGTGGGAAATATGCCGCCGCCACCCAATACCTCGCCCGCCGATTCGGCCACGAAATAGGCGCTGCGGGGCGTCTGCTGAAACAACTCGTACAAGTGATCGGTGGCCTTGTCGTAGTAGGCAGTGCCAGGCTTGGCCGCGCCAAATTCGGTGAGCGTATTGCGAATGGTGCGGGCTAGGGCCGCATTATCGCCAGTAGCGATGGGGCGAATGATAATCTCCGGAGTCATTGCTTACTTCTACTTTAGGAGCTCGTGCAGCACCGTCTGCATTGAGAAAGTGCGGTTGCCGGCCTCCCGAATAATAAGCGAATTCGGCGAGTCGAGCACCGCATCCGACACTTCTACGTTGCGGCGCACGGGCAGGCAGTGGATAAATTTGCCGTTGTCGGTCAAGGACATGTGCTCGGGCGTGAGCATCCAGCTGGGGTCGGTGCTGAGTACCTGGCCGTAGTCGTGGTAGCTGCTCCAGTTTTTGGCCTGCACGTAGTCGGCGCCGGCCAGCGCCTTGCGCTGGTCGTATTCGATGGTGGCGCCTTTGGTGAACTTGGGGTCTAGCTCGTAGCCTTCGGGGTGGGTAATCACAAAATCTACCCAGTCGATTTCCGAAAACCAGTCGCAAAACGAGTTGGGCACGCACTGCGGCAGGGCCCGCACGTGCGGGGCCCAGGTCAGCACCACTTTCACGCGCTCCTTCTGCTTGGTTTCGGCCACCGTAATCAAGTCGGCAAACGACTGCAAGGGGTGCAGTGTAGCGCTTTCCAGGCTAATCACCGGTACGGTGGCGTATTGCAAGATTTTGCGCATCACTTCCTCGCTGTAATCCGCCTCCTTGTCCTTCAGCGTCGGGAAGGTGCGTACGCCCAGCACGTCGCAGTACTGGCTCATCACCGCGATAGCATCCTTTATATGCTCCTGCGTGGTGCCGTTCATCACGGCGCCATCGGCCATTTCCAACGTCCACGAGTCGGCTCCGGCGTTCAGCACCCAGGCTTGCGCCCCTAGGTTGTAGGCCGCTTTCAGGCTGCTGAGGCGGGTGCGCAGGCTGGGATTGAAGAATATCAGCCCCACGGTTTTATTCTTACCCACGTGCTGGTAGCCAAAGGGATTTTTTTTGATTTCTAAGGCTTGGGCCAGCAGCGCTTGGTAATCGCCCGCATCGGCGAAAGAGAGGAAATTTTTCATCTTACAAAATTGGCTCGTAAAAGCGGCAAAAAGCGCTGGCCGGGGCTAACTATTGGAAGAAGGTGAGCTACTTAGCAAGTAATGAGATAGAATGCCTAGCTACTTAAAAACCAGCGTATCTATCAACCTTTGGAAGGTATGCCCGTAAGCGGCTCCACCTTTCATTTTTTCTATTGCTCGTGCTTCGAATGAAACATCTGCCTACCTGCTTACTTCTCCTTGCTCCCGTTTTGGCGCAAGCTCAAATCACCGATGCTAGCATTGTAAAGCCCGGCACTGTAGCCATCACGGGCGGCGTGGGCTACACCAGCACTACCACCAAAGTAACCAGTGGCTCTTCCTCAGCTGATTACAAAGTCAGCCAGTTTTACATCACCCCCGGTATCGGCTACTTCGTGGCCAATAATACCCTTGTAGGCGTTAGCCTAAGCTACTCAATCGGTAGTTCGCCTACTGCCGCTACTACCACCGTAACTGGCCCCGTGCGCCCAGCCCTCAATGGTGATAGAGTGCTTCGCCTAGGTGCTTTTGTGGGCCATACCCGCATGTTTACCGACAATTTTGGTATCTTCGGCAACCTTAGCGGCGGCTATCAAAACGTGCGTAACCAGGATTATTCCTCTACTAATCCTACCCTGACGGCCGATACCAAAGGCTCAGGCTATTACGTAGCGCTCACGCCGGGCATTTCCTACTGGCCTGTGCGCGCTTTCAGTGTCAGCGCCACCATGGGCAGCCTCGATTTCAGCCGGCTCAGTTATGATTACCCCACCAATTCGGGGGCCGCACCTAGTGATTATAGCAACCACACCAACGATTTTGGTGCCCGTTTTGGCTTAAACCAGTTCGTGCTTAGCGCTACCTATTTCATCGGCCGCCCAGATTAATAGTTTAGCTATTTTAGCCTTAATAAAACGCCCTGGCCATACCAAAAGCCAGGGCGTTTTATTTTCAAAATTGATTGAGGATGACCGAAATTACTGGGCCTTATACTCGTTCCAGCTCTTAATCTTCAAGTCGCTCATTTCCAGCTCGCAGAACGCATTAATAAATGCGCTCGCCAACCGCGCATTCGTCAGCAGCGGGATGCTGAAATCTACAGCCGTGCGGCGAATCTTATAGTCATTATCCAACTCGCCTTTCGTCAGGTTTTTAGGAATATTAATGACCATTTCGATTTCCTTGTTCCGCAGGTAGTCGAGCACGTTGGGCTGCTCCTGGCTGTCGGGCCAGTGGAGGAGGGTGGAGGCTAATCCCATTTCGGCTAAAAACTTGTGCGTGCCCGCCGTGGCGTAAATCGTGAAACCGCGCTCGGCCAGCAACTTAGCCACCGGCAGCAGCGTCACCTTCGAAGCAATTGGCCCTCCCGAAATCAGCACCGACTTTTGCGGAATGCGGTAGCCTACCGACAGCATCGACTTGAGGAGCGCCTCGGCGGCGGTGTCGCCCAGGCAGCCGACTTCGCCGGTCGAGGACATGTCCACGGTCAGTACCGGGTCGGCACCGGCCAGGCGAGTAAAGGAGAACTGCGAGGCCTTGACGCCCACAAAGTTGGCATCGTACACCAGCTCGCTGGCGTCGCGGTCTACGGGTACGCCGAGAAGCACTTTCGTGGCCTTGGTAATTAGGTTGTTGCCCGATACTTTCGACACGAAGGGGAAGCTACGTGAGGCGCGGATGTTGCACTCGATTACCTTCAGGTCGTTGTTTTTGCCCAGGAATTGGATGTTGAACGGCCCGCTGATTTCGTAGCGCTTGGCGATTTTTTCGGCGATGGCCTTGAGGCGGCGCACCGTCTCTACGTACACTTTTTGGGGCGGGTAGTACATGGTGGCGTCGCCCGAGTGCACGCCCGCAAACTCGACGTGCTCCGAGATGGCGTAGCTCACGATTTCGCCGTGGTCGGCCACCGCGTCCAGCTCAATTTCCTTGGCCTCCTCAATGAATTCCGATACCACTACCGGGTATTCGGTGCTCACTTCCTTGGCTACTTTCAGGAAGTTTTCCAGCTCTTCCTTGTTGGAAACCACGTTCATCGCCGCGCCCGACAGCACGTAGCTTGGCCGGATGAGCACCGGGAAACCCACCTTGCCTACGAACTCAAACACGCCTTCCAGAGTAGAAAGCTCGCTCCAGCGCGGCTGCGAAATGTTCAGCTCGTCCATAATCGACGAGAACTTATGGCGGTTTTCGGCCTCGTCAATGCGCTCGGGCGAGGTGCCCAGCACCGGCACGTTTTCTTGGTGCAGGCGCATGGCGAGGTTGTTCGGAATCTGGCCGCCCGTGGAGAGAATGACCCCGCCCGGCTGCTCAAAATCCAGAATATCCATCACCCGCTCAAACGACAGCTCCTCGAAATACAGTCGGTCGCTCACGTCGTAGTCGGTCGAAACGGTTTCGGGGTTGTAGTTGATAACGATGGTTTTGTAGCCCTCGGCGGCGGCGGTTTGCACCGCGTTCACGCCGCACCAGTCAAACTCCACGCTGCTGCCGATGCGGTACACGCCCGAGCCCAGCACGGCCACCGATTTATCGGTTTCCGGCGCCAGGTCGTTCTCAGTGCCGTGGTAAGTGAGGTAGAGGTAGTTGGTCTTGGCCGGAAACTCGGCTGCCAGGGTATCAATCTGCTTTACCACCGGCAAAATACCCAGTTCCTTGCGCCGGTTACGCACCCGCAACTCGCTGGCCCGCAAGTCACTTTCGCCGTAGAATTTGGCGGCTAGCTGCATATCCGAGAAACCTAGCTTCTTGGCTTCTTTTAGCAGCGCAGTATCGGGCGCAGTGCCATCACCGAGCGGCAGTAGCTTCTGGCCCAGTTCAAAAATGGTGCTCAGGCGCTGCAAAAACCACAGGTCAATTTTGGTCAGGTCATGGATTTGCTCCACGGTGTAGCCCAGTTCAAATGCCTGATTGATAGCGAAAATGCGCTCTTCGTTGGGGTCGCTCAGCAGCTTGTCTACCTCAGTGTTGGTTACGGGTGCCTCGGGCCGGTTGGCCACAAAGCCGCGGCGGCCGGTGTCCAGCATCCGCAGGCCCTTCTGAATGGCTTCCTCGAACGAGCGCCCGATGGCCATCACCTCGCCCACGCTTTTCATGCTGGAGCCAATCTGCCGGGTCACGCCGTCAAACTTGCCCAGGTCCCAGCGCGGCAGTTTTACCACTACGTAGTCGAGTGCCGGCTCAAAGAGTGCCGAAGTAGTCTGCGTCACGCTGTTTTTTACCTCAAACAGCCCGTAGCCCAGCGCCAGCTTGGCCGCCACAAAGGCCAGCGGGTAGCCCGTTGCTTTCGAGGCCAGCGCCGATGAGCGCGACAATCGTGCGTTCACCTCAATCACGCGGTAATCCTCCGACACCGGGTCGAGCGCGTACTGAATATTGCACTCACCCACGATGCCCAAGTGCCGAATGGTCTTGATACCAATCTGCCGCAGCTTGTGGTACTCGCGGTTGCTGAGCGTCTGCGACGGGGCTACCACGATGCTCTCGCCGGTGTGGATGCCGATGGGGTCGAAGTTCTCCATGTTGCAGACCGTGATGCAGTTATCATAGCAGTCGCGCACCACTTCGTACTCCACTTCCTTCCAGCCCTTCAGCGACTCTTCCACCAAAATCTGGTCGGAAGTCGCAAACGCCCGTTCGGCCAGTGCCCGCAGTTCAGCTTCGTTATCAGCAAAGCCACTACCCAAACCGCCCAGTGCAAACGCCGCCCGAATAATCAGCGGAAAGCCAATTTCCAGGCCCGCCGCGATGGCGTCGTCCATCGTCGTCACGGCGCGGCTGCGGGCGGTTTTTACGTCGATTTCATTGAGCTTGTCAATGAAAATATCCCGGTCCTCGGTGTCGATAATCGACTGCACCGGCGTGCCGAGCACGCGCAGGTTGTACTTCTCAAAAATATTATTCCGGTAAAGCTGCACCGCGCAGTTCAGCGCCGTTTGCCCCCCAAACGCTACCAAAATGCCGTCGGGTTTTTCCTTCTTAATGACCTCCTCGACGAAATACGGCGTGACGGGCAAAAAGTACACGTCGTCGGCAATATTGTCCGACGTCTGCACGGTGGCAATATTGGGGTTAATCAGGATGGTCGTAATGCCTTCTTCCTTCAGCGCCTTCAGCGCCTGCGAACCGGAATAATCAAATTCGCCCGCCTCGCCGATTTTCAGAGCGCCCGAGCCGAGAACCAGTACTTTCTTGATGTCTTTCATTGGTTGCTTAAAACCTTCTCTGTGAGAAGGAAGCGAATGTAAAATTAAGTATTGTGAGGTCGAAACCAGAGCGTTCGTCATGCTGAGCTTGCCGAAGCATCTTGGCCGCTTCGTTGCTAAGCAAGTCCCCGTATTATATCTAGGCGATTACTAGGTGCATTAGGAGAGAAAAAAGTTAGGAATTGTATGCTCATTCCTCCTAGGTCGACTTAAAAAGTCAACCAACCATTCTGCTATGCGCGGTGATTTAATATGAGTAAATTCTCCAGGTTCATCTTCATCGATGTATTCTTCTTGTAACACAAGTGCTAGCGGCTTTTCTGTTCCGGTATGTTCTACTGAATAAGCTAGCGCTTCTTCGTATGTCTCAAAGACATAGTAATAGTCATTACCATCATCAATATCAGGTGCTCCATCGTGCGGATGACACCAAACTCGGTATTCTAAAACTTCATCCCAAACGTACCCACCACTCCCAACGGATGCTGGATAAGTACCCATTAAATCAGGGTCTTTCGCTGCGGGATATTTTGACATAAATCCAAAAGGTATTTAGCCTTCCCAAGTTTCTAAATCAATTGCCTTCCAAGTAGAATTAAACCCGTTTATTAGAGCTTCTTTTTTCGCTCGCGTCCAGCCCTTTAACTGCTTTTCACGAGCAATAGCCTGTGTAGCGTCAGGGCATATTTCAAAATAGATTAGTAAATCCGCCTGATACTTGCCTGTAAACTTTCCAACATCGCCGCGCCCGCTACTATGCTCATAAAGCCGCCGTACCAAGTCGCTAGTTATGCCGATATAAAGCACGGTTTTCGTCGGGTTGGTCAGGATGTAGAGCACATATTTCAAAAGCGCGTCATTGTCATGCTGAGCTTGCCGAAGCATGACGGACGGGGCAGACGATTTCACGTTTAGCTATACCGTCGCCTTCTCCGCCTTATACTTCTCCACCGAAGCCAAAAAGTCGTCAAACAGATACTCCGTATCCACTGGCCCGCCGGCGGCTTCGGGGTGAAACTGCACCGCGAAGAACGGCTTGGTTTTGTGGCGAATACCCTCACAGGTGCCGTCGTTCAGGTTCTCAAACAAGCCTTCCCACTCAGCGGGCAGGTTCTGCATATCCACCGCGAAACCGTGGTTTTGCGAGGTCACGTAGCACTTATTGGTGCCGATTTGGCGCACGGGCTGGTTGTGGCTGCGGTGGCCATATTTCAGCTTGTAGGTGCTGCCGCCGCAGGCCAAGCCCATGAGCTGAATGCCCAGGCAGATGCCGAAAATCGGCTTGTCGCCGGCCAGCGCGGTGCGCAGGTGGCCGATGGTTGTTGAGCAGGTGGTAGGGTCGCCGGGGCCGTTGCTCAGGAACAGACCGTCGTAGTCGAGCTGGTTGAAATCGTAGTCCCAGGGCACGCGGGTTAGCTCCACGTCGCGCTCCAGCAGGCAGCGGATGATGTTGTTTTTCACGCCGCAATCGACCAGCACGATTTTGTGCTTGCCGCTGCCGTAGCGCTTCACGCCGTCCACGCTCACCTGCGCCACGAGGTTGTCCTCATTGGGGTCGTGCAGCGGAATGTCGTGGTCGGGCGTCACGATTTTGCCGAGCATGGCGCCTTCTTCGCGTAGCTTCTTGGTTAGCAGGCGGGTATCTACGTCGTAAATGCCGGGAATGTCGTGCGCGGCCAGCCACGCGCTCAGGCTTTGCGAGGCGTTCCAGTGGTTGTACTCTTCCGAATAGTACGACACCACGAGGCCCGCAATATGCACCTGGCTCGATTCGAGCGCGCTCGAAATATCCTGCTCAATCTGCTCCTGCGGCACGCCGTAGTTGCCCACCATCGGGTAGGTGAGCACCAGAATCTGGCCCCGGAAGGAGGGGTCGGTCAGGTTTTCGGGGTAGCCCGTCATGGCCGTGCTGAACACAACCTCGCCTGCCGATGCCGTGTAGGCCCCAAACGACTTGCCTTCCAGCTCGGTGCCGTCGGCTAATACCAGTTTTACCGGCTTCGTGTTTTCCACTCTTGTAAGGATTTGTGAAACGGAATGATGCTCCGCCTCGCGCTAATTTAGTTAATTCAAAAGGCCATTTATCATACTGCGCCGCGCGCTGCCTGATGAAGTACTTAATCCTGCTCCACGACCGTATTATCAACCGCTACCCTGGCCGGCTCCAGTGCATACAGCGCCTGCAAAAACCGGTCAGCTTGCGCCTTGGTAATAGTCAATGGTGGCAGCAGACGCAGTACATTCGGGTCGCTGGCATTGCCCACAAAAATATGATGTTCGAACATTAGTTGGTCACGAATTTCCTTGATGGGAAAATCGTACTTTACGCCAATCATCAGCCCTCGGCCGCGCACGACGGTGGCTTGGCTATGGGTGCGTAATTCTTGCATAATGTAGTCGCCCAACTCGGCCGCGTGGGCCACCAGATTTTCCTGCTCCAACACTTCGAGCACCGCTAAGCCTGCGGCACAAGCCAAGTGGTTGCCGCCGAACGTGGTGCCCAGCAGGCCGTACGATGCCTTAAACTCCGGCGAAATTAGAATGCCGCCGATAGGGAAGCCATTGCCCATCCCTTTGGCTACCGAGATAATACCGGGTTTGATGCTGGCGTGCTGGTGCGCGAAAAACTCGCCGCTGCGGCCGTAGCCGCTCTGCACTTCATCAGCAATGAGAACTACACCGTAGTGCATGCACAGTGCCGCTAGCCCTTGCAAAAACTCATCGGTGGGCAGCACCACGCCACCTACACCCTGAATGGGCTCGATAATAACGGCGCATACCGGCTGCTTCTGCATCGCCTGCTCCACCTCGGCCAGGTCGTAAGGCACGAAGCTGATGCCGTGGCCCGCGTTGAACGGAGCAACGATTTTCGGATTATCCGTAGCGGCTACCGCGCCCGACGTACGCCCGTGAAACGCACCCTTAAAAGCGATAACGTGGCTCCTGCCAGTGTGAAACGACGCCAGCTTAAGCGCATTTTCATTGGCCTCTGCTCCCGAGTTACATAGAAACAGACTATAGTCGGGGTAGCCCGACAATTCGCCCAGCTTCTCGGCTAGCTCCGTCTGAATCGGGATTTTCACCGAGTTGGAATAAAAGCCAATTTTGGCTATCTGCTCCTGCACGCGCTGTACGTAGTGCGGATGGCTGTGACCAATGGAAATCACGGCGTGGCCACCATAAAAATCCAAGTACTCCTGGCCATTCTCGTCCCAGAGCGTCGCGCCCAGCGCCCGCACGGGGGTGATGTTCACCAGCGGATAAACGTCGAATAAGTCCATGGTTAAAAAAACGAGGCTTTGCTTTGTAGGCCGGCTGTTTCGGGCAGGCCAAAGAGCAGGTTCATATTTTGAATGGCTTGGCCCGACGCACCTTTCAATAAATTGTCGAGGGCCGAAGTGACGAGCAGTTGGTTGCCGTGCTTCTCCACGTGCAGCAAACACTTGTTGGTGTTAACTACCTGTTTCAGATGGATTTCGCGTTCCGAAACCACCGTGAACGGCGCGTCCTGGTAATAGTCGGAGTACAGCTTTTGTACCGTTGGTATTAAAAGTTCGCAGGTAGTATAAACCGACGCGAAGATGCCGCGAGTAAAATTGCCGCGGTAGGGAATGAAGTTAATCAGCTGTTCGAAGCTGCCTTGCAGGCTAGCCAGCGTTTCCCCAATTTCCCCTAAGTGCTGGTGCGTGAAGGGCTTATAAATCGAAATATTGCCCGTGCGCCAGGTGTAGCCAGTCGTTTCGACCAGTCCCCGGCCCGCACCCGTCGAGCCGGTAATAGCCGATACGTGCACGGCATCTTTCAACTGACCAGCCGCTGCTAGCGGCAGCAGTGCTAGCTGAATTGCCGAAGCGAAACAGCCGGGATTAGCAATACTATCGGCCGTACGAATTTGCTCACGGTTAACTTCTGGCAAGCCATACACGAAGCTGCGGCCAGCTACGTCGCGGTCGCCGGCTAGGCGAAAATCATTGCTTAGGTCAATGACTTTCGTGGTAGCGGGCAAGTTGGCTCTTAAAAGCCACTCCCGGGAGTGGCCGTGGCCGAGGCACAGGAAAACCACGTTTTCATCACCTAGTAATTCGCTGGCAAACGTGATATCCGTGTCGCCCAGCAGATCCTCATGCACGGTATGCACGGGCTGGCCGGCCTGCGTCGAACTGATCACAGCCCCGATTTCTGCATGGGGGTGATGCAGCAGCAGCCGCACTAGCTCGCCGGCCGTGTAGCCCGCGCCGCCCACAATACTTGCCTTAACCTGCTTGCTCATCTTGCAGGCTGGCATGGATTTTCAGCTGGTTGCCGAAGATTTTGATGAAGCCGCGGGCATCGCGCGAATCCCAGGCGTTGTTTTCTTCGCCGTAGGTCGCCACCTTCGACTGCATCATGTCATACTTCGACTCAATGCCCAGCAGCTCAAAGTGGTAGGGCCGCAGCTCGACGAACACCGTACCCGAAACGTGCGCCTGCGACGAAGTAAGGAAGGCCTCAAAATCACGCATCACCGGATCGAGGTATTGCGCCTCGTGCAGCAGCGTGCCATACCAAGTAGCCACCGGCTCCTTGTGCAATTGCTGCCAGCGCGAAAGCGTGTGCTTTTCCAGTAAGTGGTGCGCCTTGATGAGCAGCAGTGCCGCGGGTGCCTCAAAGCCTACGCGGCCTTTAATACCCAAAATAGTATCGCCGACGTGCGTGTCGCGGCCAATGGCGTAGGCGCCGGCTACTTCGTTGATTTTTTGAATCAATGCCACCGCGCCCATTTGTTCGCCATTCAGCGCAACGGGTTCACCTTTCTCAAACGTGATTTCCAGCTGGCTCGGCTCGGCCTGGGAAAGCTGGGTAGGGTAGGCGCTCTCGGGCAGAGCCTGGCGCGAAGTCAGCGTTTCGACACCACCCACGCTGGTGCCCCAAATGCCACGGTTGATGGAATATTTGGCTTTTTCCCAGCTCATTTCGAAGCCCTGGCTTTGCAGGTACTCAATCTCCTGCTGGCGCGACAGCTTTTGGTCGCGAATGGGAGTAATAATTTCTGTATCGGGGGCAATGACGGCGAAGGCTACGTCGAAACGAACTTGGTCGTTGCCAGCTCCGGTGCTGCCGTGCACGATGTACTCAGCATTTTCGCGCTTAGCATACTCTGCAATGGCGAGTGCCTGAAACATGCGCTCGGCACTCACGCTCAAGGGGTAAGTGTCATTTTTCAGCACATTGCCAAACAGCAGGTAGCGCAGGCAATCATGATAGTAGCGCTCGGTAATGTCAATCACCTCATGCTTTACCGAGCCTAGCTCGTAAGCGCGCTTCTCGATGGCGACCAATTCTTCGGCCGAAAAGCCACCCGAGTTAACAATAACCGTGTGAATCTCCAGGTCGTGTTCCCGCGATAGATTCACCACGCAGTACGACGTATCGAGACCGCCGCTGTACGCTACAATTGCCTTTTTCTTCATTGCAAACTAGTAAAACGAAGTATAGCTTCGTTTTGAGAAAATCAAATTTTTAGTTTTTGAGAAAAATGATATGCGAAAGTTGGCTGAGCGCCGGCCCACGCTAGTGCTCAGTCAGCTTTTATTATCCTGCGGCTACCGCTGGCAAGCGTATTTCTTCGCCGACACTGGGTGCATCCTCGTCGCTTTCCGAAGCAGGCAACGGCGCGTGAACGTCGTCGAATACCATGCCCGTGCAAAGACACATCTTGCGGTCATTTTCGGTAAGGATGCCAAAGTTTTTGCAGCTACGGCAGCCTTTCCAAAAATCCTCGCTGGTGGTCAGCTCCGAGAACGTCACCGGCTTGTAGCCCAGGTCGCTGTTAATTTTCATCACCGCCAAGCTGGTAGTAATGCCGAAAATCTTGGCTTCCGGATACTTGGTGCGCGACAGCCGGAAGACCTCGCGCTTGATGGCACGGCCCAGGCCGTGCTTGCGCAGCTCGGTGTTCACGACAAGCCCCGAATTGGCCACAAACTTGCCGCTCTCGAAGGTTTCGATGTAGCAAAAGCCAGCCAACTCGCCATCTACAAAGGCGATGACTGAGTTGCCCTGGCGCATTTTTTCGCGCACATATTCCGGGTCGCGCTTAGCGATGCCCGTGCCCCGCTGCTTGGCCGACTCGATGTACCACTGGCACAGCAGGTCCGCGTAGTGCGTGTCTGCTGCCGTTGCAACCCGAATTATCATGAGTTAAAAAAGAAAGACTTACGGAAAGAGACGTAGTTAACCGGCCCCCGCGACAAGCGAGTTAGCGGCAGAAAACCCGAAATCTATCGGTTAAGCACCGGGCTCTCTGCTAATTGATACGAGAGTAGCCCGGTAAAAGCTGACAGCGGTGGTCAGCACCGGCGGTTGAAGCCGGCTAGGGTCGTCGCAGCAACGCGCAAACCAGCGTGCGCACGCTTCCCGAGCCCAGGCGGGCCGTGGTGGAAAGCATAGAATTGGTGCGAACCAAGTAAGTCATTGCAGGAAGCAGCCGTGGGCCAGTGAGTCAGCTAGCAAACCAGGGGCCATAATGGAGCTGCAAAGGTAAAAGTTCCTACTTTTGCCCGCAATAGAAAAGGTGTTTTTTTTCGCAGTACTGGCTAGGCCCAGCGATGAATAAGCTATGAATAAACCTGCGCTAACTATATACAAAATTGGGGGCAGCATTATTGACGACGCTGCCGAATTGACCAAATTCCTGGAATTATTGGCGCAAACTGCCGGCCTCAAAATCTTGGTGCACGGCGGAGGCAAAGGTGCCAGCACGATGATGCGTGAACTAGGCCTGGTGCCGCAGCTCATCAACGGTCGCCGCGTCACGGACGCCGCCACGCTCGATATCGTCACGATGTTCTATGCTGGCAAAACTAACAAGCAGGTAGTAGCCGACTTACAACGCCTCGGGGTGAACGCGCTAGGCCTGAGTGGTGCCGATGGCAATAGTATCCAGGGCGTTAAGCGGCCAGTAAAAGAAATCGATTATGGCTTTGTCGGAGACTTAACGCCCACCAGCATCAATGCTGTCTTTGTGCAGCAAGTAGTAGCCAGTGGCCTCACGCCAGTGCTGTGCCCTATTATTCACGACGGCCAAGGACAATTATTAAATACCAATGCCGATACTATTGCCTCGGCGGTAGCAGTAGCACTGGCCAATATTTATGAGGTAACGCTGCATTACTGCTTTGAGAAAAACGGGGTGCTGCGCAACGTGCACGACGACAATTCGGTGATTAAGGAAATCAATTCGGCTGGCTACGCTGAGCTGAAAGCACAAGGTATCATCGCCGATGGCATGTTGCCAAAGCTAGAGAATGCTTTTAGCGCCTTAAATCAAGGGGTTAGCCAAGTGATTATCGGGCACGCACTCCAAATTAATTCCTGCCTTCACACCGTACTATGTCTGAATTAATTTCCCGCCTGAGTGAAGAGGCAATCGAATTATTGCGGCAATTAATTCAGGTGCAATCATTTTCGCGGGAAGAGTCGGGTACGGCCGATATTTTAGCGAAATTTCTGGCGCAACACAACATTCCGACGCAGCGGCGGGGCAACAATGTCTGGGCTGTTAACCAAGCTTTTGACCCGCAAAAGCCAGTCATTTTGCTCAACTCGCACCACGATACGGTGAAGCCGGGGGTTGCCTGGACGTATCCACCCTTTGGAGCGGTGCTGGAAGGCGATAAATTGACGGGCCTGGGCAGCAACGACGCGGGTGCTTCGGCGGTGAGTTTGCTGGCAATATTTCGGTATTTCTACCGTCGGCCTACGGCATTTAATTTAATTTGCGCCATCACGGCGGAAGAGGAGATTTCGGGGGCCAATGGCATCAAAAGTATTCTGCCCAAATTAGGAAAAATTGATCTTGGCATTGTAGGGGAGCCCACCGGTATGAACGCTGCCGTGGCCGAAAAAGGCTTGCTTGTACTCGACGGCGTAGCGCGCGGGCGCACCGGGCACGCCGCTCGTAATGAGGGAGATAACGCTTTGTATAAAGCGCTCGATGATATTGCGTGGCTGCGCAAGTATCAATTTCCGCAGGTATCGGAGCTGCTGGGGCCAGTGAAAATAACCGTGACGCAAATTAGCGCGGGTATGCAGCATAATGTGGTGCCCGATGAGTGCCGCTACGTGGTGGATGTTCGCACGAATGAGTGCTACTCAAACGAAGAAATTCTTGCGGAAATACGCGCAAATGTGCAGGCGGAAATCACACCTCGCTCCACGCATTTGCAATCATCGGGACTCAGCTTGGCGCACCCGATTGTGCGCAAGGCAGTAGCGATGGGTAAAACCACTTACGGCTCGCCCACGCTTTCCGACCAAGCCCTGATGCGCTTCGATACGCTGAAAATGGGGCCGGGCGATAGTGCCCGCTCACACGCGCCGGACGAGTATATTTTGCTGAGCGAAATCCGCAATGCAATAGCGGATTACATTACATTACTAACTGATCTCACGCTCTAGAGTTAGCGTTGTCATAGTTACTATTTATCATGAAAATCTGGGAAAAAGGTTTTTCGGTCAACGATAAAATCGAGCAATTTACCGTTGGGCAAGACCGGGAATTAGACCTGTATTTGGCACAGTTTGATATGCAGGCGTCGAAGGCGCAGGCGAAAATGCTGGCTAGCATCGGGTTGATTTCCAAGGAAGAAGAAAGCCAGTTATTAACGGGCCTGGATGAGTTGCTAGCCCAAGTAGAAAATGGGACTTTCGTCATTGATCCAGAGTTTGAGGATGTGCACTCTAAGATTGAATATTACCTGACGGAGAAATTTGGTGATGCGGGCAAAAAAATTCACACGGCCCGCTCGCGCAACGACCAAGTCTTGACGGCTATTCAATTATTTGTTAAGGATTATACCGAAAAGATTGGCGCCAAAATTCTCGAACTAACCGAGGTATTATTGCAGCAAGGCGAGAAGTACAAAAACGACCTGCTGCCGGGTTACACGCATTTTCAGGCGGCCATGCCGAGTAGTTTCGGGCTGTGGTTTGGGGCGTACGCCGAGCACTTGTTGCTGGATATGAGCTTGCTCGAAGCGGCGCACACCGTAGCCGACCACAATCCGCTGGGCTCGGGCGCGGGCTTTGGTAGCAGCTTTGCCATCGACCGCGAGCAGACAACGCGGGAAATGGGTTTTGCCAACGTCGCTATTAGCGCCGTCGGCGCGCAGATGCTGCGCGGTAAAACCGAGAAAACCCTGGCTTTTGCAATTGCGGGAGTAGCGGGCACGCTCGCCAAGCTCGCCTATGATTTGGTGTTGTACAACAGCCAGGATTTAGGTTTTGTGGAGTTGCCCAAGGAGTTTACGACGGGCTCCAGCATCATGCCGCACAAGAAAAACCCCGATGTGTTTGAGCTGGTGCGGGCGCACTGCAACCGGCTGCAAGCTCTGCCGAATGACATTATTCTTACCATCAGCAATCTGCCGAGCGGCTACCACCGCGACTTCCAGATTCTGAAGGAGATTTTATTCCGGCCAATGACACAGTTTGCCAATATCCTGGATATTCTGCTTTTTGCCGTGCCAGCGCTGAAAGTAGTGCCCGGCGTGATTGATCAGCCGAAGTACGATGCTATTTTTTCGGTAGAAAATATCAACCAACTGATTCAAAGTGGGGTGCCGTTTCGGGACGCCTACAAGCAAGTGGGCCAGGCAGTGGAGGCCGGTAACTACGTGCCGCATAAGGAGTTTGCGACGACGCACCTCGGGAGTGTGCACCAGCCGGGCCTGGCAAACCTCGCGGCGCGGCTGCAACAGGTGCGGGCGCGTCTGCCCTGGGCCAGCGCTGCCACCATAGGCTAGCCTGGAACGCAGGTTTGGGTTGATGGGGCAGGCAGCGTAGTTTAGCCGCTAGTCTGTCGTCCTTGCTTCCCATACTCGTATGAAAATTGCCAAGTTGCTCGTTGCCAATCGCGGCGAAATAGCTATCCGCGTATTTCGCGCCGCCAGCGAGCTAGGCATCCCCACGATGGCCCTTTACACCTACGAGGACCGCAATTCGCTGCACCGCTACAAGGCCGATGAGGCCTACCAGATTGGCCGTGATGACGAGCCGCTACGCCCGTACCTCGACATTGAGGGCATCATCAAACTAGCCAAGGAGAACGGGGCCGATGCTATTCATCCCGGCTACGGTTTTTTAAGTGAAAATGCTGCGCTCGCCCGCCGCTGCCGCGACGAAAACATCATCTTCGTAGGCCCGCGCCCCGAGGTAATGGAGGCGCTCGGCGATAAGGTGGCCGCGAAGGCCGTGGCGCTCACTTGCGAAGTGCCGCTTATTGAAAGCAGCGAAGCCGACCTCACCGACATCGACGTGGCGCTGGCCGAAGCCCACCGCATTGGCTACCCCGTGATGCTGAAGGCCGCCAGCGGCGGCGGTGGGCGCGGAATGCGCGTTATCCGCGACGACGAACAGTTGCAAAAAGGCTTCTTTGAGGCCCGCAACGAAGCGCAAAATGCTTTTGGCGACGACACGGTGTTCCTGGAAAAATTTGTGGAGCGCCCCAAGCACATCGAGGTGCAGCTGGTAGGCGACCAGCACGGTCACCTTACCCACCTCTACGAGCGCGATTGCTCGGTGCAGCGGCGCTTCCAGAAAGTGGTGGAAGTGGCGCCGGCGGTGGACCTGACCGAGTCGCTGCGCCAGCGGCTCTACGGCTATGCCTTGCAGATTGGCCGGGCGGTGGGCTACGACAATGTGGGCACGGTGGAGTTTTTGGTAAACCCCGAGCTGGACCGCATTTATTTTATTGAAGTCAATCCCCGCATTCAGGTCGAGCACACGGTGACCGAGATGATAACGGGGATTGATTTAATTAAAACGCAGCTGTTTATTGCGTCTGGCTATCCTCTCGAAGCGCCCGAAATCGGGCTGGGGCCCGACGTGGTAGTGCCGCGCATGGGCGTGGCCGTGCAGTGCCGTATTACGACTGAAGACGCGACCAACGACTTCAAGCCCGACTATGGCACTGTGGTCGCCTACCGCTCGGCAGGCGGCTTTGGCATTCGGCTCGACCAAGGGTCTGTGTACCAAGGAGCTATCATTTCCCCATTTTTCGATTCGCTCTTGGTAAAAGTGTCGGCGCACGCGCCCACGCTGGCTAGCGCCGCCCAAAAAATGCTACGTACGCTGGATGAGTTTCGGGTGCGCGGGGTGAAGACGAACATGCAGTTTTTGCAGAATATCGTGCGTAATCCGGAGTTTCAGGCCGGGCACGCTACCGTCGATTTTATCAAAGACCACCCCGAGCTGCTGCAATTCAAAACCCGGCTCGACCGCGCCACGCGTACCCTCAACTACATCGGCGAGATTGTGGTAAATGGCAACCCTGACGTGGCGGGCCGCATCGACGACCGCCGTCAGGTGCGCAAAGTGCCACTGCCCGCCGCCGACCTCAGCGCGCCGCCCGCCGATGGCACGCGGCAAAAACTGCTAGCGCTGGGCGCCGAAAAATTTGCCGAATGGCTGCGGGCCGAGCCCGCCATTCACTACACCGACACTACGCTGCGCGACGCCCACCAGAGCCTGTTGGCCACGCGTATGCGCACCATCGACATGCTGAAGGTGGCCAGCCGCTACGCCCGCCAGCATCCCCAAACGTTTTCAATGGAAGTGTGGGGCGGGGCCACCTTCGACGTGGCGCTGCGCTTCTTGCACGAAGACCCGTGGGCCCGGCTGGTCCGGCTGCGCGAGGCCGTGCCAAACATTCTGCTGCAAATGCTTATTCGCGGCGCTAATGGGGTGGGCTACAAGGCGTATCCGGACAACCTGACCGAGAAATTTGTGGCCACGGCCAGCGAAAAAGGGGTAGATGTCTTCCGCATTTTTGATTCGCTCAACTGGATGAAAGGGATGGAGTCGTGCATCGGTTTTGTGCGCCGCCAAACGCCGGGGCTAGCCGAGGGCAGCATCTGCTACACCGGCGATATTCTCGACCTTAGCCGGCCCAAATACAACCTCCAGTACTACCTCACGCTGGCCCGCCAGCTCGAAGATGCGGGCGCACACATCCTCTGCATCAAGGATATGGCGGGTTTGCTCAAGCCCTACGCCGCCGCCGAGCTAATACCCGCGCTGCGCGAAACTGTTAAGATTCCCATTCACCTGCATACTCACGACACGAGCAGCCTGCAAGCCGCCACTTACCTCAAGGCCGTGGAGGCGGGCGTAAACGTAATTGACGTGGCGTTGGGCGGACTCTCGGGCCTCACCTCGCAGCCCAATTTCAACTCGGTGGTCGAAATGCTGCGTCACTCGCCGCGCCACCGCGAATTTGACCAGGCGAGCCTCAACCAGTTTAGCGATTACTGGGAGGCGTTGCGCGAGCAGTATTACCCGTTCGAGTCGGGCCTGCTGGCGGGCACGGCCGAAGTGTATGCGCACGAGATTCCGGGCGGGCAGTACTCCAACCTGCGGCCGCAGGCGGCGGCGCTGGGTTTGCTCGACAAGTTTGAGGAAGTGAAGCAGCGCTTTGCCGATGCCAACCAGCTGCTGGGTGATATTCCGAAGGTGACGCCCTCCTCAAAAGTCGTCGGCGACTTGTCGCTGTTCATGGTTGCCAATAACCTGACGCCCGAAGACGTCATCAGCAAGGGCGAAACGCTGAATTTTCCCGAGTCGGTGCGCGAGCTGTTGCGCGGCGACATTGGCCAGCCCGAGGGCGGCTGGCCGGCCGCTATGCAGCACGCCGTGCTGCGCGACGAAAAGCCCTTTACCGACCGGCCGGGCGAGCACCTGGCCCCGATTGACTTCGATAAGGAGTGGGCCGAGTTTGAGCAGACTCACCCCTACGCGCAGTTCACCGATTTGCTTTCTAGTCTGCTCTATCGCAAGGTGTTTGCCGAGTACTGGGAATTTCGCAAGAGCTACGGCGACGTGAGCCGCATCCCGACGCCCGTGTTTTTCTTCGGGCTGAAAGAGGGCGAAGAAACCATCATCGAAATCGCGCGCGGCAAGTCGATTATCATCCGGCTCCAGTCGATTGGCCCGGTGAATGAGGAAGGCATGCGCACAATGTTCTTCACCCTCAACGGCCAGACTCGCAACCTCGAAGTGCGCGACCAAAGCGTGGCCGTCAAGACGGTGCACAATGCCAAGGCCGACCGCGCCAACGCCAAGCAGATTGCCGCCCCGCTGCAAGGTCTGCTCAGCAAAATGCTGGTGACAGCCGGCCAGCAAGTGCCCAAAAACGCGCCGCTGTTTGTGATCGAAGCCATGAAAATGGAAACTACTGTTACGGCCCCCGCCGACCTCACGGTGGCTAGCCTCGCCCTCGGCGAGGGCGCCCGCGTGCAAGCCGACGACCTCGTGCTGACGGTGGGGTAGGCGGTACAGCCGACATCGCCCACTGCTGACAGCAGCCGGCAACTACCCACGCTTTACCAATTACTTGCAATGCGTACTATTCTAATAGCTGGCTGCCTGGTAGCCAGCGCACTCTCGGCCACGGCCCAAACCAAGAACGCCGTGTCGGGCGCTACGGTCGAACGCGTACTCACAACGCTTGCCGCCGACGACATGCAGGGCCGCGCCACTGGCCAGCCCGGGCAGTTGAAGGCCGCCGAGTTTCTGGCTAGCGAATTCAAGCGCATCGGCTTGCAGCCCTTGCCGGGTGCTACCAGCTTTATGCAGGAATTTCCGGCGTACCAGTCGGCCGTGACGAGCGTGGCCGTGACGCTCAACGGCACCGCGCTGCCGGCTAGCCAGGCGCTGGCCATCACCAGCCAGCCGCAGCTCAACTGGACCGGGCAGGATGGTGTGGAAGTACTAGTACTCGGCCCCACTGACACTATCCAGCCGCATTACCGCGAGATTTTCCGGCCGGCCAAGAACCTGCTGGTGCTACTCGACCCTGCTCAAGAAGCCGCCTTTAAGTCGCTGGCCGCCCAGGTTAGCCAGCCCCGAATTAGTGGTGAGCCGAATGCTAATTTATTTTCGACGGTGCTGGTGCTGGCGGCCGGGCCGGCTCCGGCTGCTTACCGCGTGGCTGCCAGCACCGCTACCAAGACCATCACGCTGCGCAATGTGGTGGGCTGCCTGCCCGGCCAAAACCCCGCCCGGGCCGCCGAGAAAGTAATTTTTTCGGGCCATTATGACCACCTGGGCATCATCAAGCCAGTGGCGGGCGACTCGATTGCCAATGGGGCCGATGATGATGCGAGCGGCACCACGGCGGTAGTAGCGCTGGCTGAGTATTTCAAAAAGCAAGGTAACAATGCCCGCGCACTGGTTTTTGTGGCCTTCACGGCCGAAGAAATTGGGGGCTTTGGCGCGCGCTACTTTTCCAAGCAGCTTGATCCCAAAGAGTTAATGGCGATGTTTAACATCGAGATGATTGGCAAGCTGGCGAAGTTTGGTCCTAAGACGGCTTTTATCACCGGCTATGATAAGTCAGACTTTGGGAAGCTGCTGCAAGCCAATCTCCGGGGCACGGACTTCAAGTTTGAGCCCGACCCGTACCCCGAGCAAAACCTGTTCTATCGCTCCGACAACGCCACCTTGGCTAAGCTCGGGGTGCCAGCCCACACCATCAGCACCGACCAGATTCCAACTGACAAGCTCTACCACAGCGTCGACGACGAAGTGAGCAGCCTCAATGTGAAGAATATGACCGACGTTATCTCGGCCATCGCGCGGAGCGCTACCGGCATTGTGGCGGGCCAGCAAACCCCGACCCGCGTAGCCCCCGAGAAGTAAGTAAGGGTTAGCTAGCCTAGCGCAGGTACACGGCTACCAGCTTGGCGAGCGGCGGGCCGACGCGCTCACTATTGGCGTACAGGCGCAGCGTATCGCCGCTGATGCGGTAGGTGCGCGTAGCGCCGAGGGCTTGGGTGAATTTCTGTTCCGTAGCCAGGGTGGGGCAAGTCAGGCGGGTGCTCGCAAGCGGGCCAAATTGCAGTTCCCCATCGTTGATAGCAGGTTTGAGCGCGGCCCGAAAATGATTGCAGCTGCCCTGGCCTTCGGTAGTGCCAGCATCGGTAATTCGTAGAAATGGCTCTTGGCTGGTGGGTGCGGTGGCTACTGGCTGGCCAGCTAGCTGGCGCAGCACCCAGCGGGTTTCGCGCAGCGGGGCAGCGGGCATGGTATAGGCGACAACCAGCGGCTTGGAAGCGCCGCGTTCGGTGCGCTGGCAGGCGGTGCCACCTAGTACCAGGCAAGCTAACAGAATAAGAACAGAACGCATAGAAAAAGCTAGTGATAAATAAGCTGCTCCGCAAGTGTACGTTACTGACCAGCTAAACGGGTTGCTTGAGGTTAAATTATTCGGCAATTTAATTAGACTTAAGCTAGAGTACAGTGCTTTGGCGAGCTTGGCTAACAGTGAGTACTGCTAGGCAAATGGCTGGCGGCAACTCGCTGGCTGTGGTGCCGGGCTGCAATATAGGGAGGTATCTAAGCACTATACTACGTTAGGTAGCCCCAACTATTTGCCTAGTGCTGGTTGCCGCCCAGCCGCAAGGCCAGCCCCACGCCCGCAGTGGTAGCGCCCGCGCTTAGCCCACCCAGCACGCGGCCCAGCGTAGCGTCGAAGCGCAGGCCAGTCCAGGGCCGGTAGTAGAGGCCAGCCGTGGCGCCGGTAGTGAGCTGCTCGCGGCCCCGGCCGTAGCCCTCCACAAAGTAGCCAAGCTGGTCGGTAAGGGGCGCCGTAACGGCCAGCGAGCCCAGGTATTGCCCACGCAGAGCGTCAGTCAGCGTGAGGCCCTGCTGGCTAAAGCCAAAGTTGCCCTCCAGCGCCGCACGGCGGCCGAGCTGCTGGCTGAGCAGCAAGCGCCCGCCAGGAGCCCAGGTAGCGCGGCGCAGGCCGTTGATGCCAGTACGGGGCAACGCCACCTCGGCCAAAATAGCTGCCTGAAAGCGGCTGGCCCGGTCGGGCGTTAGCATCAGCATTGGTGCCCACCGTGAGGGGCATCCAGCCCACGGAGTTAGCCCGCAGGCCACCAGTTTCGCCGCCTGAGGTGGCTGGCCCCGGCGTGCCGAATACCCGGCCTTGGGTGAGGCGAAGCTCCAGGCTATTAAAAAAGCCGATGCGCAGCGTGCTGGTCAGGCTATTGAGGCCACTACCACCGGCGGGCGAATAGCGCTGAAAGCCCGATTCGAGTTGAAACTGGTCCGGCGCCAGCACGCCAGCGGTGATGGTCTGGCCGGGCCGGTCGGGCCGGATGTGCCGCACAAAGGGTGCATCCGCATTGGGATTATTTTCTTCCGGCGTGTTTTGGGCCAGGGCGGGCGTAAGGCGGCCGGCGAGTAGGGCCGCTAGCACCAACGGAGTGGTCTTAAGCATGGGTATCCCGACGCGAAACCCAAAGAGATAGTTCAGCGTGGGCGCCTGTTTTGGCGGTGAGTAGCCTGCAAAAAAACGTCAGGCTACGCTTGACCAAGCACTGCTGCGAGCGCCTCAGCCTAAAGGCTAAGGGCGTAGCAGGTAGCTGCTCAGCAAGCGCAGCCTGACGCTAGGGCTTAGCGCAAACAGGATAGGGGTAGCTAGCTGTTACTTAGCTGCCTCAATGGCTTGCACTGCGGCTTGCACGGTAGCTTGGTTTTGGGCCGCGTGGGGCTTGCCGGCCTGGGCCTCGGCACCTTTTTGCAGAGCTACTATCAGGCGTTTGTCGATGCCGTAAGCGCGCAGCTGGGGCTGCATAGCCAGCTTCTGGAGGCGCTCTACGTCTTCGCCAAATGCCTTGGGGTCGTCGAGGCGACCTAGCATCTGTGCCATTGGCCCGATGAGGCCGTAGCGGCTGTTGCCCGCGGCGGCATCGTAGGTAGTGCGCACATAGTTCCACTGCTCGGTGCCGCCGTGCAGGGCGTATACGGCCGTTACGGCTTCGGCCAGGTGCTCGTCGGGCTCCAGCGCTTTGGCCCGGGCCAGCGCGGCGGGGGCGTCGATCTCCGCCAGGGCCTGCAAGCCGGCGCCCTGCACGCCGTACGACTGGCTGCCGAGCGACGCGGCAATTATTTTCTCATCCTTCTTATCCTTAAGCGTCCCCAGCGCTACTAGCGCTGCGGCGCGCACGTGGGTATCGGGGTCGGTGGTGGCGAGCTGGCGCAGGGTGGGTGCGGCAGCCTTGGCCACGTTCTTATCATCGAGCTTGAGGCCCTCGATAGCGACAATGCGCAGCTCGTAAAATTTGTCTTTGAGCGCCGCCAGCACCAGGGCGCGGGCCGCGGGGCTGGCCGTTTGCTGGTCCTGGGCAGCTTTTATTGCCTCGCGGCGGTCTACGTACAGCGGGGCGTGGCTATACTGGTAGAGGTACTCGGCCAGCGGCTTATTGTCGGTTTTCTGCCAAAGCGTAAACTTCTCAGCATCCACGTTTACCAGCTCGGGGCGGGCGGCCAGCGGCATGGTAAAGGTCTGGCTGGCCTGCGTCATCACCACGCGCTGGCGCTGAGCTTGGCCATGCACGTAGTAGTCGATAGCGAGCGGCAGCTGAAATACTTTGTCGGGCTGCGTCTGCTTGATGGTCACGCTCTGAGTTTTGCTGGCAGCGTCCCAGCTGTAGTCGATGGTCACCACGGGCTGGCCGCTGCCGAAATACCACTGGTTATAAAACCAGTTCAAATCTTGGCCCGACACGGCCTCCATGGCCAGCCGCATCTGGTGCGCCTCGCCGTTGCCAAATTTGTTGTCGGTCAAGTACTTCTGCAAGCCGGTGAAGAAGACGTCGTCGCCCAGGTAAGTGCGCAGCATCTGCACGATGGCGCCGCCCTTCTGGTAGCTCACCAGGTCAAACACGTCCTCCCGGTTATTGTAATGAAAGCGCACCAGGTTTTTGGTCGCGTCGCGGGGGCTGGCCAGGTACGATTGCAGGTAGCGGTAGTTGTGGGCATCGCTGGCATCCTGGCCGTACTTGTGCTGGGCGTAGAGGGCTTCCGAAAAGTCGGCCATCGACTCGTTCACCGTGATGTTCGACCACGATTCGGCCGTCACGTAGTCGCCAAACCACTGGTGAAACAGCTCGTGCGCAATTACCGACTCGCCCTGGTACTCGCGGTCGAGCAACTCGCGGCCGTCCAGCTGCACCTGCTCGCCGTGCAGCGTGGCGGTGGTGTTTTCCATGGCGCCGCTCACGTAGTCGCGGGCCACAATCTGGGCGTACTTATTCCACGGAAACTCGACGCCCAGCCGGGTCGAGAAAAACTCCAGCATGTCGGGCGTATTGCCAAAAATCTGCTTGGCAAAAGGCGCATACTTGGGCTCCAGATAGTAGCTGACCTCCTTGCCGCGCCACGTGTCTTTGTAGATTTTGAAGTCGCCCACCGCCATCATAAACAAGTAGGGTGAGTGCGGCAAATCCATTTTCCAGGTGTCGGTGCGCAGGCCGGGGCCGGCGGGCACCTGGCTCACCAGCTTACCATTGCTGAGCGTGGTGTACTTGGCCGGCACGGTCATGGCAATTTCCTCCGTCGTCTTCTGGTTGGGCCGGTCGATGGTCGGAAACCAAGCCGACGAGCTCTGCGTTTCGCCCTGCGTCCAGATCTGCACCGGCTTACCTGCCACCGCGCTGTCGGGGTTGATGAAGTACAAGCCCTTGGCATCGGTAATAGCCTGGGAGCCTTGCACTTTCAGCTCGTCGGGCTTGGCCGTGTATTCTATGTAAACGATGTACTGCTCGCCCGGCTTAAACGTGCGCCCCAGGTTGATGCGCAGGTTGTTTTTATCCGAGTAGTCGTATTTGAGCTGCTGCTGGCTGGCCCCGCTCATAAGCGCCACGGTTTTGATATCCATGCCCTGCGCATCGAGGCGCAGCGTATCGGTGGCGATGGCGTGGGGCTTGAGCGTCACCCATTCCTGGCCGTAGAGGTAGCGCTTGGCGTAGTCAAAGCGCACGGCTAGCTTGGTGTGCACCAAGTCGTTGGTTTTGGTAGCCGAAGGCTGGTAAGGCGCATTGGGCGCGGCAGTGGGCGTGGTGGGCGCCTGGGCCTGAGCCGTGACGGCGAGCAGCAAGCAGCCCGGCAGCAGCGCGGCAGAAAGGAATTTCATGGGAAAGAGGTAGAGGGCACGCTAAAAGCAGGCAATAGACCCGCTCCGCCGCGTAAAGTTGCGACACGAGCCGCGCATCCGCCCGCTTAGCTGCCTGCTGGCGACAATGTTCCCAAGGGTTGCCGACTCTCTGCTAATACGGCAGGTCTTGTTTCGTCAGGCTCCGACTGACCTGGTCGAGCTGGCAGACGCAGCCCGCTGGCTAGCGGCGCCCCCGCCATTCTGGCAGAAAAAAACGGCTGGTACGGCCCTTGCAACAAGGCGATCAGCGGCCGCGTAGCTGCTACTCTAACCAAGACACCACTCCACTTTTTAAACTTCATCACCCTTTATCATGGGCAAAATCATCGGTATTGACTTGGGCACCACCAACTCGTGCGTCGCTGTAATGGAAGGCAACGAGCCGGTTGTAATCCCCAACTCCGAAGGACGCCGCACTACCCCCTCGATTGTCGCTTTTCTCGACAATGGCAAGGGCGAGCGTAAGGTAGGCGACCCGGCTAAGCGCCAGGCCGTTACCAACCCCACCAATACGATTGCTAGTATCAAGCGCTTCATGGGCCGCCACTTCAACGAGGTGGGCAATGAAAGCAAATACGTGGCCTACGACGTAGTGCCCGGCCCTAACAATACGGTGGCCGTGAAGATTGGCGACCGCAACTACTCGCCCCAGGAGATTTCGGCCATGATTCTGCAAAAGATGAAGCAGACGGCCGAAGACTACCTGGGCACTACCGTAACCGAAGCCGTTATCACGGTGCCGGCTTACTTCAACGATGCGCAGCGTCAGGCTACGAAAGAAGCCGGTGCCATTGCGGGTCTCGACGTCAAGCGCATCATCAACGAGCCTACGGCCGCGGCGCTGGCCTACGGCCTCGACAAGCAGCACAAAGACCAGAAAATCGCCGTGTATGACCTCGGCGGCGGTACGTTCGATATCTCCATCCTGGAGCTCGGCGATGGCGTATTCGAAGTGCTGAGCACCAATGGTGATACGCACCTTGGTGGCGACGACTTTGACCAGGTTATCATCAACTTCCTGGCCGACCAGTTTGCCAGCGACAACGAGGGCCTCGACCTGCGCAAAGATCCGCTGGCTCTTCAGCGCTTGAAAGAAGCCGCTGAAAAGGCCAAGATTGAGTTGTCAAGCTCGAACGAAACTGAAATCAACCTGCCCTACATCACCGCCACCGCTTCGGGCCCCAAGCACTTGGTAGTGAAGCTGAGCCGTGCTAAGTTCGAGCAACTCTCGGACGAGCTGGTGCGCCGCTCAATGGAGCCCTGCAAAAAGGCGCTGCAAGATGCTGGTCTGTCGGCTTCGCAAGTAGACGAGGTTATCCTCGTGGGCGGCTCGACCCGCATTCCGCGCATTCAGGAAGAGGTGGAGAAGTTCTTCGGCAAGAAGCCTTCGAAAGGGGTAAACCCCGACGAAGTGGTAGCTATCGGCGCGGCCATCCAGGGCGGCGTACTCACCGGTGAGGTGAAGGACGTGCTGCTGCTCGACGTGACCCCGCTTTCGCTGGGCATCGAGACGATGGGCGGCGTGATGACCAAGCTTATCGAGTCGAACACCACCATCCCAACCAAGAAGTCAGAGACTTTCTCCACGGCTTCGGACTCGCAGCCTTCGGTAGAAATCCACGTGCTGCAAGGCGAGCGCCCGTTGGCTAGCCAGAACCGCACTATCGGCAAGTTTCACCTCGACAGCATTCCGCCCGCACCCCGCGGCGTACCGCAGATCGAAGTGATTTTTGACATCGACGCCAACGGCATCCTGAACGTAACGGCCAAGGACAAAGGCACCGGCAAAGAGCAGAAAATTCGCATCGAAGCCAGCAGCGGCCTGTCTGATCAGGATATCGAGCGCATGCGCCAGGAAGCTACGGCCAACGCCGAAGCCGACAAAGCCGAAGCCGAGCGCATCAAGAAAGTAAACGATGCTGACTCGCTCATCTTCCAGACCGAGAAGCAGCTGAAGGAGTTTGGCGACAAGCTGAGCGGCGGCAACAAAACTGCCGTCGAAAGCGCCCTCGCCGACCTCAAGAAGGCCCACGAAAGCAAGGACCTCGCTAGCATCGACGCCGGCGTAGCCGCGCTGAATAAGGCTTGGGAAGCTGCTTCGCAGGAAATGTACGCGGCAGCTGGTGCCCAGGGCGGCCAGGCCGATGGCCAGGGCTTCCCCGGCGCCGACGGCCAAAACGGTGCCCAAGGCCAACCGGCCGGTGACCACGTGACCGACGTTGACTACGAAGAAGTAGACGGCAAATAAAGCGCAGGCTTTATAGCTTTAGCTTGAAAAGGCCGGGAGCGCAAGCTTCCGGCCTTTTTGCGTTGTGCCATGGTGTGCTTCTATTGTAGTGCTGAGCAGTTTAAGCCAGCCAGAGAGCGGGATAGGTAATGTGGGATAAGCCAATCGAGCCCGGCGAGAAGCATTTTTGGCCCGATTTTTATTTGCTTATTTTTCAAACTGACCAGCTAAAACTCTTCGTAGGTTAGACTATACCTCTCGCTATGTTATCCATTCGTCGTTCTATCTGCCTGCTATCGTTGCTTGGGGCGTTAGTAGGTGCCGCAAGCTGCACGCTACGCGAAACCCGACAGGAAAACACGGCGAGCTACGAGCCGCGATTTCGGGTGCTGGAGGTGAAGTCTGCTAGCCTAGGTACGCTTGATGTGCTGCCCCTGCGCGAGCCTGCCGATGTGGACCTGCCACGCCGCGACCAGCTTATTGCGGGCTACGTGACCCACAAGCTACCGCTGAAAATGAACCTGCTTCTCAGCGCCTATAATCCCAATCTGGAGGAAGCGGCCATCACGGGGTTTGACTACACTGTGCTGATTGACAATAAAGTACTCGGCTCGGGCCGACAAGTGCTTGCCCTCGATCTGCCCGCGCGCGACTCGGTTGCGCTACCCTTCGCTTTCGAGATGAATACCTACAAGCTGCTTGGCGAGGACGCCCTGCCAGCCCTGCGCAATTTTGCGCTTGGCTTTGGCGATCCGCACCGCGGGCGCCTGGCGCTACGGATACACCCGCTGCTGCGCTCGCCCCGGGGCCGCTTGAGTACGCTGGTTCGCCGCCGGCCAGCAGCCGTCACGGTCGAAGCGCGCGCCAGACGCCCCGCAGTTGCCCGCGACTAAGTACTCCTGCTAGCGCATCGCTATTACTTAAAAAAGTCTTTCTGGCTCGCGGCCGGGGAGACTTTTTTAAGTAATAGCGATGCAGCTATTGGGCTAGGAAGCAGCTTCCTCGGCGACTTCGCGGATTTTTTCGCGGGCTTCCAGGCGGTCTTCGGCATCGGCAGTTTCCAGCTCCGCTTCTTGGGCTTGCCAGCCCTGGGGCTCATAACTGAGGCGAATGTAAATGGGATAGTGGTCGGACCCAATGTGTGGCAGGCGCTCAAGCCGCTGCAAGCGAAAATGCGCCGAATGAAACACGTGGTCGAGGGGCCAGCGCAGCAGCTTATAGTCGGCGTGGAAAGTGGGGAGCAGGCCGCGGCCCACGCGCGGGTCGAGGAGCCGGGCTAGCCGCCGAAATAGCTCCGAAGTGTGCGACCAGGCCACATCGTTGAGGTCGCCGGCCACGATGGTCGGCCCGTCGTGCTGCTGAATGGTGCGGCCTACTACCAGCAGCTCGGCGTCGCGGCGGGTGCTGGTTTTCGACTCTTGGGGAGCGGGTGGCTTGGGGTGCAAAAAGTGCAGGGCCGCTTGCACGCCATTGCGCAACACCACGCGCCCGTGAAAGGATGGAATGTCGGCTTCGAGCAGGTAGCGGATCTCAAAATCAACCAGCGGCAGCCGCGAAAACACCAACATGCCGTAGGTATTGGGCAGCGGCGCGTGGCAAGTGTAAGGGTAGTTTTTAGCAATCAATTCCAGCTGGCTAAGCCACCATGCATCGGTTTCGACGGCCAGTAGTACATCGGGCTCGTACTGCCGAATGAGGCCCAGGCAGCGCGACGCATCGCGGTTGTACATCAGTACGTTGGTGACCAAGATACTGAGGTGATTGTCCTCGTCGCTGGCCGGGCGCTGGCTATCCTGCACTTGCTTGCGGTGCAGCGGCGTGTAGGGCCAGATGCGGGTGGCCTGGTAAGCTACCGCGGCTAGCACGGCCCCTAGCAGCACCGGCGTGTGGGCCGGCAGGGCAGTGGCCGGCAATGCTACCAGCAGCAGCAAGCTGAGGAGCAGCCCAGCTACAATTTGAAGACGGGGAAAATCGAAAATGCGAATCCACCAGACAGTTTGGCGTAGGAGCGGCAGTGAGGTGGCTAGGACGCCCGCACTGCCCAGCAGCACTGCTACGCAGTACAGTAGGGAGTAGAAGAATGACACGCCGCAAAAGTAGGGTGCCAATCTTGCTAAAGTAAAAGTGCGCCCGGCATCTTTAGTACTATTCTGCGTAAACTCGCCCGTACTCTCGCCCTACCTTTACGGCATGGAAGTACTGCTTGCTACCTTCACCACCTTATTTTCGGTCGTCAATCCATTTGGCGCCATGCCAGTATTTCTGACCCTAACCGACCACGACAGCAACCAGGGGCGTACTGCCACGGCCCTGCGCGCCTGCGTGTATATGGTGGCGATTTTGTCGGTTGCGTTTTTTGGCGGGCAATATATCCTTAACTTCTTTGGGATCAACATTCAGCACTTGCGCATTGCGGGCGGCATTCTGCTCATGCGCTCGGCCTTCGACCTGCTGACGCCGGGCGCCAACCGCGACCGCGTAGGCCCCGCCGCCCTCGAAGAAAGCTTGCAAAAAGACGACATCAGCTTCACACCGCTGGCCATGCCCATGCTCTCGGGGCCAGGCTCGATGGCGCTGTGCATTGGCCTCATCCGGCCCTCGTACGTCGACAAGGCGTTTACGGTGCTGGGCTTTGCTCTGGTGGCTGCGGCCGCCTTTCTCATCCTGGTTTCCTCGCTGCGGCTCACACGCTTTTTAGGACGGCCGGGCATGGCCGCGCTCGCCCGCATTATGGGTTTTCTGACGCTGGCCATCGGGGTCAATTTTTTCGTGACGGCCGTGAAAGTGCTGTTTCACGTCGAGTAGCCAAGGTGGGCTGGCCTTTTAAAGATCACCAAATTTCAGGACGTATTACCAGAAGCGAAGGCCGGCTACGCCATCCGCAGCCGGCCTTTGCTTCTGGTAGTCCTGGGACGGTAATCGCTGCTGACTATGGATTAGTTGACCACAGCCCGGCCTCCTTAACGAAGATGCGCCGGTTCAGCTTCAGCTGCGAAACAATAAACTCGGCGATATCCTCGGGTTGCATTACTTTTTCGGGGTTGCCGTCGGTGAGCTTGTTCGAAATAGCTAGCTCGGTGGCTACCGTGCTGGGCGTGAGGGCACTCACGCGAATGTTGTGCTTGCGCACTTCCTGCATCAGCGCCTCGCTGAGGCCCATCACGGCAAACTTGGAAGCACTATAGGCACTGCTGCCCGCCGAGGCACGCAGCCCCGAGGTCGACGAAATATTGATGATATCGCCCGTTTGGCGGTCTATCATGCTGGGCAGCGCGGCGCGCGTCACGTAGTACACGCCCAGCAGATTGACGCGAATAATGTGCTCCCAGTCGGCCGGGGGCATCTCCAAAAATTTGGCAAACGTGCCGATACCAGCGTTATTGATTAGAATGTCCAGCGGGCCAAGCTCGCCGGTAATGTGGGCCACGGCGGCATACACGGCCGCTTCGTCGGCCACGTCGGCGGTCGCTACGGCGGTTTTCACGCCTAGCTGTTGCAGCTCGGCCGCGACGGCCTGGAGCTGGCCGGCTGAGCGCGCAAGCAGGCCTACGTGCACGCCTTCGTGGGCGAGTGCCACGGCCACAGCCCGGCCGATGCCCTTGCCCGCGCCCGTTACGAGGGCCACTTTTCCGGTTAGTTTTTCCATGAGTAAAAAGAGAATTTTCGAGTGAGATAACCCCGCCATAACCCGCTCGCGGGGCCAGAGGTTGGGCAATATGCTGGATTAACTCAGCCGGCGGCACAACGCCCGGCCGCCCGGCTACGTCTCTACTGCCCATGAAAGCTATCGTCATTACCCAGCCCGGCGGCCCCGAAGTACTTGCCCTGCAAGAGCGGCCCCAGCCCGTGCCCGCCGCCCACGAAGTGCTCATTCGCGTGCACGCCGCGGGCCTCAACCGCTCCGATATTGCCCTGCGCGAAGGCAAGTACGGGGGCCAGCCCGTGGCCGGCGTGGTGCCTGGCCTTGAAGTATCGGGCGAAGTAGTGGCCGTGGGCGCGGTGGCCCCGCGCTGGCGCGTGGGTGAGGCAGTGTGCGCCCTGCTGAGCGAGGGCGCCTACGCCGAGTACGCCGCCGTCGATGCGCGGCACTGCCTGCCGGTGCCCACCGGCTGGTCGGTGCGTGACGCGGCCAGCCTACCCGAAACCGTGCTCACGGTGTGGAACAACGTATTTCAAACGGCCGCCTTGCAGCCCGGCGAAACCGTGCTGGTGCACGGCGGCAGCAGCGGCATTGGGCTCACCCTTATTCAGCTGGCTACGGCGCTGGGCAGTCGGGTGCTCGCCACCGCCGGCTCGGCCGATAAGTGCCGCGACTGCGAAAAGTTTGGGGCTGCGGCCTGCGTAAACTACAAAGAAGAAGATTTTGAAAAGGCCTTCAAGGATGAGCAAATCAACGTCATCCTCGACATGGTAGGGGGCGACTACACCGCCAAAAACCTGCATCTACTCGCGCCCGATGGCCGCCTCCAATATATCAACGCCATGCAGGGCGCCAAGACGGAAATCAACCTGCTCGAGATTATGGCCAAGCGCCTGCGCGTGAGCGGTAGTATGCTGCGCCCCCGCTCGGCCGAGTTTAAGGCGGCCCTGACTGCCGAGGTCGAAAAGCATGTGTGGCCGCTAGCCGTCAGCGGCCAGCTTCAGCCGGTTATTTATAAAACCTTCCCGCTCGCCCAAGCCGCCCAAGCGCAGGAGCTCATGGTGAGCAGCGAGCACATTGGGAAGATTCTGCTGGTGAACGAAGAGTAAGTGCTATGAATGAAAAAGAGCGCCATGCTGAACCAGGCTCAGCACGGCGCTCTTTTTCAAGGAGTTGATAGCTCAGTGCTGCTTCAGTACTTGGGCGGCGTGCTCTTTGGTATCGGGGCGCTTGATGACCTTCTCAACCATGCCTTCAGCGTCGATGAGGAAAGTGGTGCGCACGGTGCCCCAGTAGGTTTTGCCGTAGTTTTTCTTTTCCTGCCACACCCCGTAGGCGTTCACAATGGCCTTATCAGCATCGGCGATGAGCGGAAAATTCAACTCGTACTTGGCCGCGAACTTGCCGTGCGAAGCCGCGTCGTCGGTGCTCACGCCCACTACTTTGATGCCCTGGGCAGCTAGCTGGCTTTCATTGTCGCGCAGGTTGCAGGCCTGGGCGGTGCAGCCGGGCGTATCGTCTTTGGGGTAGAAATAAAGCGCCACGCGCTGGCCGCGCAAGCTGCTCAGCGTGAAGGGCTGGCCGTGCTGGTCGGGGGCAGTGAAATCGGGGGCAGGAGTGCCGGGTTCAGGAAGCATGGGGAAGAAGTTGAGGAAAGCAAAATAGTCTTACGTATAAAGGAACGTATTACAAGCTCAGCGGAATAACTCGCTCGTTGCCAGCCTGGTCGGTTAGGCGCAGCTCGGCTGGACCACGCAGCGCCGGCCCCAGTGTATCGCCGGCCACCGTGAAGAGGGTGGCATTCTTGTGCTCGTAGCGCAGCAGCCGAAAGCGCCCGCCGATGAGCAGCCGGTAGCTCG